>Ga0308414_1002910_pt1 | contig 11041 bp, 7 predicted proteins | sample HotsprSampleOS50_FD_205667 | JGI IMG/M metagenome (GOLD analysis project Ga0308414, IMG submission 205667) | Hot spring phototrophic mat microbial communities from Octopus Spring, Yellowstone National Park, Wyoming, United States - 20090730_OS50 ... | reverse complement strand
GGCACGGACAAGCCAGGAACGCCAAGCCGCTCATGAACCATAAACTCGACGCGAAACGCGCCAACCATGGGATCCAGAGACAGAGTTTCCAAAGTCGTCACATGGCCCTCGCCAAGTCGCAAAAGCAGTGGAAGCTCCTGCAGGGTGGCGCTGAAGGAAATTTTGAGCCCCTGTTCCAGAACAGCAGTGGTCGGCTCCCCCTCCGGAGACAGGATGGACACTGGAGACCCGCGCTGATCGGCAATCTGATACACATAGATGCCCATGTCCTCGATACGTCGTGACAATTGCTGCCGAGCGTCCGCTAGCCTAGTCGTCTGCGCATCCGCGCGCCACGCGTCTCTTGGCGTCCCCGTCCCAAGGGACAGGGGCCATTCCAACGTCACTTGGTTGCCTTGCCACGTCATGCGCGGCGGCTGCGACAGCCCGGCAAGCACCACATCGAACATGGTAACCGAAGCTCCCTGCCGGTTGTAGGTCACCCTCAGCGTATCACCACGCACGCATTCAATGGAGCCATGAACCCAACCAGGGACATGCACAGGAATGCCACGCGCCCCATCTAGGCAAACCGCGAGCGAAGCAGCAAAGGATCGCTTGCCAGCCCAACTCGGCGCAGGGAAAGCCTGCGTCTGAGCGCGTCGGCGACGCTCCTCTCGCTCAGCCTGCTCGGCAAAAAGACGAAGATTCTGCTCCCGCAGAAACTGCTCGAACCTCTCTTGTTCGATCCGCCACCAGACGCCGAGCGCCGCGACAAACAAAACAAGAAATCCTGCAAACGCGAGATACTCCCGGGTTTTGGCGATCGGCCTAAGCTTAGGAATGACCACAGCGTCCGCCAGGACATCCCCAAGCAAAATCTCTTCAGATTCGGGGATGTTCCAGTCCTTTGGGGCGATGATCCGATTCCATGAGGATCTCTGACTCAGATCGCGCACAACTGAGCGCGCATCCGTCTCATCCTGGTAGAGCGTCTCAACCCCGGAAATGACCATGTCGTCCCGGGTACCCAGGACATAAACGCCGCTTGGCGTGCGGAACGCCGCCAGAACCGAGCCTACAAACTGATCAAGCAACGCGAAGGCAAGCACGGGCATGCCGCTGCGATGACCGCGCTTCGTGTCGCCCAGAGCCAAGATCAGCGTCTCGCCCTCGCGCACCGCATAGAGATCGCCACCGAGATCCTTGGCCTCGGCCCGCGCCAGATCGCGAGGCGATCCGCGCGCCTCCTCAGCGATACGCCAGATTAGCTCGATGGCGTAGGTCTTCTTCTCAATCGTCAGGACCGCCATCGATCCCGCTCACTCCATGGTGATTGCAGGCCGCGACGACACGATCCTCGGTGTGATCAGGATGACCAGAGCGGTTCTGCCACGATTGGCAATTTGCGACCCCCCGAAGCCCAGGAATTCCGAGAACACCCCGCCACGGCGCTCCGCCGTGTCGTTGAGACGCTCAAAACCAGTCACAATGATCGTCTGCCCGCTTTGCACCTCTGCCTGCTGCACGAAATTGCGTGAATTAATATTCGGCAGTTGAATGGAATTCCCACCAGGACCCGAAAACTCATTGAAGCCGTCGCGCGGTCCGACAAGCTCGGAAATATTCATGCTGAACTGCAACAACAGGGTCTGACCATCACGATCAATGCGCGGAAGGATATTGAGCGAAAACCCTGTGGTGACCGTCCCAGGGCGCAGCGCTGCCTGAACGCCTGCGCCAATCCCACCCGCGAAACCGGGGATCTGGGTCACCGCGACCTCGGCCAGATACCCCCGGGTGTTGACCACATTCACTGGTGCGGGCACGCCATTTAGTGTCGTCACCGTCGTAGCAGTGCGCACATTCACCCGACCCCTGGTTGCCAAAGCCTGCAAGAGGGCCTCCGTGCCTCGCCCACTCCCCTGGGTGATCGCAATACCGATCCCAGGCGCCACGGCGCTGGCAATGGAACTAGGCGTTCCAACGGTTAGTTCGATGCCCCTTCTCACGAAATCATTCACAATACTCTGCAGGTCAAAGCGAAAATCACTTCCATCATTCAAATCTACAGACACAAGTTGGACATTGACCGTCACTTGTCGCGACAGGCGCTCGTTCTGAGCCGACATGAAACGATTGACGCGTTCCATGATCAGGCGTGGCGCGGTCACGGTGATTGTGCCAGTCGAGGGTGCCTTTTCGACCTTCCCCTGATCCCCGACGATGGACTCGACCGTCTTGGTGATGTCGTCCCAGATTCGCAGCTGCACCTCGCTGCTCATGGACTGGCTTGACCCGCCCCCGAGGCCGCCAATACCGCCCGCTCCGGCACCAGCTCCACCACCACCGCCGCCTCCTCCACCACTGCCGCCACTTCCTTGAGCGGTGTTGTTCACATCAAGACGGCTGGTCAGGTCGATATTGGCAGGCAGGGCATGCACCACGAAGGTCCTAGTCTGCAAATAGGAGAACTTGATCTCCCTACGATCATATTCCCAATAGACACCGAAATGCGACGCCACACGATCAAGGAACCCAGACAAGGGGCCTTTGTAGTCAACGCGCATCCGGTTCGGGGCTCCCGAACCAAACGCTGCCGAAAGAATCCCAGGCGTGATTGTTTGTGCACCGCCTCCTGTCGGCAGCAAGGTCATCCCGCCAGTCCCTCCTCCTTCGCTTTCGGAGGCACCAAGATTGCGCATGGACTCCAAGGCGCGACGCGCATCCGGCGCGATCGATACCGGGATCCCCGTCGCATCGGTCAAGGCCGAGGCGATGTCCTGCAAACCCATAGGCTCGGGCCGTACGAACACAAAACCATCCTGGCGCTGAAACCGCGCCGGAAGAGGAAATCCATTCTCCGCACGCCGAGCCACCGCGCTTGTGAAGATGCCATCGATGATACGAGACGACCTTTCCTCGGCAGACGCCATGACCGAACGCGCCTCGGCGAGCCGCTGCGTCGCATCGCCATCGGCGACCCGCGTCGCAAGCTCGGAAGGCCCCATCTGGGCCGAGGAACAACCAGCCACAGCCAGCGCCACAAGCGCCACCCCGGACTGAAAGAAATTCCTGCCAGAGAAATTCCTGTCAATCATGGAGAGGACACCTCGAAGGAATTCGACACGACAAGGACACGGTTTCCACGGTAAAACACAGCGCGAGGCAATGGTCTTGCTTGTATGGAATTGATCAGAGACGCCGCAGCATCTATGAAATCACCTCGCAATTCCACGCCAGCCTGTATTTCGTAGATGATGGGCGTGTTGAATACGAGCGTCCATCCGGCCTGCTCTGACCATTCCGACAAAACTTGATCGAGAGTCTGGCCACGTTGGGCGCGCCAAACACCGTTTTCAGAAACCGTGCGTTGTGGTGGATTCTGCGTCCGCGACTGACTCTGACGACCAACGGATTGATCAGGACGGGATGTTTGCCTTTCCGAGCGTTGACCATCGGTGGCACCAGAAGACGAGGGTTCTTCCCGAGCCGCACTAGGCGAAGATCCCGACCCGCCTGTCTGAGTCGAGGACAGGACGAAACCGGGCGACTGTTGAAGCGGCTGATCGCCGGGTAATCCGCGCGCACCAGGAGCTTCCGGCGCAACAGGACGAGTAGTTGGCTGCGCTGGAGGCGGCGGAGGCGCCTCGATAATGACAACACCGCCTTCCTCACGAACGCGAAGCCCAGCACCCTGCGCAGCCCGACGAAGTACTTGACGCCAATCAGGCCCAGCTGTCCAAGATACTCGCCGTTCCTCAAGGGAAGAAGGCACAATCTTCACGGAAGTACCTTCCGGAACAATCCTCTGTATCGCCACCCCAAGAGGAACGCTTCGCCCGAAACTGTCCACAGGTTGAGCAACCGAACCACCTGTGAGCAACAAAATCATGATCACGACCTGGAAGGGAATTGAAGCTTTGGAAGAATGAGGCATCATCCCCCTCGTGAAAGACATGCATGTTTTCAAAAGAGAGGATAGCAAGCCGAGGAGAATGACGGAAACCTGAATTGCAAGATGAAAGCCGAGAGACGAAGAGAGATAAAATCTCTCCTAGCTTTACTCACCACTTTCAATTGTAAATATAGTCTCAACGGCGTTTGAATTTCCCGGGAAAAGCCTTGCCAAATGATTTTCCAGAACGTCCAAAAGAATTCTTGGACGAATTTCCGTCACGACTTTGAACATCCGAAGGGATGCGCACGCCCATCACCGTGCCGTTACCCGCTTTTGCAGCTTGCACACGTTTAGCGATCGACGCCTGCAACGCCCGAAGAAAATCCTGATCTGACAGGCCGCCCTCTTCAATCCGGCGCAACTGCCCCTCCCAAAGGGCTGTCAATCCAGGATCAGACAAATCATTCGGCACAGCGTCCACCACCCCACGACCAAGTTCCGTGGACAACAAAGTCATCTTGCCTTGGCGCTTCAGGAATCCTCTTTTGAGGAGCGTTTCGATAATCTCGGCGCGGGTTGCCTCGGTGCCTATGCCATCGGTTTCACGAAGACGCTTCTTGAGTTCAGAATCCTTCACATGAACATGCACTTTCGCCATGGCCCTGATCAGGGTTCCATCCGTATAGGCCGGAGGCGGCTCTGTCTTGAGCGAATCCACCACCCCATCCAGAACCTGAACAGGATCCCCATTCGCCATTTCTGGCAAAGTCTTCACTGTCGAAGCATCCTCGCCTTCTTCTTGAGATTCCTCCGTACCGCGCTTCAGAATGGTCCAGCCAGCTTCCAGGACAGAACGCCCAGTGGCGGAGAATCTTTGCGACCCAACCCCAACCACAGCCTTGCGAGCCAAAAAGACATGATCTGGCAAAAATTGCATGACAAACGACTTGGCGATCAATGAGAACACCTGAGCCTCTCTGGGCGGCAAGCTGGCGATTCTCTCGGGCGTCGCCTCTCGCGTTGGAACAATCGCATGGTGATCGGACACCTTGGTGTCATCCCAGGCCGGGCTCTTCCGCGAAGGCTCAGCCTTGTCAGAACAAGTTTTGAACTCTGAACAGTCGAGGATGTTCCTCAAAATCTGCGGGGCCTCGTCACGCCAAAGAGCCAGAGGCAAATGCCGGCTGTCTGTTCTTGGATAAGTCGTGACCTTGTACGTTTCGTAGAGACTTTGGGCAGTCTCCAGGACCTCTTTTGCTGTCATCCTGAATGCAGAAGCACAAGCTGATTGGAGAGCAGACAGGGAAAAAGGCAAAGGCGGTTTTTCTGTCTTCCTCTCTTCTTTCCACTCCACCACCCGTCCATTGCCAGACCGGCGCGCTTCGGTCAGAGCACGCTCAGCGATTCCTCGGTCAAGAATTCGGCCTTCTTCATCCAATCCTGGGGAACCCTCGGGAGGAATCCAGACAGCCTCGAATTCCCCGTTGCGATGGCGGAACCGAACTCTTAAGCGAAAATGATCCTTCGGGACAAAATTCTCCCGTTCTCGATCCCTGTCCACGACAAGCTTGAGGGTCGGCGTCTGAACGCGCCCGACGCTGATCACGGTCTTGCTGCCAGACAGTAGAGTATAGAGGCGCGTATAGTTGAGCCCATGCAGCCAATCGGCACGCTGCCGTGTCCAAGCAGCAAGAAAAATCCCTTTTTTGGCGGCATTCGGCTCAAGAGAACGCAAGGCCGCAATCATATCCGCCTCAGCCATGGAACGCACCCAAAGACGGCGAACTTTGGGTCCGAAGGGATCAACGCCGCATTCCTCGAGAAGTTCATCAACCAGAAGCTGTCCTTCCCGTCCTGCGTCTCCACAATTCACAATTTCCTTGGCTTCACGAATCATCCTTCGAACAGAATCGACATGCTTTTTCTTGTCTTCGTGTGGCACTCTTTTCCATTTTGAATTAACAAGTATCGGCAGTGACTCAATATTCCATTTCTTATATTTTTCGTCATAGACTGCTGGTTCAGCAAGTTCGAACATGTGTCCGAACAACCAAGCGACCTTGTCTTCGCCAACAACCCAGCAGTCGGAATCCCGCTTCACCCGCTGCTTACGCAGCACAGCCAAGGCTTTTGCGATTCCTTCAGCCAGAGACGGCTTTTCAGCAATATAGAGGGCCATGACAGATATTTAATCTGCAAGAGTAGGCAGACAACAAAATCGCAAACAAACCTTTCAAACGAGAAAAATGCGCCTTCATGTCGGCGCGATGCCATACTGATTCAGAATCTGGCCTGTCCAAAACTTGCATGTCGGTGTCTCAAAACTTTGCCAAATACACAAAATAATAGGAAGAACAGGATTTTACAAGACATTGAGAAAAGGTGCCGCCCCTTGTGGAGCGACACCCTTATGCTCAACGAGCAGTAACCGGAATGGCTGTGCCAACTTGGGCCGTACCTGCGTTCGGTGAACCGAAGAAAGTCGTGTTGAGCGTGGTCAGCACCGCCGGCACGGCGATCAGGCCAGCGCCAACAGCCACGCGCCACATGCCGTCAGAATACTTGATTTGCTGACCCTGCGTCTCTGCAGCTTGTTTCAACTTCATCAGACCCGAACCGCCGACGCCAAGACCTCCAAGGAACATGCCCCCAAGCAACACCTGCCCAATCGCGTTGAATGTGCCCGAAATATTGGTTGCGACAGTCCCAAGGCCACCAGTGGCCTGAGCGAAAGCCAGATCCGAAAACATCAGGACCGCTGCAGCGATGACAACGCTTGCAGTCAAACGCCAGACGGTCGACACGCTCTTGCTGATACCATGGGTCGCCAGTTCGACCATGTAGCCCCTCCATTCCATCCTGATCTCGGTAGACGGACGCCCCCGATTCCAGCCTTGAGGATTATACCACATCCCTTTGAGAAAGGACACTGGCCACGATAAGCGCCCATCCCTCACCGCTTCGGTCCTTCTTCAGCAGATTCTCATTTTCATGTCAATTTATTACACTCAGATAGCGCGACAGAGGGCTACATATCCCCCAAAAAAGGCGCTGACGATCAGACAAGGCCGGATGCCTGATCGTCACCATCGGACCGGCACCGTCCCTGCCGTTGCCCGCCGGCAGGGAGCGCAACACAGGGCATGGAGAACGAAAGATGCCTACTTTTCAGAACAAGCGTGGTGTCTCCCAAGTCCGCACTTCGGGTGACAGCAACGTCGGTCGGTTTAGCTTCTTCGGTATCGTGCAATCCTTCAAGAAGATCAAGGATGATGAATACGCCGTTATCGTGGCACTACCCGGAGACATCAATGGGCCTACCAGCCCAGTTGTGAAAGCCGAGTTCGATCAGGACGGCAATCCAACAACCACCGTCGAGGTATTCTCCGTTCCTTCAAAGGATGAACCCGCTGTCCAAGCCGGACCTCGTGGTCGCGCCTCACAGCCTATGGGACCAAACACGATCTTCGACTTGATGCGCGGCCGTCGAGGGGCACCGCCGGCCAAACCCGGCGACTGGATTATGTTGGATGATACCTATCAGAACGAGGACGGCACCTTCAGCACCAAGTACTGCTACCGCATCGCTTCGGAGGGAGATATCAAAGCTGGGAGCGTCTTGCCGGTCGTCAACGTGATGGCCAGTGTGCTGCCGGAGGAGGGCCGCTGGGTAACCGACCCGTCCGGCAAGGGCGGCCACTTCGAACCGACCGGCCGTCAGTTCGTGATCTTGCCGAACCTGGAGGAAGCACGTGTTGTTTCAAACATGGATGAATTCATCCAGGCTGTCTCAGAGGCGGTATCAATAGATGGTATCCCCGGACAGCTAGGCTTCATTGTGCGCGGCTGGGTCAAGCCCTCCCCCGAAGATAAAGCGCGCATCGAGTCAGGCGCCGACGGCGTCCGGTCTGCCGATTACTTCATCGTGCGCGCAGTGAAAGATGGTGACACTTGGCGCTCTCCAACTCCAGACGAAGTCATCGCTAAGTACATTGAAGGAGCTGAACGAAATGGTGTTCGGAAGGAGCTCCTTAACGCGATCGGCAAGGGCGAGTTCGGAATAGAAGTAATCCCAATTGCAGCGGTGGGACGCAGCCAGTTCGATGTGCCGAGCCGGAACAACAAGAAGAAATACGACCCCTCTACTACTTACTATGCCACCATTAACGTGGTCCAGGAAGGTGAGCGCGTGTGGGGTGAGGTGTACGACACCGAAATGGGTCGCCTCGCTCTGATATCTGGCGCACCTAGCTTTCAGCCGACCATCGCAGTCATCAATGTAAGCGAAAGCGGAAACTCCTATATCACGCATGTCACTCCGGCTGAGCGTCGTTACAGCACGCCCGTTCCAATCGAGGATCTACTGACTGCAAATCTACCTCCGGAACACAGGCTCGGAATCAAGAAGGCGCAAGAGGAACGGCGAAAGCTGCGCCCCCTCTTCTTCCAGGCTCGGAAACAAGCCCAGAAGAACGCGCCTTCAACCCCGGCCGTGGAGGACGAGGGGCCAGCGCCGCACATGTGAACGGACACCCGGATTCCAGGACTTCCTAGGGGCGGCGGCAGCAATGCCGCCGCCCTTCCAACTTAATAAGGTATCATTTCCCCACAAGCAGGACCGTCGATCGCCTTGGCCATGGGACGCCCAGCATGAACGATTTGGTGGAATGTCAACTTGAACAGAAGAGCGCTGTTTCACGTGAAACAGGCCCTGAGCGCCGTGCGATCATCTTTGACGGCAACATCAGGGTCTGTGACTACGCGTTCCGAGCACGCACCGGCTTCACCGCGAAATTCGGCTTTCCCAATGTACTTGCCGTTGAACCCCATCCCTTTGCGGGATCGGCAACAGGGTTCACGTTCGGACGAAGACTGGTCTTGCGCCTGCGCGATGCAAGCGGGACCACCCTGTTCTACGGGGAAACCATCCTGCTCTGGTGGGGTGATGACAGCCGCCACGGCAAAAGAGCGAATTTCGCATTAGATGCAGATCAAAAAGGCGTCCATCCCTTGTCGGGATGTCTGGCAGGCAACCGAGACGGTGATGTGCTCATGGCCACGTTCGAAGATGTCCCTGACGCAACGCCAGTGCCGCCAGGGGAACGCGCGCTGCGTCGCCGACTTCTGGCTCTGGCGCACGAACTCCCGAAGGATCCGAAGTTCCGCGCCTGGTTCTTGACCCATGTCGATGGCGAGGTCGGACCAGACCCAGAGGATATGGCCTGCGCACTGCGCCGCTATTGCGGAATCAAGAGCCGAAGCGAACTGCTGGCTGACGGCGCAACCGCTGAACAGGCAAGAGGTCGACTTCGTGGCTTGATCGCTGATTGGCGCAATAGCACCAATAGTTTGGAGTGATTCCTGCTTGTAAGTCATTATCACGGCATCGCTCGAAACTCCTTGCCACAGTAAGGAAAATGTCTGCAACGAAAGATAAATGACGGAGTCATACATGCATACCTTCCACACCATTATTGAGCAATTCCGCAATCTCTCCAAGGATCAGCTTCAGAAAGGCAAACTCTTCGAGAGGATGATTGCTCAATTCCTGCGCACCGACCCGCAGTACGCAAACCGGCTCGATGCCGTATGGATGTGGAACGAGTGGCCAGGGCGCTGGAAGGAGGACAATACCGGCATCGACCTGGTAGCCAGGGAAAAAGACACCGGCCATTATTGGGCAATCCAGTGCAAGTTCTACGAACCAGGAACACCGCTCAAGAAAGAGCAGATCAGCTCCTTTCTGGCGGACTCCAGCAAGGTGTTTCATGTCGATGGGCAGGCACACACCTTCGCCTACCGCCTGATTGTTTCCACCTCAGACAAATGGGGCCGAAACGCCGAGGACGTGATCCAGGACCAGAGCGTGCCCGTTGGCACGCTCTACCTCAACGAACTTGCAGACAGCCCTGTGGACTGGTCGGCTTTCCGCATCGATGCCCCGCACCGGATGGTATTGCGCCAAAAGAAAATGCTGCGCGACCACCAGAAGGAAGCCATCGAGGCCGTGCTGGCCAGGTTTGAAACGCATGACCGGGGCAAACTCATCATGGCCTGCGGCACAGGCAAGACCTTCACTGCCCTGCGCTTGGCCGAAAAACAGGTTCCCCCCACGGGTCGCATCCTCTTTCTGGCCCCTTCCATCTATCTCGTATCGCAAACCTTGCGCGAGTGGACCGCCGAAGCTTTCAACCCCTTCCACGCCTTTGTCGTGTGCTCTGACACAAAGGTGGGCAAGGAAGAAGAAGATATCCGAACCCACGACCTCGCTTATCCCGCCACGACCGATGCAAACAAGCTCGCGCAGGCACTCAACCAAGTGTCCTCTGACCGTCGCAGTGTGGTGTTTTCCACCTATCAATCGATCCAAACCGTGATCGACGCGCAACGCATCGGCGCGCTCGAGGCGTTCGACCTAGTGATCTGCGACGAGGCGCACCGCACCACAGGCCTGACGTTGCTGGGCGAAGACGCGTCTGACTTCACCAAGGTACATCAAAACCATTTGGTCCGCGCCTCCAAGCGCCTTTACATGACCGCCACACCGCGCATCTACAACGACGCGACCAAGACAAAGGCCGGCGAGAAAGAAGCCGTGCTGTATTCGATGGACGACGAAACCCTGTTCGGGCCGGAGTTCTACCGCCTTAGTTTTGGTGAAGCCGTGGCCCGCGATCTGCTGTCCGAATACAAGGTGCTCATCGTCGCCGTGGACGAAAAGCGCATGGCGCGGCTATCTAACAGCTACAACGCCGCTTACAAGATCGACGACAGGAAAGCGGTGGACATCGGCTTTGCCACCAAGATCATCGGAAGCTGGAAAGGACTGTCTAAGCAGGGACTGAAATCCATCGACGAGCACGGTAACCAACAAGACATTACCGACGACACCACACCCATGCGCCGTGCCGTGGCGTTTTCAAAGTCGATCAAGGCATCGCGGCAGACAACCGAAGTATTTTCCGATCTGGTAGCGATGTACCAGAAATCCCCGGGTGCAGAGCAGCATGGCATGGTGAATTGCACCCTGAATCATGTGGATGGCAGCATGAACGCAGCGGTCCGCAAGGAGAAAATCGACTGGCTGAAAGGGGAGATGGCGGAGTGGGAATGCCGCATCCTCTCCAATGCGCGCTGCCTGTCAGAAGGAGTGGATGTGCC
>Ga0308414_1002907_pt1 | contig 11044 bp, 6 predicted proteins | sample HotsprSampleOS50_FD_205667 | JGI IMG/M metagenome (GOLD analysis project Ga0308414, IMG submission 205667) | Hot spring phototrophic mat microbial communities from Octopus Spring, Yellowstone National Park, Wyoming, United States - 20090730_OS50 ... | reverse complement strand
CTGCCACGGCGCATGCGGGGTTGCTCCGGACGGAGATCCCCCGAGGATGAGACCGGGACGGCGCCCGCAAGCCGCGGCCGGACCGCAAACTCCGGTTGACAAGACGCCGCCGCCGCGCATAGAGTGGCGGTAATTCAACGACAGCGGGAGGATCGCGGATGACAGTCAGGCCGGGCGAATGGTTGCGAAACGCGGCGGCGCGCTGGACGCGCCGGGAGTTGTTCGGAGCGGGCCTGGCGGCCGGCCTTTTTGGCGGGTCCGGCGTCGCCCAGGCCCGCCGGACGATGTACGAACAGAGCATCTACACGCGCCTGCTGGGCGTCCGCCCGTTGCTGTCCTGCCGCGGCCACACCACGGCGTTCGGCGGTTCGCTGATGCCGGAAGAAGTCCTGCGGGCCATGGCGGAAGCCAACGACGTGTTCGTCGATATGAAGGAACTGAACGACGCGGCGGGCCGCAAGATCGCCGAGGTGATGAAGACCGAAGCAGCCATGGTCAGCGCCGGGTCGTTTTCCGCGATGCTGCTCGGGGCGGCGGCGTGTCTGACCGGTTCGGATCCGGCCAAAATTGACGCCCTGCCGCACCCGACGTGGGAGAAGCGGGAATGCCTGATCCAAAAAGCGCACCGGGTGGTCTACGATCGTGCCTACCGGGCGGCGGGCGCCACCCTCATCGAGGTGGAAACCAAGGAGCAGTTGTTGAACGCGATCGGCCCGCGCACCGCGATGCTGGCCGCGCTGGCGAGCACCGAGCACCGGCCGCGTCCTGAAGTGCTGACGCTGAAGGAGTATGTCGAGATCGGGCGGAAAACCGGCGTGCCAGTGCTCATTGACGCGGCCAGCGAATTGCCGCCGGCCGACAACCTGACCCGGTTCACCGCGCTGGGGCCGGACCTGGTGGTGATCAGCGGCGGCAAAGGCATCCTCGGCCCGCAGTCCACGGGCATTCTCGCGGGACGCAAGGATCTGATCGACGCGGCCCGGATACATGCTTCACCCAACGCCAACATCGGGCGCGGCATGAAGGTCGGCAAAGAGGAGATCATTGGCCTGATCGTGGCGATCGACCGGTACATTCACCTGGATCACGACGCCGTGATCGAGATCTGGAACAAGAAAGCGCGCTACCTCGCCGATCAGTTGCAAGGAATCCCGGGGTTCGAAGCTGTCTACCGGATCAACGCTTACGGCTTCGGCGAAGTGCGGATCGGCTGGGACCGGAACGTGATCCCCCTGACCGGCAAGCAAGCGGCGGCGCAACTGATGGCCGGCAAGCCGCGCATCACCTACTATGACGACGACGAAGGCGGCGTCCTGCAAACGCGTTGCATGAAAGACGGCGACGAGATCTTCGCGGCGCGCCGCTTGCGGCAATTCTTCACCGAGGCTGGCCGCGCCCGCGCCTGACGGGGCGGGCGGAGAAGCTGGCGGAACCCCATGCAGTCCACGAAGCGCACGCGCGTTCTATGACGATGCCCGGTTCGCCGGCCTCCGCGCCGCAGGAAAACGCCGAGTTGATGGTGATGGCCCCCGGCCAGCCGCCGCGCGGCTTGCCGCTGCCGGAACGGCAGTTGACGCTGGGCCGGTCCCCAGGAAACGAGCTGTGCTATCCCGACGACGCGGGACTGTCGCGGCAACATCTGGTGATCGAACGCATTGGCGAGGACATGGTCGTCCGGGACTTGGGCAGCAAGAACGGCACGCTCGTCAACGGGGAGCGCCTGGCCGGCCCGCACATCCTGCGCCCCGGCGACCAGATTTCGGCGGGCCATCTGCTGATCGAGTTCCGCGCCCCGCTGCCGGACCCGCTCCACCGGACCGTCCTGTTTGTCGAAAAGACCCATTCGGCGCCGGAAGCAAGCTCGACGGTGGTGTCGGCCAATCTCGAAGCGGTGCTCCGGCAGGAGAAGGCCGCTCCGGCGCGGGCCAAGACCGTGGACGCGCTGATCCGCGTGGGCCAGGAACTGGCCGGGCACCGGCCGCTGGACGAGTTGTTCCCGCTGATTCTGAACCTTGCCATCGAGAGCGTGGGGGCGTCCCGCGGCGTCCTGCTGACCCTGGAGGGGGCGAACTTGGCGCCCCGCGCCGCGGCGGGCGACCACTTCCGGATCAGCACCACGGTGCGCGACCGCGTCATCAACCAACGCGAATCAATCCTGGTCAGCGACATTTCGCTGGACCTCGAACTGGCGCAGCGGCAAAGCATCGTCGCGCAGGCGGTGCGCAGCGTGATGGCCGTCCCGCTGCAAACGCGGGAAAACGTGATCGGCCTAATCTACGTGGATGCGACCAACGCGCCGAACCCCTTTACCCGCGATGACCTGAACCTGCTGACCGTGATGGCGAACGTGGCAGCGATTCGCATCGAGCACGCCCGGCTGGTGGAAGTGGAGCAGCAGGAGCGGATGATGGCGCGGGAACTGGCCCAAGCCGCCGAGATCCACACCGCCCTGCTGCCCGCCATGCCGCCCGAGGCGCCAGGATGGGACCTGGCGGCGGTGAACGTTCCCTGCCGTACCGTCGGCGGCGACTACTTCGATTTCATCCCGGGAGCGTTCGGCAAGCTGCTGCTGGTGGTGGGTGACGTCGCGGGAAAGGGGATGTCCGCCGCGCTCATGATGTCCAGCCTTCAGGCGTACCTGCGGGTCCTGGGCGAAGATCCCGAGCCGCTGCCGCAACTGGTGACGCGGCTGAATCAACTCGTTGCGACGCGCTGCCCCCCCAACCGCTTCATCACGCTCTTTGCCGCGCTGCTCGATCCGGACACCGGAGAGTTGCGGTGCGTCAACGCCGGGCACAACGCCGCGCTGGTGGTCCGGCGCGACGGCGCGCTGGAGTGGCTTAGCCAGGGCGGCGTCATGCTGGGACCCTTTCCCCGGGCCTCCTACGAAGAGAACCGTCTGCTGCTCAACGAAGGAGATCTCCTGGTTTTGTACTCGGATGGGGTTCCCGAGGCCACGCACGCGGAAACCGACGAGGAGTTCGGGCCGGACCGGCTGGCAGCGGTTTTCCGGGACTTCCCCCGCGAGAGCGTTGCGGAACAGATTTCCCGGCTCATGGAGGCGTTGCGCCAATGGTGCGGACAGCGGGGTTTCGAGGACGACGTAACGGTCCTGGCGGCGCGCCGGACCCCGCTAGAAGCCTTAGAGCCAGCTTGGGTTATGGAAGAAGAGGCGGTGTTGGCGTGATTCCCGGCGGCGGGATTGAGCAGTACCGCAGAGTACCAGAGCCGACGCTCCTGAGTAGGGTGATTATCCACTGGACATAGGGGAGGGACTGGTGGTAGCCTACCTTTGCGGGGGTGAAGTGTTCCCCCAAGTCTACTCTCGGAGGGTTTCGTGAGCGCTGGTGTGCTTCGATCCTTGGTATTGGCCGTGGCGGGCGCGGTAGGTTGCAGCGCCCGTTCTGATCGATAATTTCAATACGTCGCAGTTCTTGCTGGTCGGCCCCGGGGGGTCGAATCCCTTGCCTGGATTCAACAGCGTCGCGACGGGCGCCAACGCCATCGGCGGCTTTCGGTCCGTGGAACTAACCCGTACCGTTGGCAGCGGGATCGCGAATGTCGATGCGAATATTTCGGAGCTTTCCATATTGAGTTACAGCACCGGGGCCTCCGTGGTGAGCTCGTTGTTGATCTGGTGGGACGGAGACTCTGGCGCCACGCTGAACTTCACTAATTATTCCGTGGATTTGACCGGCGGAGGAACCAATACGGGAATTCTCATCAGCAACCGCTCCGATCTAGTTGTATCGGTCGATCTCCGGCTCTACACCGATGCCTCTAATTATTCGACTGCGAGCTTTACGACCCCTGGTTTGGGGACTTTGGTTCCGTTTACCCAAACCTTCCTGCCCTTCGCGTCTTTCGTCCCTACTGGCTCGGGCGCGACCTTAACCAATATCACGGCGGTCCTGATGTCGATGACGGGCCCGGCGTCATTTGACCTCCAAATGGATTTCCTCGAGGCGACCAATCCGATTCCTGAGCCGATGTCAGCGCTGCTCATCGGTGGCGCCTTGCTCGGTCTGGGAGTCTGGGGACGCCGGCGGTCGGTCACCCGCAAATAGGCATTCTCCGAAAGAAAAGCGAACCCTTCGGCGGCCGGCCTGGAGAGGCCGGCCGCCGTTTTTCCTGGCGTGCGCGCCGCGGCGGGCGATGCGCCGCCTACCAGCCTGGCCGGCCGGGCATCCCGGCTCCCCGCTCGCGGTTTTCGCATCAGGCCAAAATCTTCAAAGCGACCTGTCCCGCTACGTCCGTCAGGCGGTGATGGCGTCCGCCGTGGAAATAGGTCAACCGCTCGTGGTCCAGGCCGAGCAGGTGCAACATCGTGGCGTGGAGGTCGTGGATATGCATCCGGTCCTCCACCGCGTAGTAGCCGAACTCATCCGTGGCGCCGTACGCAAAGCCGCCCTTCACTCCTCCCCCGGCCATCCACATCGAGTAGCCGTAGGGGTTGTGGTCACGCCCATCGCCCGCCTGGGAAATGGGCGTGCGGCCGAATTCGCCGCCCCACACCACCAGCGTGTCCCGCAGCAGACCTCGCGCCTTCAGATCGGCAAGTAAGCCCGCAATCGGCTTGTCCACCATCCGCGCGGTGCGGGTGTGGAGGCGAATCAACTCCGAATGCGCGTCCCAGCCCACCTCATTGCCCGGGCCGTACTCGTGGTTCACCTGGATGAACCGCACGTTCCGCTCGGCCAGACGGCGCGCCATCAGGCACTGCCACCCGAAGTCGCGAGTCTCGGGCTCATCCATGCCATATAACTGGAGCGTCGCTGGACTCTCGCCGGTCAGGTCGAAGGCTTCCGGAGCCTCGGTTTGCATGCGGAACGCCAGTTCGAACGCCTGAATCCTCGCCTCGAGTTCGGGATCATGATCCCAGCGTTCCGCAGCGCGGCGGTTCATCTGCTGAATCATGTCCAGTTCATACCGCTGCTGTTCGGGAGTCAAACCCGCGTTGCGCAAGAACTCGATCGGGTCTTTCAGGTCGTCGATCTTGACGCCGCCATGCCCGACCGCCGTACCCTGATACGCGGCCGGCAGGAAGCCGGAACTCCAGTTCTTCGCGCCCCCGTGAGACAGGCCGGGCTTGATGGTGATAAAGGCCGGCAGGTTCTGGTTTTCCGTTCCCAATCCATAAACCACCCAGGAGCCCATGCTGGGGCGGGTAAAGGTGTTCGAGCCGGTGTGGAGTTGCAATACGGCGCCGCCATGGGCGACGCTGTCGCCGACCATCGACCGCAGAATGCACAAATCGTCGGCGTGCCTAGCCACGTGCGGAAACAGGTCGCTCACGGGCAGCCCGCTTTCCCCGTAGCGGCGGAACTCCCAGGGCGATTTGAACAAGCCCCCGGTGCTCCCCTCGGCAAAGGTTAGCGGACGTTTGAAAGGCAGCGGCTTACCGTGGTCCCGAGAGAGGCGCGGCTTGGGGTCAAAAGTGTCCATGTGGGACGGGCCGCCGTGCATGAACAGAAAGATCACGCGTTTGGCCCGCGGCTCGAAGTGCGGAGGTTTCGGCGCCAAAGGGTGGCCGCGGTTGGGGGCCGGCGCGCCTTCCGCCAATAAGGATCGCAGGCCCAGCAGGCCGAACCCGCAAGCCGCGCGCCGCAACAGGTGGCGGCGGGATAGGCGGGGCGCTTCCGGCGTAGCAAGAATCATCCGTCGCTCCTAAAAAAGGTACAAAAACTCGTTCGATGCCATCAGCGCGCGGCAGAAACTGCTCCAGGCGGTTTGGCGTGCCCCACCGGGGAAGCCGTCGAGGTAAGCCAGGGCTTGCCCGGTCTCTTCCGGTTCCGGCGGCCGGCTCAAGATCCGGTAGTACGCCTGCGCGACGCGCTCTGCGTCGGACCTTCCCCCGCCCGCCAGCAGTTGCCTGGCCAGATTGCCCGCCCGCGCGGCCACGAACGGGCTGTTCATCATGAAGAGCGCCTGCGGCGCGACGTTGGTCTGCGTCCTCCCTTCGGAGGAGGTGGTGGCGTCGCCAAAGTCGAACAAGTTCAGCAGGCTCGGCAAGTTCGAGCGGCGCAGCGGCAGGTACACCAGCCGCCGGGTGACCTCGTCGGGATTCAAGCTCTTCCTCGCTTCGGCGAATTCCTGGTCGGTGCCCTCGCCGGCCTGGAGGGATCCGCCCATCGTCAGATCCAGGCTGCCGTCGGCGGCCAGCAAGGAATCACGGATCTCCTCGACGGCCAGGCGGCGCCGGAGGAAATGCGACCAGAGCCGGTTCTCCGGGTCTTTGGCGAGGGCGGCGGGACTGGCTTGCGAACTCATGCCGTAGGCGCTGGAGAGCACCAGAAGCCGGTGCATCTGCTTAAGGGACCATCCCTCCCTGACGAACCGCGCGGCCAGGTAGTCCAGCAGTTCCGGATGCACGGGTCTGTCACCCAGGCGGCCGAAGTTGCTGGGCGTCCGCACCAGTCCTTCGCCGAAGTGCCACTGCCACAGCCGGTTGACGATGACGCGCGCGACTAGCGGGTTGGCCGGGCTGGACAGCCACGCGGCCAGTTCGCGGCGGCCGGAGCCAGCGGCGATCGGCGGCTGGCGATCGCCCGCCAGCGCCGCCGGAAAACGTTTGGGGACGGCCTCGCCTTTCGCCTCCGGGTTGCCGCGCACGAACACGTGCTGCGTGACGGGTTCGCCTTCCACGACCGCGCACGCCAAGGGAGGATCGGGCGGAGCGGCCGCCCGGAGCGTCTTCAACTCCGCTTGCAAGGCTTGAAGACGGGCGCGGGCGGCCTCGCTGAGATGCGCCTCGCGGTTCTCCTCCGGCAGGGCCAGCGGACCTTTGGCAGCCACGGTCTCGGAGTAGAAGCGGTTCTCCCCCGCGAGAAAACGGGGAGGCTCGGGCGGGGCCTGTCCCCGCGCCTTGGCCTCCTCCAGCGCGCGCCTCCATTGCGCGCGCGCCTCGTCGCGTTCGCGGGCGGTCGCCAGAAAACGCTCCTGATAGAGCCGCGCCGCCGCTTCGGGCTCTGCCGCCTGGTACCACTCCTCCAGGTGCGCCCGGCGCTCTTTGGTAGGCTTCAGGTAGTCCACCCAGCGCGCGAGCACGGCGGCGTCCAGCCCGCGGTCCGCGGCGGCTTGCGCCGTCTCGCCGCCGTCCCGGTACACCGCCCGCGCCGCCAGCATATACGCCGCGATTTCCGGCGCCAGCCGGTCGCGATAGCTGGCGCCCTCCTCGGCCAACAGTTCGTCCATCTCCTTTTGCTTGTCTTCCACCGTCCCCTTGTGGGCTTGCCAGCGAGCCGTCTCTTCCGGACCGGCCAGGGGCACAAACAGCAGTTGCGACACCGTGCCTTCCAGTTTGGCCAGTTGCCGCGTGCTGGCGAAAATGGACGCCAGCGCGTAGTAATCGCGCGTGGAGATGGGATCGAACTTGTGGTCGTGGCAACGGGCGCAAGCGAGGGTAAGGCCGAGGAAGGCGCGCCCGACGACATCGATCTGCTCGTCGACGATGTCGTAGAACATTTTCACCTTATCCTGTTCGGCAATGAGCTTTGGTCCCAGGGCCAGGAATCCGGTGGCGATCAGCCCGCGGCGGTTCACCCCGTCCGGTTCGGACGAAGGCAGCAGGTCGCCGGCCACCTGCTCGCGCATGAACTGGTCGAAAGGCAAGTCGCGATTGAACGCGTCGATGACGTAGTCCCGGTAACGCCAGGCGTGCGGATAACGGTGGTCTTCGTCCGCGCCAGTAGAATCGGCATAACGGGCGACGTCGAGCCAGTGGCGGCCCCAGCGTTCGCCATAGCGGGGCGAGGCCAGCAGCCGGTCGACCACACGCGCCCGCGCCTGGGGGGACGCATCGGCAAGGAACGCGCGGATCTCCGCTTCGGTGGGCGGCAGGCCGGTTAAATCGTAAGTGACGCGGCGCAGCCACGTCCGCTTGTCCGCCGGCGGCGCGGGGGAGAGGCCTTCGCTTTCCAGGCGCGCCAGGATAAAGCGGTCGACCTCGTTGCGCGCCCACCCCGGGTTCCGAACCGCGGGCGGTGCCGCCGGGGCGAGTGGCGCAAAGGACCAAAAGACGCCGCCGCCTGCGGATGGGGCCGCGGCGGTTTCCGGCCAAGGAGCGCCCGCTTCAATCCATTCCCGCACCGCTGCGATCTCCCCATCGCTCAGCTTGGCCGTCGGAGGCATCTTGACTTTCCCCGTGTGACTGAGCGCCACCAGCAGCCGGCTCTTGGCGGGATCGCCCTCGTCGACCAGCGGGCCGCCGGCCGAGCCCTTGCGAAAGCCCTCCGCGGTGGCCAGATTCAGGCCCCCCATCTGGAGCTTGACGCCGTGGCAGTCGTGGCACTTGGCGACGAACAACGGCCGGACCTTCTTTTCGAACAACTCGAAGTTGTCTCCGGCCCAGGCGCCGGCGGCGGCGAGCAGCAAGCCCAGTTGGCAACAGGTCCAGCGCATATCCACGGAAAGTGCTCGCCATTATATCGGGTTTTCGGCCGGCCTCTTCAGCGGGCCGGTTGACGCTGTCGAGGGCCACTGCGGGACCGCCGCGTATGTGGTACACCTGACTCAAATGCGGTTCCCACCTAAGGAAGGGCGGTGGTGGTCTGGGGCTTGGCGCCGGGCTTTGGGGCGACACCGGGGTCCGCGCCCGGCGAGGTAGCCCGTGAGCCGCCGCGCCAGCCTGACGCTCCTCACGGTTTTGCTCGTGGCCGGGCTGACCACGACGCTGTCCGCGCTGTACCTGGTAAACCAGACCGACAAGCAATTCCAGTTCGTCCGCCGCCGGGCGGAAACGCTCAACCGGCTGGCGGCCGATACCGTGGCGCGGGCTGTGGAATCCCTGCGCGGCGCCAGCCCGGAGGAAGCGGTCCGCGAAAACGAAGAGCTGGCGGCAAGCCTGCTGAAGATCATGTCCGTCTCCGGCAGCGGCCTGTTGGAGATCGCCGTCTGCGACCGGCAGGGCCTCGTCCTGCTGTCCACGGATTACTCGCGGAGCCCGGGCACACCGTTTCCCGCCTACTCCGATTACCGGGAGCTGGCGCCGGACGAACAAAGTTCGCCTGGGGCGGCGATTTGGCGCCGGCTGGCGCTGATCGGTCCCAAACTCGAAGTCCTGCGCGCGGAGAGCGGTCCCCGCTTCTACCAACTGCAAGAACTGCTGGCCGCCGAGGACCGCGGCCCGGTGCTGTCGGTTCGCGTGGTTGTCTACCCTGCCCTGATCCGGCAGGACGTGTTAGACGACCTCCAGGAAGCGGGCGTCCTGTCGCTGCTGTCCATTTTGGGATCGATCGTGGGTGCGCTGGTTTTCTCCGGTTACGCTTTCCGCCCCTTGAGCCGCGTGTCCCAGCTCCTCGACAATTTCACGCGCGGCGAGTATGTCGCGGAGGACCGCGCCCGGGCCGGAAGGCAGGATGAGTTCGGAGCGGTGTTGTCCAAAGTCAACCTGTTGGGACAACAGTTGGGGAATTTCGAGCGCTTTCTAGATCAATTGGAAGAAGCGATCCTGGTGTTCGACCGTGACCGGGTGGTCGTGGTGGCCTCGGGCGCCCTGGAGAAGTTTCTGCGGCGGAAACGGGCGGAGGTGACCGGCCGCCGTCTGGAGGAGGTGTTCGACGCCCAGTCCCCGGTGACGCCTTTTCTCGAGCAGGCCGCCGAAACGGGCGCCACGCTGCGCGATGTCCGGGTCAGGATCGCCGGCGATCCCGAGAGCGGGCCGGTCCACGCGCTGCTTTCGGTCGAACCGCTGGCAGCCAGCGAGCGCCGTCCGGCGGGGTTCCTGGTGCGGCTGCGCGACCCGGAGGTCCGCCGGCAGCTCGAAGGGCAGCTCCAACTCGCGGGACGCCTCACGGCGATCAGCCGGATCACGGGCGGCGTGGCGCATGAGGTCAAGAACCCGCTCAACGCGATGCGCATGCACCTGGAGCTGGCCAAACTGAAGCTGGCCCGGGGAGATGCGGAGGTCCAACCCCAGCTCGAAGTGATTGCCGGAGAGATTCTGCGGCTGGACCGGGTGGTAAAGACCTTTCTCGACTTCAATCGCCCCCTGGACCTCAAGCTCGCCGAGACGCCGCTCGATGGTCTGGTCGAAGGGCTTGCCGCACTGACGCGGCCGCAGGCGGAGGCGGCGGGAGTCCGCCTGGAGACGGTCTTCGAAGCGCGCGGCGCGGTGATCAATGCCGATCCCGATCTGCTGAAGCAGGCGCTTCTCAACCTGGTCGTCAACGCCATTGAGGCGATGCCGGGCGGGGGAGTGCTGCGGCTGGAAACCGCCATCCGTCCCCCTTCCGGCGATGAGGGCGAAGAGGTGGAAATCCGCGTCAGCGACACGGGAGCGGGAATCCCGCCGGAAGTCGAGGCGAAGATTTTCCACTTGTTTTTTACCACGAAAGAACGCGGCTCCGGGATCGGGCTGGCGGTGACCTATCGGATGGTGCAGTTGCACGGTGGTAGAATCGGGTTTTCCAGCAAACTGGGCCGGGGAACGACGTTCGTGGTGTGCCTTCCGCTGGCGGGAGCGCTGGTTTGAGGCGGGCGAGAGGATGAGGTCAGGGCGAAAAGTCGAGGCCGCATTGCTGATGGGGCTGGCGCTCGTGTCCGCCTGCGCGTCCCGCAAACCCAAGAGCGCGGCCGTTCCCCCCGCGCCCAAGACTTCCCAGACCACGCCTTACCGTCCGGCCGCCACCCCCGAGCCGCCGATGGCGGAGGCGCAGACCCGCGTGTACCTCCCCAAACCGCAACCCCTGGACGAACGGGCAATTGTCATGGTGAAGCCGGTGGAGCCGCCGCCGGCGCCTCCCCCCGCGGCCCGCACGGCCGCGCGCCCTGCTCCCCCAACGGCGGCCGCCCCTTCTGCTCCACTGCCCGCGACGCCGTCCGCCGACTTCCCGCGTCCCCGGATTCGCCCTGTGGAATCGGAGGCGGAACGCCGCCGGATCATCCGCGACGTGGCATCGCGGCGCGGCCGCACGCTGAAGATCCTGGGCGAGTTCGCCACGCGGCCGCTGCGCGACGCACAGCGCGAGACGTTTGCGCGGGTCCAGGCCTTTCTGGATCAGGCGGAAGCGGCGCTTAAAGAGAATGATCTGCGCCAGGCCGACGA
>Ga0308414_1002904_pt1 | contig 11052 bp, 9 predicted proteins | sample HotsprSampleOS50_FD_205667 | JGI IMG/M metagenome (GOLD analysis project Ga0308414, IMG submission 205667) | Hot spring phototrophic mat microbial communities from Octopus Spring, Yellowstone National Park, Wyoming, United States - 20090730_OS50 ... | reverse complement strand
CGGCGTGGGTCGCTTCTTGTTTGCTTGGCGCTTACGCCTGCTTTGTCTCCTGCATCCAGTCGACCAACGCCTGGAGGTCGTGCGCCCAGAAGACCGCCAGAGTGTTTCGCTTCCTGCAGGCAGAGGGATTGCTGCCCGAGGAGCGGACGCGGCTGCTGCTGTCGTGGCGGCACAGCGGCTTTTCGGTGCACACCTCGGTGACCGTGCCGCCGGATGACCGCGACGGGCTTGAGCGACTCGCTCGCTACCTTCTGCGTCCGCCGCGGTGAGTCTCGAGCGTCTGCGCGTGGACGAGGACGCGCAGGCGATCGCCTACGCGGGGCGCAGGCGGGGCGGCGCCGGTCACGAGTCGCAGGTGTCTTTGGCCCCGCTCGACCCGAAGGAGTTCCTCGCGCGGGTGCTCATGCACATCCCCGAGCCGCGCCGGCACGTCATCCGGTACTACGGCGCGTACTCGAGTGTCGTGAGAGCCCGGCGTGCGCGGCAAGCGGTCGCGGCCGGCGGCGGTGGCGCGGCGGCGCCCCTCTCAATCGCGCTCGAGCCGGCCAGCCTCGAGTGGCGAGCAGCGCGCCGCCGCTGGGCGCAGCTCATCCGGCGGATCTACGAGGTCGACCCGTTGGTTTGTCCCCGCTGTGGCGGAGGAATGCGCATCATCGCGTTCGTCACCGAGCCCAGGGTCATTGGCACGATTCTCCGGCACCTCGAGGCCAAGGGGGTCGACGCGCGCAGCCCGCCCGGCGCGCCAGGCGACGCCGACGTGGCCTGATTGCTCGGCGATCCGCGCATCCGCGTGCTCAATGCTGCTGTGCTGGATCGCCGGGCGCAACCCCTATCTGTCCGCCGATTCTCCGTCCCGACCAGCCCACGCCTTCACCAATGGAATCCCGACATGCCCCCTGAAGGCATTGACTGCCCCCTGGCCCCGGGTATCATCAGCTCAGGTGAACAAGGAAATTCCTAGCCATTAGGGGTGTTGGACTCGGCTCCCGAGGTGGTCCAGGCACCGGAGATCTCCTTTTCTTTGGCAAATTCCTAGCCATAAAAAGCCGCAATCGCCTGCCGTTTGGCGATCCAGCTTTCGAGGTAACGCAGCTTCAGCGAAAGAACGGCACCTTGGAAGGTTTCCAACCGGTAGTTGAAACCCACCTCCTCGTGGTAGTACCTGCGGACCTGAGCGTGGTCCCGCAACCTCCGCAACCGCTCCGCAAGACTGCGATCGTTAGTGGTGAGACAGCCTCCCTCTCCGATGGCGCCCAGGTTCTTGCTGGGGTAAAAGCTGAAGCAACCGATAACCCCCATAGAACCAGCCCGGCGCCCCCCCCACTCCGCACCGTGTGCTTGCGCGCAGTCCTCCACCACGGGGATCTGGTGCGCCCGGGCCACAGCAAGGATCGCGTCCATGTCAGCACATTGCCCGTAAAGATGTACTGGTACGATGGCTTTCGTACGCGGCGTGATCGCCGCCTCCAGCTTGCTAGGATCCAACGTGTAGTAGTTGGGATCCACTTCCACGAATACAGGTCTTGCTCCCAGGTAAAGCACCGGCCACACCGTTGCGATAAAGCTGTGGGACACGGTGATGACCTCGTCACCAGGACCGACTCCCAAAGCGAGCATCGCTAGGTGAAGCGCGCTGGTACCGGTGTCCACAGCATTGCATTCCGCGACACCGCAGTAGCTCGCGAACTCCTTTTCGAATTCGGCAACAGCTGGACCGTTGCTGAAGATCAGCTCGTCTAAAACTCGATCCAAAGCTGCGTGATACTCCTTGCGAAGAAGCTCGGTCTGCGGCTTGAGATCGAGCCACGTTATTGTCGCCTTTCCCGATTTGGTATCGTTGCCCATACTTCTCCTGCCTCCTTTGCTACTTCTTGATCCCCATGGCCAAAAACACGAATGGCCGGAGCATCCGCCACCACCCAACGATCGGCTTGATTTTCGTATAAGGCACGTTCCTCTCCGCAGGGTACACTTTCGTGACTGGGACCTCCGTGACACGATAACCAAGTTTGTACACCTTCCAATGTAGGTAGTACTCCAGCTCGTAAGTGTCGAGCCAATCCTGCCAAATGTTAATTCTCGGATCGTCCAGGATGCTCAATCGCCAAGCGCGAAACCCGTTGGTCAAATCGGTGCATGGCTTTCCTGTGGCCAGCCTGAAAAACGCGCTCAAGATGCGGATCGTTACCCTCCGAAACCGTGGAAGGTTGGGACTCGCCCCCCCAGGCAGGAAACGGCTTCCCTGCACGTAGTCGGCAGCGCCTTCGAAGATGGGCTTCAGGAGCCTGGGGATCTCCTCGGGTTTGTCCTTGCCATTGCCAGCCATTACCACCATAACGTGAAAGCCATGCTTGCGAGCGTACCTCACGGCGGTTTTGATGCAAGCACCCAACCCCCGGTGGGCTTGCGAGATGACCCTTATGCCGTAGCGCTGCAAGATCTCGGCTCCCCCGTCCGTAGATCCATCGTCGACCCCGAGGAATTCGTCCACCAGGCCGGGGCGAATCTGCTTCGCTAGTGCTTCCAGTTTGTCCGCCTCGTTGTAGAAAGGAAACATGGCCAGCACGCGCAGCTGCGTGGAGGCTCCGGGAAGTTCCATTACTACGTCGCCTCCTCAGGAGAGATCGTCGGCGGTAACCTTCCGCAGAAAGCGCGCAGGGACGCCCACCCAAACCTCGCCAGGAGGCACGTCCTTGGTCACCACTGCCCCTGCCCCGATCACCGCCCCCTCGCCAATGGTCACGCCACAGAGAATCACCGCGCCGGATCCTATGGAGGCGCCTCGTTTCACAAGCGTTGGCACACACTTCCACTCGCCCTCCTTCAGGAGCTCCCCGGCCGGGTTCGCGGCCCACGGGATCACCGTGTTGGTAAACATCACCCCGTGACCGACAAATACGTAGTCCTCGATCGTCACGCCCTCGCATATGAAGGTGTGGCTCGAGATCTTGCACCGCCGGCCGATCACCGCGTTCTTTTGGATCTCCACGAACGTGCCTATCCGCGTCCCCTCACCAATGGTGCAGCCGTAAAGATTCACAAAACCATAAATCTGCACCCCCTCGCCAAGTTTTACGTCCGGTGCAATGCGACAAAACTCCATAAAGCCCTCCTTTCACTTTTCTTCTCCTAGTTCCTTCACCACGTTCTTCCTCGCCTCGTCAGCAATCATCACGGAGCTGTTCCGCTCCTCAAGTACCAGGTAAAGCGGCCGATCCTGCGACTGCACGAGCAACCTCGCTACGTACTCGCTTACCAGCGCCAGCACCCACAGTATAACCACGGTAGCCAGACCTTGAACCAAATCCAGCATCTTCGCAGCCCCACCTTCTTCACCACTTGTCCACCCGCGAGCAACAGTCACGATCAACGCCACGAGAACAGCAAGACCCACAAAACCACTAGCAACAGCGACGAACCTCAGCGGGTAGGTAGTGCTGGCCACAACAAGGTTGATGGCAAGATTTACAGCCTCTCTCAGCGACTTGTGCCTCGGCTTGCCGCGTCGGGAAATTGGCCGGTACGGCACCACATCCCGACCGTAGCCCACCCAGGCGCTGAACGTTCGAAGATAGCGGAATCGGTCGCGAATCCTCGTGACTGCGTTCACCGATTGCCGACTGAAGGCATGGAAGTCACTGCAGTTGCTGGGAACATTCAGCTCCGCCACCCTGTTTAGGTACCACCATAAGAGCTTCGCGCCCCACCGGAGGTGCAGCGGCTGATCCTTTCGGTCGTCGCGCACTGCAGAGACCACGCCGCAGCCACTCTTCCGGCAGCGGGCCACCATCTCGGGAATGAGCTCAGGGGGATCGCTATCGGGGGACATCACCACCACAAAGTCCCCTATAGCCGAGTCCAGGCCCGCCGCGATGGCCTGCTCCTTCCCGAAGTGCCTGGAAAGGCGAATTAGCCTCATGCACTCGTGCTGCGATAGCTTTACCCCAACTCGCTCCACCGTCCGATCGGTGCTTCCATCGTCCACGAGGATTAGCTCGTAGTTAGCATACTCCGCACGAATCACACCAATAACGTCATCCACGAAGCTTTCCACAATATCCTCGTCGTTGAACAATGGCGCAACGACCGATACGAAACAATCCCACCGAACCATTGCGCTACCTCCTGCCCGCACCTTCGAAAACTCCCTCTTCTTCCAGCACATCGAGAACGTCGTAAATGTTATCGAGCTTACCACCCATGACCGAGATGAGCTCCGGAACGCTGCCGTGGCGGAACCAAAGGATCGGCCGGCTGTCGTCAACCTCGCTTTGCGGCAGCACCGTTTTCACCTCCCAAATGGACCCCTGGTACCGGCAACCCCTTAAGGCCGGCACGTACCTTGCCGCGTCCCGGATCATATGCTCGAAACGCGAACGACGCGGGTACTTGCTCCAGTACGCGTAGGGATCGAGATAATTCGCGTCTTTTCCATCGAACCACTCACAGTGGGGCGTGTACCGGACATGGGAGAGCGTGTGCAGCCCCAGGGGCGGAAAAGGCATGATCGAAAAAAAGGGCCCGCACATCACGGTGATCCCCAACCCTCGAAGCTCATCGGGCACCTCCACCAGCGCCATCTCGGTCATCTCCTGTTTGAGAGCCGCCTGCGGTAGGTTTGAGTTCTTGGCAATCCAGTTGAGCCTGGAGTAGGTGCAGTTAAAAACCCGTCGCCCACGAAGCCGGAACTCCCTGTCCCTCGAGCGGCAAAGCACCTCTAGCGAATCCCGGGAGAGTCGTTCCACCCTTGTTGCTTCTGTTTCTAAATACAGCTCGATCTTGCTTTGGCGGAGCTTGTCCTCGATCATGCTTGCCAGCTTTACTGCGTCAAAGGCGCACTCCTCCACCGTGAATACGTCCTCGATGAGGTGCGGGTCGAAAAGCTTACGGATTCTTGTAGGTGCAGGAGCAAGCGGTGCTCCTATGCGGGAGCAGAATTCTCTGTACTGTCGTGCCGTTGCCTTTGAGAAGTTTTTCCCGATAGCGTAGTATTTTTCGAAATTGGCCACGACGCAGTCCCGGAAATCGCTGATAAAGCGCCGGAAGTTCATTCTGCAACGGAGAGCCGTGAGGAAGCTCCTGGGGTAGTGGTAGCCGTTGTGCACCCGCGCCTGATTAGCATAGGACGCCCTCTGGAGCAAAGACTTTTCTCGCTCTACCAGCGCCACGGCGCAGCCGAACCTTTCCTCCAAATGCAGGGCTAGGCAACAGCCGAAAAAGCCCCCTCCCACTACCACCACGTCGTACCCAGTCAAGGACGAGCCACCCATGGACCCTCGCGCACCAGCTCGCTCGGCACTCGAGCGTTCCCAGCCTCCGGTTCGACCGGAAGCTGGGGCAGAACATCATGCTCCCACCCGTCGCATTCTATCCCTCTGCTCAGGCAAAGGCAACGGCGTCTCCGAGCCTCGGCAAGCTTTTAGCGCTGCGCGAAGCTCACTGCGTCGATCCATACCTTCCCGCGGTGCGCGTTGGCGTAGACTACGGCACCCACAGCACCTGGCGGTGCGGTGTGGTGCATCCGGCGCTTCTTCCACCCCTCCCCCGCCTCCCAGACGGCGATGCTCGGCTCCACGAGCTTCCCTCCGGAGTCTACCCAGTTCACCTGGGTCCTCACCAGCGCCCCATTTTCCGCTCCCCGGGAGACGTGTTCCAACGTGTAAAGCTTTCCAGGCTCCACCGGAACCCGCTGGACAAAGCCGCTCGTTTCCGTCACCAGCACAGCGCAGCGCCCCTCGAAACTGGCAGCCCCCGAGCAATCCACCCTGGGCTGGCCGTACGCCTGCCACCCGAGCACCGCGTCTCCTGTCCCTTCCTCGAATCCTCCGTTACGCAGCAGTTCTCGATGGGAAGAAGCTAACAGCTGATCTCCGTTCACGTTTTCTTGTAGCGCGTAAAGCTCGAAGCCACGCCAGGCGAAAAGCAGCTTTGTGAAGCGTTCCAAGAACTCGTCCTGGGCCACATTCAGCCAAGCTGGAGGCTCGGGAAACTGCCGGCGATTGACCAAAACATGCGTGAAACCGAGAGAACGCATGGCTTCGAACGCCTGCTCCGGGGACTTGGCTGACAAAATAGTTCTGCCGTACGGACCCCAAGTGCCATCGGCGAAACCAGAAAAATAGAGAAACGAGGGCTCACCTAACGAAAGAAGCCTGACGGTAGCCACGTCCGTGCTTCTTTCCAAGTATCGGTACAGGGCAACTGCAGGCAGCACCCGCTCCAGGTAGTGCTCCCGCTCCTCCAAACCGAACGCAACCTTCCAGGGTATCCGCTCTGGAATGTTGAAGAACGTTCGTGCATACCCCACGAACCCGCATGCTAACAGCACGAGGACAAGGAAAGGAACCACCATATCACCTAACTTCCGCGTCCCGGTGCTCGCCCCCTTCCGCAGCGCCTCGAGGCCCAAAGAAGCCAAAAGGCAGATGGCCGGGAATCCGGGAAGCAAGTACCGCAGGTACTGGGAACTCAACCCCCACATCAACCAGTAGCCAGCCGCTAATGAGGCGAGCAAGCCCACCAAGCGCCCAATGCCCCGGGCCATTAAAGCGAGAAACGCCAGCAGCACCGTAGCCCCAACCGCAATTGGAGGCAACCCCTCACCAAACGGCTGAGCCGCGACCGAAACGTCCCAAGGCAGCCGCAGGAGCGCGATTGGATGTTTGCCGATCCCGAAGCTGGCCAAAAAACCGGGAAAAGCAACTTCAGGGAAAAAGCGGCTCCGAAAGACGTTGTTCAACAATGGAAAAACCGGGTTGCCAGTCTCCACAAGCCGCAACAAAGGCCAAGGAAACCCGGTCAATGCTGTTCCAAGAGCGAAGTTCCATGAGCTGGCTGCCGTCACTCCCCAACGGCGGGTTGACCACCAGCGCCAAGCAGTCAACAAAACTAAAAGGAGGATGATTAGCATCCCAGCTAAAACCTTGAAACTTACCGCGAAGCCAGCACAGAGACCTGCCACGAAAAACCAGCGGTCGTCTTCGCTTTTGTAGGCCAAGATCACTGCAGTTAGACTGAGGCTGCAGTGGCACGCGACAAAAAGCTCCACATAGGTCGTAGAAGCCTCCCAACCGACCAAGGGGGCAAAAGCAAAAAGCATCGCCGCGAGCATCCCGTGGGACGCCCCAGCCACCTCTCTTCCCAGCCAATAAACTGCCAAGCAACACAACAATGCGACAGAAAAGCTAAGCAGCTTGGCTGCCTCGGCCCCGCCCAGCATCATCATCAGCGCGTACAGCGTTTCCGCCCCGAGGTAGTAGAAGGACTGCAAGATAACGAGAGTGGGTTTTATTAGCCCGGTTTCCAACCAGAGCCTCGGCAGGTAGAGGTGGTAGTGCACGGCGTCGTGCTGAGTCTCTGGTGCCGCGGCGTGAATCAACCAAGCGCTTCCCAAGGCTACGAGCAACCCAAAATAAACCGGTGCGTACCACGGGACCGCCTGGAACGCGGTTCCTCTTCCGGTCTCGCGAAGCCAACCCCATATCGCCTTTCCAGTAGTCAGAAACCTCTTGCTCAGGACTAACGTGAGAATAGCGAGGGCTGGAAGCACGAGCCACGCCCTGAGAAGGCCAAGCAGCCCAAGCGCCAGTATTGCGTGGGAGAAAACGCCCATGCCCAACATGAGGGCGAGAACGTTGGAGAAACCGTCTTTCTCCTTGGCTTTCGAGGCAAGCACCAGCCGGAGGGCCCTGTCGCCAACACCCCAAAACAGCAGGAGGCACCATGCCGCTACCAGGATAGCCTTCCACAGGCCCCCACCGAAGGCTACAAGGATCAGCAGAAGTCCTAGCCCTGCCGCCGAAAGGCGGTAGTACAAACCAGCCAGTCGCGTCGAGCGCAAGACGCCCACCACTAGCCCCGCCGCGAGGTAGAGGCCAGCCAAGGCAAACAGCGGTAATACTTGCTTTATCCCCAGGTAGTCGACGCTTTTGATGGCGGGGAGAGTGACGCGTATGGATACAACCGCGAGAAACACCAGCCAAGCGAGACCGATCCCCCAAGCTGCTTGCCCGATGAACCGCCGTCCCGGGCCCCCTGCACGCAAGCGCTGGCTTACGTTGCCCTCCCCCTGCGCCGCTCCATTGCCATTCGCACGTGATTGGGCTGTGCCTCTACCGTCCATCCTATCAGAACACTCTATTTCCCGGAAGAAACGCGCTCTCATGTTGATCCCCGAAGGTTTTTCATGCCGAGCCTTTTGTAGTCACCACCAAAATCAACGACGTCGCAGCCAAAAGCTGCAAGCCTTGATCCATGGGAGGAAAGGAAATAGCCTGCGGAAGCGATCCTCGTCCGTCATGGTCAAAAAGCGACTTGCCACCAATACATCGAAGGCGTCGTTGAACATAAGAAATGCCAGCACGAGGTACTGTTCGTTGTAAAATATGCGACGCTCTTTGATCCATGGTTCCGGGTAATCCCAAGGAAGAAAAATATCGTGGAAATGAACCAGTACACCAGGTTCAAGGCGCGGCAGCACCTCGAAGACCAGAAAGCTCACGTCCGAACCGGCAGTGCACACGTGACTCGAGTCGATGAAAAGGATGTCGTTGCTTCTCAAGCGCGCGAAATGCGCCAAGGGAACCTGCTGCACCGGTCGGTCCCAGAGCCGGGAAAGGCCTGGGAGGGAGCGGAGGAAAGGGCGCGGGTGGGGGTCCACTGCCTCCACGGTGGTGGTGCCGTTGCGGGATGCTGCCTGCAGCGCCACCAGCGTGGAATACCCAGCGCCCACCTCCAAGACTTTCCGGGGCTTGAACTCGCGGATCATGCCGTAGTAGACCACCGCCTCCGCCGGCCCGAACGCGCCGTTGGCCCAGAAGTAGCCTTCCTCCGCCTCCAGCGGGGTTTCCGCCAGCTCCCGAGCCCAGGGGGCGAGCTGTTCCAGAAGCTCCCACTGCCGCTCGGGGTCCATGGCGAAGCCCGGTGTCTTGTCGTAGCGATGCTGCCAAATCCACGGCGGGAGCGCCTCCACCAGGGGGATCGGCGACTCGTACGTGGCAGGAACCAGGGAGTAGCCCACCCTTTGGGCTGCAGCGAAAAACCGCGCCGCGCGGCTTTCCTGGGCGAAGGCTAGACGTCCCACGAGCTGCTGGTAACCGAGCAACAGGCGGCAAAGCTGCTCCTCCTCCAGCGTCCCACCGAGCCTTTCCGCCCAAGCCTCCCAGTGCTCGCCAATGCCCAGGGCGACCTCCAAGTCGCTGTCTTCTTTTGCGTTCGGGCGCGGCTGCTGGGTTTGCGCCAGTCGCGCAGAAAGCGTTGCCACCTCCCCTTCCAGCCGATCCAGGCGCGCCAGCACGCTGCGCAGCACCGGCAGCCGCCACACCCAGCGCTTGGCCCGATCCGCGACACGCATGGCCAGAGGAATATAGCACGCCCCCAGGTGCCGAAGCTCATCCGCGCCTCTGCCCGTTCCGCCTCACCGGGCCCCACCACGAGCTGGTGCTCCTGTCTCGGCCAGTAAAGCCGCAACGCTACGCGGGGACGGTCCCCTAATCCGCTGGCTCAACGCGTAGTTCGAGCGGCGTCTCGAGCTGGCCAATGCCATACAGGCTCTGGTAAGGTGCGAAGGTTGCATCGGCTACGGCTAGGTCCTCGGCTGAAAAGAGCTTTTGCCAATTCCCCGTGTTATTGCGAAAGTCTCGAGGCTCCTGGCCTTCGGGGGCTGCATGCGCGTCCCGCACGCGCCATGTTTCCAACGCGCGCTCCACTTCCGGCGTGAGCGCTAAATCGAGAAAAGCGAGAATTTCGCCGCACACGCAGCGCGGGTCCGCCACTAGCTTTTCGTAGTGGATCGTGAACGGGACTACCTCTGGATGACGCTGGAAGAAGTCCAGGTAGAGGGAGAGACAAATTCCCGTATCGCTGATGGCCTGACGCAGTAATATGCCCTTCACCTTCGCCAAAGAGCACGCCACGTCCCGGGGATCGCGTAGGCTAAGAAGGAAAACAGCGTCAGGGTAAAGCTCCAAGAGGAAATCCATGCAGTTGCAGTAGTGCGGGTGCTTGTCACCCTAGTACGCGAGGTTTTTTTGTTTTCATTTTTCGCTATGGCAGCGTAAAACCCGTGGAAGAGGTTTTTCGCATGGCGACGGAGGATTTCCGCCCAGAACTCGCCGTGGCTTTTGCCAAAGTACATGCCTTCCACCACACCCCGCCGGCTTCTCGTGACCAAGTCGGCTAGCTGCAAGAAAACCGCGGTTTCGTCGGTGAGGAGAATGCGGGCATGGGCATCCAGGACCCGCTGGAGGAAGGTCGTCCCGGATCTGGGAAGTCCCACCAGGAACAGCGGACGTCCGTCCAGGGGCTAGTGTACCATCTTGCGCCGTGAGAAGAGGCAAAGCTCCCTGGAACGGGAGCCGCTTGCTGGCAGCTCCGCCACCACCGACCGGTGGAAGAAGCCTGCTTGCCGTGCGGCTGCTCCACCCCCGTCGGACCCTGGGGGCCTTGGTAGCGGAGCGGGTACCCGCTCCTTGGCGGATCGCCTTTTGGAGGCTTTTGGTGAAGCGGGACAAGCTACCGGAGCCTGCCTTTTCATGTCGTTCCCCTTTCCCTGGGGACTCACCCTTTCGGGAAGTGCTCGTGGGAAAAAGGTAAACCGAAAATCCGTCGCGTGTCAAGGGCAAGGTACAATGCTGCCGTGGGGACCTTGGGGCGCACGCTTCTGGTGCTCGGGTTGCTGTTGGCGGCAGTTGGGGGGCTTTTGCTGCTGTTCGAGCGAGGGGGGTGGCGGCTTCCCGGGGATTTAGACGCAAAAGTCGGTTTGCGGCGTCCTTCAGGGTCTTTTTCTTCTTGCAGAAGGCGAATCGGACCTGATTCTTTCCTTCCCGTTGGTCCACGTAGAAGGAACTCCCCGGGACGACGGCGATTCTACCCTCCGCGATGAGCCATCGGGCGAATTCGGTGTCATTCGGGAATCCAAAACGCGATATGTCGCACATCACGTAGTAGGCACCTTGCGGCTTGCCCAGCGGGCGGAAGCCTGCCTCCTCCAGCCCGGGATAGAAGATCTGTCGGCGTTCGCGATATTCATCGGCGAGGCGCTTGAAAAGGTCG
>Ga0308414_1002903_pt1 | contig 11059 bp, 11 predicted proteins | sample HotsprSampleOS50_FD_205667 | JGI IMG/M metagenome (GOLD analysis project Ga0308414, IMG submission 205667) | Hot spring phototrophic mat microbial communities from Octopus Spring, Yellowstone National Park, Wyoming, United States - 20090730_OS50 ... | reverse complement strand
CCGGGAACTGATCGACATTTCGGTCTCTCTGCTGGAACGGCGCAGCCCCACCGTTGCGCTTCAGAAAACCCGCAGCAAGGAGTCGGTGCTGGCGGCCACCTGATCAGCCACGCAGCGGCGGGCCGGGCGAGGACGCCCGTGCTGCGTTGTGCGCCGGCGCAACCCCGAAGCACCGGCCGCAGAAAGTGTCACGCGTCTCAGTTGCCCCCTGCCTGCATGCGGCGGCCGCGACGATATTCGGCGATCACCGTGCCCTTGGTGCCGCCGCGCACGGCAAATTCTCCTGTGACGCGCATGCGCCGCGGCTTGACCACCGCCACCAGATCGTCCAGAACCTGGTTCACCACCGCCTCGTAGAACGCTCCTCTGTTGCGATAACTGAAGTAATAGAGCTTCAGGCTCTTCATCTCCACACACAGCCGGTCGGGCACGTATTCGACGGTGATGGTGGCGAAATCCGGCTGGCCGGTCACCGGGCAGACACTGGTGAACTCCCCAAAGACCAGGCGGATTTCGTAGTTGCGCTGGGGGCGGGGGTTTTCGAAGACCTCCAGGATCGTTCGCGGGCGCTCGACCTGCGACTGGCTGAGGATGCTCCGCGCCCCCAGATGTCGAAGGGGCGGAGGGGCCTTGCGGTTCATGCGCGCTCCTTATGCTTCGCGGTCCACGGCGGCGGCGATACGCCGGATGGCCCGCATCATATCGGCGAACTGCCGCGGCGTGATCGACTGCGCCCCGTCGGTCAGGGCGTGCTCCGGGTCGGCATGCACCTCCACGATCAGCCCGTCCGCCCCGGCCGCCACGGCCGCCCGGCACATGGCATCCACCAGGTGCCGCTTGCCGGTGCCATGGCTGGGGTCCACCACCACCGGCAGATGGCTGACGCGGTGCAACTCCGGCACCGCCGCCAGGGCCAGCGTGTTGCGGACATATTCCTCGTACGTGCGGATGCCGCGCTCGCAAAGCATCACATTGGTGTTGCCGCGGGCCAGGATGTATTCGGCGGCCAGCAGAAACTCCTCCAGGGTCGCGCTGATGCCGCGCTTCAGCAGCACCGGCCGGGGCTGTTCGCCCGCGGCCGCCAGCAGATTGAAGTTCTGCATGTTGCGGGCGCCGATCTGGAGCACGTCGGCATACCTGCCGACCAGCGGCATCTGATCGACGGACATGACTTCGGTGACGATGGCCAGCCCGGTCTGCTCGCGCGCTTCGGCGAGCAACTCCAGGCCGTGCTCGGCCAGCCCCTGGAAGGAGTAGGGATTGGTGCGCGGCTTGAACGCGCCGCCGCGCAACGCCACCGCCCCCGCTTCCTTGACGGCCAGGGCCACCTCCAGGAGCTGCTGACGGCTTTCGACGGAGCAGGGTCCGGCGATGACGCCGATGCGGGTGCCGCCGATGCTGCCGCCCAGCCGCCCTCCCAGCGGCACCACCGTGCGCTCCTTGTGGACCTCGACCGAGGCCATCTTGTAGGGCGCCAGGATCGGCACCACTTTGTCGACCCCGTCGAGTACTTCCAAGACGCTGCGGTCCTTGTTGCGGTCGTCCCCGATGACCGCCACCACGGTCCGCTCCGTCCCGACGATGACATGTTCCTTGAGGCCCATCTCGCGCACCCGTCTGATCACGTGCTCGACCTGTGACTGGCCGGCACCCGGTTTCATGACTACGACCATCGCACACCTCCGCTGAAAAATGGGCCACACCAGTACCGTGCCATTGCGGTCTCCGGGAATGCGCTAAACGAAAAAGCCTCAGGAATCGCGTCCTGAGGCTTCATCCGGCTAAGTTGACGATGACCTGTTCAGGACGCAGCGGTGCCGGCCGGATAAAAGTACCCGGTAAACCAGAAGCCGAAACCCGCGAACCGAAGAGTCATCATTGATAGATATAGCACGCGAAAGCGAATTGTCAAAGGCTCGCGTGCCGCTGCTGCCGGCAGGTGATAGTCTTTGCTTGGGATGAAGGCACGGCCCCCGCTCCGGCTTTCCCCTCGCTACGGGGGTGGTGGCACTCTTTTATGGCCGCGGAGTGATACTGCCGAGGATGGCGCTGCGTGTGGCGCCGGTGGCGCTGGGCACATTGGCGGGGATGCCGTCCAGCGTGGCGGCGGCCAGCAGCGCGAAGGCCAGCGCCTCCTTGGCGGCGCTGGGGATGCCAAGGTCATCGCTTGTCAGCAGCTCCACAGTGGCAAGCTGGCGGGCCAGGCCGTCCATGATGGCGCGGTTGGCGACCCCTCCGCCGCTGACGATGATCTGATCCAGGCCGCGGGGAACGAATCTTTCGATCGCCCAGGCGATGGCGCGCACGGTCAGGGCGCAGGCGGTGGCCAGCAGGTCCTCCAGAGGCAGCGCCGGCGGCGCCGCAGGCAGATGCCGGAGGAACAGCTCGATCATGGCCGGCGAATCGGTCGATTTGGGCGGCGGGACCGTGAAATACGGTTCGGACAGAATGCTCTGGATGACACCTGGTATGAGCCGGCCGCGCTGGGCGCGGGCGCCGTTGGCGTCAAATCCGCCGGACGAAGGCTCCAGCTCGCGCATGAGCCAGTCGCTGATGCAGTTTCCCGGTCCGGTGTCGAAGGCGAGGACGGCCGCCTCGCCGCACGGCGGCAGGCTGGTGAGATTGGCGATGCCGCCGATGTTCAGCGCTGCCCGCCGCAGCGTTGGATGACGGAACAGCACGCAGTCGGCGAACGGCACCAGCGGCGCCCCCTGGCCTCCGACCGCGCAGTCGGCGCGGCGGAAGTCGCTGACCACGGCGCAGCCCACCTCGGCCGCCAGCAGCGCCGGATCCAGCCACTGGATTGTCAGCGGCGGCTCGTGATAGAGCGTCTGGCCGTGCGCCGCCACACAGTCGAGCTGCGAGGCGTCCAGGCGTGCGGCCAGAAGGGCCTCGTTGACAGCGGCGGCACAGGCAAGGGTCACATCGCGCCCCAGCAGCGCCAGCTCTCGCAGCGCGACAGGCGAACCGCCGCGCACCTGAAAGATGCGATGGCGAACGGCCTGGTCGTAGGGGCGGTGATGGTGAAGGACGAGGCAGGCGGCCATGTCCGGGGCGCGGCCCTCGACGCGTGTGATGGCGACGTCAACGCCGTCGGCGCTGGTCCCGCTCATGGCTCCGGCGATGAGGCGCGTGGCGTTCATGTGAGAATGGATCGAAACACACTCCGCGGCACGATCACCCAGTTCGAGATCAACGATGATAACGTCAGTCCAGCGCACTGCTACGCCATGCCGATCATTCCCGGTGCCAGACATGCTATCGAAGTCTTCTCCGAAGTGCTGCACCACCGCCAGGGCGTTGCTGTGTTCGACGCAGCACTGTCGGTGAAGGTGGCCGAGCCCTCCAGCGGCGGCCTGCAACTGCGCAGTTACTACGGCACCCTTGGTACCGATGGATTCAACCGCGACGGCTACGAGGGCATCGACCCGGCCATGGTGGACGTGATTGGCCCGGTCCCTCCATCGCCCTCAGCGACGGCGCCAACAGCTCTTTGATCGTCGAGGGCTGGGCGCAGAGTGGATTCGGCCAGGAACCCCAGGCCGGCGACTATGAGTTGATCGTCTACAGCATCGGCGTCGTGCCCGAGCGGGGCGCGATGGCCCTTCTCGCCATGGCCGGCATGGCGCTCCTGCGTCGCGCCCGCTGATAGGGCCCGACGGCAAAGGAGCAGGAACCCCGCCCCCTCTCCGCGCCGCTGGCGCGGAGGCAGTTACGCGCACCCAAGCTCATGCGGAACCATCGTCAGCGCCTGATGGCGCGACGAATCGCCAGGCCACCGAGGAGCATCAGGCGCGTCGCTCGTGAACGCGAGGCTGGCTGGCCCGGCATCCTGCGCCGACGAAGTGGAGATGCGCAGGGTCTCCTCGCCGGACGCCCAGTCCCAGATCCTCACCGAGCTGTGCGAAGAGTACGAAGCCAGCGACTGACCATTGGGGCTGAAGCCGATGGCCAGGATGGCTTTGGCCTGGACGCTCAGCCGGCCCACCTGCTTGCCGGATACGAGCGAACGGATGCTGATGACGCCCGCCGCGTCGCCGCTGGCCATGAGTTGGTTATCCGCCGATACCGCCAGCGCTTAGACGGCCGACTCATGATCCTTGATCACGGCCCACGCATCCACGGCCGACGGCGCAGCGCCCCACGCAGACGCGGCAATCAAGGGCCACAACCCAATCACGACCGCTTGGATCCATGCTGCCATATGCGAGCCTCCCGCCTGAATTGGCACCCATGAGTGTACTCAGTTCGAGCGCAGAAGCCACCCCGGCGACCACGGCTTCGTCCACTCTTGTTCTTTCGTCGGCGAGAGGTGCAAAACCGCCTCGGCGCCGGTACATTGCCGTCGCCGACCGGGCTGTCCCCCGCGCGGCGACGGAGTTGGACAACGACTTCCGCTCGCGGCGATACCGTCGGCAATTCTCGCAAGGACCGTTAGCCATGACTCATCGATGCCACCGCTTCGTAATGATCGCCATTACAGTCCTGTTCGCCTGTGCCCCCGCCTCCGCCCAGCAGAAGCTCACGATCGCCTCCGACCGCGTCGAGGTCGACGTCGCCGCCGATGCGCCGCGAATCCTCGAATATCGCCTCAAGGCCAACGGCGGGCGCATCCTCGGCTCGCTGGGGCAGGGGGCGCCGGCGGTAATCGTCGCGCCTCGCGGCGGACAGCGGCAGACCGTCGAGTGGACCGCGCTGATGCCGCAGGTACGCACCGCTCCCGATGCTCTGGTCTACTCCTGCACGGCGCGCATCGGCAACACCGTCGCCGCCACCTTCGACTGGGCCATCCGCGTCAGCGGCAATACCGTCACCATTGCGGCCGAAAACGTGCGCGAGACCGACGGCTATGACCTGAACGAATTCGTGATCCCCGCCGATCCGATCGTGCGCGTCAGCGGCGATCTGCCCGGGGCCCGCGCCTGCGTGGGCGATCTGTTGGGCGAGAGCTGGCGCGGCCGCGGCTCCCCGGCCGAGCCAGGGCGCATCGCGCTCCCCGGCGAGTCGCTCAATCGCGAGTATCACTTCGGGCTGGTTTTCACCAATCAGGTGGCCGCGGGCGTCTACTCCAACAGCCTGCACCGGATGGGCTCCAAGCCGATCCAGACGGCGGTGAGCACCGGATCGACGGGCCTGTACACCAACCGCCACCGCTACTCGTATCAGGACGAGAACTACGAGCCTTACTGGTGCAAGGTGGGCATCGTCGGCGACGTCAATGGCGACGGCGCCACCGACTGGAAGGACGCCGCCTGCTTCATCCACGACGCCATCCCCAAACGCGTCAAGCTGCGCCAGGACGCGATGAAGTACATGATGAACCACGGGGCCGACTTCGAGCACGCCCCGGAGGATGTCTTCCGCAAAATCTGCAACCTCTCCGACGGCCACCCCCAGATGGTGCTGCTCTCGGGCTGGAACAGTTGGGGCTGGGACAGCGAATATCCCACCTGGGACGACCCCGGCGAGGAATACAGCGGCAGGCCGGGGCTGTACGTGCTTCACGAGAACGCCCACAAGTATCGCGCCTACACGTCGATGATTTACAACTTTGACGATGCCTACAAGCGCACACGGGGCTGGGATGAGAGCATCATTTCGCGCAACAAGGACGGCTCGCTGATCGAGGCCACCTGGTGGTCGGGCGGGCCCAGCTACATCGTGAGCTTCTATCGCCTGTGGAAGAGCGGCAGGGCCAGGCAGGTCATCGACGATCTGGTTGCCCAGGGCGCCGAGCGGCAGATGTTCTCCGATGTCTTTACGATTCTGCCGTTCCGCCCCGACTATGGTCCGGGCGGCGCGGGCGACGAGGAGACGAATCTGGTCATGGGCAAGTTCAAAATCCTCGACTACCTCGCCCAGAACGACATCTACATGAACAGCGAGGGGTTCAACTACGAAATGCTGGGGCGATACATCGGGGCACACAACGGCTTCAACACGGGCCTCAGCCGAGACCCCAACCGCCCGCCGCTGGCCATGTTCATCTGCGCCGGCCTGCTGACCAAGCAGTATCTGGGCGGACGCGGCGGCGATGAGGCGCGATTCCGCGCGGCCAACACCGAGGTCGGCAGCCCCTGGGAGCCGGATCAGGTCTATCGCCACGCCATGCTCATCAGCTTCTACGGCGAGAAGCCCATGCGCGACTTCCGCGTGACGCCCGAAGGCTATTTCGCGCGGTATGGCGATGATGTCGAGGTGGTCTGGCGCCAGCAGGGCGGCGCGGCCCCGGCCGACCAGCCGGCAGCCGGCGCCCGCGGGGCGCGCGGACGGGGTGGCGCTGGCGGAGGTGGCGCCAATGTCACCGTCCGCCTCGCCGGGCGGCTCATCAGCGACGGCCCCAGCGTCCTCCTGCCCAAGCCCGAGCTGGGCACAAACATGTGGAATGTCCTGCGCGCCTATTCGTCGACCGGCGCGCCCATGCGCTATCCGAAACCAGCCAACTGGACCGACCTTTCCGCCCTGACGGTCATGGCGCTGACCACCGATAACCCGCCCACGCCCGTCCCCAACGACGGCAAGGTCGCCTTCGAGGGTAATGAGCTTCTCATCAACATCCCGGCCAACCGCCCCTTCAAACTCGTCTACGGCCAGGAACTCGTGGCCCGCGAGCGGACCTTCGAGCCATTGCCGCCGCGGCGGCCCATCACCTATCCGCTGGAGGAAGTGATCTCCCGCGAGGGCGGCGATACGCGGCCCGACTGGATCCGCCTGCGCACGCGCAAGCCCATCGGCGAACCCACCCAGATCCAGCCCCTGGTCGGCTGCTCCAGCATCTGGCCCACGAAGGAGGCCGCCACCGAGCACGCCGCGGCCGTCATCAGCAAGAAGATCGCCTGGTTCGTCCGCCAGACCTACGTCGATCGCCGCACGCGTCCTTACGAGCGTGATCTCGGCGCCAACTTCGACAACGTCGGCTACGAAAACTGGTACCTGGGCCACGACGCGGCCGTGAAGATGTACACCGTCGCCAGCATCAACGCCCGCCCCGGCACGCAATGGTACTGGGAACAGGTGCGCTACGGCCCGAACCGCGCCATCGGCTGGAAGGCGTTCGTGTGCATACCCTTCACAGCGAAGGACGGCCAGGATGTGTACATTGAGGCCGCCAGGATGCGGCTGGCTGAGTGTCAGCAGGGTCTGGCCGCCAACCCGACCGGCGCCCGCCGTTCTCAGTTGGAGATGGGCGTGAAGCTGTACCAGCACATGGTAAGCGAGGAGTCGAAGAAGGATCCGCTGCCGCTTGGCAACCGACTGACGGTGAGGCTGGGCTCGGCGTCGTGAGTGGCATCTCCCGTGACCCGCCGCGAAGTCGTCCTTGCACCTTCCGGAACACGGGCGCCGCCGCCCGCAGTGACTGTCACGCGCCCCTGCCCGGCGGGCGACGGGGGGCGCCGTTTCCGCTATCATCCCCCCTGGCACAACCCGGAGGCCCTGCCATGTCCCCCATCAAGACGCTGCTGCTCTTTCGCGAAGGCAAGCACCACGACTTCCCAGCGAATGCCGCCACGCTGGCCGCGTTCCTCAATGAATCCGGCGAGTTTGCGGTCACGCCCACGGGCGACTTCTCCATCCTCGCCTCGCCCCAGCTCGATGCCTTCGACCTCATCCTCAACTTCACCTTCAACCACGAGATCAACGCCGCCGAGGAGCAGGGCCTGCTCCGCTTCGTCGCCGATGGCAAGGGCCTCATGGGCCTGCACACCGCGACCATCACCTTCCCCCAAAGCGCCGGCTACAAGCGGCTCATCGGCGGCTGGCTCGACGGCCATGCGCCTTATGGGCCGTTCCCGGTGAAGATCACCGACACGCATCACCCCGTCACGGCCGGCCTGAGCGACTTTGTCATCACCGACGAACTCTACGCCTGCACCTACGATCCGCTGGTCAAGGTCCTGGCCACCGCGCGCTGGAAGGACAAGGACCAGCCCATGGTCTGGACCAAACCCTACGGCAAGGGCCGCGTCTGCTATGTCGCTCTCGGCCACGACGCGGCCGCCTTCGCCGATGCCAACTTCCGTCGCCTCGTGCATCGGGCTTGCGCCTGGGCCGCCGGGCGAAGGCCCACGCGCTTCTATCCGGCCGCGCTGTTCACTCCCAACCGGCGCATCCGCGATTCCTACCGCGCCGCGATCATCGGCTCGGGCAACATCGCGCGCAATCACGTGCAGGGCTACCGGGGCGTGGGCGAAATCCCCGTCGTCGGCGCCTACGACATCAAGAGCGAGCGCCTCACGTGGTTCAAGGAACAGACGGGCGTCGATCGCCTCTATTCCGATCTGGACGAGATGCTGCGCAAGGAGCGGCCGGAGCTTGTGAGCGTCTGCACCTGGCCGGACTCCCACTGCGATCTGGTTGTGAAGGCGGCCCAGAGCGGCGTGGTCCGAGGCATCCTGTGCGAGAAGCCCATGGCCATCACGATGGGCGAGGCCCGCCGAATGCTCGATGTATGCGACCGCCATCACGTGAAGCTCGCCGTCAACCACCAGCGCCGGTTCTACAGCCATCATCAGAAGGCCAAGGACCTGATCGACTCGGGCGCCCTGGGCAACATTCAGAAGCTCTGGGCGTCGGTTACCACGTTCTACAAGGACCCTTACGTCTGGGCGACCCATGTGACCGACATGGTCCGCTTCTACGCCGGCGACGTGGAGTCGGTCATGGGCCAGATCAGTGCCATCGAGCCTCAGCCCGCGCCCCAGGGCGGACACCGCTACAGCCTCAACGGCGTGGGCTACCTCAAGTTCACCAGCGGCGCGCGCGGGGTGTTCGACTTCGAGATCAACCAGGGCCAGATACACGTCATCGGCGACCGCGGCCAGATGATCGTCCCCATGGACACAAAGCTCCCCGAGACCGATCTGCGCGTCAGCACCGTCGAGTCGCCGCAGTGGTCCACCGTCAACCACGCCGGCTGCGGCTGGCACACCGGCCCCATGTGCATCCCGTCGGTTCACGATCTCATTGAGGCCATCGAGGACGACCGCCAGCCCATCAACAGCGGCATCGAGGGCGCGGCCAGCCTGGAAATCCTGCTGGCGGTCTTCGAGTCGGCGCGCCTGCGCGGGCGGGTGAATCTGCCGCTGGCGCAAAATGACTATCCGCTGGCCGAGGACCTGTGGGCACGCCCGGTATGACTCAGCGCCCGCGCCGGCGCGATCGCCGGCTTTGCTCGCGGCTGGCGTGGCCGCCGATGAACCCCAGGTCCATCAGCACGGCGATGACGAACAGCGCCAGGTAGAGCCCCGAGAGCGCGCCGGCCGAGTTGATGGCGAACGCATAGGCCAGCGTCGTCAGCGGCATGAAGATGAACCCGAGGATCGGCCAGAGGTTGGTCTGATAGGCGCGGCCGAGGTAGTCGCTGAAGAGGAAGACCAGCACGATCACCAGGCGGGGAACGAAGAACGCGGCGATGGCCAGGAGGCAGGGCATGGGGCGCATTTTCCGTTGGCGCCGGCATGATCGTCAATGCTGCGCCGGACCGCACAGGCGAAATCTCTCAGCTTTTCGCCGGCGATGTCCCATTCTGCTGAATTGCCGTCCCCGCTGCGCCGATGAAGTCCAATGCCGGCGGGAAGTCGCCTGCGGCCAACGAAAAAGGAGCGACCATGTTCTGGGTCATTCGAGGCACCGACGAGGTTCGCAACGAGGACATGGCGATCGTCGTGGAGGCGGAAACCCAGGCCGAGGCTGAGTGCATGGCCATTCGCCGCGGCTTTCCCCTGGTCATCAGCATGCCCGCCGACGATCGCGACATCCGCACGGCGCGGGCCCAGAAACGCCTCTTCCGCTACTCGCCCGAGGCGCTGTACATGGCCTTCGGGCGGCCGGTTGGCACGCTGCCACTCTCGTGTCTGCTGCTGGCCGGCGTCGGCGTTATTGGACTGCTCCTCAAGCAGGGGCACGTCCCGCTGCCGTTCTGAGGCCCCGCGGGCGGCTTCAGTACAGGCTTAGGAGCTGTGCAACCGCACACTCCACCCCTCCACTCTCGCTTCGCGATTGAAAACCCCTGTCCGCCGGGCCACAATCGCGCCATGCCGGTGATCACTCGCCTGGCCCATCGCAAGAGCAGTCCCGGCCGCTGCGCCGTCTACGTGGACGGAAAGCCGGCGCTGACCTGTCGTGTGGCGCTGGTGCAGCGCCTGGGCCTGGCGGTGGGACGACAGATCACATCCGCTCAGATCGAGGAACTGCGCGCGGCCGAGTTGCGCCACAGATGCCTCGATGCGGCCGTGAAGCTCCTGAGCGTGCGCCTGCACAGCCGCAGCGAGCTTGAGCGCAAGCTCCAGCGCAAGGGCTGGCAGCCGCCGCTGATCGCTGCTGCCCTCGACGAGCTGACCCGCATGGGTTACGTGGACGACCGCCGCTTCGCGCAGATCAAGGCCCAGTCGGCCGCCGAGTACCGCCACCACGGCCCGCATCGCGCCATGCGCGAGCTGCTCAAGTCGGGTGTGGATCCGGCGGTGGCCCGGACCGTCATCGAGGATGTGTACGAGCAGCGCGACAGCCTGGCGGCGGCGCGTGCGATGGCGCAAAAGCAGGCGCCGCGCCTGCGTCGCCTGGACCGGTCAGTCGCCCGCCGCCGCCTGGCCGGCATGCTGCTGCGCCGCGGCTACGACTACGACACGATTCGCCCCGTCCTCGATGAGGTGCTGGGCGACGAGCCGGGCGATGAACCAGACGCGGTGTGACCTTTTACACCGTGTAGAACCTGAACACCGTCGTTGAGCGGAACGTCTGCCCGGGACGCAGGACGGTGCTGGGGAACTGCGGCTTGTTCGGCGAGTCGGGGTAGTGCTGCGTCTCCAGGCACAGCCCGCCGTGACGCACGTACGCGCCGCCGTTGCCGACGATGCGGCCGTCCAGATAGTTGCCGGTGTAGAGCTGCACGCCCGGCTCGGTCGTGTGGACCTCCATGCCGCGCCCGCTGGCAGGATCCTCCAGGCGGGCGCACACCACCAGTTCGCCGCCGCCGCCGTTGATGACGAAGTTGTGGTCGTAGCCCATGCCCACCTGCGCGATCCGCGCCCCCACCGGCGTGGGCTTGCGGAAATCCAGC
>Ga0308414_1002900_pt1 | contig 11061 bp, 5 predicted proteins | sample HotsprSampleOS50_FD_205667 | JGI IMG/M metagenome (GOLD analysis project Ga0308414, IMG submission 205667) | Hot spring phototrophic mat microbial communities from Octopus Spring, Yellowstone National Park, Wyoming, United States - 20090730_OS50 ... | reverse complement strand
CAAAGGACCGGGGCGTTTGCTATTTCGAGATGGCAAAGAGAACCGTACACTACATGCTTTTTGGTCTAACATGCTCACGCTTACGCGTGATAAAGAAGAAGACCTCATTACTCTTTTAGGCGATGCCCGTTTCCTTGATGAATCCGGGGGGGGCCAAGAACTCAAAGCTGATGAACTACGCGTCTGGCTGGACCCTGAACCGGCCCACCCTCCCCAAGAGAAAACCAAACCCGACTCGTCTGCTCTTCCTCAGCCACGCTCGACTGCGGGCCATTCGACCAGCAGACGACCCCGCCATCTGGAGGCCCGACGCAACGTCCAGGCCAAATCGCGCGAGATGAACATCCTCGAAAACAATCATCTCGTGGTCTGGTTCCGCGATGAACCACCTGCCGCCGCTGCGGTCACTACGCCGGTTTTGCCCGACCAGGTCCCGATGCTCCGACCGACCCCCATAGCAGATGCCCCCTTGCCAGCCCCTCAACCGGGTCTGGGTGTCCCGCTCCCGGCGGATGATAGGCCGCTCATCGGTGCACCCAAAGTCCCCGCTGCGCCACCCAGGCCGTTTGATATCAAATCGCGAACGATTCAAGCACGCATCCTCCGCGGGGCGAATAAAAATACGATTGATGAACTTTTCTGCGAAGGAGCGGTTCATGTGCTGCAAGCACCAGCCAAACCAGGTGAACGTCCTACCGAGGTCAAGGGCCACACTCTCAAAATGAGTGCCGCTCCCGATCAGTGTCACGTGCTCGAAGTGGCCGGCGGCAGTGATCCGAAGCTGCTCGAAACCGACACCGCCGAGTTGCACACGGACAAGATGCAGATCATCGGACCACAGATCATCATTAATCAATATCAAAACCGTGCTTGGGTGGTCGGCGATGGAGCCATGACCATGGAAAGCAACACGACTTTTCAGGGCGATGCTCTCAAAGAACCCCGCTTGCTCCATGTTCAGTGGAAAGATGGCATGATTTTCAACGGCACCGGAGCCGAGTTTACCGGCGAGGTCTACGCGACGCAGGAGAACGCCAAACTGGCCTGCCAGACGATGAACGTCGTCTTTGACCGAGTTGTCTCCCTTAAACATGGGAATAAGTCTGATCCTGCTCGAGTTCGTTACATTAACTGCACCAAAGATGTGAAAATTGAAGAAACAATCCGGGAGGGGAAAGACTTTCTTAAGTATCAGATGCTCCAGGCCCCTAGTGTCACCATGGAAGCGATCGAATCCACAAAGCGGTCCGCTCCCGAGGAGGTAAAGGTTAATGGGCTCAGGCGTTCCAACTCGGCCAACAAAGTGGTGGCCTCGGGGCCGGGCATCTTGCAGATTCTGGAACGATCCAGCACGGACAACGCGGTTATGCTTCCTGCTCCCGCACCAGGTCGTAACCCCAAATCAAAACCCGAGCCAGAAAAAAAGTTACTGGCCCCTTATAAATTGACGGATGTAAGGTATGACAAAAGAATGGATGCCCATAGCGACTCGGGGATGGTTCAGTTCTGGGGTAGCATCCGGGTTTTGCATCTGCCACTGAACCAGCCCGATCTCAAACTCGACGTGGATAAGATTCTCGCTACGGCACTCCCCGAGGGCGGGCTGTATTTGCGCTGCGATAAATTAAAAGTCATGGACCGCACGAGCGACGGCAAACCGAACAAGCGAATGGAAGCGAGCGGTTCCGTGGTGGTTCAAGGTCGCGATTTCGATGCTACCGCTGAGGAAGTAAAATTTGATGAATCGAAAGAGCTGATCATCTTTTCTAGTTCTCAGGGTACCTCGCGCTTGCGAAAGTTTGATGTGCCCGGTGGCGAACCTCAGGTCGTCTCCGGGAAAACGATTCTGTACAACCGCCGCACCAAAGATACCAAAATCGAAGGCACCAACACGATCCACGGTTCCACTGGCCCCTGATCCAAGTGCGGCCGGGCCGGATAAAATTCTTCTCCCGCTATCGCCCTAAGAGGGGCTGCCCTTAGGAGCCTTTGGATTCTGAAGGTACCTCTGGCGGAGCCATGCCCGACTCGCGGGCGATCTTCTGATAGCGCGTCGCCTTGTAGGCTTCGCCGAAAAGTCGACGTTTGGCTTCGTCAGCGCGGTTGGGATCTTTTTTCACCTTGTCAAACAACGTCGCCAGATGAAACAACGCTCGGCTATGCTCCTCCGCATCCTCCGGATACAAGGCATCGACGCGTAAAAAGTGCCAGAACGCTTCTTCTTGTTTGCCTTTTTTCAGATGCCATTCGCCCAACAGGTTGTGAGCCAAGGCGCGCAGGCGTGCGTCTTCACTGGCCTGCAGCACCGCCAGGAGGGTTTTCTCGGCCCCGTCCATTTTCCCCTGACCGATCAGACTCTCTGTTAAGTAAACATCGACGAAGGGTTTATCGGCATCGTTGGGATTGAGTTTGCTCGCCAGAGCAGAGAAGCGTTTCTGAGCTTCGGCATATTTTCCCAAACGCAGATACATTTTCCCCACCAGCAATTCGCCCTGACGAGTCACGGCAGGGGGAACCTCAGGTAAGCGCGAGAGGGCTTCATACGACTCACGGGCTTCGTCCAAACGATTCGCTTCTTCGAGGAGTTGGGCCTGAGTGATCAGAGCATTAACAATCGTAAAACTCGTTCGATTGCCAGACGTGAATTGCTGTAGGGCCTTGATCGCCTCCTCGCGTTTGCTGGCATCCTCTTTGGAAGCGTTGACCAACAGCATGGCAATGCGATATTGCAGGTAACGCTTGGCCTCTGGACGCACGTTTAATTGCCGCTCCGTGTCGCGGAAGCCATCCAGGGCCTTGGAAAAGAATTCCGCGCGTTTCTTTTTGTCGGTGGCCCGCTCCCAGTTTGCTTCATTGATAAAGCCACGGTTGTAATCGGTAACCAAAACATCAGGAGTATAGTAGTACACCCGCAGAATCTGTGAGGAGGGAATCGTAACGAGCTGATCCTCTTTGCCTTTGCGAACTTTAACTTTCAGCCCAACGGGCGATTCTTGTTCAATCTTGCCATACACATCGTCCTCTTTTTTGGTGGCCGGGTCGAGAATGTAGATTCGGTCCAAGGTTTTTCGATCGGGTTGTGCCTGTAGCCCTTGCTGGGCCACGACAATCAGCAAAAGGACAAAGAGTATCGCCCGCATACAAATTCCAGGCATAAAAATGTCTCCTGATGTTCGCTTTCAAGGCTTGGCCAGGACGTTCACTTCTTCAGCGCTTCTACTTTTTCTTTCAGCTCGGGTTCTTTCTCCAGCAATTCAAGAAAACGCGCTTTGGCCTGTTCGCCGCCCAAATCAGGCCAACTCTTCTCCAAGTTGTGCAACTGCAACGCCGCTGCCCGGTACGCTTTGTCGCGTTCGGCTTGGGCGCTCTTGGTAGCGGCGAGTTTACAAGCGGCCGTGAGCATCTGAGCGTAGGCCTCGAAATAGCGATCGCGTTGCGGTCCGCCCTGGGCCACGCGGGGAGCTAGTTGCTTAACCAAACGGGACCAGATGGCGAATGCTTCGGCCCATTTCTCCTCAGCCTGAAGCAAATAGCCTTGTTCGACCAGGGCCGTCAGATCCGTCGCACCCCAGTTCGGTTTGGCCGGTGTGCCCAAGATGGCGTTGAGAAGCTCTCGAGCTTTGCTGAGATTCTCGGGCGTGCCGCTTTGCCGCAATTCCCGGATATACAACAACCGCGTGCCCCGCGCGGTGGCATCCTCGGCATCACTCAGGATAGCCTCCAGTTCTTTGGCAGCTTTATCGTGCTGCTTCATGCTCGAATAACAACTGGCCAACTGTCGCACGATCTCGGGGGTACGTTTGAGCTTGGCAGTTCGCTTGGTTAGAATCGCGCTATAACCGTTGATGGCATTTTCCAGGTCGGCGACGGCTCCTTTCTTTCTCAGCTCGTCTACCTGTGTGCGAATCAAAAAGGCCAAGAGTTGCAAGATGTTGGTGTCGCCCGAATCGGTCGTGGTGACCTGTTCGAGAGCCTCCAATACCAAGTCGGTTCGGTCGATTTTACCCTGTTGGAGATTGGCCTTCAGAGCAATAGTCAGAATGCCGCTGGCTAGGCGTGGATTTTTTTGCAGATTCTCTTTTTCCTGACGGGCTTCGTCTTTTTTGGTCAACAGATCGACCAATGGATCGAGAATCTGCGCGGCTCGGGGCAGGTCTCCCGCCGAGGCGGCCGCTTCGGCCAAGCCATACTTAGCATACAAAGAGAGATCAGTCAGTTCAAAGCGCAATTGGTTGCGGATTGCTTTATCTTTGTCCGGTTCATCATGAAAACGAAGGGTATTGACTTGATTCAGCAGATTCGTGCTGAGGGCATCCATCTGTTCATATCGTTTAAACGTGAACCAGTCGCGCATCAAAGAAATCTTGCCCGCGAGGGTCACCTGATTGACAAACGGATCGGGGCCTAATTGCTCGATCGAGAGCCGATCCAACGCCAACATCGCACGTTTGCGGTAGTCGCGAATATCCCGGTCGCCTGGAAGCAGCTCACTGCCCGCTGCCTGGGCTTTGCGGCACAGGTCGGCCAATTGCAGCGAAACCAGGGCAAAGTTGCTGTAGTTGGGCGAGACCAAGCTTAGCCGACGAACCGCCTCGGGATAGTTTTCCTCTCGCATCAATTGCAGACCGACCGTGTGCCGAGCCATGTCACCTGCATTGCTGGTGGGCCAGCGTTCTTCGATGTAGCCGGCTGTGAGCAACAGGCGATCACGCCATTCCCGGACGGCGACATCCTCGTTGCCCACCTTGGTTCGCAAGGAATCCAGTTGCTGACTGTAGGCCTGCAAGACATAGGCGGCGGCCAGACCGGCCTGAGAGGCGCGTGGATCTTTGCGAATGAATTCCTCCCCGACGCGGATCGCTTCCTCAAGCTGGTTGGTCTGCAAAGCCCAAAAGATGTACATCGCTCGGGCATTGGCTAGCTCGGGGTCGTTGGTCATCTTGGTGACCGCGGGCAAAGACAATGCCATCTTCAGGGCTTGCTTGAGAGTAGCAGTACATTGTTCCCGAAACTTCTCGACCCCACCCGGCTCTTGCAATTTTTTTAATTCTCCTTGAAGTTCTTTCTTGCGGACAGCGATCTCTTTCTTTTCGTCCGGGGTGGCTGTCGCCTCGGAAGCCGTCAGTTTTTTCAATTGTTCCTGGAGGTCGTTGATGGGGTCCTGGCCCAGCCGAAAGGCTTCATACTGGGCCCGGATATAAAGGTCTTCAAACGTTTTAAGTGTCGAAACGGGTCGCTTGAACAGCCCCTGAGCCGCCATGGTTTGGATTTTCAGGCGGCGGGCCCGATCAGAGAATTCATTTTCATTTAATTCGACATCACGCAACAACACACGAGCACGATTGCGATATTGGTTGCGTGTTTGCTGGTCCAAACCGCGCGCCTCTGCTGAAGCTAGATACGTTTGAGCCAACAGATATTTCAAACCGTAACCTTCGGGAGTGTTGTGAAAGCGTCGATAGTCGTTGAGCCAACTCTCGCCCCCCTCTCGGATCAGACGGCTCGGCCCTCCTGGTGCCTTCAAATCGGTTGGCTCGGGTTTTTCGCGAATCGCCAACAGGCGAAAATACCGCGCCAAGCGAATGCCTTCAGCGGCAGCGGGATAGCGGGCACCGTTGAGCACTTGGGTGAACTTCGCACGCGCATCTTCCGCCTTTTCCGTTTGAAAAATGATGCGACCCTGCCAAGCCATCGCCTTCCAAGTCACCGGCGAGGTGGGGGGGCCGGCCGCTAGCGGGTCAAGGAAGCGACGCGCCTCGCTGAGCAAGTCGGCGGCTTTGTCATCGCTGCCTCCCAGATAGGTTTCCGATTGCTCATAAAGGTTGATGCCCATTTCAAAACGTACTTGTTCGATTTCTCGTTGGGTGCGATTCTTATTCAGCAAGGCTGCTTTCTTTGCCGCGGGATCGCTGACTTCGCTCGGGTCGGGCAACTTTTTGGCTAGATCGAGCCATTCGGACTCAGCTCGTTTGAGCTGAGCAAAGGCTTTGGCTAACGTTGTTCTTGCTTGGCCAGCCAAACTCGTGCGCGTCTTGCGATCGTCGCTGGAGAGGGCTTGTCCTAGCTCGGTTTTGCCGATCGCGTTGAGGACCCGAGCAATCTCCAGATTGGCCTCGGGTAGGCGGGGGTGTCCGGGATTGCTGGTGCGAAACGCTTCAAAATTTGCTTGCGCTTCGCGATACAACGCCAGCCGTTTGTTGGTGTCAGGCTCCTCACTGGCCAAACGCAAGCGGGTTTTAGCAAACTCAAGGGGCAACTCTTTTTTTTGTTCGGGCGTGGCGATTTTCTCTAGTTTGCTCAGTAACTCCAGGGCCAAGTCCACGTCCCCACGATTTCGCAGGGCTTCGGCTAAGCGTAAATCTTCGCGGAAATCCTGGGAAAAGGCGAGGAAACCGGTACCCAACCAGAGAATAGCAATCCAAGCCCACTGATTCATCGATGTGTCCTCGAACGTGGAAGAGAGGGCCAACCGTATGAATTTATTTTGAAGAAGGGGCAAAGAGATGTCAACCGCTCCAAAACAGTGGCCAAAGTGCCGTGCTCCTCAGGAAAAAGGCACGGCACCCGGAGAAGCTCCTTTAGCCGCTCCCTGACATCGTCGCCGACAATGTCTGGGCCGAGGGGCAATCAGGCGATCACGTCACGTGTCAACTTGGCCAAGGCATCTAACGTGAGCGTGAATTCGACACTTTCGCGGCGACTGCCATTAGCCTGGTAGCGATGCAAGCGGGTGGTGCCGTCCGCATGCCGCAGCAATTCATAGTAGCGGACCCCTTGAGGAGTGGCGGCCGGCTTCGCACTGCGTAGCTGAGCAACTTGGCTGCCCGTGTCGATTTCCAGCAGTTTCAGAGGCTCCAACAGACCCGTGACGCGCTGAGCCAGGGCTTCGGCCTGCTCGCTCAGGGGGGTAGAAGATTGTAATGGCCACAAGCGTTGGAACTCGATAGCCAAGGCTTGCACGCCAATGGAGTTGGCGGCCTGAAGGGTGAGAAGCACCCGCCAACCCGAGGTGTGATCATCGACGACCAGGGGGCAGCGGGTGCTATCGGGTCGCCAATCAGCGACTCTTTCCAGAAGTAGAGCGTCGAGTGTCATCGGCTTCGCCTCCCGTCCGGGATGTATGATCGGTCCCATCAAAGGACAACGTAGTTATTTTACCATCCACGAGGGTAGAAAGGTGAACCGGTCTTCCCCAAATGGCCTGAATATTCCGCAGGGTCTCGTTAGCATAATCCAGTTTGAGATCCTGCCCCTCGTGTTTGTGCTTCAAAAGCAACTCGCCCCGGTTGCGAAAGTTGCCATCCACAACATAAATCCATGGTTTGCCAAAATTGGTCAGACTAAACAAGAGACGTTCTTTGATTTTAGCAAAATCTCGGGATTCAATGAAGTAATTACCGGATTGCTCCTGCCAAGCATAAGTGAAAAGATTGTGCTGGACGCAAAATTCGGGAGTCAAAAAAGTGTCGATAAATGTTATATCGTTGTGAATTCGTCTTACCTCGAAGATTTTCTGCCGCCCCAGGCCCAATTTTTTATCCCAGGTTCGGCGTTTTTCGACATCCTCGCATTCCTCATACTCTTTGCCGAAACGACCGGTGTTCCAACGCATTTCAATATCCCGGAACAACTCAATACCCAGCTTGTAAGGATTTAACCGGGTTCGCGACATCGCCATCGTCCCGGAATGATGATCCGCATAATCGATCAATTCGGCAGCCGAGAGGGCCTTTTGGGTCATGATGGTGCTGTGCCAGTAGCTGGCCCAGCCTTCGTTCATGATTTTGGTCATTCCTTGGGGAGCAAAATAATAGGCTTCGTCCCGGATGATCGAGAGAATGTCCCGTTGCCAATTTTTCAGCGGGGCATGTTCAATCAAAAAGAGCAGCACATCTTTCTCAGGCTGTTCGGGAAAGGCGCGAGCCGCCTGCTCCCGCTGTTTACGTAATTCGTCTTCTTCGGCACGGAGGATTTCACGAGGATTGATGTATTCATCCATGTAATCCTTCGAGCGAAAACGGGTAGCGGGGGTCTCCTCCACTCGTTCGATCTCGGTGGTAAATTCGTAACGGTTACCCACCGGACGCCGCCGGATCGCGACACTATGCACATCGATGAGATCATCGATCGACATACACCGATCCAGAAAGGTTTCGACCTCATCTTCCCCAAAACGCTCCACATACGAGCGTATCCGCGCGCCATGATTGGCCATCTCATCCATCATTTTGCGCGAGGTGTGGGCAAAAAAGGCATTGTTCTTGAAAAAATCATTATGACCATAAACGTGAGCCATCACCAGTTTTTGATCAACGACATGATTGCTGCGCATAAGATATGCATAACAAGGATCATTGTTGATCACCATCTCATAAATCTTCGATAGACCGTAGTCATAGCTTTTTTTGAGTTGTTCGTAAGCCATGCCGAAGGACCAATGCGGATAACGCGTCGGGAACCCGCCATAGGCCGCAATCTCGCTAATATCCTCCGCATCGACGACCTCGAAAATGGTCTCATAAAAATCCAAACCATAATCGCGGGCGTAGCCTTCGATTTCCTGTTTCAAAGCCCACAAGTGCGGCGGCAATCGGGTGTCATAGCGCGAATACATGCTGGGTTCCTATCGAGCAACGCAAACACAAGGGTGGCTGGGTCACCGGCCGGTCTTCAGAAACTCCTTGATCGACTGCAGAATCGCCTCGCGATCTGGGATACGAGTGCAAACGAGATGAGAATGTTGCTCGGCAAGTTCACTAATGTAGTCGAAAAATTCTCCCGAACCGTAGGGACTCTCCACTTGGCCGTAGCCGAACAAGTTGGCCTCGGGAAGGATTTTATGGCGTAAGAGGTCGATACATTGCGGGATGTCATCGCCCCAATTGTCGCCATCGGAAAAATGAAACAGATAGCGATTCCAGTCCGCAGCAGGGTAGCGTGCCTCGAGAATCTGTTGCGCCAGATGGTAGGCCGAGCTGATCTTGGTACCACCCGATTCGCGGGTATGATAAAACGTATGCTCATCGACTTCTTGTGCTTGAGCATCGTGGATGATATAAACTGTCTCGACCCCTTGATAGTGGGCTTTGATCCAGGTGTCGATCCAAAACGCCTCAATCCGCACAATCTCTTTCTGCTCGTCAGTCATCGAGCCCGACACATCCATCATGTAAACAATCACCGCCACGGATTCAGGCAGGCGCACTTCTTTCCAACTGCGATACTGTTTATCGGCACGAATCGGCACAATGATCGGGTTGCTGGGGTTGTAGGTGCCCGAGGAGATTTCACGCTTCAAGGCGCGCTTGAACGTCCGCTTGAAATGGCGCAACGACTCCGGACCAGCCTGACGGATGCCGGTATATTTATCCTTGGTGGTGACGATGTTTTTCTTGCCACGCGGCTCGATACGCGGCAGGGCCAGTTCCTCGCCAAGGATGTCAGCCATCTCTTCCAGGGTGAGATCGACTTCGAGGATGTGACCACCCGGTTGGTCACCCGCGCTAGGACCGGTTTCTCCCTGTCCAGGACCGAGCGGTTGACCGGGTTGGCCAGGTCCCGCCCCGACGCCACCACTGCCCTTTTGCCCAAAGCGAAATTGCGGAATGTCGATCTGTGGCAAGGGAATACTGATGAGGTCTTTGCCCTTTTTGCCGATCAACTCGCCGCGCGAGATGTATTTGGAAAGGTTGGATTTGACCTTGCCGCGTACAATCTTGCGAAATCGTTGATGATCGCGTTCAATCTTCTGGCCCATGCCTGAATCTCGCTTTGGGCCACGAAACACTACCGTTTCGAAAACGTTTGCAAAACGGTCCTTTTTCGGTTTCGCATCTGTTGGTGTGTTTCGTGGCAAATTCCTCACAAACTACTTCTTGGTTTGGCCACGAGCAAAAATACTCGCGACAAAGGTTAGCACGTCCGTAGCACTCGATTCATTGTAACCATAGTTACGAATGAGTCTGCTTTTAACGATGTCGATCTTTTCCTGAGTGGCCTTGTCGACCACGTTGGAAACCAAGCTGGTCAGCTTGATGGTGTCTTTCTGGTCCTCAAAGAGTTTCAGTTCCAGCGCCTTTTGCAACCGCTCATTGGTTTTGTAGTCGAACTTTTTGCCATCCAGGGCCAAGGCCCCGATGTAGTTCATGATTTCACGGCGGAAATCATCCTTGCGACCATCGGGGATGTCGATTTTTTCCTCGACACTACGCATGAGCCGTTCGTCCGGATCGACATAGTTGCCGGTGTAACGGTCACGAACTTTTTCGCGTTGGGTGTAAGCCCGAACGTTGTCGATGTAATTGCTGCACAAACGTGACAGGGCATCGTCGTCGGCAGCGATGGCTCGTTGGACTTCGTTTTTGACGATGTCCTCATATTCTTCGCGAACCACAGCGAGCAGTTCGCGATAGTGTTGCAACACCTCCTGATTGTTGATCAGGGAGTGATGGCGAAGCCCAGCTTCCAGTTCGTGAAGCACCATGAACGGGTTGACGCTGTCTTCGTCGGGATGGGCGACGATGGCGTTGCTGATTTTGTCTTGGATGTAGCGGGGGCTGATCCCTTGCATGCCCTCGTTGGGAGCCTCCCGTTTCAGTTCAATGATGTTATCCTCGGTGAAGCCGGGCAGCGTTTTGCCGTTATATAGCTTCATTTTTTGCAGCAACGTCAGATTGGCATGCTTGGGTGGCACTAGGCGAGTCAACACCGCCCACATGGCGGCAATTTCGATGGTGTGCGGGGCGATGTGCTTGCCTCGGACGCGTTCGGCGTTGAAGTCCTTTTCATAGATGCGAACTTCGTCTGACAAACGAGTGACGTAGGGAATATCGATCTTGACCGTGCGGTCCCGAAGCGCCTCCATAAATTCATTATTCTGAAGCCGACGATATTCCGGTTCGTTGGTGTGGCCAAGAATCACTTCATCAATGTCCGTTTGGGCGAATTTTTTCGGCTTGATCTTGTGTTCCTGAGAGGCCCCCAACAGATCATACAGAAAGGCGACGTCGAGCTTGAGAACTTCGATAAATTCGACCAGGCCCCGGTTGGCGATGTTCAGCT
>Ga0308414_1002899_pt1 | contig 11063 bp, 7 predicted proteins | sample HotsprSampleOS50_FD_205667 | JGI IMG/M metagenome (GOLD analysis project Ga0308414, IMG submission 205667) | Hot spring phototrophic mat microbial communities from Octopus Spring, Yellowstone National Park, Wyoming, United States - 20090730_OS50 ... | reverse complement strand
CTCGGCACCGGCGCGCGGCGCTTCACCATCCGCAAGCAGTGGCTGCGCGATGCCGACCGAATCGCCCTGCGCAACTTCTGGGAGCCGAAGTACGGACCGTACGGCGCGTTCACCTACAATGCCCCGAACGACAACGGCATTGGCACCACGCCCGTCACGTGTCGATTCGCCAACGAGCCACTCTCCTGGGAGATGGTCGCCGACTGGGCCTGCTCGCTCGGCGTAACCCTCATCGAGATCCCGCAAGCGACGCCGTCCTACCCGCTCAATCAAACCGTCAATCGCTTCCCGCCCGCCGCACTCCAGGCCGCGCTGCTCTCGCAGGTCCAGGAGATCATCCCGCTCGTTCGTATCCAGCCACTCGAGCCCGGCTACCCCGCGATCTACGTTTCGGACCACCGCTCGACCATCGGCGGCCAACTCTACCAGGCGCGCCTCGTCGAGTTCGACGGGATCTCGCAATCCATCGGCAACGAGTCCGACGAGGCCCAGTTCACCTTCGGCAACGCCGACCGCGTAATGCGGGATCTGGCCAATGACGTTGATCTCTTCCGCGCCGAGATCGCCTTCAGCCTGTTTCACGTTGGGACCGGCACCAAGCTCGAACTGTGGAAAGGCAATATCGTCAACTGGTCCTGCGACTCGGGCCCGGAGTTTCGCGTCACGGCCGCCGACGGGCTCTACGAACTGAACCTGCCCTACCCGACGCGTAGGATTTCCCGCACCTGCTGGAAGCAATTCAAGGGGCCGGCCTGCCCATATTCGGGCTCCGATACGTCCTGCGACAAAGGCTTCGACACTCCGAACGGCTGCCGCACGCACGGCATGGACAACTACTTCGGCGGCATCATCGCAAAGCCCCAGGGCGTGCGCATCAAGGACAATTCGACTGGCGTCTGGGGTTTCGGCCGCTCGACGCTCACCTCCGTCTCGCTCGTCGCGGACTCGATCTACGACCAGGTCCTGCCCGAGATCTACACCGATTCGGCCATGCCCGTAAACGCCAAGATCGCCATGGGGCGGGACGAGAGCGACTTCTACTCGGCTCTGGGCATCGTGGGCGAGGGGCCGCTGGGCGCTTACGGCCCGGGCCACAAGCTGGACGGGCAGTACCACCACGGCTATCCGGGTGCGCTCGGTCTGCTCGAAAACCTCGGGCCGGATCCGAATCCCACGCCCTTCGGCTTCGATACCGATGCACCCGTGATCACCGAACGCGCGGCCGGCACGGCCTTCGTCATGATCCGGCGCTCGGACGCCAAGGGCTTGCAGCTTTCGCGCTTGAACGAGCACGCCATGGAGGTGGTCGTCGCGCAGGGCCTCGGCGGCTGGACGTGGACAGCACCCGGCAATCGCACATGGCAGCCCGCGCTGACCAACCCCATCTGGATCGCCGTGAACATGCTCCTGCGGGCGCGCGGCATCCGGATGGGCGCAAACGCAACTGCGCAGCAACTCGACTTCGCCGAGACGCTATTCGATTTGGAAGCTGCCAGCGCGGCGGCGGCCATCTGTGACGAGCAGGTGTCAAAGCTGGTAGGCACGGGCACCGAGACCCAGTTCAAGTTTCGCGGCGTGCTCCAGGAAGAGAAACCCCTTCGCGACTGGCTCCAGGAAGTCCTGATGAACTGCCTGGGCTACTACACGTTCGCCAACGGCAAGCTCAAGCTCGGCGTGCGGGTGAACTCCTCGGCCGTCGAGGCTTTCACCGAGGGCAACATCCTCTTCCGTAGCCTTCAACTGGCGCCGCTCAAGCCCTCGTTCAACCACCTGACAGCCAACTTCGCCGACGAGGATTTCGAGTTCGTCGCCAACTCGATCTCGCTGTACGATATCGACCGCGCGTCGCTCCTTGGCGGCGCGGGCGGGCCGCTGTTTCTGAAGTCGACCGTCAACCTGTCCGGCACGGCGTCGAAGTCCCAGGCGGCCCGCATTATTACGGTGCGTCTGCGCGAAGAGCTCGGCGGCATCACGCCGGCCGAATGGAAAGCCGCGCGGCAGGTCGCCTTCAAGACTACGGTGCTGGCTTTGAACACCGAGCCCGGCATGGTCTGCTCGCTGACCCATCCCGACATGCCCGGCGGGAGCGGCGAGTTCCGCGTGACCGGGTGGCGGCTGAACCGCGACTACTCGATTGACATCCAGGGCCGCACCACAACGGACTCCATGTACGACCTTGTTTCCGGTCCCAAACCCGCCGACGTCGTGCCGGAGCCGCCCGCTGAGGAAGTGCTCATCGACACGGGTGTGCCCGGCGTGCTGACCGGCACACCGCGCCTTGGCGACTACGGGACCTTTGCCATCGACGACATGTCGGTTGAACCGGATGCCTCCGGCAATGCCAACATCGTCGGCGCGCACGAGATCACGCTCGCGCTCTACTACGTGGACGAACTGACCACGGACCTATGGGCCTCAATCGACGAGCCGCTCGACAATGTCGCCGACCCGGCGACGCTGATCTGCACCGTGAACCCGGATACCGGGCGCGTCTTCCGCGTCGGCGATTTCGTGGTCTTCAATGACGAATCCGCCGACCCGGACAACCCGGGCCGCCGCTCGTATGAGTGCGCCCAGATCATCGGACCCGGCGCCGAGGGCGAAGTCGTGCCGTCCGGGACGTTCGTCTTCCAACGCGCCTACCCGGGCGTCCCGGAGGGTCAAGCCACCTTCGGCACTCTGCGTTGCGCACATCTCGCCGGCATTCGCTTCTACAAACTCGACAAGAAGACCTTCACGTTCAGCGTCCGCAAGGGCTTCTTCCGCACGCCAGGCCTGCCCGCGCGCATTGAAGCGAAACTGCCAAGCGCCTGCATCTTAGCCGCGCTGGCCGGCGTGGCCAACCACTTCGGCTACGGGCCCTTCACCGTCTTCCCGCTCTCCCGGCACAACGAGCCCTACATGCCTGGCCTGCGCACCTGCAACGGCGGCGCTTACACCTTCCAAGTCCCCGGCCCGCTCGCGGTGCAGGAGAACGTCGTCATCCCGCTCAAGGTCCAGGACGCCGCCTCGATCCGCTGTGTCTACGCCTATCTCCAGCGGGGCACGACCGACGGTCAGTCGGCATTTCTTGTGAAGATCAGCCGGGATGGCGGTGCGACCTGGGAACCGATCGAGTACATGGGCATCGCGCAAGCCCTGCCCGACGCCTACAAGACGACCTATGATTTCCTGGTGAACAATGAAGGCTACGGTCTGCCCGCCACGCGTCGGCTGCCGTACACCGACTTCGGCTTGGTGCTGATCTCGGCGGTGACCGCGGGGCCCGATCCGCAGACCTTGCAGACGGCTTCCTACGGCGCGAACCGGCTCGGCCTTGTGGTTGGCGGCTTCGTCTTCCTCGATCCCGGTGGCGCGAACGAGGAGTTCGTCCGCGTAATCAGCGCCGATCCCGACAACCAAACGTTCAACGTCATCGTGACCAAGGATCATGCCGCCGGCGAGCGGGTCCAGCCCACCATCTGGCCGACTCCAGTTCTCAACGAGGGCGACGACTTGGCCTTCGATATTCTGACCGTCGCCTCGCCAGATGCCGGGTCAGATCTGACGGTAGTGATTCAGACCTGAGCGAATTACGAGACTTTCTTCAGCCCAGCTTGGATGGCCCGCTTCAAAACGGTTTGGTATCCGATGCCTTCTTTAGCGGCGATCCGCTGCGCGCGCTCGAGGTCGGCCACCGGCAGCCGGATCGAGATGGCCTTGGTCGCCTTGGCCTTGGCTTTCTCCGCGAGTTCGGCGAGAACTTTCGCATCAGTCTTTGGGATTGGCAAGCCCGCCGAGTGCAAGAGGGTCCCCTGCTTCAGCGCGCGTTCGAACTCCCGCTGCGTCTGCCGCCGGCCTTGTGGCGTCGTGTACCATGCGGCTTCGGCACTCATGGTCTCCAACTCAGCCTTCGATTTGCGGGGCATAGATCCTCCTTTCCGCCTGATTCATCGTGTACGCCGTCGAGTATATACGGGTCGTGTATATACAATCAAGATCGCCACTTGAGATCGCCACTTGAGACCGTGATGCCTTCCGATCCGCTCCTCCTCTTCGACCCCCGCCGCACGATCCAACTCCAGGGCTTTTCCAGCCGCGCGGCGACCACCACGCTCCACGACGCCACCGAGACCGGCTTCCAGATCTCGGGCATCTTCCAGGCGGCCGAGGATTTCGCCAACGTCCAACTCTTCTCGGCCTACGACTACTTCAATCACCTGCGCCTGAAACCGCTCCCGGTGACGGATCTCTCCGGGCTGACCCTCCAGTACGACATGGAGATCCTGCCTGTGAACGGCGAGGAAGGAAACGTCCGGCCCGATTGCGTGCGCTACGCCTCGGTCGGCTGGGACAAGCTCACCATCACCACTGGCGCGGGCGACATCTACGAAGTCCCGCTGATGAACCACGCGACGGTAGTCGCAGGCGGATACGCGCCTGGCAGCGTTGGCTTCTCGCTTCACGACCGCGACGCCGCCACGCTCGGCGAACTGCTTCTCGGCAAGCCCACGCCGGCCCTCACCGACACGGCCTACGTCTATTTCATGGGCACGCGGTGGTCGTGCTCATCGGCCGAGGCGATCGCGTTCTGCAACCTCGAATCGAGGCTTCTCAACAACATCGGCGCACCCGATGTGCATTCGTCTGAGCAGGCCATCTGGTGGCAGGACAATCCGAACTTCTGGCACTACCTGCTGGTGAACAACGGCGGCGCGGGGATCCAGGAGGCTGGCGCGACCGATGCCGCCGACATCGCCTCGCGCCTGGCCTCGATGGTCGGCGTCTCAAGCTGGCTCGTCGATTGCTCCGCGTCCGGGAACGTCATCACGGTCACCCTGGAGCCGGGCGTGAATGGCCCGGTGACGGTCTCGACGAACAGCGGTTCCGCGCCGGCGACGCTCACGCGATTCGTGCCCGGCATCTACACCGCGCAGGTCGCCTCTTCGGTCGAGATCCGCGTGGGCGACTACGTCGGCATCGACATCGGCAGCGCGAACGACGAGGTCGTGAAGGTCCTGGCCGTTGGGCCCGGCACGTTCACGGCGCACTTCACCAAGCCGCATTACGGGAAGGTCACGGACATCCAATGCCGCGTGCTGCCGCGGGCGCGGCACTTCGGGCGCGTTTTGAAGAACCGCATGGTGGACGCGCCGGCGCCCGACTACGGCGAGCAGCCAAGCAGCTTCGCCACCGAGCAGTTCACCACAACAAACACTTCTTGCGAACTGCAACTGCGGCTCGCGGGCCCGCTAAGCCAGTTCGGGCGCGATGCCAACGGGATGCCCGTGCGCGTCTCGGTCGATGGTGAGAACCAGATCGCTCGCATCGAGAAGAAGGACGGCGAGTTTGGCGCGACCTCGTTTGCCACCGCCGTCGAAGGCGCGGGCAACACGCGCGTCTACCGGTTCACCTTCCCCTTCGCCTCGCTCTCCGGCTACCTGAACGGGGACCGCAACTCGCTCGTCGCGGTGCCTGCCAGCGACATCGTCAAGATCCACCTGACGTTCGCGCCGCGCTTCGAAGATGTCGAATACGGACTGGCCGCTGGCGGGCGGCTGAAAGATGGCGTCGCGGCCTCGTCGCCAGGAACCGAAGAGGAATGGCGCGCCACCGACGCCGGGGCCATGCTCGCGGGCCTCAAATACTACGTCGGCACTCCGGCCGCGGAAGAGCGCATCACGTGCCTGGCGAACCTCGGTCTGGTCCAGCCTGACCCGGATGATCCCGCCACCTGGTACTACCGCCTGCTAGTGCGCCGCGGCGAGGATTCGTCAACGCCGCAGTCGTGGGCTCCAGGCACGCGCATCCAGCGGATCTCGACCATTACGGGCACGCGCTCCGATATCGAATGGCAGGTGCGCATCTCAAACCTCACGGTCACCGGCGACCGGACGCTGAAGGTCGGTGGCGGCGCGCCGCGGATCGAGGAATCCGATGGCCGCTGCCGGTACGAAGGCTTCTGGGAGGATTACCGCTACGGCACGGGCTGGCCTACGCAGTGGTGGTCGCTCGGCCACGCGAAGCGGTGCGCGCCGAACGACCCCCAGGACCGGCGGGCGGTCACCATCCGCTACTCCCACCCGCGCGAGCACGATCTCTACCTCGGCACCTGGCTCGGGCGCGACGCAGGCCGGATCGAAGTCACGATCAACGGCGGCGAACCCGTCGTCCACGATCTCTACCTGAACGACTACAACGGCCTCGCTGCGATGAAGCGCCTCGCCACCGCGCTGCCTGGCGGGACGCACACGGTCGAGGTCCGCGCGCTATTCGATAAGCATCCGGCGAGCACCGGATACTACTTCTACTTCGATTACCTATGGCCGCTTGAACCGCAGGATCCGCCCGATCCACCCAAGGTCTACCCCGACGTCTCGGCCGCCATCGATTTCGACACCGATCACGGCTACAAGAAACCACCCGCTTGGCACGTCTGGCACCTGAAGCAACTCGGCTTTATGGGCCACGCCGACGTCTACATGGGCGTCTTCTGGAACAACAAGCGCCGCCGCATCGAGGCGACTTACCCGAACTGCACGGTCGGCATCAACGCCTGGGAGCCTGACCAGCCGCTCTGGATCAATCTCTCCGGGACCACGCTTTACTTCTCGCCAGGCGCAGGCCTCGCTACCGAAGACATCGCCGCTCATCTGCGCGCGATGATCAACGTCACTTTCCCCGGCGTCTGGTGCACCAGCGACGGCGGCTCGATCCACATTCGCTCCCGTGCGCCCAGCTACACCTTCACGATTTCGGCGAGCCTGCAATTGAGCGTTTCTCAGGGTACGCCCCCTCTCGACCAACCGGGCGCCGAAGGCGACTGGGAGATGATCGACACGATCTCGCCTGTGATGACCCACGGCGCGAGGAATTGGATCCGGGATCTCGCGCGCGAGTTCAAACTGGCCGGCATCGGCGCCAGCTTCGCGTTCTCGATGGAGTGCTACCGGCCTCCGATGGCGATGGCCGCGCGCTACTGGGACGGCGAGCCGGTCTTCCTGCCCATCCCGTCGCACCAGATGCACTTCGGCCCGCGGGTGCGCGCCTACCTGAAGCAGATGTATAAGGAGTGCGCCGACGAGATCGCTGCTGCCGGGCTGCCCGTCGTGCTCCAGTTCGGCGAGACGCAGTGGTGGTATTTTCCGAACGCCTCCGGAATGCCGTTCTACGACGACGACACGAAGGCGGCGTTCCAGGCCCGCTACGGCCGGCCCTTGCATCGCTTCCTGGCGAATACCGACTCGCCCCATGACGACATCGAGAGTGCCGACTTCCTGCGCGACCGCATCTGGGAGTACTGCGCGGAGGTGATCAGCTACGTGCGGCGGTTCCACCCCTCGGCAGTGTTCGAGTGCCTCTGGCCGCTCGACGCCAACCAGGGCAAGCCCGCGCCTTCGCCCGAGTTCCGCGCGCTCAACTTTCACGTGAACCTGCCCAACGAGTGGAAGACTTCCGGCTACGGCATGAAGTATTTCCGCGCCGAGGGTTTTGACTATGACGTCTGGCAGAAGAACGCGCGGCTCATGCGGCAGACCCTCGAGTTTCCGCTGAAGCTGGGCCGCCCGGCTTCGGAATGCATGTACTTGGCCGGGATCTACGGCCCACCCGACCCACCCATGCGCGAGGCCTACGGCATGTGGCGCAACCGCGGGCTGTACTCGTTCTGCTTCTGGGCCTTCGATCAGTTCTGCCTGAACTCGCGGCCCGTGCCGCTGGAGGTGACTGCGCAATCCACGGCAACGCTCGTCTCCTACCGCCGCCCGCGCGCTGCGCGCTCGCCCGAAGCGCCCGTCGCTGTTGCTTATGCGCCTGAGGCCAGCAGCCGGATGAACACGTTCCGCTTGAACGCCGGGAGGTTGAATGCCGAGTAAGTTTCCGAACTCCATCGACGACGCCTCGAGTCTCTACTCGCCAGCCGACGCGTTCTCGGCGAAGCCGCTCGAGACGATCACCACAATGCCGGTCTACGCCGGCGACACGACCATCGGCGTCGAGTCGACGGGCGTGGGCTTCCCGGACGAATACGGCATCCTCTCGATCGACGATGAACTGATCGTCTACACGGGCAAGACCGCCACGCAGTTCACCGGCTGCCAGCGCGGCGCGTTCGGCTCCGTTGCGGCGCAGCACACTGCCGGCGCAATCGTACGCGCCAACATGGTCTCGGCCTATATCAAGGCCCTTCAGGAAGCCGTCGTCGCCATCGAGCAGGAATTCGGCACGGCGTCCAGCCGCAACTACGTCCGAAAGGATGGCGCGGTGACCGTTACCGGCCAGAAGAGCTTCGTCGACGGCGCGGAGTTCGGCTCCGGTAACAAGGCCGCCACGGGCCTGGTGCGCCTGCCCAACACGGGCGCGGTGAAGTGGCGCAAGGCCGACGGTTCGGGCGATCTGGGCCTTGCGCTGAACGCCAATGACCACTTGGTCTCGGACGCGATCATCGACTTTGCCCCCGGGCAGACCTTCGGAGCGTTCTCCTATCCGGACGCAGGCTACGGCAACAAGGGCATTGTGCAGATCGACCCAGCCGGAGGCCTCGCCGTCGAATCGGGCGTGGTGTCCATAGCTCCGTCCGGGGCGGTGCCGGGCACATATCCGAAGGTGACGGTCGATGCCAAAGGCCGCGTGACCTCAGGATCGAACCTCGCGGCGGGCGATCTTCCAAGCCACACCCACACGGCCACCGATATCGTGAGCGGCGAGCTGCCGCACAAGGTCCAGAAGGACGGCGCCGACGTCGGTACGCGCCGGGCGCTCAACCTCGCCCAGGGCACGCGCGTCTCGCTTACCGCTGCCGATGACCCGGCCAATGACCGCGTCAGCGTAACCATCAGCGCCAGTCCTCCGGAAGGCGGCGAGATCACCAACGCCCTCGGCTACATCCCGGCCAACCGCGCGGGCGAGCACTTTACCGGCGCTATCGACTGCGGCCCACACCAGACCATCGGCGGCCCGCTCGAGAACATGGCGAAGCACTCGGAGAACTTCGCGGCGGCGACCTGGGACAAGAACGGCGGCTCCTGCTCGGTCACCTCGAACGCCATCATCGCGCCCGATGGGAACCAGACCGCGGACGTGATCACCGCCGTCACAGATACACCCGTCATCCAGCAGCAGATCGCCGGTCTCGCCGACGGCGGCATCTACACCTTCTACATCTGGGCCCGGGTCGCGTCCGGAACGCGCAAGGTGTCCATCGCCGTCGTCGACAACCCGTATGCCACCTACCTCGCCGGCCCAACCCAGGTCACGCTGACGTCCTCCTGGCAGCGCTACAAGATCACCGGGACGCTGGCATCAGGACAGACCGGCCTCTGGATCGTCGTCCGCCAGTTCTCCAGCAATGGCGACGACTGGACAACCGGCGACATCCACCTCTGGGGCGCCTGCCTCCAGCAGGGCACTGATCCGCAGAAAGCCTACGCCAGGACCTGGGCATCCCAGACGCCAAACGTTGCCTCCGGTGTCGCTGCGGGCCCAACGGTCGTCGCCGCGCCGGACGCCACCACCTCACCCCTCAAGATCCACGGTCCAGGTTCAAACCTCGCCGACGCCACCCTCCTCGAACTCACCGCCAACGGCGAACTCATTCTCGCCGGGGGCTCCGGCACCGGCTACTGCTTCGCAGAACTGGGCGCGGCGAGCAATCCCTCTGGATGGTCGGGCGTGATCAAAGTGAAAAACACTGCGGGAGCCACGGAGGGCTACATCCTGCTCTACTCAAACCCATAAGCGTAAAGAACATGCAAATGACACAGGCGCTGGACTATACCCAGCGTCTGAACCTACGCGCTCTTGGGCGCATTGCAGACATGGGGGCTATTTGCGCGATCGCCAGAAAGACGCTGTGCAGATGTCTAAACGCGAGGCTCAAGGGGAGTTCGAACAACTCGTCCTGCTTGCCATCGCCCGACTTGGGCGTGTGTGGCGTCTCGATCCGCAAGGAGATGGAGGGATACATTCGAACCCCCCCCCCGCCGTCCGCTTGTCGCTGATTCCTGCCCGCACACGGTCGTAAAGGGCCCGGCCACGCGAAAGGAAGCGGTGATTTCTCGTCTGTACCGTAAGCTATTGCTATTGACTTATCGATGTCCTGGATTTTGCTGATTGCAGCGGGCGCTGTGGTGTTCCTGGCGCGAGATGCGCTGTTGCTGGCACAAGCGCGGCGAGGGTCCCTCGCGTTGTATGCCTCGGGCGCGACCGCTGTCTTTGCCGCGCTTGGCTTCGCTGCCGAAAGTGTATCCCGCGACCACGCGTTCGCTTGGCTCCGGGACGCGCGCGTCTGGATTCCCGCAGTTGTCATCCACGTCGTCTACTGGCTGGGAACCTTCCTTGCAAGGCGAGGCCGCTTCCTCCCGTCGTGGGTCTTGCTGGTTCTGCCGTCGCCAATATACCTCTTTTCGGCGGGCGGCCTGGCATGGCTTGCCCTATAGCACATATCCGGCGTAGACGGATGGCTTGCCGGGGCGCTCACGGGTCTTGCCTGGTCGGCTGCCGTCCTGATGTTGCGCCCGCTGGCTGCGCAGTTGAATGGGAACGAGATGGAGTTCTCCGCCACGGCGAATCTCACCGCAATTCTGCTCATCCCGCTGCAGCAACAGGGCGGCCAAGCTACCCCTCCGGAGATGCCGGTCGATTGGGTGGCGGGCCTGCTGCCCTTGGCGGCGGTTGCGTCTGTGGTGGCCCTGAGTTTCGCCGTTCATCGTTACCGGAGTTCCCGTTATGCAGCCCATTCATGATCTGCTGTATCTGATATCCAATGCCTTCCTGCTGCCCACCCTGATTGGGGCGCTGGCTGCGTTCGCCTACGGATCCTACGCCGTCGGCCGGTTCCTGAGTGACTGGGCGGATCACCGCCTCAATCGCCGCCTTCTCGCCGTCTTCTATGGAGGGCCGCCCACGCAGAGCCGCTTTGAGGGTTCGGCGTGGCGCGGCGACTAGGCCCGCTTCCTTCGGGCGCTACAACAACACCGCGATTTCCCCGCCATGGTGGAAAAAGAGGTCGCCGACATCGAGCACGACATGACGGCCCGCGTCGATACTCTCGGCATCATGTCGAAGGTCGGCCCGATGCTGGGTCT
>Ga0308414_1002898_pt1 | contig 11066 bp, 9 predicted proteins | sample HotsprSampleOS50_FD_205667 | JGI IMG/M metagenome (GOLD analysis project Ga0308414, IMG submission 205667) | Hot spring phototrophic mat microbial communities from Octopus Spring, Yellowstone National Park, Wyoming, United States - 20090730_OS50 ... | reverse complement strand
TAGAACATGTATTTGCGGATATTCGTTCATTTGGAGGGAATTTTATAAGGCGTGTTGGATTCGAAAGAGTAAAGTTTCAGTTGTTTTTAGTAAGCTTTACTTATAATCTTAGGCGTTTTAGATATTTGCTTTCTTCGTAAATAACATTTTAAAATACTAAAAAAATAGAATTTAAAATTTTTTACTTTATACTTGATACAAGGAAAATTATAGAAAAAAATAAAAAATTTACAGAATCTTAACTCTACTTGAGACACTCATACACAGAATAAATATAAATTATAGATTACAATAGCCATTAAAGCCAAAAACTTTTATAATTTATAATCAAAAATACCCCTTTTTAGAGGTTTCCTTTTAACTTATTACTTACGCTTAAATTGGAGTTAAAATTTTGTCTTTCTTAGGTTATAAGCTACTTAATAAAAAAAATTGAATTTAATTCTTATGTTTATGGCTTTCATTACTTTTGTTATTTGAGGTTGACATCTTTAAAAAGGATATAAAAAATCAACTATTTATTTACTATTTATATAGTTTTATAACTTCCCCAATAACTTCAAAGAGAAATTTCTTCATGATTTTAAATAAAAAAACCGATAAGAAAAGAAAACGTTCATAAATTTTAGGAGAGACACTTGGGGCAGTTAAAGAGTTTAAAAGTAAGACTTTCTCTATTAGTAATTACAGTTATGGCAGGATTTTCGATTACACTAGTAGGAGTATCTGCTTTTCTGTCTTATAAATTTTTAAGTAGTTCGTATGAAAACCAAATTTTAAATTTTAGTAAAAACTTAAACAAACAGGTAACAGAGTTTTATCGAACTCAAGAAGTACATATTACAATTTTAGCTAAATCACAAATGGTAAAAAATTCTTTTACTTCAGGTATTTTTAATGATGTAAATAATTTTTTTTACGCAATGTTTAATGATATAAAAATTTATGAAAATTTATTTATTCTCACTCCTACAAAAGAACCTACAGTTTTAGCTAGTGCTATTCCAAAATTTATTGGAGAAAAATTTCAAATTCCTCAAGCTCAAAAAAATATTGAAAAAACTCTCTTAGGAGAAACTTATATCAGCATACCTTATAAATCTCCTCTAAGTGGGCTGCCAGTGGTTTTAATTACTACTCCTATCTATGTAAATGGAAAAATACAGGGCGTCTTAGGCTTTAGCATAGAATATTTACGTTTTATTCAATCTATTATAACTGAAACTAAGATAGGTGAAGGAGGATTTACATTTTTAGTAGAGGAAAATGGCTTGATACTTGCCCATCCAAATGAAGAAAAAATTTTACAAGAGAATATTCAAAATTTATCTTTTGGAAAAATTATCTTAAACTCTACAAAAGAACAAGATAAATTTTCAGAAGAATTTGAACAAAGATCTGCTCTAATTCATTATATTAAAAATACAAAATATAAGTATACTATAATATCCCTTTTTTATACTAGTGAAGTTATTCAAAAAGCTATAGCTCTCTCCTCTAATTTATTTTTTATTTTACTACTAGGTATTGGAATTACGGCACTATTGATTTATTATTCTATTCATGGGAGACTTATCCCTCTACTTCAAGCTATTGAACAAGCTCAGGGAATTGCAAGTGGGGATCTTACTCGTGTAAATTCTAATACCAAAGTATCTTCTGATGAATTTGGACAGTTGACACTTGCTATGTTAGAACTAACTAATAAAATTCGCAATGTCATACTAGAAATTCAAAAAGCTTCAGAAAATTTAGAAGTTTCTGCTCATGCTCTTATAGAAAACACTACAAAGTTTATGGGAAATGTAAAGGAACAAAATCAAATAGCAGATCATGTCTATGAATTTTTATTGGACATGAACGCAGGTATTACAGAAATTTCAGCAGAAACCAAAGAACAATTTCGACTTCTGGCTCATTTAAATGATAAGGTAAATAAATTATTTGAAAGTATTAAAGAAATTGACAAACTAGCTCAAATAGCTTCTAGTTCTGTAAAAGATGTCCAAAAACAAGTAGAAAAAAGTAGTTTCTCTATTAAGGAAATGGAGGAAAGCATTCGTAAAATTGAAACTAGTTCTAGTGAAATGAGAAAAATTATTCGTATCATAGAAGACATTTCAAATAAAACAAATTTACTAGCACTCAACGCAGCTATAGAAGCAGCCCGAGCAGGAGATCAAGGCTTAGGTTTTACAGTAGTTGCAGGAGAAGTTGCTAAACTTTCCGATGAAACGAGAAGAAGTGTAGGAAGTATTTCTCAAAAGCTACGTGAAAATGAAAAAGAAATCCAATCTGGTATAACAAAAGTAAATACAACTGTTGAAATTTTTAATAAAATTATCTCTAGTGTAAAAAAAATAGGTGAAAATGTAAATATAATTTACCAATGTGTCCTTTCTCAAAATGAATTAAATCAAGAAATAGAAAAAGAAATTGAAAAGGTCAAAGATAAGTCCGACAGTATTCGAGAAAAAACTTCAAAACATAGTCAGAAGACTAGAGAAATTTTTACTTCTATTGAACAATTAAAACAATCTACAGAAATAAGCAAGACTGGTATTCAAAAAATTATTGAAGAATCTAAACTATTAGAAAAAACTTCTCAAAACTTATCAGATGAAGTAGAATTTTTTAAGATAGGAAATATATTTACTAAAAATAAGTGAATAAAATTTTATTTTTTTTCTTGCAAGATTTAAAAAGATTTTTAACGTTAGATATAGTGAGGAGTTTTAAATGGAAAAGCAAAATCAAGAATCAAATGAGGAGTATAACACCCGAGTTATACGAGCTTTAAAGGATCAAGCTGAAGAAGTAGACAGCTGGTTAGATCGCTTGAAAAAAATGCTTTTTCAGGCTGAAAACGAAGAACCTGTAAACGACAAGAAAAAAAGTAAAAAAAATACTTAATGCTCTGTATGATAGTCTAGCCAGTCTTCATAACTTAAAAAAACATCTACTTTCTTGCCAATTTTCTTCTCTATATGTCTACAAGTAATTCCTGGACCACTAGCATGATAAGCATCTTTAATGCTAGGATATTTTTCAAATACTAAGTCAAATTGAGAAGCACTCATCCAAAAAAAGTGAGTTTTATTTTGAATATTGGGAATCTCATCTTTTAAAGTTAAGCTATAAGTAGCAATTCTTTCAAAACGAGACTCAATACTATCAGTATGATCATGAGTAAGTTTGAGAAATTTTGCTTTAGATAAAATTTTTTCTAAACCAATGCCCTCTTCTTCTCCTAATCCATCCAAGCTTCCATTTACCCAGATATCTAGATCAGCTAGTTCTTTCATAGTCTTGATACCTGCAGCCCACACAATCCCCGTCAAATCTTCTTTTTTCCAATTTGGATTCCAAGCAGAAATTCGAGTTATTAGCAAATTTCCAGCAGGTGGCTTTTCCATAGGTAAAAAATTTCTTTCAAAAGTTAATCCTTCTCCTTTTTTAGGCCAAATTTTTTTAGGATGAGAAGCTTTTGGTTGATGTTCAATAAGAAATCTATACTCTTGAAGAAGTTGTCCACTGTCTGTTTCACCTCTTTTAGAAATAAGCATTGCTTTTTTACGTATCAAAACACTGACTCCAATTTTTTGATGGCAACCTCCCCCATGTTTAGCTAGTTCCTCTCTTTCTTTTAAAATAGCCTTAGCTACATCGGGATAAGAAATCTTTGAGAGAAGAGCTTTCAAATCTTCCCTACCTTTTCGAATTTCTACAGCAATCCCACCTTGAGCAGGAGCATTAGGATTTAAAGAAAGAGGTAAACACATAAACAAAGAATCTACTAAGACTTTTTTTAAAAAATTTCTTTCTTCTACTAACTCAGGCAGTTGAGCTTCTGTATAATCTTCAGTTAAGATTCTATCTACAGCAGCCTTAGCTACTACAATCCCGTCTATGTTGGAATCTAACCATTTTTCAATTCTACGGCGAATACTTCCCCTTATAGGTAAAAATTCTAAAGGTAATTTTCTAAGAGAAATGGGAAAGATTTCTTTTAAAGCAGTGTTTAAATTAAAAACTCTTCTAGGAGAAGAAGTAAAAATTTTTATAGTTTCAGGCGGATTTTGAAGCGAAGATTTTTTAAACAAAAGTAGATCTCTTTGATCAGCTCTAGCTAAAACCGAAATAATTTCTGTTTCAGGGTCGGGCTCTAATTCTAAATCTTTCCATGAGTGAACGACCATATCAAACTTATCTGCCAATAGGTCAGCTCGAAAATCTTTAGTAAATACCCCCTTCTCAGACATTTTCCAAAGAGGAGACTCTAAATCTTTATCTCCCTTAGTTTCTTTAAATACAAATTCGATAGGCTTTTCTTTTTTAAATTTTCTAATAGCATCTGCAACCATGTAAGCTTGGATCTTAGCAAGTGTAGTCTTTCTAGAGGCTATTTTAATGGAACTATACAAGGAATATCTTCCCAACAATATATTATGTTAGAACTAACATACTCCCGATCCTCTACTATTTTTGAAACAATTATTTCAAGTTTTTCCTTTAATTTTTTATTTCTTTCTTCATTTTCTTTTAAAGAATTTAAAATATATTCAAAAGAATAATATGTACAATCTTTTGGAAAAACATCTCCCTCGTCTTTTTCTCGAAAATCTATAATTAAAGTTCCCTTTTTCCAGTCTTTAACAATAGAATTAGCAGAGACAGGAGCACACAGGATTACAGCTTCTTTTATCTGATGAAAATTTTCTAAATGAGAAGTTTCTACAGGAAAACGAGTTTTTAAATAGTTTAAGCGGTCTAAATTTCTTCCAATAACTTCTACCTCACGCCCATTTTCTAAAACCCAAGCTAAGATCTGCTCTGCCAATTGTCCTGTTCCAATTATAGTGACAGTTCTCGTTTTTCCTAAAAGACGGTGTGCTAGTCCTCCATAAGATTGGTCGCCTAAATTCCTCAAATATCCGCTCCGTAGCTTTCGAGAGTCCTCAATAATTTCATCTCGTAGTTTCATTAGGTATTCTCCAAACGAGTTTTTAGGTAAAACCTCGTTTCTAAAAGCTTCTCGAAATTGACGCATAACTTCAGTTTCCCCAAAGAGTCTAGAATGAAGCCCACTTACAACTTCTAAAAGCATTTTATAGGCAGCGTAACCTTTGTAAACTTGAAAAGGACTACCTATCCAAACAGGAGCTACAATTCTTTCATCTCCTAAAAAGATAGTACGCATACAAGTTTTCCACTCTACAAATCCTTCAAAAGAATATCCTTCTCTGTCTTTAGAATCTAAATGCAAGAGAATTAAGTTTGACCACATGGAAAAATCCTAGCACATCTTAAAAAATCAATTGTCATAGTTTTGTCAGAAATTAAAAAAAATTCTATGAGAAATCTCAATCTACAGACTCACTGAAAAGAGAAATTTTTTCTTCTACTTTAGCTTGTTTGTAGAGGAGGTCATCTGTAGGAACTTGTGAAAAATAATAAATTGCCTTTTGTTTATAATATCTAGCCTGTTCAAAATTTTTTTGACTTGTTTCTAGTTTATAGAGTAAAAAATAAATCTCTCCCGAGTATACAGGTAAAAGTATATCTTCTAATTCTAAAATTTTTTCAGAAAATAAACCTATATAGTATTCTTTTAGTTTTTCATCGTTTACAATTGTAATATAAAATTCTTTAAAAAACTCAAAAATTCCTTTTGCATCAAAATAAGGTTCATTAGAATAAAACTGTAAAGTCATAAAAATAGATTTTTGTAGAGAAGTTAAATTTCCAAGTTTCCAAGAACTTAACAAAAATAATAGGTGAGAAGGAGGAAAGATTGGATTTAATTTTAAAGATTTTTTTATTTCATCAACTGCTTTTTTATAATTTGTAGTTTCAAATTTATTTAGAGCTTTTAAATAAGAAAAATAATAATTTCCACGAAATATCCAAAAATCTGATTTAAAAGCAGGATTAGTTTTTGCATACCACTTCATAGCTGAATAATTGAGTTTTGGACTTAATTCATGCTTTTCACCTTTTAACGTTATGCGTATAACGTCTTTTGTATATTTAGAAAGAAATTTATATTTATTATCTAAAGCTTTTTTTGTGTATACTTCACCTGGACCTGTATCTCCCGACAGAAGTAAGATAGGAAATTTATTTATATTTTCTAAGAGTTCTTCACTAGTTTCAGTATATCCTCCAGAAATTCCTACAAAATGACTAAACATATCTGAATATTTTAAACTTAGGTTTAAGCCAAAATTTCCACCTTGAGAAAATCCAAACAAAGCTACCTTAGAACTAACTAAGTACTTACTTTGAATTTTTTTGACAAAGTTTAGAACATATTCTTCACTTCCCTCTCCCCACTTAGTAGAGTTTCGTAAGGGATCTGGGACATTTCCATTTGGACATGCTAAAATCATATTCATATAACGAGAATAATATCCCAATTTAATAGCAAAATCAATTCCATTTCCACCTAATCCATGTAGACAAATTCCAAGTAAATATTTTCGATTTGGATTATAGTTTACAGGAAGTATAATTCCATATGTAATATCTTCTTTTTTTAAAACATATTCTTGAAGTGTTTGAGTTCTCAAAGAAAAATTAAACAGAAAAAAAATTACTAAAAAAATTTTCCATTTCATAGCCAACTAAAAAATTCAAAAAAGAAAATAAGTAAATATAAGTTTTTTTATTTACAAATAATTTTAAAAAAAAACATTGTAAACAATACCCAGCATTTTGTATTTAGCAAGTTCATTAGTAGTATTTTGGATCTAGTCTTTAAAACCTACCAATCCTAGCTAAAGCAATGCAGTAAATAAGGAGTAAAAAATGGCACAAGGAACTGTAAAATGGTTCAACAAGACTAAGGGTTATGGCTTCATTTCTTCTGACAGCGGAGATGATATCTTTGTTCACTATTCTGAAATTGTATCAGATGGATTTAAACAATTGAGGGACGGGGAACGGGTTGAATTTAACGTCGTAAATGGAAATAAAGGTCCGGCGGCTGTTCAAGTTCGCTCTATAAGATAAATTTTCAGTTGCTATATTTTATTTTACATTTTCTGTAGGTAAAATATGGCAACTCTTCCATCTACTCATTTTTTTTACCATATTTTTGTAGATCCTACTTCTCATTATTACAATGTAAATCTCACTGTAGAAATTCCAGATGAAATAATTTTTTTACGCTTTCCCTGTTGGACCCCTGGCTCTTATGTGTTGAGGGATTTTGTGACAAATATTTTTAATATTACAGCTTACTTAGAAAATACGCAAAAAGTTTCTTTTGAACAAGTAGATCTTACTACTTGGAAAATTATAAACCATACTAAAAAATTTTATTTTAGTTATCAGGTCTATGCTTTTGAAAATACAGTACATACCAATTTTTTAGATACAGAATTTGGATTTATTCGACCTGCTGGATTTTTCTTTTATGTAGAAGAGTATAGACATTTTCCTATCTATATAAAGTTTTCCTTAAATAAAAATTTCAAATACATTTACTCTCCTCTTCCAGCTAAAAAAGGAATTTATAAAGCTCAAAATTTTGATGAACTATATGACTCTCCATTTTTACTTAGTAACCAAAAATCTCAAAAATTTCAAATTCAAAACTGTACACATGAACTAGTCATTGAGGGAGATATATCTACCAAAACTTCCAAACAACTTGTAGAGGATTTAAAAACTCTTACACAATATCAACTAGAAGCTATGCAGTCTTCTCCAAATAAGTATTATCTATTTATCTTAAACCTTACAACAAATAAAAGAGGAGGACTCGAACATAGAGCTTGTAGTGTAAATTTTTTTGATGGAAAAAGCTTATCTCAATTAGAAGAATATAAAGAACTTCTGGGACTTTTATCTCATGAATATTTTCATCTTTGGAACGTTAAGCGAATTCGACCTATTGCTTTAGATCATATTGATTATCAAAAACCATTACTTATAAAAGAACTTTGGATTGCTGAAGGATTTACAAGTTTTTATGATTCATACTTTCTTTTAAAATGTAGACTTTATTCTAAAGATGAGTATTTACAAGATATATTAAAAACTATCTCTAGACTTGAGGATTATGAAGGTGAAAAATATATGAGCTTAGAAGAAGCCTCATTTACAGCTTGGACAAAATACTATAAACAAAATCCTCATTCACCTAATATTAGTATATCGTACTATACTAAAGGAGCTATTTTAGCCTTATGTATGAACATTGCTATTTTAGATAAAACAAATGCCAAAAAAGAACTATTAGATGTATTACACTACTTATATAAAAATTATTTCCAAAATCAAAATAGAGGTTTTTCTAAACAAGAATTTTTTGAAGCAATCTATCAATCTACTAAAGTAGATCTCTATGAGGAATTCGAGTCTTATATTTCTCAAAGGATAAAAATACCTGTCCAAGAATACTTGAAAAAAATTGGGGTAAATTTAAATAAATCAGAAAAATTTACTTGTCTCCACTTTGAAACTAGAACAGAAAACAAAAAAGAAATTGTCAGTAAAATTTATTCTCATCATTTAAAAGATATAGATATATCCTTAGAAGATGAAATACTTGCAATAAATGATTGTAGAGTGGAAAAAGCTACTATGTCTAAACTAGCTATAACTATTCCAGAACATTCTGAAATAAAAATTTTACTTTCTAGAAGAGGAAAAATAAAAACAGTAGTTTATCCAGCTGATTATACATATAAGTTGGGTTATGAGTTAGATGAAGAGTTCATAGAAAAAAATCCTGTAGCAAAAAAATTTTTTGAGTAAAAAATATGATGTTTTGTGGTTCATGGATACTTACTAGTAAATCTAAAGAAGAGTATAAGTTTCAAGAGCCTTTACCCTTTTACTCAAGTAAGCTAAAAGTTTGGATTCATCTTACACCAAAAAACGAAGAAGAACTTTCTAAAGCTTTAAAAAATTATAATATACATCCCCTTACTTTAGAAGATATAATGAATCCACAAAGTAGAATTAAAGTAGAACAATTTCCAAACTATACCTTTATAGTTTTTAGAGGTTTACACTTTGATATGCAAAATATTACAGCAAAAAATTTTAACTTCATTATAGTTAAAAATACTTTAATTACAATTGTAATAGATCATAGAAATACCATTGCAGATATCATTAACGCGTGGGAAAAAAACCAAGCTCTATTGGCAAAAGGAATAGAGTTTATTATTCATAAAATTTTTGATTTAGAGACAGATCATATGTTACCCATAGTTTATAGAATTGAGGATCAGGCTGCTGACTTTGAATCTCAAGTTTACCATAAACATAGAAAACTAGATATTGCTTCTGTTTTTATCATGCGTTCTAATTTACAACAAGTCAAAAAAGTAATCAATCAACATGTAGAGTTACTAAATATATTAGAATCTTCTAAAATTATTTCTAATAGTGAATCAGATGTATTTTTTAGAGATGTAAAAGACCACTCTATGAGAATTTTAGAAATTGCTGAAACAGTAAAAGAAACTATTTCTTCTGCATTAGAAGTACACCTTACAATTTCTTCTCAGAAGTCAAATGAAATTATGACTATTTTAACTATGATGACTGCTATTTTACTACCAATGAGTCTTATAACTGGCTTATATGGAATGAACTTTCGTTACATTCCACTTTTAGAAAGCCAATCAGGATTTTACATTTCTTTAATTATGATGTTTAGTGTAGGTTTTTTTATGGCAGTTTACTTTAAAATTAAAAAATGGTTTTAACAAGCATCCCCCCCACCTGAAGCTAATAGCTTAAATTCTTTCCCATCCCACTCATAAATACTTTTAAGAAATCCATCAAACCCATTGTCATGAAAGAGTAAAATAAGTTTTCCTGATAAAAGAAAACTTCCCTCTAAATGAAAAACTCCTCCATAAAATCTAGTTTCTTCTGGTAAACTTTCTACTTTTTTAAACACTAGTTTACCTAATTTATTTCCATCTGTTTCATGAATATAAATGAGATTGTAGTATTCTGCACCCTCATTTACAAGCCCAATCCTACTTATTAAAAATTTTCCTTTTGAAGAATCTACTAAATTAAATTTTTCTTTCCACTCAAAGTTTAAAGTTTCTTCACTAGCTCCACTTTTTAAAAAATCAGGACGAGCAAGTTTTTTTACTTCAGTTTTAAAAGCTGAAGAAACCTTATCAGTTAATTTGACTGGTGAAACATTTGTAGAGTGAACAACAAATAAGGACTCATCTGTTTTTAGAAACTTAGAAGGTAAATTTCCCTTACCTGCTAAATTTTCTTGACAACCACTTTTTTCTATAGCAGTAATTTGAGTTTTAGTCAGCTCACTTCCACTTGAACTTAAAATAGTAAATCGAGTTTTATTTTTTATTGCCATCTTTAGGAAATAATTAGTTTCTGTATCATCTCCCCCTGCTCCTTCCCATTTTTTACCTGTAGAATAAGCTATAGGTCTAATCAAACTTTTATTTCCATTGGAATCCATTACAAGGTAACCAATTAGGCTTAACTTCTCTAAGTTTTCTGGAGGCTCTATTGCTAAAAACTCTCTTGAAACAAAGCCTTTCTTTTTAGAGTATTCTATTTCTAGCCATCCATAAGGAATAGAGTCTACACTTCCACCTACTTCCAGAACCTTGACTTTTTCACCTTTAGGAATTTTTTGAATGACTTTTCCATCAGGAGCCTTACTCCTCATGTTTAAACTTCCCGACTCTGTAACCACATACATAGTTTTCCCTTTTAAACTCTCCTGAGAAAACAAACTAAATGTAAAAAAAAGAAAAAATATAAGTATTTTCATAAATTAAAAAACATAAAATAAAGCCCTTAAACTTCAAGTAAAAAAATACCTATTTTAAAGTAATAATACTTAAATCTCTAAACTTACTACATAAAAAGAACAATTTTAAGAATTATTTTTGAATGGAAAAATCGAATGTTTCCCTTGAAAATTTATCCTTTTGTCTTGAGGATTCTCAGAGTTAATTTTTGTAACAAATTTTTAATTAAAAAAACAGTTAATATTGTAAAAAAAATTATTTTCAAGTGTCTAATAAAGATTAGGAGAAAAAAGTCATGAG
>Ga0308414_1002896_pt1 | contig 11070 bp, 7 predicted proteins | sample HotsprSampleOS50_FD_205667 | JGI IMG/M metagenome (GOLD analysis project Ga0308414, IMG submission 205667) | Hot spring phototrophic mat microbial communities from Octopus Spring, Yellowstone National Park, Wyoming, United States - 20090730_OS50 ... | reverse complement strand
GATCTAGAAAATATAGATTAAAAGAACCATTTTTTAATTTAGTTAAAAATTCATTAGCTACATTTTTAAATGCAGCCACTTCCCGAGATTTTACAATTTATCCAGTTGCCAGTACTAATTTGACAGATTTTTATAATCTTGTAGATGTTTATTTAGATTCTGTGTTTTTTCCATTACTTACAGAAAATACTTTTAAACAGGAAGCGTGGCGTTGGCACAAAGAATCTAAAGATTCCAATTTACAATTAGTGGGCATTGTATACAATGAGATGAAGGCATTTTATACAAACGAAGATTTTTTGGTGGGAGAAAATTCAATAGTATCTCTTTTCCCAGACACTGAGTATAAAAATTCTTTCGGAGGAGATCCAATTTACATACCAAACCTAACACACGATAAATTAGTTGAATATCATCAAAAGTATTACCATCCATCTAACGCAAAAATTTTATTTTATGGGGATGATCCAGAAGGAAAAAGATTTGAAATTTTAGATAAATATTTAGATGAATTTAGTTTTTTAAGTTTAGATAATAAAACCAAAAAGCAGCGAAAGTTTGATGCTCCTAGAGAATATAAGTATCCTTATCCTTCTTCTAATAAAACTGTAGAAAATAGTAGCGATTACATTGTTACTTTAAGTTGGGCATTTGATATACAAAAAGACGTTTTAAATACGATTTCTCTAGAAATTTTATTTAATATTTTGTTAGGTAATCCGGGATCTCCTTTGTATAAAGCATTAGAGGATTCTAATTTAGGGAAAGATATAATATCTGATTTAGATTTTAGTATTTCCCATCCGTTTTGTATAGTAGGACTAAAGCAAGTTGAACAGGATAATATAGATAAAGTTGAAGATTTAATAATGTCTACTCTTAAAAGTTTATCAATGAACGGTATTAGCTATGAGAATGTAGAGAGTAGTATAAATATAATTGAGTTTCATTATAAAGAAATGAATACAGGAAAGATTCCGGTTGGGCTTGTGATTATCAAAAAAGTACTAAAAACTTGGCTTTATGATCAAGACCCAGTTGATATATTAAAATTTGAGAATACCATTAAATTAATAAAAAATAAAATTAAGAACGGTGAAAAATATTTTGAAAATTTAATTCACAAGTTTTTTTTAGAAAATACACATAGAGTAAAAGCTATATTTTATCCTGATAAAAATTATGTTGAAAATTTAAACAAAATAGAGAAAGATAAAATTACTGAATTCATTGCGAAACACGATGAATCATTCATCCAGAAAATAATTCAAGAGACTCAAGAATTTCTAAAATGGCAGAATACTCCAGATTCTATAGAAGAAATTACTAAACTCCCAAAACTTAAAGTCACAGACTTAGATAAAGATATAAAGAAAATTCCAACAGAAATCATTTTGGATAAAGATAGTTCAGTTATTTTAACTCACAATATAGAAACAAAAGAAATTGTGTATATAAATTTAGCATTTGATCTCGCTTCTGTACCAAAAGAACTAATTCCATTTGTAGGAATATATTCAAAGGTTCTAGCACAGATTGATACAGAGAAACATAATTACGTAGATCTTTTAAACTCCATAGATAAATATACTGGTGGTATTGATGTTTCAATTCTTACAGGTAGACATATACATGTAAAGGATGATGTTTTAAGATTGGTTATATCTGCAAAATCAACTTTGAATAATTTAGAACATTTAATTAATATACTACAAGAAGTAATCTTAGAAACAAAATTTGATAACTTTGAAAGGATAAAAAAATTTGTTCAATCAGAACTAGAACAAATGAAAGTTGACCTTATGCATTCTGCCCGCAGTTTTATAGGCACCAGAATATCTGCACATTTTAGCTACCACGGAATGTTTGCAGATTTCTCACAAGGAATATCTTATTTTGAGTTTTTAAAAGAATTAAATAATAAATTAGATTCAGAATGGATACGGATAAAAGAGTGTTTAAATAATATAAAAAAGTTGTTAATAAATAAAAACAGTTTAATAATTAATATTACTGTTTTAGAAAAATATAAAGACGAGGTATTAAAAATGGTTTATAAGCTTTTAGATTCTATTCCAAATATTAAAAATAATATAGACTTTAGTGAATCCGGTAAACTGTTGTTTACAAGTTCTAAAAACGAGATATTTACTATACCTACACAAGTAAACTACGTAGGGAAAGGAGTATTGTTGGATGATATAAAATTAAATTTAGATGGGAGTGATATGATTATTCTTCGACTTGTATTATATAACTATCTGATGAATAAAATTAGACTCGAGGGTGGAGCGTATGGTGTTCGTGGCTTTTATGCAATAAACAGAAACATTTTAAGTTTTGTTTCATACAGAGATCCTCATTTGCAACAAACTCTGTCTGTTTACGATTCAATTCCGGACTATTTGCAAAATTTAGAAATAACTCAACAAGACATAGATGAATGTATAATTGGAACTGTTGGTGAATTGGATGAGTACAAATTACCACAACAGAAAGGCTTGTATGCTTTACAAAATTACTTGTTTGGTATCTCGGATGCTTTCTTACAAAGCTTAAAAGATCAAATGTTAAATACAAAAATTGATGATGTATACGATTTCATTAGATATGCAACAAAGCTAGCTCAAGAAGGGGATATTGTTATTTTTAGCTCTACGCAAAACATACAAAATTTTGATAAACTAAACTTATTTGTGGTTAAAAGTTTGTTTTAAGATTTACACTTGGGCTTACTTCAACTTGATGCACCAAAAAAATATGAATTTACGAAACAACTAGCCTACTGTAGTATGCCAAAAAAAATCTTGTTTAAATATTGCAAATTTATTTAAGTTATTTGATTCCAATGTTTGAATTTTTTGTAGAGTTTATAAATATTTTCAACAAAATGAATGGTTTATGTGTAATTCGTATACAAAATTGATTCTAATTTAAGTAGGCGCTTATTACCACATAAGTTAAATTTACTTTCTAAAATTTTCTAAATACAACAAACTTATATAATAAAAATGTCCAAAACATTTGCATGCCAGTAACGACTATTTTTATTACTTGATCGGATAGATAAAAATTTTGTCTTATTAATCCGAAGAGTATATTGTTTAGTATATAGTTAAAAATAAGTACTAACCCAAATCTCCAAGTTTCAGAAAATATGGTATTAATTTTAGATTTAAAAGTCCAGTATTTGTTTAGTGAAAATGTAGTTATAATACCAAAGATCGTTGAAATAACATTTGGTATAAATATTGCTATCCCTATTATTTTTACTGTTATGTTTATTTTTATCCCAAGTATGTATAAAACATTGTTATTAAAATTAAACGCCAAAATAAGTAAATTTAAGATAACAAAATCCACTAAAAATGCGGTTGAGCCAGAAACAAAAAACCTTAAAAATTCTTTAGTTCTAAATCTACTGATCAATATTTTTATCTTTTTTTGCATAAATTTTTATTAAAGGAATTTTTTTGTAGATTTCTAAATTATATTTTTCAACTAAGTTTTTTACTAAGTCTTGCTTTTCAAAGTTAGACCAAATTTGATCTACTATCAAATAATCAACATCTTTTATTCTGTGTAGAAACTGTTCTTCTAAGTAGTAAAGATATTTTACATCTCCAAATCGTGATCCAACTGGTCCAGTAGTTACTATTTTTACCTGTTCTGGTTCAACTGTTTTTTTAAAATCATCTATAAATTGTATTTCTTTAGAATAATCCCTATAAAATAAAATTGTTAAATTAATTTTGTGAAAAATTAATGAGGAAGCAAAAGAGAGTAACAAAATTGGGAGAATTTGTATAAACTTTATTTTTAAATTTTTTAAAGATTTTATACTGTAAATTAGCGAAACGAATATTACTAAAGAAGTAACTGAATCATACTGATTTATGCCTGAATATTGTCCATGATGGGTAGATAGTATATTCATTATAAAAAATGGAGCACCGAGCATCAAAATATCTATTCTAATAAAACTTAAGTACATAACCGGAAGAAACAAGATTAGCAAGTAAATATAACTATTAGTATATATATGATTTAAAATTAGTTTTAACGTTTGAAAAGGATCTACAAACGTATTTTGTATAATAGATGTTATAGATGTACCCAAATAACTGTATCTTTCTAGTGTATCTGAACTCATTCCATCTCTAAAGTAAGGTATTAAGATCCCTAGTGCAAAAAAGCTATATCCTATACCTAGAATAGCACTTAAAATTAGTTTTAAATTAAATTTTTTGTAAATAAGTCTGTCAATGATAAAATGATATAAACTTATTGAAAATAAATATAATCCTATTTCCTCTTTGGCTAAAGCTGCGATGATTAATAAAAGTATACCTAAATTATAATTTTTCTTTATAAAAAATAGTGTTCCGAATACTAAAAATGGTAATCCAAGTGCTACTGGGTGGTAATCAAATAAAACTAGCCCTGAATTTCCTAAAAATAATAAATACATTAAGCTAATTACAAAAGATATATAAAACCTTCTAAGTACATGAATTGATATAAGATATATTCCGTATGCTGCTATACTCAACATTAAACTCTGTACAAAAAATATAGTGATTACACTTGGAAATATTTTGTATATCAATGATAATGGCAAAATCAAAAAAGATATATGATCACCAAGGTAATTGTCTACTTCTATAGATGAATAGAAAAACTCTCCTTTTGATGTAAAATGAACTACTTGGTGTTCTAGACCAAAGTCAAAGACATGAGTCTGAAATGAATTATATCGAAGCAAGCTTAAGCATGTGTAAAATAGTACGAAAAAAAATAATACAAATAAAACTAAAATAGTTTTATTTTTTTGTATTTTTTGTAGTTTGTTTGTGTGTTTACGTAAAAATTGAACAAAAAAAAATAAAAATTTTTGCCACAAATTGTTTCTTCTGTATGTTATAAATCCTAAAAAGAATAAAATCGCAGATACAAAATAAAATATTTTCGTATCAAAGCCTAGATCTTGAGAAAAGTAATTTTTTACGCCAAGAAAGTTAGAATAAAATAGGAATAAAAAAGACAAGAATGACACAATATAAGATAAATACACAAAAATCTTTATAATAGATATAAATTTCATATAACACTTAGCTTAAAATTATACATACACAAATCCAACTCAGAATATTATTATTGATTAATTTAACCTTAACATTTAACTATAAAAATAAGACTTTAATACATACATAATTAATAAAATCTAACACATTGTAAAAGTATATGTATAGTAACTAAAAATAAGCTAGTTATGTAATTTTTATTATACTAGATGAGTTTTATTATTTCTAATGTGATAAAATACATACGTATGGGAGATTTATTTCAGCTGCCAAATATAAAGAAAAAAATCTTGATAGATTCTACATTCTTGTTTGATCAGTACTCAACTAGAGGAATAGGTAGATATGGGATTGAAGTGGTTTCTAGACTAATAGAAATAGTATATAACAAATCTGAAAACTATGAAATTGGCTTGATAGGATTTTTAGATTTAGAGTCTAATTTAGCTAAACTAGGATTTAGTTTGTCTGGTAAATATTTGCTAAGTAAAGTGAACTTTTTTAGTTTGGAAGAAATAAGACTTTCTACTCCAAAAAATATTTTTGATTGGATGACTAAATATGTCCCAATTATTAATTCATATAAGCCAGATTTGTACTTTACTTTAAATTTTGAAAGAGGCTATCCAACAGTTCCGATTATAAATAAAAAACTAATAATAAAACCGAAAACTGTACTAACAATACACGACATTATTCCTGTAATGATAAAAAAATATTCTTCTAAAGGCGTAGTTCATAACTATGTGAAGGGTGCTTTTTACAACTTTATGCTTAAAGGTATAGATAAAGTGGATTTAATAATTACTCCTTCAGAATATACCAAAAATCAAATATTAAAGTACAAAAAAGTTAAAGAAGAAAAAATTAGTTCCATATACAATGGTATATCAGATAAATTTTTTATATCTAAATATCAATTGGATCAAAACTATATAAGAAGCATATTAGAAAAATACGGTTTACTAGGAGAGAAATATCTTTTTTATGACTCAGGTTTAGAGCCCAGTAAAGGTATAAACGAATTACTATTAATATTTAAATATATTTTGAATGCTAAATCTATTACTTTACCAAAAAAATTAGTAATCACCGGAAAGAGCCTAAATAAAGGTATAGGATCAGATATATCATCTAATGATGTGTTAGGAGATCGATTTTTGAACTATGCAAAAAAATTAGGTATACTAGACAACATATGTGCGACGGGTTATGTGACAGATGAAGAATTAATAGCTTTGTTAATTAATGCTACTGCCCATATTTATTTGTCAAAAAATGAAGGTTTTGGTTTTGGTCCCGTACAAGCCATGGCAGCAGAAGTCCCAAGTATAGTTTATAATGGATCATGTTTACCAGAGATTACCCAAGGGGGTGCTTTGTTAGTAAATCTAAAAGATTTAAGTGTTTCTGCACGACAAATAATTAATTTTTTGGAAGATGAAAAATTAATATCAGAAATGAAACAAAAAGGATTAGAGGTAGCTCAAAGGTATAATTGGGATAATACAGCAATCAATACTTGGCAACTAATTCAAAATTTATTAGAATAAATTTTAATTGAATAGGTAATTTTTACCAAAATGTTACTAAGTAATTAATTGTTAGTTATTTTAGTTCAATATGGATAATCCAGAGGTAAAACAGTATGTAATATTTTCTTTAATTGTATCTATGATTATTTCTTTTTTTATAAATTTTTATATCGTTAATCTTCTAGAAAATTCATTTATTTTGTACGGTTTTCCAATTTCTTTGAAAGGTGTTGAAGGGTTTGCAAACACTTTATATAGATTTATTAATACTATAGTTGTAGGAATATTTCTTTCTGTTCCTATGTATTTTTTTCTGGATTGGTTAAAGAGGAGAATCTAAGTAAGTACTTTGCATATTTGTTAAATTTACTTCAAAGTTTACAGAAACCTAAAAAATTTGCACTTTATATGAAATAAAGAAAATTTTACAAAAGAAACCATTGAATATAAAACTAAACGATAAGTATAATTTACAATAGATTTATCTGACATCTTGAAAAATCACAATCCTTTATGAGAAATGACATTTTTTGTATATGATTTCTTGCATAAAAGTTTTATATACTAGTCTATATTGTAGTCTCAATCTTTTTTATTGACATTGATTTTGGTTTACGTTTCTTTCTAGTGTTGGTGATAAATCCCAAGTGCCGTCAATACAACTTATAGATCATCTTAGACAAGATTGAGTATCTGAATAATATTGAATGACTTCACTTTTGAGTGCAGAAAATTTATTAGAATCACACACCAAAGATTCAATTTTACTTTTTGCTTCCAAATATGATATTATAAGTGCTTCTATTCTATCTAAGAATTTAGGGTTTTCGATTTTAGAAATTTTTTCATTATAAAGTTTTGATACTAAGTTTCTATAGGCAGCATAAGGATTTTCATAATATATTCCAAATCAAATATATTGATTATAAGTTTAACTGACGACGTATACTTTTTACTAGTTTATTTTATCTAGGACATGCCCTAACTCCTTCTTGTTCTTGAATTGTAATTTGCCAAGTACCCATACATCTTATAGTAAAAGTAATACAGATACCACCATTAAAAGGATAGAACTCTTTGCTTGTCTTTTCTTGGGGATATCTATTTTGGTCACAAACTGTGCTTTCTACCTCTTCTTTAGCTAGATTATAAGCAATAATGTAACTAACGTTTCTTTCTGTTTGTATTTTTCTAGCTAAATTTCTTAACATATTTGCTGGATCATCCTGATAATAAAGTCCAATACTATCAGTACACAATTCTGGAAAGAAAAACTGGAATCCGGGCATTGCAACATCGTAACACTCTACATTTGTATTTATATTCAAAAGTCTAAAAAAAGTTGTTAATATGGGGATAGATAGAAATACTAGTGCAAATCCAAATACAAAGTTTAATAAATCTTTTCTAAGTTTTACTAATTCTTTATCTGTAGTTCCCCATCTAAGCATAATCCTATATCCAAGGTAAACTATTGCTAAAAAAGAAAAAGAAGCAACCGCTGCCCATACTACATAAACTATTCTTTTGAAAAGAATTTCTAATTGTTGTATAGGAGGAGGTTTCAAAAGAGCTCTTTTACCATTTGTACAATAAAAGTATCCATCATCGCCTTTTTGAGGTATTTCAGAAGGATCATCTATACAGCGATAACTTTCTGGATTATTACCAGAAAAAGGAGTAAATCCAAACTGTGCATATACATAATTTTTAGAGAGCAAAATTAAACAGAATAATAGGAATAATAGTAGGAAAAATAAAATTTTATTTTTAATAACCATAAACTTATTTTAAAAGTTGTAATGTTTTATTACTTTAATTATTTACATATATTTGTAAAAATTTTATTTAGTAAGTTTGTTCATTTGAATAAAATAAATACTAAATTAACTTAACTCAATTTTAAGTATGAATAGATTAAAAATCAATAAAATAATATTACTAAAGCTTAGTAGTTTAAAATTATTTGAATCACAGGATCCCTTTCAGTTTCTTGAAAAATATATTTAGAAACTTCAGTTTGGATTTTTTCTTTTATTTTATTCAAATCTTTTAAATTTTTATAATAGTTATTGTAAGTTTGTTTAGATATATCAGAAATTTTTTGTAAAATCTCTTGATTTCTTTTTACATATATAAATCCCTTAGATACAACATATGGATCTCTAGTTAAAGTTTTATCTTCTTTTAGAACAATGTTTATTATTATGATCCCAAAGTTTGCAAGTTGTTCTCGTTCTTTTACAACAACATATCCAACATCTCCAACTCCAGATCCAGATACGATTAACGGTTCGCATTTTATCTGTCCAATTATTTTGAAACCATCTGTTGAATTGCCAGAAACTATAGAGCCTCTTTTAGGTATTAAAATATTTGTTTCTCTAATCCCCACACTTTTTGCAGTTTCTGCATGAGCACGAAGAAAATATTGATATCCATGTATAGGAATAAAAAATTTTGGCTTTACCAAATTCATCATAATTTTTTGATCTTCTTGATATCCATGCCCTGAAGTAAAAAAATCAACGTATTCACTCTGAAGAACAATAGCTCCAGTACTAGATATTTTATCTATCATGTTTTGAACTGCTTTATCATTGCCCACTATAGTTTTTGCAGAGATAATTACAGTATCTCCTTTTTTTAACTTAATCCCCTTATATCCATCATTAGCCATTAAGCTTAAACCCGCATTTTCTTCTCCTTGGGCTCCAGTTGTTAATATCATAATTTTATTTGGATGAATTTTGGAAGCATTTTCTATTGGGATTATGATGTTTTGTGGTATTTGTATATATCCTATTTCTTGGGCAATTTTTAATGTTTGATTAAGTGAATATCCAGCTATAAAAACTTTTCGATTGTAAACTTTAGCTATATCTATTAACTGATATAGCCTATTCACAAGTCCGCTAAATGTTGCAATTATAACTCGCCCTTTAGCACGTTCTATTATTTCAGCTAGGTTTTTTGCTACATCATTTTCAGATATAGGGTAACCTTTCTTAGTTGAATTAGTGGAATCAGCCAACAATATATCTATATTGTCTTTAGAATATTCAGTTATTTTTGCATAGTCAGTAACAGGCTCGTTAACTGGTGAGTTATCAAATTTAAAGTCTCCAGTATGTATTATTTTGGCACTTGGAGTTTTGATATATAAACCTAAAGATTGCGGTATACTATGATTTACATGAAAAAATTTTACTTCAAAGTTTTCGAAAGTTAATACATCTGTATGTTTTATTATTCTTAATTTGTGTAAAGCTTCATGTAATAAATTCTTTTCTTCAAGTTTTGTTTTAAGTAGTTCAATTGTAAATTGAGTACCATAAATATAAGGAAAATTTAGCGTTTCAATTAAGTATTGAATAGCGCCTATATGATCCAAATGTCCATGAGTAATGACTATTCCATGCAGTAATATATTACTTTTTTTTATATATGAAATATTTGGGACTATAGCATCTATTCCATAGTAATCATATTCAGAAAACCCAAGCCCTAAATCAACTAAAATTCCAGTATTTTTGTAAACGTACAGAGTAGAATTTATTCCTATTTCTTCAACCCCTCCTAAAAAAATAATTTTAATGTTGTCATTTCTATAATCTATTTTCATTTAAGTTATTTTGTAATATATTTATCTACATTATATCAGCTAAATTTAAATTAAGTAAATTAAATTAGTAAATTTAATCTAAACTGAAAAAGCATATTGATTTTATAAAATTACTTATTTTTTGGGGAAATTAATATTATAAATTTGACGAATTAACTCTTTAGCATTTATACTGCTTTATAAATACTTTTAGTTAACTTAAAAAATATATATGGAAAATCAATTATTAGTACTCGTACTTTCTATATTTAGCATAGTAATTGGGATATTTTTAGGATTTTTAGGATCTAAACATGTAAAAAAGCTAGTAGTATTTTTTGCTTTTTTAGTTGGTATTCTTCTTCCTTTGTTTATATTAAATTTAATTAATCTAAATAATTTTAGTACAACAACTTATATTATTATTTTTGTAATAGGATGTTTATTTGCATTTGGAGCAAGTATTTTTTTTGAAATAGGTGTTTTTGTTTTGGGAGGAGTTGTTTCAAGTGTTCTAGCTGTTTTATTTATAATTTTAATTAATACTGAGTTTAAATTTAGTATAGAGAACATATCTGTTGCAGTAATTGTTTTTGTGATAGGAGGAATATTAAGTCACTTTTTTAGAAAGCAATTATTGGCACTTATAACATCTTTTACGGCAAGTCTATTTGTTATTGTAGGGTCACTTCTCCTTTTTACGGAAAAGCCTTTAGAAGTAGTTAGTTTTATTAATGATCAAAGTGTATTAGTATCAATAAGTTTATGTACTATAACGACTATTTTTTTATTATTTCAGCTTGACATACTGGATATAAATAAAATACTTGGAGTATTTAAAAGAAAA
>Ga0308414_1002893_pt1 | contig 11075 bp, 6 predicted proteins | sample HotsprSampleOS50_FD_205667 | JGI IMG/M metagenome (GOLD analysis project Ga0308414, IMG submission 205667) | Hot spring phototrophic mat microbial communities from Octopus Spring, Yellowstone National Park, Wyoming, United States - 20090730_OS50 ... | reverse complement strand
ACGGCGGGCCGATACGCGCCGCCCCAAATTCGGCACAAGGGCTGCTTCAGCGTCCGCCCGATCAAATCCCAAACGGCCGTCTCGACCGCCAGCCGCAGCGGCGGACACGACAATAGCTCGGCGTCGAGTATTTCCTCGACGCAAAAGACGCTTCGGCCTTCGAGCAGCGCGAGAAGAGCGGAGCGGTTGGGAAGCCGCTCCGAGGGCAACAGGCCCAGCGGTGTTTCGCCCCAGCCTTCACGACCGTCGTCGCTGTCGATGCGAACAATCAGGCTTCGCACCGGACGATACGCATCGGTTCGATCGATTTCCACCGCGAAAAACTCGATGTCGTCGATGATCATGAGGATTCGCTCCGAAATCCGCGTGGTGCCGCCGAATTGCGCCGGGCCGATCGTCGCGCTCGGCGATCGGATGCTCAGCCGCGCGCGTCGCGTTTCCCGCGACTCGATGGAGACTCCCATCGCCGCCGCCGATGGGAGATGCCGCCGCGGCGACTACGCGATATCATACCGGCAAACAGAGGTTTTCCAACAGGCGTAATCGGCGCGTTGGGCGGGCTTGGCCTGCGAAACCGCTTCGCGTTGCACGACGGGCATCTCTTGTGCCGATGACGCAATCCCCGATGGGGGCGAGTGAGACAGACCGATGATCGCTGCTCGGCGGGAAAGAGGGCGGCGTTAGGCCGACGGGCGGTCGCGGAGCGGCTCGGGCAAGGCAAACATCACTTCTTCGCGGCAGAGGACGCGCGACTCGACCGTCGCGCGAAAACGCGATTGCAGGGCTTCGACGCAGCGTTGGACGACTTCCTCCGGCGCGCTGGCGCCTGCGGTGATCATCACGGTTTGATCTTCGGAGAACCAATCCCAGTGGATATCGTCGGGACCGTCGATCAGATGGGCGGCAACTCCTTGGGCGGCTGCCAATTCCGCCAAGCGGCGGCTGTTCGAGCTGTTGCGGCTGCCGATGACCAAGACGATATCGGCATCGCGGCACCAGCGGCCGACGACGCGTTGGCGATTTTGGGTGGCGTAGCAAATGTCGGCGCGTGCCGGGCCGACGATTCGCGGATACCGCTGCGTCAGCCGGGCGATGATCTCTGCGGCATCGTCCATCGAGAGTGTGGTTTGCGTCAGATAGGCGAGCTTGGTATCGCGGGGAAAACGAAGGCGGTCGACATCGTCGGCGGTTTGCACTAAGTGAATTCGGTCCGGCGCTTCGCCGAGCACTCCCACCACCTCGTCGTGGCCCGCGTGCCCGATCAACACAACGTCGTAACCTTCGGCGGCAAAGCGCACGGCCTCGCGATGGACTTTGGTGACCAGCGGACAGGTCGCGTCGATCGTGCGAAGACGGCGCTGGGCGGCTTCCGAACGCACCTGCGGCGAGACGCCGTGGGCGGAAAAGAGAAGCACCGAACCGGGCGGCACGTCGTCCAGTCGCTCGACGAATACGGCGCCTTGCGCGCGAAAACCGTCGACAACCCAACGGTTGTGCACGATTTCATGGAAAACGTACACCGGCGCGCCGTGCAGTTCGAGCGCGCGGCGCAGGCTGTCGATCGCCATATTCACGCCGGCGCAAAAACCGCGCGGCGCAACCAAAATGATTTGCATAGAATCTTCACCTGCCCGCCTCTATGATAGTTGATGATCTTAAGGAAGAATAGGAAGAGCCGCGTCCACAGGGAACTGCACAAGAGGGAAAGGTGGTTTTCGCCGGCGTTTCACGCATTCGGCCGCTTCGCCGGCGGCGCCGTTTCCAATGGCAGAAACCGATGCTTTGCAGGACGCGATGTGCGTTCTCTCGCGCGATGCGTAAAGGGGACGCGGGCGTGGTGTGTTTGAATGGGATGGCGGCGACAGATTCATGACTTTTCCATGGGCCGGCGTTGCGTTAGGGCGGTTTGTCTGCCCGGGGTGTCTAAAGAGCGTCGGCCTTGCGGGAAGCGTCGCGGCGAGCTGCCGCAGCGTTTCGCCCGGTGTTGACGCGAATCGATCGTTATGTTGATTGCCGAGATTTTTCGTTCGTGGCAGGGCGAAGGCCGCTTGGCCGGCGCCGAGAGCCTATTCGTGCGGCTGAGCGGCTGCAATTTGCGCTGTCGGTTTTGCGATACCCCCTATGCTTCGTGGTCGCCGGAGGGCGAAGACCTGGCGGTGGACGAGGTGCTTGGCCGGTTGAAGGCGCTCGACGAGAGCGGGCCTCGGGCCGAAGTGGTTCTCCACGAATCGTTGTTGCGCCGTTTGCAAAGCGATCGGTTGCTGCGAATCGACTCGAAGGGGCGTTTCGTCGGGCCGTTGCCGGTGGTGATCACCGGCGGCGAGCCGTTTCTGTCGGGCGAGCTGGGGAACCTGTGCGCAGAGCTGCGGCGGCAGGGCAGGCACATCACGATCGAAACATCGGGGACGATCTATGCGCCGGTGCCCTGCGATCTGATGTCGATCAGCCCGAAGTTGAGCAATTCGACTCCGGCGCCCGACGGCGATCCCCGGTGGACATGGCGTCACGAAACGACGCGCCACGCGCCCGATGTCGTGCGGCGGTTGGCGGCCGAGTACGAGTACCAGGTCAAGTTCGTGATCGATGATCCCGCCGACATCAACGAGGTAGAGCAATACCTAGCGGAGGTGCGCGAGATCGATCGTCGCCGCGTGTGGTTGATGCCGCAGGGCGTTCGCGCCGACGATCTTGCCGAGAAGGCCGCTTGGCTCGAACCGCTGTGTCGCCAGCACGGGTTCGAGTTCTGCCCTCGCTGGCAGGTGGAATGGTTCAGCGCCCGACGCGGCTGGTGAATGGCGCAGCGCCGGAAACGGCGGAGCCGGGAGGCGACGCGGGTTTGCCGTGAAACGAAGCGGAGCCGTCCCGAACGTGATCGCTCGAATCGAACGACCATTCTGAAAGGCCGCATCATTGCCGACAACGAGGGAAGGCATGAACGGACTGGTTGTCGATGACCTGAGCAAAGAGTTTCCTACCCGGGGTGAGCCGTTGGTTGTTCTTCGGGGCGTTTCGCTGCGGTTGGGTGCCGGCGAGAACGCCGCCATTGTCGGTCCGAGCGGTTCGGGCAAGAGTACGTTGCTAAGCATCATTGGCGGGCTGGAGCCGCCCACCCGGGGGCGTGTCGAGTTGGCCGGCGACGATCCGTGGCAGATGGATCAACGCCGGCTGGCCCAGTTTCGCAACACCCGCGTGGGATTTGTCTTTCAAGATCATTATTTGCTGCCGCAGTGTTCGGTGATGGAGAACGTCCTTCTGCCCACGTTAGCCAGCGGCGGACCGTCGGCCAATACCGTCGCGCGGGCAACGATGTTGCTCGAACGCGTCGGTTTGGCTTCCCGCCGAGAGCATCGTCCCGCGGAACTGTCGGGCGGCGAACGACAGCGGGCGGCATTGGCTCGGGCATTGATCAATCGGCCGCTGTTGGTGCTGGCCGACGAGCCGACCGGGAACCTCGATCGCACATCCGCCCAAAACGTGGCTGAACTGCTTCTGGAATTGCAACGGCTTGAAAATACGATTTTGGTCGTGGTGACGCATAGCCGACGATTGGCCGACATGATGCAGCGCCGCTGGGCACTGAACGACGGTCGATTGGAGGAACTGGCGGCATAAGCAGATGTCGGGGGCGGTGCGCTTCATCGGCTGGCCCGACAGGATTAGACGATTCTCTGCGGTGGAAAGGTCGTCCGAATCTGACGGCGAAAAACGGAAGGCGGTTCGAGCGGCCCAAGCGCATAATGGGCCGCTTCGCTGCATCGGCGGCCGATTGCTCAACCGTATGGACATGGGAAAAGAAGACGCGAAAGCAATGGTCGGGCGAAGCGGCGGCGATGAGATTATTGGCTGTCGCCGAATCACGTGACGCGGTCGAGCCGAAGACTTGCCGGACGTGCGTCAACATGATTGGCTACGATCAACAGCTCGATGGCGGGAAGCGAGGGGGCGGCATGACGGCATGGCGGCTGATCTTCAATTCATTGATGCATCATCGTTGGCCCCATGCGGCCGCGGCCGCGGGAGCGACGGTGGCGGCGGCGGTGTTGTGCGGCGCGCTGATCGTCGGCGATTCGATGCGCGCCAGCTTGGCCGATTTGGCGCGAAAGCGTTTGGGCAATGTCGAGGCGGCGCTGGCGGCTCCCCGTTTTGTTCGCGCCGAGCTGGCTTCTGAACTTGAGCGGGCCGCAGCGACCCAAATGCCGGGGCGGAAGGTGCATGTGCTGCCCGGGATCGTCGCCGATGCCGCGTTGGAAACGTCCGACCGGCGCGTTGCGCGGCGATCGGTTCGGGCGAAGCTCTGGGCCGTCGATGACGCCGAACGCATCTTTCCCGATTATCCGCCGTTTCCTGTGCCGCACGGCGACTCGATCGTGCTGAACCGCACCGCGGCCGATCGGCTCGGCGTTGGGTCTTCAGATACGCTCATTTTGCGGGTGCCGTCGCTTGGCGAGATCCCTTCGGAGAGCCTGTTGGGCCGCAAAAGCGAGCCGATGCAGAGCGTGCGTGTGCGCGTGGCGTCGGTGATTGCCGACGAGGCGTGGGGCCGCTTCGGGTTGGAGACGACGCAGCGGGTTCGTCCGACGGCATGGGTGTCGCGCGGCGCGCTGTGCGAATGGCTCGGACTCGAGGATCGCGCAAACACATTGTTGGCCGTGACGCCCGGCTCGACCGACCGCGCGAACCTTGCCGCGGAGTTGCAGCGGCATCTGGAACCTGATTGGGTGGATTGCGGCGTTCGCATCGAGACTTCGCCCGGCGGGGTGCTTGTCGTAACGGCCGCGCAGTTGGTTATGCCGCCGTCGCTCGACTCGGCCCTGCGTCGGGCGTTCGAGGGCCGCCGCGTGCAACCGGCGCTGACGCACCTGGCCAATTCGATGGCCTGCAACGGCCGTTCCATCCCGTATTCCACGATCACCGCAGTCGATTTTCAAAACGTGCCGCCCTTGGGACCGATCAACGATGTCGATGGCCGGCCGATCCCGCCGCTGCAAGAAGATCAAGTCGTGTTGAACGCCTGGGCCGCCGAACAGTTGAAGGCTCGCCCCGGCGACCGGATCACGATCGTCTATTTCGAGCAGGAAGTCGAGCAGGGCCGTTACCGCGAGCGAACGGTCGAACTGCGGCTTGCGGCGGTCGCGGCGATGTCGGGGCCGGCTGTCGATCGAGCATGGACGCCACGCGTGCCGGGGATTACGGACAAACTGAGCTTGGGCGATTGGGATCCGCCATTCCCCTTCGAGCAAAGCCGTATTCGTCCCGCCGATGACGACTACTGGAAGCAATGGGGGCCGACCCCGAAGGCGTTCGTCTCGCTGGCGACTGGGCGCCGGCTTTGGGCCGGTCGCTTCGGCGAGACAACCACACTGCGCGTTGCTCCGGACGCGGGCCAAGCGGCGACGGAACGCGAAGCCCTGCCCGGCCGGCCGCGTGTTGATCCTGCGGACGTGGGGTTGGTTTTCATGCCTGTCCGTCAGCAGGCCTTGGCCGCCGCGGTGGGAACGACGCCGTTCGAGTGGCTGTTTCTCGGATTCAGCGGGTTCGTCATTGTGGCCGCAGTGCTTCTGCTGGCGACGCTGTTTCGTCTGGCGATCGATCGTCGCGCGGCAGAGTTGGGATTGTTGGCCGCCGTTGGATTCGATCGAGGCCGAATCCTCCGCGTGTTGCTGAGCGAGGCGGCTGCGGTCGCTTCGATCGGTTCGCTTGTCGGTGCGGCGCTTGGGGCGGGATATGCGTGGCTGATGCTTTGGGGGCTGCGCACGTGGTGGCTGCCGGCCGTGGGAACAACGCAACTGACGTTGTGCGTGAGCGCTGCCGCACTTTTCCAGGGATGGCTGATCGGCGCCGCGACAGCTTTGGGTGCGATGACCGTCGCCGTGCGGCGGCTGACACGGATTCCGCCGCGACAGTTGCTTGCCGGCGCGGTGGGTGCCTCTGTTGTTTCTTCGTCTCACAGTTCGAGCCGGTTCGTTCGGTGGGGCGCCGGAATGCTTGCCGTGACGGCGGCGGCCGGCGCGGCAGTGGCCTTCCTTCCGGAACGCATGCGCGCCGCGCTATTCTTCGGCACGGGAATCGGATCGTGGGCTTCGCTGTTGCTGCTTCTTTACGGAGTTATGCGGCAAGGGAGGGCGGTGCGGCTCGATCGGCACTCGCAGTTCGCCTTGCTCCGGTTGGCTATGGTCAATGCCGCGGCGAATCCGACGCGGAGCCTGCTCTCGGCCGCCCTTCTATCGTTGGCGGTATTCCTCGTTACGGCGATTTCCGCATTTCAAATCGATGCCGGGCAGTTCGGCATCAGTCGCCTGAGCGGCAATGGCGGTTTCGCGCTGATCGCGCAGTCGCTTCGCGCGATCGACCACGACCTGAACACCGAGGAGGGCAGGGCCGCGGTCCAGCTCGTTCTGCCGGAAGAGATCGCCCGGCGGATGCGAGTGTTTTCCTTGAGAGTGAAGCCGGGCGACGATGCGAGTTGCCTGAATCCGTATCGCATTAGTCGCCCCCGCGTTCTCGGTGTGCCCGACTTGTTGATCGAGCGCGGCGGTTTCGCCTTCGCTCAAGCGGCGAACCGCGATCATCCGTGGTTTGCTTTGCGGGAAACCGCGGCCGACGGTTCTCAGTCGCCGAGCGCCGCCGCTGTGCCTGTCATCCTCGATCAGAACACCGCCATGTACTCTCTGCATCTCTGGGAAGGAATTGGGCAGGAATTCGAAATCGACGACGACGGCGGGCGAATCAGAATGAAGGTCGTCGGGCTTCTGGAGAACAGCATTTTCCAAGGCGAGTTGCTGATTGCCGAGTCGGTCTTCGTCCGGCTCTTCCCGCGCGAGTCGGGCTATCGATACTTTTTGATCGAGTCGGGTTCCAGCGAAGGTCGGGCGGACGGGTTGCCGTCGGCGCCTTCGATCGACGCGATTCGGCGCTACTGGGAAGCGAGTCTGTCCGATTACGGAGTCGAAACCCAAACAACGGTCGAGCGACTTGCCGAGCTGGCGGCGGTTCAAAACACCTATCTTTCGACATTCCGCAGCTTGGGCGGTTTGGGCTTGCTGCTCGGTTCGGTTGGTTTGGCCGTGGTGCAATGGCGCACGCTGCTCGAACGTCGCGGCGAGCTGGCCCTGATGCTTGCGACCGGCTTTTCGCGGTTGCGGCTGGCCGTGGTGGTTCTTTGCGAAACATGGCTGCTGCTTGGCGCCGGTTGTGCCGTCGGGCTGGCGTCGGCGGCAATCGCCACAGTGCCCAATGCGGCCGCAAGGGCTTCGACTCCTTGGGCGGCGATTGCGCTGCTGGCAGCCGCGATGTTCGTTATCGGCAGCGCTGTTGCCGGATTGTCGGCCGCGGCGGTTCTGCGGCACCCCCCTTGGGCCGTGTTGCGCAGAGAGCTGCGCTAGCGAGGTTGCCGCCGGGATCGCCTTGCATGCGATGCCCGCTCGGACTGCCGGACGCGGCCGTTCTCGACTGTATGTGCATACGGTCAACGGTCCGGCGTGTTCGAGTCCGTCAGCAGTCCCAAGCAGCCGAGCCCATAGAAGGCGTATTCGCAGTCGGTCTCCGCATCCCAAACGGCGCCGCGAAAACCGCCAGGGGCAAGCTCCAGCGACTCGACGAACGGAAGAGATCGACGAGGATCGAAGTCGTCGGCCGGAGCAATATGCGTCAGAACCGTCAGCGCGGCAAAAGTACTCAGCAGGTCGGAACAGGGGGCCGAGCCATGGGCAGGCCAGCCGGCGTCGGCCGACTGCACTGCTCGGAGATAGCGTTGGGCGGCCGCAGCGGTGGACGAAGGCAGAGCGTCGAGCATTCGAAGCAGCGAACAGGCCGCCGCGGTGGGATTGACTCCGCTGCGGTGAACGACGGGCAACTCGGCGAAACCGCCGTCGGGTTGCTGCCGCGAGGCGATTGCAGCCGCTGTCTCGTGCGGCGTTGGAATCACGACTCCGACGAGTTGGGCCGTGGCGACCATCAGAAAAGTGCCGTAGGTGCTCGACGGTCCGGATTGCTCCGTCTTGGCGAAGCAGCCGTCCGCGCGCCGCAAGCGAGCGATCAACCGCTCGATGGGCGACCGGCGGTCGACGGCCGCGGCGATTCGTCCCGGCGGGCCGCCCAGCCGCTCGATCAATTCCAATGATTGAATAGCGGAGAGAAGATCGACCGGCGGTTGATCCGATTGCATGCGATTCGCCAGGAACTCTGCCGCCGCCGCGATCACCGAATCGTCCCAATGTCCGAGAATCGCCAGAGACCGCAGCGCAAAGCCCGTGTAGTAGCAGTCGCTGTCGCCCCGACGCCCGGCGAAGCCGCCGTCGGCGCATTGCCGCGACAACACGGCCGTTGCGTGCCGCTCGCGCCGCTTGGGATCGAGGCTGGAGACGCCCAGGGCCAATCGCAGCGATAGTTCCCAAAGCATCGTTTTTTGCCGTTCTACCGAGGGCCGCGGTGGTCGTTCGCCCGGTGAAACCGCCCGAACGTTCCGCCTTGCGCGGCGGCGTCGATCAGAGCGAACCCTCGTCTTCGCCATAGCCGGCCATCTTGCGCTTCAGCGTCACGCGGTGCAAGCCGAGTTGCTTTGCGGCCGCGAGAAACTGGCCGCGGTTGCGCGCCAACACAGTGCGAAAGAGGGGAGGCTCGATCAGCGTCATCAATTGCTCGTACAGCCCGGTGGCGTCGGGCCGGGCCGACATCTGCTGTTCGGCCCACGCCGCGACCATGGCGGCAAGCATGGCCTCGCGCGTTGCGTCTGCCTCGTGCGCCGGCGGAGTGGGCGGAGGGAAATGCTCGCGGCGCAAGGGACCGCCTCGGGCGATCAACAGGGCATGCTCCAACGCATTGCGCAACTCGCGCACGTTGCCGTACCAGGGCCGTGATTCCAACAGCATTAGGGTTTCCGGGGTGAGCGGCGGGCGGGGACAGCGGTTTTTCGCCGCCAATTGGTCGAGGAAGAACTCGGCCAACAAGCGAATGTCGCCCGGCCGTTGACGCAATGGCGGCAATTCGATGGTGAAGGTCATCAGACGGTAGTACAGGTCGGCGCGAAAACGCCCTTCCGCGACGAATCGTCCCAGGTCTTGGTGCGTGGCGGTGATGATGCGGAAGTCGCTCCGCACCGTCCGATCGCCGCCGACCGGCGCGAATTCGCCGTACTCGAGCACGCGCAGCAACTTGACCTGCACTGCTGGAGGAATGTCAGCGGCTTCGTCGAGAAAAATGGTGCCGCCATGCGCCTGTTCGAGGACGCCTTTCCGGGAAGATTCGGCTCCAGTGAACGCGCCGCGGACGTGCCCGAACAGTTCGCTCTCCGCCAGCGCGGGGCTTAGCGCCGCGAGATTCACCGCCACGAAAGGCCCTTGAGCGCGGCGGCTGTATTGGTGGATGGCGCGGGCGACCAGTTCTTTGCCGGTGCCGCTTTCGCCGTGAATATGAACGCAGGCGTCGGAGGCGGCCACCACGGCAATCCGCTTGAACACCTCTTGCATGGCGGGCGATGCGCCGACCAGCGGAAGTTGCGAGGAAGACGGGGACGGCGCAGGACGGTCGGCGGGCGGCGACGGCCGCGGTTCGATCGCCCGCTCGATCGCGTGCTGCGCGGCCGCCAGTTCGAAGGGCTTCAACAAATACTCAAACGCCCCGCGCCGCATCGCCTCGATGGCGGTCGGCAGATCGCCGAAGGCGGTAATGATGATGATGGGCAGAGGGCCGAGTTGCTCATGAAATCGCCGCATGGCGGTGATTCCGTCGATGCCCGGAAGACGGACATCGAGGACAACGACATCGGGGGGCTGCCGTTCAGCCTGCACAAACCCTTCTTCGGCCGACGGCGCCGTTGCCGAGGTGTGGCCCAACGATCGGACTAGCTCGGCAAGCCCCCAGCAGATGCTCGGTTCGTCGTCTATGATCAAGACATGGGCCATGGAATTGATTACCGATGGTTTCTTGCGTCCGCGGGGCTGCGGTCGTCCGGCCGCCTCGTCGCTCGATCGCTTAAGGGGAAACGGAACTCGAAGAGGGTTCGTCCGGCGTCGCGGCGCCAAGCGAGCGAGCCTCCATAGGCCTCGGCGATCTGTCGCGCCACCCACAGTCCCAGCCCGATGCCGCCGCTCTTGGCCGATGCAAAAGGTTCGAACAGCCGGCCGGCGATTTCGTGCGGCGGGCCCGGGCCGTTGTCGGCCACCGTGAGAACGCCTTGATCGCCCTCGCGGGCGACGGTCAGCCAAACGCGTCCGCCGCGGTCGGGGACCGCTTGGGCCGCCTCGATTGCGTTGCCCGCCAAGTTGACGATCAACTGCCGGACGGCCTCGGAATCGGCGGCGATCATCAGGGGCTGGTCGACAGCGGCAATCTCGACATGAACGCCGTGGTGCGCCATCAGCGGATGGAGCAGAGCGGCCGCTTCGTCGAGCGAACGGCGAATGTCGATCGGCGTTCCGCACGGCGGGGCGATCTGTCCCAAACTGAGGAATCGCTGTAGATAGGTTTCGATCACCGTTAATTGCCGCAATGCGACATTCAACGAATCGGATTTCTCTGGGGAGCACTGACGAGCGTGCAGCTCGATTGCCAGCCGGCCTCCGGCGGCGGCGTTGCGCAACTGGTGGGCCAATGCGGCGCCCAGCCGTCCGAGCGTCTCCATCCGCTCGTTGCGGCGGACGGCATCCTCGTACTGCGACAATTGCATCGCCATGCGATTGATCGCCTCGCAGAGGTCGCGCAACTCATCATTCGGTCGATCGATCGGCATCGGCGCGAAGTCGCCCCTCGCAATCCGGGCAGCCTGTTCTCGAATCGTATGCACCGGACGAACCATCCGCCGCGCCATCCATACGCTGGCAGCCAAACTGAGCAGTACGGCGGCCGCCCCGACAACCAGGGCCGGCACGCCTGCCGCCAACATCCGGTGCGTCACTTGCTGTTGCGGATGCAGCACGAACAGCGTGCCCCGTGAGGCCCCGGGAGGCGAACTGAGAACGACTCGATCGACGAAGTATTCTTCTGCCGTCGATGCCGAGTCGGCCGTTGTTGGTTGCAAACGCAAAGAGAGCGATTGAAGCGGCTGTTCGATCAACTGCTCGATTGTCCGGCGGTTCGGC
>Ga0308414_1002890_pt1 | contig 11082 bp, 9 predicted proteins | sample HotsprSampleOS50_FD_205667 | JGI IMG/M metagenome (GOLD analysis project Ga0308414, IMG submission 205667) | Hot spring phototrophic mat microbial communities from Octopus Spring, Yellowstone National Park, Wyoming, United States - 20090730_OS50 ... | reverse complement strand
CTGTCGCGATTTTCCCGTCGCATGGGAAAACGGCCAGCCCAATCCCCGCTGCGACGCCGCCCGCGCCCACTGGGGGCTGTTGCCGATTACGCCGCCCAAGTCGTCCGGCGACTCCGAAGACCCCAACACCACCCAGCCGCCTTCAACACGCCCGCCAATCCCTAACGCCGCGTAAACCGGCATTGTTTGGTCTTGCATTTTCATGGCGGATATGGTATAATACGCAACCAGTGGGGCAAAAGGAGTTTCCAAGTCCGCTTAAAATAAAAAAGGAGGAACAAAGGCAACATCCCCCATACAATAGTTTATACGAAAAGTCTATGTAAATCCGCGTTATCTGCGGTCTTATTTTTCTGACTATTACAGCAAGAAGGAGCATTATGTCTGCCGACACGTCAGATCAAAAGGAGCGACTGCGTCTGTTTCGTCCAAAAACCCGCGACCAGCTTGCACGGTATGTGCGTTGTTTTTTCAACATCAAAACGCCCGACCGGCGCCTCTGCGTCGGACACGCCAGCCCGATGGATTATTTGTGGCACAGCTACAACGCCGATGTTTCGGCATCCGGCGGCGATTGCATTGTCTGGGCCAATCGCGGCGGCGGCAAAACACAGCTTGCCGCGGTCGCGACGCTGCTGGAAGGGTTGTTTAAGCCGCGCTGTCAGATAGGGCTGCTGGCCGGCTCGCTGGATCAGGCGCATCGGATGTACGGCTATCTGGAGGCGTTTGCGGCGATGGGGTTTGAGCCGTTCATCGACGGTAAAATCAAAGCCAACGCCTGCCGCTTTATCAACGGCGCCCGCGTTGAAACGCTGCCGCAATCGGCCGCGGCGGTACGCGGTCGGCACATTCACAAGCTCCGCTGCGATGAGATTGAACTGTTCGATCGAGATATTTTCGACGCGGCGCAGTTTGTAACGCGCAGCGGCGACGGCCTTGTCGGCGCAATCGAAATCTTCAGCACGATGCATCGCCCCTACGGCCTGATGCAGCGGCTGATTGACAATGCCGCCGTAACCGAAACGCCGACGTTCTGCTGGTGCGTCTGGGAGGTCATCGAAAAATGCCCGCCGGAGCGGTCGTGCAGCCGATGCCCGTTGTGGACGGATTGCGGCGGCAAGGCGCGGCAGGCCGACGGCTTTCTGGCGATTGACGACTGCATCCGCCAGATGCGTCGCTCCAGCCGCGCCGGCTTTGAGGCCGAGATGCTTTGCCTGCGTCCCCACTTGGACAACGCCGTGTTTGCCGAGTTCGACCCGTCGCGGCACGTTGTCGAGGTTGCGTATCGCGCCGATCTGCCGCTGTATCGGGCGATGGATTTTGGATTCGTAAATCCGTTTGTGTGTCTGTGGATACAGACCGACAGCGACGGCTGTATCTTTGTGATTGACGAATATGTCCAGCGCGGCAAGATTGTAGCCGAGAATGCCGCCGCCGTGCGCCGGCGCACGCCCTGCGAGGAATCTGCGGTTGCCGGCACGTTCTGCGACCCTGCCGGATCAGGACGCAGCGACCTGACCGGCGGCAGCGCAATACGCGAATTGGCGGCCTGCGGCATAACCGCAACCTACCGCAAAAGCGCGATTTTGGACGGCATTGAAAAGATTCGCGCCGCCCTGCGCAGCGGCGACGGCCAAAGTCGTATAGTCATCGCCCCCCAGTGCAAACACCTGATTGCTGCGCTGCGGTGTTATCACTATCCCGACACCGGAATATCTGAATTACCGGTCAAAGACGGCCTGTATGACCATCCTATCGATGCATTGCGGTACTTCTTTGTCAACTATTCAGCAGGGCAGGTATCCGCAAGGAGAGGATATTGATTTCAGAAGTCAGAGGTCAGATTTCAGAGGTCAGAAGTCAGAGGTCAGAGGTCAGAAGACAGAGGTCAGAAGACAGAAAAAATGAGCAAACGAACCCAAATTGCCTTTGGTCAGTTTGGGTTTGTTATTTGTATTGACAACCCCGAACCCTTCGCGTTATCCTAAACGTTACGGCAAAGGGGGGGGCAGCAGCCGCCGACTGCGGGAGAAAGACTATGACAAACGACCCGTGCGAAAGTTGCGACCGCCTGACGGTGCGAAATGAGTTTATTAGGCAAAATTGGCAATGCCTTTTTGACCGTCTCAATATCCATCCTCATCTCCAGCCGCGTTCATCCGGCACTTTGAACGCCGACAGCGAACTGATTTGGGCGATTATTGAGTCCTCTTGCGATTGTATTTCCGTGTGGGATCGCGATTTGGTCTGCCGTTATGCCAATCGGGCGTCGCTGCAGCAGGTTGGCGCCGTTCCGGCGGCAGTCATTGGTAAAGACATCTGGAACGGGCTGTCGCATGTTCCGGATTTTGTTCGGCTGTGGAAAAGCCGAATCGAGACCGTTTTGAAAACCGGCCGCCCCCTTCATGTCGCCGATGAGGGTATGCTGATGGGTAAACAGGTGTACAGCGAATCAACGCTGTCGCCAGTTCGTGCTCCCGATGGAACCGTCTTTGCCGTCAGTATCGTCTATCGCGATGTGACCGAGCGCAGGATGCTGGAACGCAAGGCGATTGAGGACGAACAAAAGTATCGCCAGTTGTACGAACAGGCGCAGATTCCGCTGTACCGGTCGCGCCTCAGCGACGGCAAGATGCTCGAATGCAACCACGCCATGGCCGAACTGCTGGGCTATGCGTCAAAGCAAGAGTGTCTGGCGGAACATTTTGCCACAGAGCATTACGCCAACCCCGCACTGCGGGATGTGTTCCTTGAGCGGCTTAAGAAGGAAGGCAAAGTCAGTGGATTTGATATGGAGTTGATACGCAAAGACGGCGTCCGCAAATGGGTGCGGTGCTTCGCACGACTATACGCCGATCGCGACTGCATTGAAGGCGTACAGGTTGACATTACGGCTCAAAAAGTGCTGACTCCTGCCGAAAAAGCGGTATTGGCTGTAATGATGCAGGGCAAGAGCAGCAAAGAGATTGCCGCACTGCTGGGGCGTTCGGTTCGCACGATTGAAGACCACCGCTCGCACATGATGCACAAGCTGGGCGCGGCCAATCTCGTCGAACTGATTCAGGCGGCGCAATCGCTCAATCATACACTCCCTTCGGAACAAATCGATCTTTTGCCCGAAAATGGACAGAGTTGATAAATTCGTCCGCATCGGTTAAAGTAGCGGCGTTGTTTGCAAGTACTGTTCAAAGATGAGTACACTATGCTGCTTGAAACGCTGGGCGAAAAAACGATAGACGGTATCGAGAGATTGGGGCGGTTTTCACGGTTTGGCGCCGCGACGCTGGGCGCGATGACCAAGACGCTCTTTGCCCCGCGTTCGTGGCCGCTGGTGCTGACGCAAATGAACCTGATTGGCGTTCAGAGTGTGCCGGTGGTGATGGCGACCGGAGCGTTTGTCGGGATGATTTTGGCGATTCAGGCCTATAGCCAACTGGCCGCGATGGGGCTGGAAGAACGGCTGGGCGTGCTGATTAACATCGCCGTCGTCAAGGAATTAGGACCAGTGCTGGCGGCAGTCATGCTGGCCGGGCGCGTCGGCGGGGCGCTGACAGCCGAACTGGGGACAATGAACGTAACCGAACAGATTGCCGCCGTGCGCAGTATGGGCACGGATCCGATGCGGTATCTGGTCGCGCCGCGCGTGCTGGCGTGTTTGCTGCTGACGCCGTTTTTAATCATTTACGCCGACCTGCTGGGCATCCTCGGCGGCTATTTCATCAGCGTTTATCAGCTCAAAATCAACGCCGGCGCCTACTGGGAATACAGCGCACAGGGCGTTCAAATGTGGGACATGGCCACGGGCATTCTCAAGGGGTTCTTTTTCGGCGGGGCGATTGCCCTAATCGGCTGCTACAAGGGGTTTACCTGCCGCGAAGGCGCCCAAGGCGTCGGACAGGCCTGCACCGAGGCGTTCGTCGGCAGTTTTATGGCGATTTTGGCGATGAATTATGTCTTTGCCGTCGTTCTGGATGCGATCTACAAGACCTTCTGGCCTATACGATCGCTGCTATAACATCACGGCGTTTTTCTTCTCGTCCGTCGATGGGTCGATTAGCGTCAGCATTTTTTTGACTGCGTCGGCGTTGACCGCGCTGTCTTTTGCGATATTCAGGGAGGCCTTGGCCTTTTCCAACTGCCCGATGCCCAGATAATGATACCCCAGCAGCAAGCGGTAATCGGTGTTGAACGGGCAATCGGCGACAACCTTTTCCAATTTTGCAATCTGAGCGGTCAAAATGTCTTCTTTTTCGTACAATCCGCGCGGATAGTAAATCGTCGGCTCGTCGGCGGCGATGTTGGCCATTGCGTTGCGTACCGCTTGAGCCGCCAATTCATACCGTCCGTCGGCAAACAGCGCCTGCGCATAGGTGAACGGCAGCACCGCATCGTCCGGCGACAGCGTCATCGCCTCGCGGAACTGTTTGGCCGCATCGCTGAATTTTTTGGCCTCGAACAGCTTGACGGCATGCGCAAACGTCAGATCGGCGGCGGTCTCAAACATGGGCGCATCGACGACATTTTTTTCGGCCTCAGAAGGTTTGCGCACAGCGCCGGAGTTGTCCGCTGCCGGAGCCGTCGTATAGGTGTTGTAGGTATTGTACGTGTTATAGGTATTACGAATCGACGGTTCGGTCGGAATCGCATACGCGCCGTACCAGTCATACGGATGCACGCCGTACCAATAGTACCGCACATAGCGATAGCTTGGCCAGCAGCCGCCCAAGCTGACAAATACATATTTGCGGTGATAGCCCGGATAGAAATACGTTACGCCGTAATAGCTGCCAAACGGTACGACCGCGACGCTTCCGCAGCTCAAATCCGACCAGTGGAACACAAAGCTGCTGCCGCACGGAACCCACAGCGGGCTGGAGCGGATGCAGGCGATGTTGGTTACATAGCACGGCGGAATGTATGGCCGCGGGCAATAGGGCGTTACATTACCCTGTACGATGACGTTGGCGTTGTTGCCAATGACCACTTGGCTGCTGCGGTCGCGGGCGCTGTGTACGCGCTGCGTCGAGGAGCCGCTGTGACGGCTGGAAAAAGCCGCCGCGTCCGCGACCATCACTTTACCGGTATCGACGGCCGGTTGGGTCATTGGCCGTACACGGTCTGAATGTGTCCTGCCGCGTATGGGCTGGACGGTTTTGTCGCGCAGGTCGCTGCCGAGCGTTCCGGCAGCGCTGTCGGGCGTTTGGGGCATATCCGCCCGTTCGGTGCGGATGACCGTCGTCGCCCTGTCCCGCGTAACCGTGCGGCGCTGTACGGGTTGGGCGTCTGTTGAGACCGACGGTTGAATCGTGCGCGTCGATGGCGTTTGAATCGTTGTCGTACGTCCGGCAGGGCGGGAGGGTTTGGTTTCAATCGAACGCGGCGACGGCGCCGTTGCGCGTTCAATAGTCCGTTCGACGCTGCGTTCGATGTTGCGATCTATGGAACGCCGCTGCATCGCTGCAGCGTTGGAGGCCGCCGGCGAAACCGTGGCGGGCGACGCCGGAGCTGCCGGCGCGGGGGCGGTCGATTGGCTTGGCAAGGCGGACGGCTGTGATGGTTCGGCAGGGGCGCGATCCGATCTGCGCGATGAATGCGCCTGACCCGTCGCAGACAGCGCTGTCATCAAAACCACTAACCCGATTTGTCCCCATCGCATTGTTATTGCGTTTCTCATATTCCACACACCTTTGCCTGTCGCTTGCAATCGTGCCTCTATCCAAACCCTGTCCGTGTTTACGTTCAACTCCTTATATTATATACGCGGCGTGCTTGGGTTTTCTAAAAATTTTATTTTCAACGCATTTAAGTTTTAGACAATCCCTGTATAGAGTTATAGAATTGGATAAGTTCAGTTAAATAATTGACTTAGCGGATTACCAAAAATTCTTGTATGTGAGGCGGTATTATGTATCTAAAAAAAATGTGCCAAGAATCCTTTTGCCGATGGCGTTGATCAGCTTGTCGCCAGCCATGTAATCAGGTTCAGCACGACCACCGCAACGGCCATAAAGCCGCTCAATGTGGCAAAAAGCACAATCGTCTCCTTGGCAAATCGTCCCCAAAACAGCACGCGCATCTTCGTGGCCTTATAGACAATCGCAATCGCCGCCAGCAGCGGAAACATCCACAGCATCGATTGGGGGTTGGTGCCGATGTCAATCGGCGTGGTAAATGAAGCCAGCAGTTCGGCCATTATTCGTCCTCCCCAATCAGCCGTCCGCGTCCGGTGTAGGCCATATAGACGGCGTTTGAAATACTCAGCAGATTTAACAGCCCCGCGATGATGGTGTAAATCAGGCCGATGTCGGCGGGTCGGCCATAGACCACATAGCCGCCTTTTTGAGCCATCTGCGTAAGCATCCCAACCGCCGGCGTGGTGAGCATCTGGCCGACAAAGATATACCAAGCCGTCTGAATCGGCTCCAAGACGCCCAGCGAGCCGATATACAGCCCCGTCACAAACAACCCCGCGACTGCAATGAAAATGATGACGGCACGCTTGGGCTGACGGATGAGCAGATGTCCTGCGCCGGGAACCGCCCATGCGGACAGCCCCACCAGCGCCAAAAACAGCAGAAAATCTACACTATTGCGGGATGATTTCATTAAAATTCGTCCGGTATCTGAATGGGGGCGGTTTTTTCGATTGCCACATCGCCCTGCTTGGGGTGGTAGTTCATTCGGGCAAACAGATTGGCCGGATTCAAATGCGTCAGCGCCAGTTCCATCGACGCCATCTGAGCCAAACGGAAGGCCGTCATTGCTTTGTTGTCCAGATAGTCTTTTTCCGTGGCCGGCGAAAGGGTAACGCTTTTGACCACATAGGCCGCCTGCATTGTCGGGGCGGGGATAACCTCGATGATAGAGCCGGTCGTCGGCTGGCCGTCGGGCAGCAGGGCGTAAAGCCGCGTATTCAGGGCGTTGGATTTGAGCCGGTTGAGAATGTAAGCAGCGCTGGCCGGATTGCTGGTCAGCGCTCGGCGGAACATCGCCATCTCGGCTTCCTGAAGGCGGTTTTGCTGTTTTAACGGCTCAATGGCCGCAACGGCCGAAACATTGGCCGCTTTCAGCGCTTCATTGAAGGCCTTAAGGGCGTCGTCCCAGCCCTTTTCCTTGACGGCTGCCGCCAGTTCGGCAGCTTTGGCGTTGGCAACCTCCATCGCCCTGACCAGCCGCACGTCCTCGGCGACTTTTTTGGACAGTGAAAACATCGCCGCGGCCTGTTCGGTCAGCGTCAGCGGTCGCAGCACGAGACCGCGTTTGTCGTAGGTAACGTCGATGCTGGCCGGCACCTCGGACGGCTTAATGTCGATCACCCGCACCATCACCATCAGCCGCACAAACTGACCTTTTTCCTGATCAAAATAGCCGCCGCTCATCGGTCCGATGTTTTCCCACGGACGCAGATTCGGCACGCCGATTCGCCGTTGAGTCTGGTTGGGATCCATACGCACATTCATCGCCACATCCGCCAGTGCAATCGCCGCATTTCCTTGCGACAGCCGCAGCCCGCGAAGGATGTCATCCTGCGCAAAATCCGCCGCGCTAAGCAGTCCTGTTTTGCCGGTCAGCGCCGCAATCTTATACTGCCCCGACAGCGCCGTGGCGGTCTGGTCATAGTCGCCCGCAGCGGCCTGAAGCTGCGCTACGTCGGCTGTATCGACGTTGATTTGGCCAAATCCTTTTTCCGTCGCCGACTTGGCGTCATTAAAGAACTGATTGCCCAGCCGTGTGATGCGTTCTTCTTCCAGAATACGGCGAATCTGCGGCAGCGACTCGGCAAACGAGCGGGTCTTGGTTACCTTTTCGCCGTCCGGCTTGGCCGCATCGACCGGCTCTTCGTATTTGAAGCGATCCAGATTCCGACTGTAATACTCTTCCATTTGCTCGGCGGTCGGGGCTTGGATTTGTGCCTTTATATCGTCCACCTTGACGGCCATAAACTCCAACTGCACCCTGTGGGGGAGCTTGTAGCCAAAGCCGAAGGGGTTGGCGTCGCTAAAGTGGCCTGCGAGGTGGTTTTTGTAGGCCTCAAATTGTGCCGTCAGTTGCTCTTGCGTAACCTCGGCGGAGTGGTCGATGAACCATTCGGCGGGGATGCGCACCGCCTCGGCGTCGAATTTTTCCTGAGTGCGGGCGATAGCATTCTGAATCTGGCCGGTGGTAACGGATTGGCCGTCAAGAATGCCGGAGGTATAGAACATCACGCCCAGCAGGTCGGCAAACGCCCGAACGATTTGGGCTTGGGTTGCATGGCTGCGCGCCATAATCTCGGCCAGTACCTGCGAGGCGTCGGCGCCTTTGGCCAACTGCGGCAGGATTTGCCCCAGCAGTTTTTGCGCCGCGGCGTCCGACACAACGCCGCCGGCCCGGCGGGCCTCTTCTTTCAGCAGTATCCATGTGATTTCCGGCTGGGTGCGCTCGTTGAAAAACGCCTCAATGGCGTTGACACTGACCGGAAGTCGCCCTTGCTGGGCGGCCTGTTTGAGTTCGGCGGCCAACTCGGCGGTCGCATCCGAATCGGGAAACAGCAGATGTGCCAGCAGGGGTCCGGCCAACCCCTGATTGCCCTGCGACATCAGCACGCGGTCGGCTGCCAGCATCCGCAACAACTGCAGTTCGTTTTGCGCCGGCAGGTAGTGGTCGCGGGCGCGAATCTTTTGGCCGTCGGCAAACGTGCCGATGACGGGGTTCTGACCGCCGAAGAAACTAAAGAAGATTTGCAAGCCGGTGTAGCCGATGACAAACGATACCATCGAAAAAATAACGACAAACACCATTATTTTTTTGCTGTTTTTGCGAATCCATTTGGCTAAATGCATAATTAATCCCGATTTTTAAGTCAAAATTGACGGTTTTCTTGATAGTTACGAATGGCTAAGTATAGCTTTCAGCGAGGGGATTGCAAGCAAAAATAAATCGGGCAAAATACCCCAAAATCAACCGTTGTCTGGGTTTTTGGTGGCGGGTATAATCGTCGGCAATGAAGCCAATTGTACGTTATATGACGTTGAATATCGGGATACTGACCCTGCTGATGCTGGTCATCTTGTGTATCACAGGGGCTTTCCTCGGCGCAGAAAAGGCGGCGTTGTTTTTTAATTCGCCGCCGCTGGCGGTGTTTTGGCTGATTCTGTTGGGGACGCTGGTTGCGGGGTTTGTGTGCTGGCGGTCGCTGTGGCGACGGCCAAATCTGCTGCTGTGTCATCTGGGCTGTATGGCCGTGCTGGCCGGCGGGATGTGGGGCTCGGCGGCAGGTCACCGGCTGCGTCAGGCCGTCGGTGGGTCGTCGGCAAAGGTCAAAGGCACGATTGTATTGCATCAAGGTCAGTCCGGCAGCGAGGTTGTCGCGGAACGCGGCCAGATATTTACGCTGCCGTTTTCGGTTCGACTTGAACAGACCGACGTATCGTATTACGACGCCCCGTCGCTGGGCATTTATACGCAGCGCGGCGAACTAATCGGGCGGCTTGCGGCGGCGGTCGATGGGCAGGCGTATGAACTGTCCGCCGAAAGCGGCATCCGCGTCGAAGTGGTAGAGAAATTTGCCAACCTGCGGCTGATTCGTCAGGACGACGGCACGCTGACCGGTGTAGAAGGCGATACTGCGGCGGACAATCCGGGATATGCGGTGGCCTTTACGCTGCCGGACGGCCAAGTGCGGCGGCAGTATGTCTTTGAGCGATTTGAGCCGCATTTTAGCAGCCAACTGCCGTTTGTAACGGTGTTTCTGCCGCCGCGAATGCCCAAAGAATACCGCAGCACGCTAATACTGGAAAAGGACGGCCAAACGCTGGCGCAAAAAACCATCCGTGTCAACAACCCGCTGTATTACGGCGGCTATCACTTTTACCAAAGTACCTTTGGTCGGGATGAAGGCGGCGCTTACAGCGGCATTCTGGTTGTTTCGGACAGCGGCGTCTGGTGCGTCTTTGTCGGCTATGGGCTGATGACGGCCGGTTTGTTCGGGCAGTTTTGGATGCGGCCGCTGCTGCGCGACGAGGGGAAGGGATAGTCGATGCACATTAAAACCGATCTTCAGAGCGTATTGATTTATCTGTCGTTGGCCGGGTATGCGGCGGCGTTCGTGTCGGCGGCCATAAAACGCAAGCCCAGCGCCGGACAGCTCTGTTTTGCGTTTGCCTTTGCGGCTGCGACGGCGTCTTACATCGTGCGATGGGTACTGCACCATCACCTGCCGATGCAGAATTTGTTCGAGGTCTTTTTATTGATGGGCGTACTCATCTGGCCGATTGCACTGCTGACGCGGCGGCTGCTTGTCCGTAACACGGGCATTTTGCCCGCGGTTGCCAATTCGAACGATCCCGTGCAGTGGGCAATGACGCTCGGCGATGCGTTTTTGGGCGTCTTGGTGATGTTTCCGGCGGGGTTTGTGTTCTCGGGCGCGCCGCGTCCGCTGCCGCCTGCGCTGCAAAGTGTGCTGTTCGGGCCGCATGTGGCCTCGTATATGATTGCGTATGTGCTGATGGCGCGGGCGTGTGTGCCGGCGACGGTCGCGCTGGTCGGTCGGTACAAGGCCGAGCGGCTCATCGAGGCCGAGCGGCTCATCGAGGCCGAGCGGCTCAGTTATGGGATGGCTGCTGCGGGCTTTCCGCTTTTGACGCTGGGGCTGGTCTTGGGCAGCGTCTGGGGCAAGCTGGCATGGGGCGACTGGTGGGCGTGGGATCCTAAGGAACTGTGGTCGCTGGCCTGCTGGCTGGTGTATATCTTGTACTTCCACTGGCGGATTGTGCATCCCAAAGCATACATCCGAACCCGCCTGTGGCTGGTTGTTTTAGGGATTATTTTTATCGTCATTACACTCCTCTGGGTCAACCTATCCCGCATCTTTGCCGGCCTGCACAACTACGCCGCCGGCGGCTGAACCTTGAAAATCGGAAGTAAATTTGTAAAATACATTGAAAATCGGAAGTAAAACTGTAAAATATATTGAAAATAGGAACCTTATATTCTTATTTTCAATGTAAATTTATAGCATAGGAATTTGTATTTGAAGGTTTTTGAGGTACAAAAAGGATCGACGATGAGTCAACTGGGGTCAACGACTGGGTTAAGTGGTGT
>Ga0308414_1002888_pt1 | contig 11085 bp, 6 predicted proteins | sample HotsprSampleOS50_FD_205667 | JGI IMG/M metagenome (GOLD analysis project Ga0308414, IMG submission 205667) | Hot spring phototrophic mat microbial communities from Octopus Spring, Yellowstone National Park, Wyoming, United States - 20090730_OS50 ... | reverse complement strand
GCAATTACCTCAGCTTTCACTGACCTTGCCATGTCGGTAACTTCCTCAGGTCTTTCATCTATTAATAAAATGATTAAATACACCTCCGGGTGATTATGAGCAATAGCATTTGCAACTTTTTGTAACAAAATGGTTTTACCTGTTTTGGGTTGTGCAACAATTAAACCTCTTTGTCCTTTTGCTATTGGACAAAACATATCTAAAATTCTCAGCGAATTATCATCACATGGATAACTCTCTAAATTAAATTTTTCAATCGGAAAAATGGGAGTAAGATGTTCAAATGAAATTCTATCTCTAACTATTTCAATGGGTAATCCATTGATTAATTCAATTTTATTTAACGAATAATATTTCTCATTATCCCGAGGTGGTCTTATGATCCCTTTAATTGTGTCACCATTTTTTAAACCAAAATTTTTAATAAAATTTGAAGATATGTAGATATCATCAGGTGAAGATAAATAATTGTATTCTGCGGATCTCAAAAATCCGTTTCCACCAGATAAAATTTCTAACACACCCGAAGAAGTAAAAGTTATGGGTTCATATTCTTCCTTTTTAGTAAATCTTACTTCTTTTTTATTTTCTTCTTTTGTTTCAACTTCAGTTTCTGCAACTGGAATATTTGAAATAGACAATTCTTCCTCAATAGGTTTTGTATCGAAATCCTCTAATGCCTCTAAAAATTCATCAATAGAATGATTTTCTTTGACTATATTAGAGTGCTCATTGAGCTTTGCTTTGTTTTGAAATAGTGGTTTTTTCTCATTGGTTGCAGTATGTGATACATCATTATTCATATTATCCGAGGGTTTCTCAGAAGTCTTTTGATGAGTTCTTTTTCTTTTTTTCTTTGTATTATCCTTCTCTTTTTCATTATCCTCAGATAAAGTTTTTATCATGTCTTTCTCTTCATCGGAACTGTTGTCATTAGAAACCTTTTCAATTGTATTTTCCTGATAATACTTCATTATTGCTTGAATAATGTCTTGTTTTTTAAAATCTTTTGGTATTGTAATAGATAATTGTTTTGCTAACTGACGCAATTCTGCAATCAGCATATTAGACAAATCTGTTAAATTGTGCATATAAAAATTATATATATAAATAGTATTGGAATTTTGTGTTTCAAATATTAAATGAAATGAATGCCAAATAATATCTAAGGGCTTGCAAATATAGTATATTTTTGATTACAAAAGAAAAAACGAGTAGAAAAATCCACCCGTTTTTAAAAAATAAAAAAAAATTATACTAATCAACTTGAATTTTCAATATAGAAGACCTAAAATCTTCGTAAATTTTTGATTTTTTGGATTGCTCAGGATTTTTTATAACTGCTCTTTTGAAATTCATGTAATCGATACTTTCCATTAAAACTTGAAACATAATTTTCATTTCTTCTGGTTTTACCTGCATTCTATAACGATAATCTGCATAGTGAGTTTCATGGACATGAGGCACGTGATGCTTATGAGAATCGAATAAAGGATGGTGCTTGTAGGCATCCAGTAAATTATACATATCTTGAAGCTCTACTCCTCTCACTTGAAACTCTTCTCCTTTGATTTCTTTGCCCTCAATAGGGTCAAATGTTTTTTTTACAATCGAAAAAAATCCTATTTTTGTTAGTAAATACATATTATACTGATTTTAATTAAATTATCTTCCTTTAAAAGTATCAGGGTTAGTTTTGATATTCGTTTTTTCTATTAAAGCATGTTCATAAACAACTTTTCCACTATCATCCATCAAACGCATAGCTACAGGAAATAAATCTGAATATTTTTCTTGAATTTGCATTCCTAAGCCTCCCAAAAATAACCAATAATTTTGACTATTAAAAAATTTTATTTCTTTTGTAAACCAAATTTCAACAGTTTGAGAACCATCAGTAAGTTTTGCATATTGCAATTTGTATCCTTGAAAATCCTTAGAATTTTCTGATGGCATAGAAACCAAAGGTTTCATTTCTTTTTTCCATGATGGGTCACTTTGTTTCATTTCAACACCATTTGGAGTTAAAAGCAATGCTGAAATTAATTCGTTGTCATCAACATTATAATTGTTGACCATTAAAGTATTAGAATTACCAAAACAGAACAAAATAATTCCTTTTTCATTTTTTTTATTGTTCTTATAACTTACAGATATACAATCCGTTTGAGCCAAAGAATAACTCAAAGATAAGAATAAGATTAAGATGATTTGCAAATAAATTTTCATTTGATTAAACACTAATTAATAAATTATAAATTAAAAACACAAATTTAGAGGGAAGTTTTCATTTTAACAAGTTTAATAAATTAATTACCGACTTGTCCTTTAATAAAAATAGTTTGGTAGTTATTATCAGGAATACCGTTTAAAAGGTTTCCGTTTCTTTTTACTGCAAAACCAGCGGCGCCTGCAAGAGGCATGGGTACAGGAATAGGTACATTAAAAGGACCTAAACTGATAGTAGGACCGAACAAAGGAGTAAAGGATCCAGTCAAAGTAACATTAAAAACACCTTGTGAACCAGGCAAACCATAAGGACCGCCTGCACCACCAATGGTATTGGGATTGGCAACCAATGTTATGGAACCAATACCAATATTGATAGGAAATCCAGGAACGGTAAATGGGTTATTTAAAACACCGCCAAACCCAAAGGTTCCTGCAATACCGCCGGTTCCGTTTTGTCCATTTGCGTACAAAGAAATTAAAGAACCTGCGGCACCACCAAGACCGTTTCCAGCGCCGCCGCCACCTCCTGAACCTACAGCAAAACCAATAAAAACATTTGGCAAAGGATTGGGTAATGTTAAATTAAAACCTATACGAAAAGCAGCTGAACCTCCTCCTCCTCCTCCTCCAAACAAGTATCCATTGTTTAATATGGCTGTTTTTGCAGTAAGATTTAATCCATGACCACCGTTAGTACCCTCTCCGGTTAAATTATTTAATGGGTCATAAGCTATACCTCCATCCCCTCCTTTTCCTATAATTGCTCCATTGTTTATAATTCCTACGATTGAACCGGCGGGCAAATTACCCGTCGTAAATGCAGGCTGCGTTGTTGTTCCTGAAGTTATTAAAACTCCCGCATTAACCGTAGTAACTACACAAACCGGTGAATTGGTAGGTGCATTAGGGTATTGTTGATACAAATGCGTTGAAACACTATAATTGGTTGTATTGTTAAGTACCGTCAATTCATAGCATGGTAGTATCGTTAAAACATACACTAATGTTCTTATGGAGGGTCCGCAAAATGCTTGTATTAATATAGGAAAAGTACCCGCAGGAGTAAATGGAGTTACATAAAACGTTAAAGTGGATGAACCCGTTCCCAAAATAGGATTATTAGAAAATTGATGGGTTACGCCTATCGGAGGCGTACCAAACAAACTCAATGTAATATTTTGAGGTGTACCCGCAATTTGTTGAACATTTACTACCGTTGAAATTGAATCAGAAACCAATCTATCAATAGTATCTTGTACGATAGTCAAATTCGCATTAAAATAACAATCCGTACAGTTTTGTTGATAAGCATTTAGCCAACAATCCCCATTAAAATACTGCATGATGGAATCGGTTGTATTAAATATTACTAATCCATAAGGAACAGTACCCATGGCATCCCTTTGAGAGGTGGTTAATCTTGGAAGAAGTAGCCCTCGGTCTGTTGTTTCAATATCCAAAGCAGCTTTTGGATGAGGATTGAGTGTCCCGATACCCACTTGTGCATTTACTGAATTGAACAAGCAAAAACATAAGAAAATCCATTGATAATATTTTATACCCATCGAACTATAGAAAATTTCAACAAATATAACAGTTTATTCAATAAAAAAAAATTTTAATCCCAAGTTTGCTTATTAAAAAGCAATAATCCTAAATGAAGAAAAATCCTTAGATTAGGTCTTGGAAAATTATCATAATAGTTGGCAAAAACACCCAAAGGACCAATAGCAGTATCATAGTAAAAACCAGCAGTTAAAGCAAAAGCTTTGTTGTCAATTTTTGGATTAAAAACTATGGTTGGTTTATTTTCTATGGTTCTGTCGATAGTAAAAAAAGATTGCATCCAATGACCTTCTGTTCTAAAGTTCCATTTTTTATTTAAAGCAACACTCATAATAAGCCCTGGGGCTATAAAACCTTTGGAATAAAATTTTTCTAAATCAAGAATTTGAGAATCCTGGAAAGGAAGAAATCTTGGTGAAGAAACCAAAGTAGAGCGATAGTTAGCAAAAGGTCTAAGCCCTGAATAAGCGGCTTGTAAACTAAATCCCATCATAAAATTTTTCATTTGAAAATAGGTTTGATAATTTAATCTTGCCTGAAACCATTTATGTATTGCTTCTTGAGCAGGTATATCAGACAAATTACCCGGTTGAAAATCTTCGTAACCTGTATTGTATCTAAGAGATAAATAAAAATTCGTTCCATTGGTTGGGTACATTTTGGCATTTAGAGTATTTTTTTCGATGATAGTAAAAAAACTACTACCTCCAATACTGGTGTTATCGAATTCATCATTCGCATTATAATTACTAACGGGATAATAAGAATAACTTAAATTATAAATGTTGTAGCCGATAAAAATTCTTCCGTTATCTTGAATCGGAAATCCAATTTTAGGAATAAACTCAAAACTATTTAAAATCAAATCAGAAGCATTACGAGTAGAAAATAGATTTTTGGTAATCCATTGAAATTTATTAGATTGTAACATATTTTCGAGTTCAAAGAATAAGGGAAAAAAACCGGTTGGTAAATCCATTCTACCTCTAAGGTTTATAAAATTGGCAAAAGAACCTCTTTCTATGTCTAAATCAGCATTCCATGAAGCAAAATAAATTTTAGAAAAATAGGCACCAAAATGAATTTGATGGTCTGTTGGAGAGAAAAAAGCACCACCAAATCTTAACCCAAAATTTCTTTTGGGAGTGACATTCAACACCAAATGATACTTTTTTGAAGTATCATTATAAAACAACTCAGGAAAAACCCCTTTGAAATTACCGTCCGTTCTTACCCGATAATAAGACTTTCTAAAAGCTAAAAAACTGAGGGTATCTTTAGGAAGCATCATAATGTTTTTTAGATAAAAAGCTTCGGAAGGAGAAATCCCATGATATATAATGGTATCAATCTCAAAATGATGAAGATTTTCCCTGAATAATTTTCTTTTTAATATTCTTTCGGTAGAATCGACCGTTCGTGATATTTTAGATTTAATATCTTCGATACAACTTTTAGTAGCTAAATATCCTCTTTCAATAGCAAATTGAGGATTTGAAAAGTCAGTAACGGATAAATTTTCTAAATCTGGAGAAATATAAACAGAATTTTCAGGTAATTTTTGCCATTGTAATTGGTCCATGGCTTGGTAAAGTAATTGTTTAAAAAATTTATCTCTTTCAAGAATTTCTTCTCTTTTAGGCGGAGGTCCACCTACATGTACACCGATAATAAAATCAGGGTTAAATTCTTCTATCATAGTTTTCACGGGGAAGTTATCATAAATTCCACCGTCTATTAAGTTGGAATACAATCGATTAGAAATAGGAAGAAAAAAAAGAGGAACAGAAATTGAAGCTCTTATAGCAAATGACAAACTTCCGTCTTTCATTGCAATAATTCGTTTGTCAAAAATATCTGCTGCAATTGCTCGAAAAGGTACAAACAAAGAATCAAAATTATACTTAGCCTTTTTTGAGGCAGTGGTAGTCAATTGGGTTAATCCTAAATTAATACCGTAATCAGAAATCAAATTATCCGGTATAAAACTTGCACCGCTTCTAAAAGAAATTGGAATTTTAACAAAAGTACCAAAATTTCTACTTTCTTTGTAATAAGGTCTATCTTTTATGGTTAATCCATAACCTAGCCATTCATCTTTTTGAGTTAATGCTAAATAAGCCATTTCAGAAGGTGAAAATCCTGCGGCGTACATACCGCCTACTAATGCACCTGCTGATGTTCCTGTTATATAGTCAATAGGTATATTGTGTTCTTCTAATGCTTTCAAAACTCCGATATGTGCCATTCCCAACGCACCACCACCCGACAAAACAAGACCTACTTTCTGTGAAAAACCAACTTTAACAAAAAAAAGAAAAAGTCCAAATAGCTTATACATTAAAATACGAATTAAAATTACAAAATTATTAAATTTCACTATATGAAAAAAAATCAAATTTGTAAACTTTGTTAAAAATTTTTAAACTTTGATAAGTTTTTTAGAAAAAGTCCAGCATTAAAGAAAAAACCATAAAGTTTTTTCCTGTTTCATCATTAATTCGATAATCTAATTGATGAAGATAACCATATTGTAAACTTAACATTTTAGATAATTTGAATTGACACAAAAAAGAAGACCTATTTCTTTCAAAATAAGGTGCATGAGTGCCCAAAAATATTTCACTTGATAAATGCAAAGAAAAAGGCAACTTTGCAAAAATGTATTTTAAACCCAATCTATAACGAAATCGATTTCTATATCCATTTTGAGTAAATCTCAACTCCATTCTATAACGATGCTCTAATTGAATATTGCTAAAATCTTGTAAAGTAATAATTTGAGGGCTAATTCTTATTTCATTGGATTTTAGAGGTTTAACAAAATTTCCTCCCTCTTGATAGGTTTGATATTTACCTATTCCGAGAGAAGTGATAAGCTGTTGAGAAAATCTTTTATTGATAAAAGCCTTGTATTCGTAATAATGAAAATGATTGTAGAAAAGTAGAGACCTAATCTGAGACTCCAATAAATAATTCCATGATTTATTGTTTTTTATTTTAAAATTTAAAATATTCCATGAACCTATTTGTGCAAAACCATTAGAAAATATTAATAAAAAAAAAAAATTATTCGTTGCATAGAATACAAAAATAAAAAAACTGAAGCTTGCTAAAAAAAACAAGTTTCAGTTCTTGAAGACAAACTAATAAAAATTAAAAATTTATCTAATCAAAGTTATAGTTCCTGTACGCTTAAATTTTTTACCTTTTTTAAAGGAACCTGTTAAATTATAGAAATAGACACCTTCTGAACAAGGCTTTCCGTTGAATTTACCGTCCCATTTATCATTGGGCTTTAGAGTAGTTATTTGAATTCCCCATCTATCATAAATTACCGTTTGATAATCATCAGAACCTACAATTATAGGGAACCATAAATCGTTCAAGCCGTCTGCATTAGGAGTAAAGGCATTAGGAATAGTAATAATCTCGGGAAATTCAACTTTTATATGGAAAGTATCTTGAGAAGTACACGTACCACTCGAAGAAGTCAAAGTTACAACATAGTTTCCTTCATTTTCATAACGCGTAGTAATGTTAGAGAAAGGTGCCGATTGATTTATTACTCTTCCATCACCTAAATCAATAACTGCATCATTGGCTCCTGAAACGGAAACTGTTATGATTACATCATCAGAGGTAAGTGCATAACTAGGTCCGCTAATCTCAACCGTAGGTTTTGCTAATAAGGTTATATTGATTATCTGCTGAGTTTGCACCTCACAATCTCCAATAAAAGCAGTAAGTTTCACTAGATAATTACCCGATGCTGTGTATGTATGAACAGGATTTACATCAGAAGAAAAAGTTCCATCGCCTAAATCCCAAATATAGGAAGTGGCATTGGTAGAATTATTGGTAAAATTAACAGTGTTATTATCACAATCAGGGTTGGTTACGAAACTAAAATCAGGGGTAGGTACTTGTGAAACACGTACAGTAAAGGAATAGGAATCTGTACACCCTCCAAAACCTGTAATGTTTAAAGTAACGTTATAAGTCCCGGTATCGGCATAAGTATGTGAGGGATTTTGTAATAATGAAGTATTACCATCACCGAAATTCCAATTCCAGCTAGTAGCATGAATAGAAACATCGGTAAAATTCATTACATTTCCAAGGCATACATCATTTGCTATTGCATTAGCAATGGGTTGAGGATAAATATACACTGCGTTCGGTATAAAAATGGTATCAGAACCATTGGCATTTGTTGCAATTAAAGTTACATGATAGCTTCCCGGAGAAAAATAAGTATGACTGGGACTTACTGCATTGGAAGTGTTACCATCACCAAAATCCCAAAAATAAGAAGTTGCATTTTGAGAGGTATTATTGAATTGAACGGTTGCGGAACCACAGCCACTAAATGGCGTTGAATTGAAATCTGCTATGGGTAAATCAGTGATTAAAGAACTGATGGTTACATCACAGGATGTCGTAGCTTGGCAACCATTAGCATCGGTAACGGTTATAGAAACCGTATAAACACCCGGTGCAGGATAAATATGTGTAAATGATGTACTCGTACTATTGACATTATTTTGGGTGTCGTTGGTATTATCTCCGAAGTTAGTGACTGTAAATGTGTAAGGTGCTGAACCACCGGAAATATTTATATTGATGGTAGCTGGTGAGCCATTAATAGCACCAATGGTTGAACAAGAGGCAACTAAACCAAAGTGTATCGTTATAGGATTTGAATTTACTACATTAGGTCCTTGCACACATGAAGAAGATGAAGTCATAGTAACAGCAACCACGTCACCATTATTTAAGGAATTAGTAGTAAAAGTTGCAGAATTTCCGCCTACCGGATTACCGTTGACCGTCCATTGGTAAGAGGGATTAGCACCACCGTTGGTAGGAGTTGCTGTAAAAATAAGCGTATTACCCGCACAAACGGTATCATTTGGTGATACATCAATACTTACAGATGCAGGTGTTCCTGCGCTAACCGTCATTACAATTTGATTGGAATTGACAACACCACTGTTGCAAGGTCCTGTAAATGACATAAATACTTGTACTACATCACCATTATTGATGGCGGTTGAAGAGTAGGTAGGGGAATTCGAACCCACTTGATTACCGTTGACTGTCCATGTATAAGTAGGAATTACAGCACCTAAGCCTGATGGTGTTGCAGTAAAAGTAACGTTATCTCCTGTACAAATTACGGTACCTGGTGTTGCGGAAATGCTTACGGTTGGATTGATGGTTCCGTTGATGGTAATATTCTGACCGTTGTCACTACCTATTGTAGCGGGGCTAGAGGATACCACACGAAAACGATAACCTGTACCGGGAGACGTTCCTCCGGGTATGGTTCCAGAAATCGTACCAGAGTTTGCAGTGGAATTAAGGGTTCCTATTACAACCGGTGAAGCAAAACTACCCGATGCATCAGACATTTGCAAGGTGTAAACATTACCCGCATTAAATGTGCCAGTAGAGGTAAAATTCACACTAATGTTATCACCTGCACAATAAACCGTTGGATTTATGGTAGATGTAGTAATAGAATTAGTTGCAACAGTTGTAGTAATACGAACATTATCTACACCAAAGGGAGGGTCATTACCAGATGATTGATTTCTCCATCGAAAACCCAATTGAAAAGATTGACCAGGGTTCCAACCTAAAGTGGAAAGGTCAATAGCTTCATTCTGCCAAGTAGATGTACCAACGTAAGTTGCGCTGTATTCCTGCCAAGGACCACCATTTACAGAATATACTAATTTACCAAATGCAGAACCCGCTTGACCTTGACAAATCCACTCAAACCTAAGTGTATAAGGACCTCCTGAAAGTGTAGCACCGGGTATAGGATTGGTTAGATGCGCAATTCTATTGGTCGAAGTTGTGCTACTTGCATTAAATACTATGTTACCACTTACTCCCAAAAGATTACAAATTGAAGTTAAACAAGTTACATGAAGGTAATTACCACCATTGGGTGATGAAGGTATATTACCAGAAAAGGTATTGTAATTATTATTTACAATCCATGAATTTGGTTCAGAACCGTTAGTAGGTGTCGAACCTGTAATTAAAGAAGTACCATTCACATTTAAAGTCCAATTTCCTCCACCCGCTGTAAAATCATCACTCCATACAACGGTTTGTGCATTAATCTTAAAATTTAAGAACAAAACAAAAATTAAAAACACTAATTTTTTCATTGTTATTTCACTATTTTAGAACTAAAAACTTCATTTTTATAAATAACTTGAATAAAGTAAACCCCCTTAACCAATTTTTGAGTATCCACAAAAATATTCTTCGTTAAATCCCCATCAAAAGTTTGAGTAATTAATATTCTTCCCATTAGATCATTGATATTAACATAAATGGGAGAATTGATAGTTTCATCAAAGCTTAGAATTATGTATTCGTTAAATGGATTGGGATATAATGATAATTTTGAATTTTGTAAATTATCATAAGAAGTCGTAGTATTATTCAAAGAACAATTACTAATTGCAGTGCAGCCATTTGCATCGGTAACTGAAACTTGAACATTAAAAACACCCGTAGATGAATAATTATGCGTAAAAGAAGCACTATTAGAGGAAACATTGGTTAAAGAATCAGAAGCACCATCGCCAAAATTATCAACTCTAAAGGTATAAGGAGGAGTTCCTCCGGAAGTATTTATGAATACCGTATTAGTATTAGTACTACAAGAAACAGTAATGCCTTGCATGGTAATAACATTAGACGTATCGATAGCAGTGTTACAAGCACCTGATACAGTTACTACCAGCCTAACCGTACTACCTGCTTGTAAAGTATTGGTAGTAAAAGTGGGAGTGTTTCCACCTAATGGAATACCATTAATAAACCATTGGTAAGAAATTGAAGCATTATCAGCACCGGTTACGATTGAATTAAAATCAATATTTTGGCCTACACATGCGGTATTAGAACTTGCAGAAATGGTAACATCAGGTTGTACAGCTTCTTGTATTGTTATATTTTGTCCATTATTGGAACCTGTTACAGAAGGGCTAGAAGAGACTACTCTAAATCGGTAACCCGTACCAGCAGGAGTGCTTAATGGGATTGTACCATTGATTGTACCTGAATTTGCCACTGATGTTAAAGTTCCTATGGATACAGGAGAAGCAAAACTACCGGTTGCATCAGACATTTGTAAAGTATAAACATTGCCTGCATTAAAGGTACCAGTAGAAGTAAATCCAACAGAAATATTGCCACCTGCACAGTAATTAGTGGGCGAAATGGAATTAGTGGTTATTGAATTTGAAGGACCGGAAC
>Ga0308414_1002887_pt1 | contig 11092 bp, 7 predicted proteins | sample HotsprSampleOS50_FD_205667 | JGI IMG/M metagenome (GOLD analysis project Ga0308414, IMG submission 205667) | Hot spring phototrophic mat microbial communities from Octopus Spring, Yellowstone National Park, Wyoming, United States - 20090730_OS50 ... | reverse complement strand
TTCGGAACGGCTTAACGGCACGCTCACTCGTATTTGATGGAGCAGCCAAAGGCCTTTGTCATGGCTGTTTCTGGCGTCTTGTTTGCCAGCAGGGCGTCAAGTGCATCCCTGAGGTAGTTTCGTTTGACCTTACTGACATCCATGTTGTCGTCGATCGCACCTACGTAGGCGATCTTTCGCTCGGAATCCATAACAAACACATGGGGCGTAACCTTCGCGCCGTAGGCGTGTCCGGTTGCCTGGGTGGGATCATACAAATACGGGAAATTGAAACCCTTTTCCTTTGCCCGGACCTTCATGCGATCCAAACGATCCTCCGGGATGTTGTTGACATTCAGAGCGATCACCTGGACCCCTTTTTCCTGATAGTCCTTTTGAAGGGCAATCAGCCGATCCTCGTAGGCCTTGGCCACGGGACAGTGATTGCAGGTAAAGACCAGGACAATCACTTTTGCATCTTTGTAATCCGAAAGGGAATGTTGTTTATCATCCACGCCTATGAGATTCTTCCAGTCCGGAGCCTTGTCGCCAACTTTAAGCTCGGCTTGCTCGGCCACGGCGCAGGACGCAAGCATGCAGATTCCCGCCACGAAAACGATTCCCAAAAACACAGAAACAACTCGGCGCATCATCATCCTCCTCCAATTACCGCAAAACCGACGAACCGCCATCCCCGACACTCGCCCCGATTGCTCGCGTTCCTCAGGGACGGCCAAAGAATAATTCACTCAATTCCCTCTCAAATCAACCCCACCTATAGAGGGTCATTTCACTTCACAAACGGCGGGAACCGCCGTCACGGAAAAGCTCAACACCAATGTCAAGCAAATGACCAAGATTTTGGTCTGGTTCCCATTACCAGCCGCAATCAGTTCGGCTACAATGCGATGATACTGAGGACGCGGATACCAGAGCCGCGATAATTGGCCATGTCGTTTTAGACAAATTGTCACCGATGTTGGTTTTGAAATCCTTGGAACGAAGCTATGGCTAAAGGTGGAAAAAAGAAAAAAGCGGAAGTGGTGTTTCTGGTTTGCGAAGAGACAAACGACTACAACTATACGCTTCGCCGAAAACCCGGTGGCGAGAAGCTCCGCTTGAAAAAGTTTTGCCCGCGCTGCCGACGGCACACTTGGCACACGGAAAAGAAGAAGTAAGGTCGTGATGCGTCAAAAATCCCTGGCGGCTCTCGGTATCTGGTGAGGCTGCGGGGCTTATGAAAAAACGTTGGCGAATCTCTTACCATGATCCCGTGGCCATTGCTGAGCTTGCAAGGCGGGCAGAGATTCCGGCCGTTGTTGCGCAATTGCTGCTTTCCCGCGGGATTTCCGACCCTTCCCAGGCTCAGCGATTTCTAAAACCGACACTGCACGCACTTCATCCCCCAGAATCGTTCCCGGCATGCGAGCAGGCGGCTGACCTGCTATGGTCGGCGATTCAATCGCAGCGTCGAATCGCCGTTTATGGGGATTATGATGCCGACGGCATCACAGCGACGGCCATCCTCTGGAAATGCTTAAGATTGCTGGGTGCTGATGTCAAATACTACGTCCCCAATCGCCTGGAAGAGGGATACGGCCTTCAGTCATCAACAATTGAGGACCTTGCCCGCCAGGGTGTCCAGCTTATCGTCACCGTGGATTGTGGAATCACGGCGGTTCAGGAAGTTGCCTTTGCTCGGGAGAAAGGCATCCCAATTATTGTGACGGATCACCACGAGCCTGGCGATGATTTACCCCAGGCTGCCGCGCTTGTGCATCCTCGCGTTGGATCATCGTTGTTTCCGTTTCCTTGGTTGAGTGGCGCCGGTGTTGCCTTCAGATTGGCCTGGGCTCTGATTCGCCGAGCCAGTTCTGGAAGACGCGCGGAGGATCGCCTGCGAGATTTTCTGGTTCAAGCTGTGGGTCTGGCGGCTATCGGCACAGTGGCCGACATTGTCCCTTTGTGGGATGAAAACCGTGTCCTTGTCCATTATGGATGCACCGTTAGCCTGGCCCGACAACCATCTCTAGGACTCGCCGCCTTGCAGAAGTTTGCCAACCAGTCGCGCAATGGCAAGACCGATAGTGAATGGATTGCCTTCCAGTTAGCCCCACGAATCAATGCGGTTGGTCGCTTGGGCCAAGCAGCCCTGGCTGTGGAATTACTGGTCACGGAGAAAGAAGACCGCGCCATGGAATTGGCCGCCTACCTTAATAGTCTGAATGATCAGCGAAAATCTTTGGAACAAAGCATCTATCTGCGGGCTTTGCGGCAGATCAAGGAACACTATGATCCGGACAATGACCCAGCCTTTGTTCTTGCTGATACGGACTGGCACCAGGGCGTCATCGGGATTGTCGCGGGACGCCTCGCGGAGAAATTCCATCGTCCCGTCATCCTGATTTCACTCAGCAAGACTGGTAGCAAGTTGGCCGTTGGTTCGGCACGAAGTGTTCCGGGATTCCACCTTCATCAAGCACTCACTGCCTGCGCTCACCACCTGGAACGGTTTGGGGGCCATGCGCAGGCTGCTGGGCTAACAATCGCAGAGCAAAACATCAACTCATTCCGGCACGAGTTCTGTCAGTATGTGGCTGACAATTTTGACCGGGAACAAAACCTCGCCGAGATTTCTATCGACTGCGAGTTTCCATTGGGGGTGTTTACAGTCAATGTCGTGGAACAACTGGAACGTCTTGCCCCGTTTGGTATGGGTAATCCACGGCCAATCATGTGCTGCGAAAATGTGACGCTGGCAGAATCACCGCGGGTTGTCGGTCAGGGACAACAGCACCTTTCGATGCGTGTCCAGCATTCTGGCACCGTTATGCGGGCCATCGCCTTTGGGGCCGGTGAACGGGTTTACGAACTGGCTTGCGGGCAACCGTTCGATCTTGCATTTCGGCCCGTCATCAGCGAATTCAATGGTTCGCGACGCGTGGAGTTGCATGTTGTTGATTGGCGGACTCCGCAGGAACGTCCCAGGTGATTGACTGGTCCTTCGCATCGAGTGTCTGCCCCGGTAATTCTGCGACTCTGCGACTGATTCTCTCTGGGTATTTGAGCATCATAGCCAATCCCGTTACATTGAAGAAAGCGACGAATCCTGGCCATGAACGTATCCGCGATAGGCTTTCTTCTGCAGTCAGTCTGGCTTGGGGAAAAGACTCACGATATATTTGGTCAGCCAGACAGAGCGGAAAAAATCATGATTTTTCTCGGACCAACCAAACTTGCATGAAAACTTCGCTCATGAACCCGTGCCAGATCGAGTGGGAAGAAAACTTCACCATCTCCAGTAGATGCGAGGAAGTGGCCCACGTTATCGACGTTGTCCTTAATCGACTCCGCCAAAGCGGCTGGCACGAAAATGATAGTTTTGCTGTCCATGTTGCCCTCCAGGAATCCCTGAGCAACGCCATCAAGCATGGAAATCGGTACGACCCAATGCGGCGCGTCTTCGTCTCGTGCCGACTGACCAAGCAAGAGATTGAAATCTCGGTGCGCGACGAAGGAAGTGGGTTTGATCCGTCGAAGGTGCCCGATCCAACACTGCCCGAGAATCTTCACTTTCCCACTGGGCGTGGGCTAAAACTTATCACCGGGTTTATGGATTATGTGTCATTTCGTGATGGCGGACGGGAGATTGTCATGCGGCGACTGCGGCGAGACTCGTCAGCCTCGCAAGCGACTTCATGAATGGGGCCGTCGTTCAGGCCAGGTTGGGACGCATATTGTGAAACCGCATTGCCGAGAATCAACAACCCTAGCCAAGAAGCCCTGGGAGACGTAAACTTATTCATTCGGTTCGACGGTCTTGCAGCTTCCCCAGCAAATCCTAGATTTGCAGGACCGGTTCCATATAATCAAGGCAATTGACTTCATGATCTTCGAGGAGAAATCGGCATGACTCAAGTCGATAAGATGTATGATGAGGCGATTGAGCTGCAACAACAAGGCGATCTTCAGGGAGCATTGAGTAAACTTCAGGAGATTATCCAACTGGATCCCAGTTACGCACTGGCACATGCCGCATTGAGCGTTTTCCACAGCAAGTTGGATGAGCATGAGAAGGCCGTTGAACATGCCCGCAAGGTGTGTGAGTTGGAACCAGAAGATCCGTTCAGTTTTGTGGCGTTGAGCCTCATTTGTCAGAAGGCTGGCCTGATCGCCGAAGCCGAGGAGGCCATGTGGCAAGCCCGGCAGGCACAGGTTGCTGCAATCCAGCGGCGCCACGCATCGTCGGACGACGGCCATCAATAAAGCCACATCCGATGAAGACTGTTGGAATGCACAGGCAGTCCCAGCAGGGGCAGACCTCAATGGACACGGTGACCGGGTTTCGCCCCCGCATCGGGGCTGAGAAGGAATACCTGATCATCGCCCCAGCCTGCTGCCAGGATCATCCCTTCACTGGTTCCAAACCGCATTTGGCGCGGTGCGAGATTGGCGACGAGAATCACTAGTCGCCCAATTAAGTCGTCCGGCTTATATGCCTTCTTGATTCCGGCAAACACGGTCCGCCTTTGATCCCCACCCAGGCTGAGAGTCAGTTTCAGCAGCTTATCGGCACCGGGAACTTCCTCAGCCGCGACGACTCGCGCTACCCGCAAATCAATTTTGGCAAAATCGGCAATCGTGACCGTCGTGGCCACAAGCGGCTCCTTTTCTAGCGGCTCGTTTCCGTCAACCGTCTCCTGAGGACGGCTTTTACTCCCGGTTTTCTGAGCAGCCTGACCGGCGTCTTCTGATTCGCGGCTTTCTTCGATCACGGCATTAAGCCCTTCTTTAGGTACGCGTGTCATCATATGTTTAAAAGGAGATACTTTGTTACCCACCAACGGGGATTGAGCCTGGTCCCAGGAACGGATGGGATCATTCAGTAACTCGCCCGTCTGCTGAGCCAGGCGTGGCAAAACCGGCGCCAGATAAACCACCAACTGTCGGAAGAGGTTGAGGCCAACTGTGCACACATCGCGAAGTTGGGCCCGTTTTGAAGGATCCTTCTTCAGATTCCACGGGGCAGCTCGTTCAATGAATTGATTCGCTCGATCTCCGGCAGCCAGAATGAGCCGCATCGCCTTTCCGTAATCGCAGTTTTCGTAGGCTTCCGCGATGGACTGGGCATCGGCTGCTGCTTGAGCAAACAATCCGCCATCGTCAGGATAGACCGGAGACAAATTGTCGCCTTCGAGAAAACGCGCTGTCCGACTGGCCAGATTGACAATGTTGCCGACCAAATCGGTATTGACCTTCGACGCAAACTCTTCGAGATTGAGGTCAATATCCTCGACCCGCGACGATAACTTCGCGGCATAGTAGTACCGGAGATACGATGGATCAAGATGCCGCAAATAGGTCTCGGCCTTGATGAATGTCCCCTTAGATTTGGACATTTTTCCACCGTTGACGGTCAAGAATCCGTGAATGTGGATCTTTTTCGGCAAATTGAAAGCTGCCGTTTTAAGCATCGCCGGCCAAAAGAGACAGTGAAAATATGTAATATCCTTCCCGATAAAGTGATGAACTTCGGTTTCCGGATTGCACCACCAATCTTCAAGCAATTCCCCAGTACGACGACACCATTGCTTGGTTGAACCAACATAGCCAATCGGCGCATCAAACCAAACGTACCAGTAATTGCCGGGGCTGTCAGGGATTTCGAATCCAAAATACGGCGCCGGTCGAGAGATATCCCAATCACGCAAAGGCTCGCTGAGAAAATGGGCCTTGAGATAATTGGCGATTTCCGGCTGAAGGTGATCCCCTGTTTGCGTCCATTCTTCCAAGAAGCCATGGAGCTTTTCGAGCTGAACGAACAAATGGCGAGCCGTCCGAAGTTCTGGTTTTGCCCCCGAAATCGTACTCACAGGGTCGATCAACTCGGCGGGGCTGTGCGTGTGTCCACATCGGTCACAACTGTCACCATATTGGTCGGGAGCGCGACACTCCGGATTGGGGCACGTCCCTTTGACAAATCGGTCCGCTAAAAACACCCCTGCCACCGGGTCAAAAAGCTGGGATACATCTTTTTCAATAATAAGACCGGCTTGCCGCAAAGCTCGCCAGAAAATCTCGCAGATCTCGCGGTTCTCCGGACTGTGAGTGCTGCCATAATTGTCAAACTCAATGTCGAAACCAGCGAAATCCCGAACGTGGGCATCATGCATCCGGCGAATGAACTCTTCCTCGGGAATCCCTTCGCGACGGGCCGAGATCATAATTGCCGTTCCATGTGTGTCGTCAGCGCAAATGTAGATGCAACGATGCCCTTGTAACTTTTGAAATCGCACCCAAATATCTGTTTGAATGTATTCCACCAAATGACCGATATGGATCGGACCATTTGCATACGGCAAGGCACTTGTGACCAAAATCTTGCGACTCATAACTGTGGAAATCTTTTCTTTCCAAGAAAGGACATTGATCTGTGCCGGAGCTTCCCGCATCCAGCCCAAAACCAGCATTGTATAGCCTGTGTTAAGCCTTCGGGAGTAGGATGCGACCCTGGTTCCGCTAAACAACGGACAATCTCATGAGATACTGTTGGGGCGCCAGCAATCTCGAGATCGAGGCCACTCCTGCGAAATGCACTGTTCTCAGTCGCTGAAATTAACTTAGGGGGTGTCATCTGCGGCGACCACAGGCCAATCGTTTACCGCCCTGAATAATCCCGGCGAAAAGACGTACAAGACAAGGCAGGCCGCATGAATTTCGATGAGCATTTTCCGTAATGACCGACATTGGACATTTGCCATTTCACGTGGACGGAATTGCCCAAAATCGTGACCAGTACTACGCTATTCAGAATGGATATGGTCAGGTAAACTCGGCATCCTAAAACACCTGAACACGACGGCGGTTGCGCCATCAATACGATATCAATCGGAGACAATAATGAGAGAAACTGCTGGTAATTCTCATTCTCTTCCAATGTCGTTGGCTGAATCCGCTTCGCCCTCTGGGCTTTGGTCGCGGAGTTTCTTGGCACTGTTGGTGACGCAGTTCACCGTCGCGCTGAACGACAATATTCTCCGCTGGTTGTTTATTCCGATCGGAAAAGATCTCGTCCTCCAGCAACTGAAAGAGAGTCCCGACGTTGCACGTTCGGTTGGGTCATTTGTTTTTTTAATTCCTTTTATTTTGCTCGCGGGTTGGGCCGGCGCAACCTCTGACCGGCTGAGTAAACGGACCGTCATCATCGGTGCGAAGGTCGCCGAAATCATCGTCATGAGTTTGGCCATTGTTGCCATTCTGACAAGCAACGTTTGGGGAATGGCAGTTGTCCTGTTCCTGGCTGGGGCCCACAGCGCTTTCTTCAGCCCTGCCAAATATGGAAGCATCCCGGAAATCGTCGGACCAAAAGCGATCTCCGCCGCTAACGGTCTTATCGGTCTGACGACTATGATCGCCGTAATCGTTGGTGGTTCCTTGGGAAACATCTTATACAGTTTGACCACACTCCCGAATCCGGAGCTTGCCCAAAGTCGGGGCCTTGGCCCCGGGCAATACCGCTGGTGGTTAAACGCGGTTGTGCTCCTGGGGGTTGCTACTGTGGGATGGTTGACAAGCCTGTCGATCAAGCGGCTTCCGGCAGCCGATCCGCGAAGGCGAATCCCCATCAATCCGTTCCTTCAGTGTTACTTGGACCTCAAGGAGTTGTGTCGTCATCGGATCCTGCTCTTGGCGGCTGTGGGTAGCACGTATTTCTGGACATTAGGCCTCTTGATGCAATTGACAATCGACAAGTTGGCTGTCCCAGAACTTGTTGGACCTTATGGCCAAGCATACGTTGGTCCAATGCTCGGCATCTTGACGCTTGGCATCGGCCTGGGAAGTATGCTGGCCGGGGTTTGGTCTCACGGTCGCATCGAGCGAGGTCTCGTTACCTTTGGCGCCTTGGGGATCACGGTTGTGTCGCTGAGCTTTGCCCTCCTTCCGGCAGGTACGGGAGAATGGAATTCCTGGCCTTATTTCCTTGCTTGTGGCCTGCTGTTTCTCCTCGGAGCTGCCGCTGGATTATATGACATCCCACTGATTTCGCTTCTGCAATTCGAAAGCCCGGCCCACGAACGCGGTCGCATTTTGGCTGCGTACAATTTTCTCAGTTTTACAGGCATGATCATGGGATCAGTAATTTATTGGTTCCTGGGGAGCTTTTTGGGCCTCAGCGCCCGACAGATGTTTGTCTGCGCCGGTCTTGTGACATTTCCGGTCTTTCTCGTCATCTTGTATCTTGCGCCCATTGATACGATCCGAGTCCTGTTCGGTTGGTTCGTAAGATCGTTCTATCGCTTTCGCGTGGTAGGAATCGAAAACATACCCGCAAGCGGGCCAGCCATTGTCGTGTCGAATCACTTGAGCTGGCTGGATGGGATGCTCATCATGCTGGCCATGCCGCGGCCCATCCGGATGATTGCCCATGTCAAATACGTCAGCGCTCCGCTGATCAGCGCGCTGGCAAGGCGAGCGGGTGTGATCACAATTCTGCCCGGCGCGAAATCGGTGGCTCTGGGGATCCGCGAGGCCCGGCTGGCCCTGGAGAAAGGGGAACTAGTCGGCATTTTCCCCGAAGGTGGCATGACCCGCACAGGGCAGATTCGGGGATTTCAGCCGGGATTTCTCAAAATCGCCCGTGGTCTCGATGTTCCAATTATTCCTGTGTATATTGACGGCATCTGGGGTAGCGTCTTCACTTATTCAGGGGGACGTTATTTCTGGAAATGGCCAAAACTTTTCCGTCTGCATACCACACTTTACGTTGGACAGCCACTTACCGGCATCCGGGAAGCGTGGCAAGCACACCTCGCTTTGTGTGAGTTCGGAGCAAAAATCGTGTCCCAAAGGTGGTCCATTGATGATATCCCGCCACGGCGATTCTTGCGAACAGCGCGGTCGCTCTTGTGGCAACGGAAGGTTGCCGATTCTACGGGGATCGAACTGACCGGTGGGCGGTTGCTTATTGCCGCGCTTGCGCTCAGGCGATTCTTACGACGACATTTTTTGAAACCCGGCGAAACTCATGTCGGCGTGCTCTTACCCTCCTCTGTGGCGGGTGTGATCGCCAACGCGGCATTGGCTCTCGACCGCCGTATTGCGGTGAACTTGAATTACACACTTTCCGAGGAGTTGATCAACTACTGCATCCACTCGGCCGGAATCAAGCATGTGTTGACCAGTCGCCGCGTGTTAGAACGTTTTCCCTGCAAGCTGGACGCCACAGTTGTCTATCTTGAGGATGTGCACGCTCAACTGTCGCTAGGTGACAAACTTGTTGCGGCCCTTCAGACATGGCTATTGCCAGCCTGTATGTTGGAACGCCTGCTGGGGCTTCACCGTATTCATCCGGATGACGTATTAACGCTGATTTTCACCTCTGGTTCAACCGGAAAACCGAAAGGAGTGATGCTCACACACCGAAACATCGGTTCCAACGTGACGGCGTTCAATCAGATCCTCCACCTGCACCGGAGCGATGTCCTCTGTGGGATCCTGCCCTTTTTCCACTCTTTTGGATATACCACAACAATGTGGACCGCCCTTCAATTGCAGCCTACGGTGGTGTATCACTTCAGCCCCCTGGAACCCCGCCCAATTGGACAGATTTGCCGCAAGTATCGGGCGACGATTTTGGTGGCAACGCCCACCTTCTTGCGGAATTACATCCGGCGGTGCGAACCGGAGGACTTTGCCAATCTGGAAGTCCTCATTACCGGTGCAGAAAAACTTCCACCCGAAGTTGCTGATGCCTTCGAACGAAAATTCGGCGTTCGCCCCTGGGAGGGGTACGGGACAACGGAGACATCCCCGGTGGTTTCTTCCAATGTGCCGCCCTCACGAATCCGGGAACCCTGGTTTGTCTCGGCAAAAGAGGGCACTGTTGGTCGGCCGATTCCTGGCGTGGTTGTCAAGATTGTGGACCTGGATACCGGCGAGGATCTGGGTGTCGGCAAGCCCGGTATGCTTCTCGTCAAAGGGCCGAATGTGATGAAGGGGTACTGGAACGATCCCGAGCAAACCGCAAAGGTTATCAAGGATGGTTGGTATGTCACCGGCGATATTGCCCAATTAGATAGCGACGGTTTTATTTCGATTACAGGACGACTCAGCCGCTTCTCAAAAATCGCCGGCGAAATGGTCCCTCATCTCGCGGTTGAGGAAGCTATCGGGCGAATCGAGGGCACGGGAGATCAGGAGACCATCACCTTTGCGGTCACGGGAGTCCCCGACGAAAAGAAAGGGGAGCGGCTCGTTGTCCTTTACACTCACTTACGGTTGTCCCCCGCTGAGATATGCCACACACTGCTCAGCGAGGGCCTGCCACCACTTTGGATTCCTGACTCTGAGCACTTCTACCGCGTCGATCAGATTCCTGTTTTGGGGACAGGCAAACTCGACATCAAGTCGCTGAAAGACCTGGCACAGCGAGTCGTCTCAGAACGCCAGTGACGACAGACACGTGGGTGTCCGTCTTTTGTGTGGGATGTAGGTCTCGAGACCTTGACGCGATTAAGTGGGGACAATCGCGATTCGCCCGTACATGACGAAAATGAAGGGACCTGCTATTCGAGTCCGCCCCTCGGAGGGGCCCGCTTGTCGGGTCCGCGGCTTGGAGGGACGCGCTTGTCGCGTCCGCAGCACTAGCTTGGATGACCCATTGTGATTCAGCGGGCATGACAAGCATGCCCCTCCGATTTCCACGTCGCCGCACCTACCAATTTGAGGCACACCCCAAAAGGGAGAGAACCTGAGATAAGCAATGCTGATCGGATATCCTATGCCTTTACAGGAGCGATGGCCCTTTCTATTGTCGAATCGTTGTTTCGGGTTGAAGTGCCCGTTTATGAATATCGTCGAGCGGGGCTGCCATTGCCGCCCGGTCGTAGTCGTTCAAAGCACTGTTTCCGATGCGATTAATCCAGGCCAGAAACGTTTCTTGAGTCGCGGGATCAAGTTGTGTCAATTGCCCCGCGAGTCGCTGTAGCGACTGGGGGCGTACCACCGCGGTCCGATAAACAGACCCGACAAAGGCCATCGTTTGTTGATAATTGGTTTCAGCCATTCCGCCCAGCAAAGGATGCAAAGCCTTGGTGATCAGTTCAACTCCAGC
>Ga0308414_1002886_pt1 | contig 11092 bp, 10 predicted proteins | sample HotsprSampleOS50_FD_205667 | JGI IMG/M metagenome (GOLD analysis project Ga0308414, IMG submission 205667) | Hot spring phototrophic mat microbial communities from Octopus Spring, Yellowstone National Park, Wyoming, United States - 20090730_OS50 ... | reverse complement strand
CCTAAGCGTTTCCGCCGTAATCTGCAAGAGGAGCCGAAGCGGCGCGGAGTTGTTCGCGTCGGGCATGGATCTCGGCCCAAGGAAGATCGGCGGGCAGGCGGTTGCTTTGAGCCGCCAGGGCGGCCGCCACGCCGGCGGTTTCACCCATCGGCACCGCGTTGCCGGTAACCCGATAGCTGGAATGCGCGATGAAGTCGCCGCTGATGCATCGGCCGGCGGTGAGCAGGCCTTGCACGTCTTTGGCCACCAGGGCGCGATAGGGAATGTCGTAGTATTTCACGCGGAACTCGGCCCGCTCGATCCCTTTCTCTTTGCTCGGATCGGTGCCGTGAACGTCGATGGGAAACGTCACGCGGCAGACGGCGTCTTCGTGTTCCTTGCTTTGCCGCAAATCGTCGATCGTCACTTCGTAGAGGCCTTTGACGCGCCGTCCCTCGCGGACTCCGATGTGCTCGTTCGTGGCGACGATCTGCACGTTCGTCCACGGTTCGCCGAGCGAGCGCAGGGACTCGATCAGGCGGTGAACTTCGGCTCGCGAGCGAAGGGTCGCCTCGGTAATGTCGGCCGCGCTGAAGGCCGACACGCCGTACTCGTGGTTGGCCATCATGCAGTACAGGCCGTCGCGGATGTAGAACAGGGTCGGCTGGGCGTAGGAAGGCGTAACGCCGGCCCGCTGCATCTCCTCGTAAAGCCGCATTTTGGGCCGCATCTCGCCCAAGGGTTCGGCCAATCCGCGGACGAATCGGGCAACCGCTTTTGGGTCGAGCCCGACGAGCATGGCGATCATGCTCATCGGCTGCGTTTGGCGGCTTCCTTGCCGGCCGACGGCGAAGGTGCAGCCGGCCTGGGCGGCCAGATCGCCGTCGCCGGTGGCGTCGATGAACACCTTGGCCCGGAAGGCCTCGCGGCCCGACTTCGAGTCGGCAACGATCGTCGTCAGTCGGCCCCGCTCGCAGTAGGCGGCGGAAACTCGCGTGTGCAACTGCATGCAGACGCCCGCCTCGGTGCAAAGCTGTTCGAGGAGCCATTTCATTCGTTCGGGCATGTAGCCCAAGTCGTTGCCGTAGATGGCGGCCGCCTTGGCGTCGAGCAAACGCTGCCGCAGTTCAGCCATGAAGCCCGACTTGTTCTTCCAATCGAGAATCCAACTGAGCAGCCCGGCAGTCCAAACGCCGCCCAGGCAGCCGCGGGCTTCGATCAGGCGGGTCTTCGCCCCGCATCGCGCAGAGGCAATCGCCGCCGACACACCCGCCGGCCCCGCCCCGCAAACGATCACATCGCACTCGTCCACAAGCGGCACCCGGCGCTCCGGTTCGACGAACGTTTGCCCCGTCGCGGCGGCATCGCTCGATACGGAAGACGGCTGCGGCGCATCGGCCGACGGGGTTTGTGCAGCGGCAGGGTTCGAATCGGGTCCGGCCTCGGCGCAGAAAACCCTACCGCCCGCAGCGGCGGCCAGCGCGGCAGCTCCGGCGCCCATGAAGCCTCGACGTGTCGCTAGCGATTCTTCCTTCTTCATCAGTCAACCTGCGGGAGATGTCGCACGTGTTTCAAGATCGGTCCCGAAGAGACCGTGCCGCGCGGCGGGCGCGGGCGGCAGAGCCGCCGGCCGATCGGTGCTGCCGCACCCGGATAAAAATCCGTTCCCGTTGGTCGCTGGTATTCTTGCCGCGACAACCGGAAGTCCGGGGGGAAATGTACAGGAAATCGGCCGATCTCGCCGAGGGACCTGAACATTATATGACCTCGGGCCGAGGATTTCAAACAGAAAGCCGGCGAGGGAATGCACTCGCCGGCGATGAGACAACGCCATCGCCGAGAACGCGCATCAATGCAGAATATTCAACGGGGGCAGGGTTGGCTCGCGTCGCTGTTTGGCGGCGAGGTTTCGGACCAGCCGCAGGACGATCGCTTCGAGATAGGGCCGGGCGGTCGGGTCGTCGAAGCTTCGGCCGATACATCCTTCGTCGGCCCACTGGCGCAACTGCGGCACGAGCGGCAGTTCGCCCAAAAAGGGCACCTGCAATTCGGCGGCCGCGCGCCGCGCCCCGCCCGAGCCGAACAACTCGTGCCGGCTGCCGCAATTCGGGCAGAGGAAGAAGCTCATATTTTCGACCATGCCGTGAACTTCGATGTTCACCTTTCGGAACATGCCCACGGCGCGCACGGCGTCGAGCAGTGCCACTTCCTGCGGCGTGCAGACGACCACGGCCCCGCTGAGCGGCAGCAATTGCGAGAGAGAAAGGGCCACGTCGCCCGTGCCCGGCGGCATGTCGATCACCAGGTAGTCGAGGTCGCCCCAGGCGGTATCGCCGAGAAACTGGGCGAGGTATTTGTGGAGCATCGGGCCGCGCCACGCCACTGGTTCGCCCGGCGGGATGAGCAGGCCCATCGACATCACGCGCAATCCATCGACCACGATCGGCTGAATCCGATCGCCCACCAACACAGGCCGCTCCGAAGTGCCCAGCAGGTGCGGGATGCTCGGCCCATAGACATCGGCATCCATCAATCCGACGGCGCAGCCGGCCCGGGCAAGCCCATAGGAGAGATAGGCGGCCACCGAGCTTTTGCCGACACCGCCTTTGCCGGCCCCGACGGCCAGCACCGTTTTGGCCGTCAACCCGATCTCGCCGATCTTCTCCGGTTTGCGATCGTGGCGTTCGACAACGACTTCGATGTTTCTGTCGGGGAACTTGTCGCGGAGCAACGCAAGCAGCTCTTCGCGGGTTTCATTCCAGATCGGCGCGCTATGGGTGGTCAGGCCGAGCGTGACTTCAATGCGATCGCCATCGCAAACAAGCCGATGCACCTGCTCCATTTGGACGATGCTTCGACCCGACTCGGGATCGGCAAACCCGGAAAGAACCTCGCAGACGATCTCTTCTTTCAGAGGCGTTGCAGCCATAGGGTGCTCCGTTGTTCGCAATGATACAGTCATCCATCAATCGATTAGGCGACGACTCATGGTCCGATCGGCGTCGACAAGACCTTCGAACCAGCCATCACGTGCGCAGTGCGATCGGATGTAAAGGCAGCTTCGAGTGTCTCCCGACTCTGCCAGTTGCGCAATCAGCTTCTATTGGGACCCGACGACGGCTTCCAGCACCACTCCTCGAAAACAACGAAAACTCGGGCTTTTGCAACGATCCGGCTGGAATCGCTGGCCGATTGTACGCGCCAGTTCGATCTTGGCGATTCCGGCAGTGTAGTAACCGGCCTTCTTCAGCAATCGTTCCAGGGCTTCCCATGTGCCACCGGCAATACCGTCCGAATCGCGATACTGCTGTTGTCTTGGCACATTTGCAGACACACGAGGAAATGCTTCGCGAACCGCGTCCCAATCGCCGAAGTACCACGCCTCCAATTCCTCGACGACGATTCGATTGACAACTTGCCAGTCGGTCGAGCCGACGTTTCGGACTTTAAGCCCGGCCTGAACGGCAATCTCGTTCAATTTGCTCTTGAGTTGGCGGCAATCATCATCGTCGCAATCGACCAAGACAACAATTCGCGAATTCGCGGCGAGGGTGGGGGCCAAACCGCGCAATCGTTTCGGAAGCTTTTCAATCAGGTCTCTCTTGCCTTGAAAAGTAAAGATCTCGAAATGAACCGAGTCGGGCAGCAGTCTCGGCAAAACGGCTCGCAAGAAAGCCTCCATCGATTGCTCTTCGACGAAAAAGATCAGGTGTGAGCTCATCGCCGGCTGCTTCACGGACCTTCGGGCAATTCGCCTTGATTCACCAGCGGATCGCCTGCGCGGAAGAACCCCTCCATCCACAAATCGCCCAGCGCCGCGCCCTGTTTCATGAGTTCACCGACACGTTCCATCGCGCCCACACACTGCGTTCGCGTATGCCCTTGCTGATCGCGCCACAGCACCCAAACCTCCTCGGGCCGCAGCCCATTGAGAAAGAACGGCGAATGCGTGGTCGCCAGCAATTGGGTCCGTTCGGCGGCACGACGACACTCCTCGGCCAATCCGCGCAGCAGTCGCGGGTGGAGAAAGTTCTCCGGTTCTTCGATGCCGATAAATGGCGGCGGCGCCGGGTCGTACAACACAACCAAATAGGCGAGCATCTTCAGTGTGCCGTCGGAGGCGAACTTCGCCAAAATCGGCTGCGGAAACGGCGCATCCTTGATTTTTAGCAGCAGGCGGCCGTCGGGCATCGGTTCGGCAAACACGCGATCAATGCGAGGTACGCGCTCTCGCAAAACTTGATAGATCCGCTCCAATCGCTGCGGATGCTGCTCAGCCAAGTACTGAATCACATTCGCCAAATTGTCGCCGGTGCGAGAGAGTCTTTCTTGCGGGCCCGCCTCGGGTTGAACGCGCGCAGACTCGGCCGACAAGTAGGTGACATGCCAGCCGGTGATGAACTCGCGGAGCGCGGCGACGCGGGGATGCTCTTCTAACTGCCCCAAGGCGTTGACGGCCAAAAGGTCGGCGCTTTTCAACGGAATTTCCACTCGTCGGTCATCTGCATCGGGCTGCTCGCCGCTAACGGCACGCCCCTTGCCTTCGTGGTATTCCAGAAATCGAAACGGTTTTCCTCGCGGTTTTCGTCGCCATTGCAGCCATTCTTCGACGACCACCGGTCGCCCATTCCGCTCATCGACCGAAAGATGGTAGGTGATCGTCGGGTAGCCTGGTTCTTTGTACTTGATTTCAATCGTTACCGGCTCCTCGGCGCCGCGCGTCTTCAGTTCTTTTCCACGACCTCGCTTATCCCAAGCGCTGCGCAACCCGACCTCGAAACACTCGGACAAGAACGCGAATACGTCGAAAACCGTGGACTTTCCGCTTCCGTTTGGGCCCAGCAGCACCGTCAGCGGCGAGAGATCATTGATTTCCACGTCGTGCAATGCGCGATAGTTCCGCACGTGAAGCTCGCGCACGCGGGGCGGAGTATATCTGGGCGGTCTCGCCGATGGCCGTGGCATCGCTGTTCACCTCGGTGTTTGCTCGATTCAGTTCTTACGATACTCAGCGATTCGGTTTCGCGGAAGGCGGACCGCCCGGCCCTTCCGCCGTGTTTCTTTGCCCCTTCCGCTCCGCATTCTCCGGCTGCGGCCAAGGGATTCGCGCGGCCAGCCGTTTGCCGGGCGACAATCTCAAGACCGGTGAGAGCCGGGCATGACGAAGCCAAAGCCCGCTCAGCGCGCCGGCCTGACGCGGCGACCAACAGCAGGCGGTCGCCCCGGCCCGCCGCAAGCCCCATTCGCGCGAAGCCCAACGACGCGAGCCGACCACGACACAGCGCGACAACGGATACGCCCGTTTCATCAGGGTCAGCAAATCAAGTATCCGTTTCGCTTCAGCCTGAGTATATTCCACGCACACCATGGCCGCCGGGTGCGCGCCGAGGATATCGACCACTTGTTCAACAAAAGCCACGCGCCGCCATCGCAAAAGCGGGACCGATCCGTCCGCAAATGCGACGAGCCAACTTCGTCGCAGAACAACATCCCACAACCGATCATCCACCTTCACGGCGAAACAGCCCGACGAAATCGGCCGCAACAGCGAGTCGCACTCGCTCAGCAAGACGGCTGTTCCACCGGGCACGCGCGCATCGAGCGCGCGGGCATCTGTTGAGCGGGCATCGGAGAAGCGGGCCTCGACGCGAGCCGCCGAGCGAGCGGGGCGACCGCTTGTGCTTGCCTCGGCGGGGACGGCGTCGTTCGTTTCATCAGGCGGGCGATGGCGGTCTTTCATTCCTCCGGCTCCGTCGGCGGTTCCGCTTCTTCGAAGATGGGCATGCCGTTGTCCTCGACGGCCTCGGTTGTCGGCGGTTCGCCGCTATGATCCGCGGCCGTGGTCGGCTCCATCGCCGCTTCGCTCGATTGCATTGCCGGTTCGCCCAGTTCAGCCGGTTCAGGCCGAGCCGGAGTCTGCTGATCGCGTTGCTCTGCGTGCAGCGGCCGCGGGCGACGCGAAAGCTTGCGAGAACCGTCCGTCTCGGACGACTGGGCTTGCTCGCGGCCGCTCGCTGAAGCCGAAGATCGTGCGGCCGAAGACCGCGCCGACGAGGCGTCTGGGGCCGAGGCGCCTGCGGCCTCGACGAGTTCGCCGGGATCGGCCAGCCCCAAGAGGATCATACGTCGATAAAGCCGGGGACGGCTGATTCCCAACAGGCGTGCCGTCTTGGCTCGATTTCCGCGAGCCAGCCGCAGCGCCCGCGAAATCAGTTCTTTCTCCGCTTGCCGCAGGAAGGCGTCGAGCTGGATGGGCGGCCGTCGCGGCCGCCGTCGATGGGCGTCGAGCGTCCATTGGATGCGGCGCGGCAGATCGGCGGGCGCAACCGCCGTCCCTTGCGCGCGTGCGTGAGCCTGCCGGACGAACTCTTCCAGCTCGGCAGCATCGCCCGGCCAGTGATAATGGTCGAGCAGATCCAGCGCCTCGGGCGAGAACCGCTCGACCTGCTTCTGCCCGGCAGCGTTGCATCGTTCGAGGAAGAATTGAGCCAACAGCGGAATATCTTCGCGCCGCTCGGCCAGCGGAGGAATACTGACGACGATTGCCGCAATGGTTGCCAACAGCTCCGGCAAAATCAGCTCTTTGAAGGTGCTTGCGGCGTCGCGGCGCTCGACGGTGGCCATCACGCGCAAAGGAAATCTCGGCCCGCGAATCTCCTCCCAAACGCAACGCTGCCAGGGTTCGGAAAGCAGGTCGATTCGCAGAAGGAGCAGAGTGCTTCGCCCTGCCGCCCGACCAACCGCCGCGCCGGCCGCCACGGCCCGAATGCTCGATCGAATCATGTCGTCGTCGAGCACAGCGCAATCGATCGGCACCAGTGCGCCGGCCGCATCGGGTTCCGTGCCGAAGTGGGCGGCCATCGCAATCTGTTCCAACCGCGACCCCGGCGGTCCGACGAACAGCACATTCGCCCGCGACGCCTCGGCCGCCTCGACCTGCCGCACCGCCCACCGCATGGCCGGACTCCGCGCAACGAGCTGCTCGATTCCGTGATGCAGCGCCGCCTCGCGCACGGCGCGCTGCACCCACAGATGCCATTGGGCATCGTCGGGCTGAGCTTGCCAATCGATCGACGGCAGCGGCGAATCTCTTTCCTCGGGAGGATCGGTCGCCTCGACGATAACCAGGATGCCGGCGGGCCGTGCTTCGCGGCTTGCATTTCCCTCGCCCAAACGCAGCGGCAGAAAGGTCGCTCGCCGCGGACGCGGCGAACCGCTCGGCAGGCAAATCAAGTCTTCGGTCGATTCGCCCCGTTCCGTTCGCGGCGGAGCGGCCAACGCGGCGGCAATCGCCTCGGGGCCTGAAGGCTCCATCGGCGTTTGATACAGGCACGTCCGGCCGAACAGTTCGTTCCAGGGCAGGCCGACCCACGCCAAACAGGCATCGTTGGCAAACGCCACGCGCCGTTGTTCGTCGAGCACGTACACCGGTTCAACGGCGTTTTGCAACACACGGAGCAAACCGGAAAAAGGACGGCGGCGGTGGGCCATCTTCGCTTGCCAACGCAGACGAGAAATCCTCGGACGAACACACCCGCAAAGCAGGTCTGGGAACAGGTCCGAACCATCGAAAACGCGACGGCGGGCGACGCGAATCGGCCGATTCAGACCGATCGCAGCCGATTGCGGATAGTTGACACCCGTTCGGTTTCGCGCGCCCGGCGGCTCCGCTTTGGAACGTCGGCCTTACCCGCGATTGCCCGCGCACGGGACCGTTCCCCCTTGCCGACATGCCCATGCACTGCGATCATACGCCGAACGGCCCCCGGCGGCAATCCCGTACAGATCGGGTCGACGCCCCGATGCCCGCGCGCGTTTCCGGTGGAGAGGGCAATCGAATCGTGCGGCGGGGGGTGGTCGGCGGCCGTTGAAGAAGCCGCTGAATTCTTTCGGCCGACTGGCGGACCGATGGAAAGGCTTGCTCCGGAACATTTGCCCCGAGGGCGCATCGTGTGCCGCGCTTTCGTTCGCGGCTTCCGGCCGAGGGCGGCACGACGACGGCCGGCTTGACGCCGTTTGAGGGAACCGGGTGATGTCGAATCGAGAACAGAACCACAGCGGCCCGGCACCGCTTTCGGCCTACGCGGATCGCTTGCTGGAAGTGCGGCGCGAGTTTCTGCTCTTTCCCGACCGAATTGTCGTGCGGGCATGTTGGTGGAGCGGCCGGAGCTTCGAGCATGTGGTCAGAACGGCCGATCTGACCGGCGAGGTTCGTGAAACCGTGGTGCGATACCGCATCCACCGTTATGCCGGCTGGCTGTTGGCCGTCGGTGCGCTGATTTTTGCCGCCTGCTTCTACTATGCCGACATCGCGTGGCTTCAGCCGATCGGCTATGTCGCCCTGGCCGCCGCCGCTGTTGGCGGCATAGTCTTGGCCCTGACCCACCGGAACCGGCGCATCCGTTTCGCGCGATTTCCCGATCGCTCGGGACGAATCGTTCTCGACATCGCCGATGCCGGCAATACGGACGAAGACTTCTCTGCGTTCGTCCGAGCGGTCCGACGACAGTGCCGATAGCGGCTGAGATGCTCCCGGCCGAATTCCGCTGCCGGGTAGGCAATGCTCGATTCACTCGATGCAATGCTCTTGCCGCACACGGCGATGCCTGCCGTTTTTTCATAAGGATTGCGCACAGGGGACGCCAATCGTTCTGCGAGCCGGCACATATGTTTCTGCATCAGGGCGACTGTCGTTGCGTCAAAGCGTCGAGAAGGTTTTCGAGCAACGATGTTGTGCGCGCCAGCATCGTATCCGAGGGTATGAGTGCATCGGCCGATTGAACGAACGGGCCGGGCTGCAATTCGTCGGAGCAATGGGCGATCATCCGTTCGATCGAATCGCGGCTGTATTCGATGTGAAATTGCAGGCCGACGACGCGATCGCCCCAGAGAAAGGCCTGGTGACGGCAGGCGTCGCTCGAGGCAAGCAACCGGGCGCCGGGGGCAATAGCGAACGTGTCGCCGTGCCAATGAAAGGCGAGCACCTCGTCGGGCCAAGCGGCCAGCGGCGACCGTCGCGCGGCCTCGGTCCGTCGCACGGGAAACCAGCCGATTTCGCGATGAGGGTTTCGTGTGACCGGCCCGCCGAGCACATCGGAGATCAACTGCGCGCCAAGGCACACGCCCAAGATGATCTTCCCCGCGTCGATCGCCTGACGAATGAATGCCTTCTCTTCAACCAGCCAGGGAAACCGGTCGTGCTCGTAGATGTTCATCGGTCCGCCCATGATCGCCAGGAAATCATAGTCGCGGTGCGCGGGCAGGGGCGCTTCGCCCATCAGGCCGTGCGTCAACGAAAACCCGCGCCGCTGCGCCCACAGGGCGATGTTCGCGGCATCTTCAAAGGGAACATGTTGCAAACAATGGATGCGCATGCGGGCTATCCTTAGAAAAGACGTGGGCGCGGCAAACTCGATCGCGCAATGCGCGAGAAACCGCGATAGCCCGGCAGTCGGCGCCAACCCGTTCGCCGGCGCCCAACCGATCGAGAACTCGAGAAGATCGGTTGCGCGTCAAGCATAGACGACCGGCAGATTCCTTCGCAAGCACCCGGCGTTGTTTTTCGCAAACAGCGGAGGCCGTTTTCGGCCGAAGCCGCGGCATGGCGTTGCCGACGCGGGGCCGTTTAGCGATATTTCGCTTTCACCGGGTGCGGTTCCCCGGAGGCGATGCGCACAGGCGCGCCCGCGAATCGCATCGCTCCACCGGCACACGGCGCCGCCGATTGCCTTGGGCGGGCATTGCTCCGCGGTCGAAAAACCGTTGGCGACGACAGGGGCGCGAGCTTCCGCCATCGGCGCTCGGTTGCAAACCCTGCAAGTCGGGAGAATAATGTCGGCAGGCCTTTTTGAACCATTGCGTTGCAAGGCGGCAGCGCGAAAAGGTTCGGCCGCCGATCAGCCAATGCACGGTTGAACGATCGCCATTGTTCGACAGCGCGATGTCGTCATGTCAGATGTTGCGGAACAATTAGACACGACGGTCGAGATCGTCACGCCCGAGAATATCTCGTTCCGCTATGCGCTGGCCGGTCCGTTTTCGCGGTTGCGGGCCTACGGCATCGATTTGGCCATTCGTTTTGGGGCGGCGATCGCGCTGGCCGTCGGCGCTGCGACGCTTTTTGGGACGTTGGGGTTGGGCGGATTCGGCTTCGGGATCACGTTGGTCGGCTGGTTCGTATTGGCGTTTTTCTACGGGGGCGTGTTCGAGGCCTATTGGAATGGTCAAACGCCGGGCAAGCGGTTGGTCGGCATCCGCGTGTTGACCATCGATGGGCGTCCGATCAACGGCGTGCAGGCGGTGTTGCGAAATATCCTCCGAATGGCCGACATGCTCCCGTTCCTCTTCGCCGAGGCCGGGTTGCTGGGGCTTTATCAGGTGGGGCTGTGGACGATGATCGGCAACGCCCGCTTCCAACGGCTGGGCGACCTGGTGTGCGGCACGATGGTCGTCGTCGAAGAGAGTACGGGCATCGCCGCGACGGCCAAGTTCCACGCGCCGCAAATCGTGGAAATCGCAAATCTGATTCCGCCGCAATACGTGCCGAGCCGTTCGCTGGCCAAGGCGTTGATGGCCTATGTCGAACGGCGCGGACAGTTTTCGCCGCAACGACGAAACGAACTGGCACAACACTTGGCCGGGCCGTTGCGAACCGTCTTTCAGATGCCCGCCGATGTACCGCCCGATGTGCTGCTGTGCGCGGCCTATCAGCGTTGGTTCGGTGAGCGAAGGGAGGAGGAAACGGCGCCGCGCGCGGCCTGAGCGGAGATCGTTGACTGCGAATACGCGGGAAGCTCGGCGGCCGGGGAAGCGATCGAAGGGGGAAACGATCGAAGATCGGCCGCTCGGAGAGTTCACTGCCCCAAAACCCAGGTCTCGGATCTCTTGTTCTCCCGGCAAGAATCTCAGCGGCCAATGAGAGCGAGTTTTTGGCGCGGTGCGGCAGCACCGGTTGGCCGGCGGCCCTGCCGCCCTATATTACGAACCTTGGAATCTCTTGTTATCTCGGCAAAGACTCCAGCGACCAACGGGAGCGGGTTCTCACCCGGGTGCGGCAGCACCGATTGGCCGGCGGCCCTGCCGCCCTGTGTTACGAACCTTGGAATCTCTTGTT
>Ga0308414_1002884_pt1 | contig 11093 bp, 6 predicted proteins | sample HotsprSampleOS50_FD_205667 | JGI IMG/M metagenome (GOLD analysis project Ga0308414, IMG submission 205667) | Hot spring phototrophic mat microbial communities from Octopus Spring, Yellowstone National Park, Wyoming, United States - 20090730_OS50 ... | reverse complement strand
TGGCCGCGGCGCGGATCATGGTGGGGCCGCCGATGTCGATGTTCTCGATCAGCTCCTCCACCGTGGCGCCGGGCTTGGCGGCGGCTTTTTCGAAGGCGTAGAGGTTGACGACCACCATGTCGATGGGAGAGATGCCGTGCTGCTCGAGGGCGGCGCGGTGCTCGGGGACATGGCGCCGGGCGAGCACGCCGGCGGCGATGACGGGGTGGATCGTCTTCACACGGCCGTCCAGGATCTCGGGAAAACCTGTGACCTCGCTCACGTCGCGGACGGCGAGGCCCGCTTCCCGCAGCAGGCGGGCGGTTCCGCCGGTGGAGATGAGTTCGCAGCCGAAGGAGGCGAGGCCGCGGGCGAAATCGATGAGTCCGGTCTTGTCCGTGACGCTGAGGAGCGCGCGCTGGATTCTGGGCATGACTTTTCATTCTGCCATCGAAAGGCCCCTTGGTACCATGAGAGCGTGGCACACAAAGTGACTCTGATTCCGGGCGACGGCATTGGACCGGAGGTGGCGGCGGCCACCGTGCGCGCCGTGGATGCGACGGGCGTAAAGATCGAATGGGAGACCGCCGAGCTGAGCGCGGAGATCATCGAGAAGTCCGGCGCCAGCCTGCCGGCGCACGTGCTGGAGTCTCTGGAGCGCACGGGGGTGGGCCTGAAAGGGCCCGTGACGACGCCGGTGGCGGGAGGCTTCAAGAGCGTCAACGTGGCGCTGCGCAAGACGCTCGACCTGTTCGCCAACGTGCGGCCGGTGTTCACGCTGCCCGGGCTGAAGACGCGTTTTCAGGACGTCAACATCGACATGGTGATCTTCCGGGAGAACACGGAGGATCTCTATTCCGGGCTGGAGCACGAAGTGGTGAAAGACGTGGTCGAGAGCCTCAAGATCATCACCCGCTACGCGTCGATGCGGATTGCGAACTACGCCTTCGCCTACGCGCGCAAGAACGGGCGGCGCAAGGTGACTGCCGTGCACAAGGCCAACATCATGAAGCTGAGCGACGGGCTGTTCATCCGCTGCTGCCGCGAGGTGGCCACCGAGTACCCCGACATCGCCTACAACGAACTCATCGTGGACAACGCGGCGATGCAGCTCGTGATGCGCCCGGAGACGTTCGACATCCTGCTGCTGCCGAACCTCTACGGCGACATCGTGTCGGACCTGGCCGCGGGGCTGGTGGGCGGGCTGGGCGTGGTGCCCGGCGCCAACATGGGCGAGAAATGCGCGGTGTTTGAAGCCGTGCACGGCTCCGCTCCCGACATCGCCGGACACGGCATTGCGAATCCCACCGCGCTGATGTCGTCCGCGATTCTCATGCTCCGCCATCTGGGCGAGGGTGCGGCCGCGGACCGCCTGCAGAAAGCGGTGATGGCCGCGTATGCGGAGGGCACGCATCTGACGCGCGACGTCGGCGGCTCGGCCACCACCGGCGAGTTCACCGATGCGGTGATCCGCCACCTTGGCTGAGGCGGCGGACCACCGCTTCCTGCGGCGGAGTTACTTCATGGTCACCGTCACCGGTGACTGGAGGCGGAACGAAAGCACGCTCTCGGCCGGGAGGGCGGCCGGCTCGCCGCGCGTGGCCATGTTGGTGGCCGTGCCCGCGCCGGCGGTTCACGACAGTGTAATTTCAGGCTGCAAAACTAGGGGGTGGATTCCATTATGAGGACTTTCATTTTTGCAGCAGCGCTCATCCTTTTTTCATCAAGCGGATGCGCACAGGAAAACCGTGGCCGCATTGTAGGCCGCGTAACCGATCCGGCAGGACTGGCCGCCGGGGGCGTGAGGATCCGTGCTGTCAACGTGGCAACCGGCTCGGTCCGCGAGGCCGTCACCGATCCTGCCGAGGGCGCCTACGTGGTCCCCATGCTTCCGCCGGGCGTCTATCGACTGGAAGCTGAACGCGAAGGGTTTGCACCGCTGACGCGCGCCGGCGTGCGAGTGGACGTCGACCAGGCGGCCCGCGCGGACCTGCAACTGACGCTTGCCTCCACCGCCGAGTCGATCACCGTCACCGCGGACGCCCTGCAGGTCAACACTGTCAATGCTCATGGAGGCGGGCTTGTTGCGCGGAAACAGATTGAAGATCTGCCGCTGAACGGGCGCAATTTCATCCAGCTCGGAACGCTCGTGCCCGGGGCTGCGCCGGTTCCGTCCCGCTTCGAGCTGCAAGGAATCCAGCCGGCCCGGAACGGGTTTGCCGTGAATGGCCTGCGAACGCAATCGAACGTCTTCTTGCTGGACGGGGTCACAAACACCGACCCGAATTTCAACGGGTATGTGGCGACGCCCCCGCCGGATGCGCTCGAACAGTTCCGCATTGTGACGGGCACTTTCTCCGCCGAATACGGCAATTCAGCGGGAAGCACGGTGAACGCGGTCACCCGGAGCGGAACCAACGAGCTTCACGCGCGGGCATGGAATTTTCTCCGCAACGACGCTCTGGATGCGCGGGACTTTTTCGCCCGATCGCGCCCGCCGCTGCGCCAGAACCAGTTCGGCGCAACTGCCGGAGGAAAGATCGTCCGCGACCGCACGTTCTTTTTCGGCTACTTCGAGGGCCTGGAGGCGAGAACCGGAACGACGCAAAACGTGGTGGTTCCGGCATCCAGCGAGCGCGCAGGCAACTTCTCCGCATCCGCTCAGCCGCCGCGCGATCCCGCTGCGGGCAATGCTCCATTCCCCGGCGGGCAGATTCCCCGCGAGCGCTTGTCGCCGATTGCCACCAAATTGCTCGAGGATCTCGTTCCCCTGCCCAACTCACCGGGAAACCGTTTTGTTCGTTCGCCGGTGGTTTCCACCAGCGGCATGCAGTACGGGGTTCGCATCGACCACCAGATTTCCAGCCGCCATCTGCTGTTCGGCCGCTATGCGATGGACGCCCGGGAAACGAAGAACCCGCTTGGCGCAGCCAATTTCTCCCCGAAAGGGAGCGACAGCGCGGACGACATCCACAACGCGGCGGTCTCGCACACCTGGGTGTCGGCGCCCAACCGGATCATTGAGAGTTCACTGGCTTTCAACCGGCTTTTCAGCCGTCCCGCGACCTGGAGCGGAATCGATCCCGCTTCTTACGGGTGGCGCTTCCCGGCAACCGAGCCAACCGCGCTCGGCCTGCCCTTCGTTTCCATCACCGGTCTTTTCAGCGTGGGCGACGTGCAACAGAGCTGGACGCGCCTGGCGAGAAACACTTACCAGGCGCAGAGCCAAATGGCGTGGCTGCGCGGCCGCCACTCCATGAAAATGGGCGGCGATATACGGCAGCAGAAGATCTATCTCATCTTTCCCAACCGCCCAAACGGCGACTTCCTCATGAATGGTACGTTTACTGGAAATACGCTGGCCGATTTTCTGATCGGAAGAACCGCGCAGTTCCGCCAGGGGGGCGGCCAGCCCGCCAAGCATTTCATCGGATATCAGAGCGCCTTTTTCTTCCAGGACGACTGGAGAGTCCATCCGCGGCTGACTCTGAACGCGGGACTGCGGTACGAGCTGCCCGTGCCGTATTACGACAAGCAGGACCGCATGGCGTCTTTCCAGCCCGGCAGGCAGTCGACGGTGCGTCCCGGCGCGCCGGAGGGATTGCTCTTCCCTGGCGATGCAGGCGTGCCGAGGGCCACCATTGCGACAGACCGGAACAACTTTGCCCCGCGGTTTGGTTTCGCCTGGGACGTCCGCGGCGACGGCCGCACCAGCTTGCGCGGAGGCTACGGCATCGCCTTTGACGCCGTGCCGGGAGTGGCTGCGTTCCAGAACATCAACGTACCGCCGTTCAACCGCTTCGTCCAGCTCACGGCGCCGGCATCCTTCGCCAACCCTTACGAGGGGCTGCCGTCGAACCCGCAGACCGACCCTCGTCTGGAGTTCCCGTGCCCTTGCCTGGTGATCGGATTCTCGCCGGATTTCCGCACTCCTTACGCGCAGAATGCCAGTCTGAGCGTACAGCAGCAGTTGAGCCGGGACCTGTTGGCCGAAGCCTCCTATGTCGGCACATTCGGGCGGAAACTGGCCGGTTATCTGGAAGTCAATCCCGCCATACCCGGCCCGGGAGCCACTCTGGCAAATACCCAACAGCGCCGTATTTACAAGGATTATAATCTTGTCCGCCCGACATTCAGCCAGTTCAATTCCCACTACCACGCGTTGCAGCTCAGAACGGAAAAGCGGTATTCGTCGGGACTCGTATTCTCTGCCTCTTACGTGTATTCGAAGGCGATTGACTACCAGTCATCGCTGAATTTCAGCGGGGAGAACCGCCCGCAGGATGCATTCAGCCTGCGAGACGTGCGCGGGCTGGCGGCCTTCGACGTGCGTCACCGCTTTGTGGCCAGCTACGCCTGGGAGGTTCCTTTCCCGCGCGGCGCCGCCCAGCCCCTGAAAGTCCTCCTGGCCGGATGGCAGCTGTCCGGCATCGTTGCCGCTCAGAGCGGCAGTCCGCTGACAGTCAACGAACCGGTGGATTTGAGCCTCCGCGGGTTGAACGCGGATCGGCCGGACCAAATCTCCAATCCCAACAATGGGCCGAAGCGCCCCGAGCAGTGGTTTGACACGGCTGCTTTCCGCAGACTTCCGGCCGTGGCTGGCGGGCAGCGCCCGGGGACTGCCGGCCGCAACACGGTCATCGGCCCTGGACTGGTGCAGACTGACCTCGCTGCGATGAAGCGGTTCAGGCTGCGCGAGAACGGTTTCGCGGAGTTCCGCAGCGAGTTTTTCAACGCGCTGAACCACACCAATTTCCGGGACCCGGGCACCAACATTGGCGCTCCGGCTACGTTCGGGGTCATCCAGGCGTCGCGACCGGCGCGGATCATTCAGCTCGCCGTCAAGCTGGGCTTCTGAGGGGCGCTGCGGGCAGCGCAGTAGTATGCTGGCCGGCCGCGTCTGACAGCCGCGTGCGCGCCGAGCCGTTTGGTTCCGCAGGCCCTCGCGCGCCCGCAGACGGCGCATGCCGGGAAGTCATCCGGCAGCGCGCAGGCCGCGCCGCGCCCGGGCCGCCGATGCAGCGAACGGCCGCAGATGGAAAGGTGCCTTCACCGCGGGGAGCGCCCCCGCACCGTTGCAGAACGCGGACCAGAAGCCGTGCGGCGGGTGCTCGGCCGGGCGGCGGGCGCGCATGGGAACAGCGTGATCGGGAAAGCGCGCAGAGACGCAGCGGATGCATGAAAGCAGCCGCCGAGCAACGGGGAGGCGACCGGCCAAGCAAACAAAGGAAAGTGAATTTGTTTGCCGTTTGGCCGGCCGCGCTTTCACGGTCTACTTGACCGTGACGGTGACAGGGTCTTTGAGCCGGAACGAAAGCACGCTTTCGGCCGGGATGGTGGCCGGTTCGCCGCGCGTGGCCATGGCGGTGGCCGTGCCCGCGCCGGCGCCGACGCCCGCGCCCACGGCGGCGCCCTTTCCGCCGCCGGCAATGGCGCCGATCGCCGCGCCGACGCCCGTCATGATGGCGCCGCGGGTGACGTCCTTCTTCACGCTGCTCTTGGCTTCGGCGACATGGGGGCCAGTCTGGATCTCCACCTTGCCCGCAACCGTCTGAATGGAACGCAAGGCGATGCCGATCTGCGCCACGCCCTTGACGCGACCGCCGGGATCGCTTTCGACAACCACGCCTTCCACCTCCGCGCCCTTGGGCGCGATGGTGACGCCGTCGACCACGAGCGGCTCAACCAACGTGGCGTGAAAGACTTCGCCTTCCTTGGCATCCTTGGTGGAGAGGGTTGCCGCAGTGCGGATCACAACCTGTGTTCCGGCAGGAACGGTAACGGGCTTGGGAGCGGGCGGGGGCGGCGCCACGGCGGTCGTGGCGGGGGAGGAAGAGCCGGAAGGTTTCTCGTCTGCGGCCGGCGTGGCCGGCGCGGCCTGCGAGGGGCCCGGTTGAGCCTGAGAGGCCTTCTGGCGGGCCTGTTCCAACTGCCGGCGTGCGTCCGCCGCCTGTTTCTGCGCCTGATCGAGCTTCTTGCGCGCCTCATCGAGCTGCCGCTGCTGCTCCGCCTGGGCGGCCTTTGTCTCGGCCTCCTCCAACTGGCGGCGCGCCTCGGCGGCCTGCTGTTCTGCCTCGGCCAGTTTCTTCTGCGCTTCTTCCAACTGCTGCCGGGCTTGCGCGTCGGCGGCAGGCTCCTTCTTGCAGCCGGCGGCGGCAAAGAGCAAAACTGCGGCAACAAAGATCCAAAGAGTCTTTCTCATCATCGAAGTCCCTCTCTTTCCCCCGAGGCGGAGTTGATCCTCCTCATTCAGTGTAACCTCGCCGGAGCGGTGACTTCCGGCGCGGACGCCGATATACTCGATCGAAAGACAGAATCGAGGGCGATGAAGCACGGCTCAGGCAATCCGGTGACGCGCCGCGCGTGGGCGGGCCTTGCGGGCCTGGCTTTGATTCGAAGCGCCGGCGCCGTGAAGGCCGCCACGTTCCAGTGCGACGCCACGCCCCCGCCGGGACAGCCCAACATCTGGGTGGAGCCGGTGAAAGAAGTGCTCGATCCGCTCTTCTGCAAGGGGATCGTGCTGGAAGGCAACGGGCAGCGCGTAGTGCTGGCTTCGCTGGACTGGTGCGGTGCGGGCGGTGCGACGCATGACCGGATCTGCTCCGCGCTGGCGCATGCGTCGGCCGCCTCGCGGCGCAACGTCTGGTTGCACACAGTGCACCAGCACGCCGCGCCCTATGTGGTGGAGGACGCCTACCCGCATCTGGAAAAGGCCCGGCCGCAGGCGTTGCGGATGTCGGCGCGGTATCTGGGACTGCTTTCGGAAAAGATTTCTGCAGCCGCGGCGGCGGCGCTGGGCCGGATGATGCCGGTGGAGCGCGTGGGCGCGGGCCTGGCAGCGGTGGAACGGGTGGCGAGCGCGCGCCGGCTGCTGGTGGACGGCAAGATTGCGACGCGTTACAGCAGCACAGCGCGCGCGCCGGAACTGGCCGGGCTGCCGGAAGGAGACATCGATCCCGATCTGCGCTGCGTGACGCTGGAAGGCGCGCGGGGCATCGTGGCGCATCTGGTGTTCTACGCCACGCATCCGCAGACGTTCTGCTGCGACGGGCGCGTCTCGGCGGACTTTGCGGGCGCAGCGCGGGCGGAAGTGGAAAAAGAGGCGGGCGCGCCGGTGATTTACTTCACCGGTTGCGCAGGCGATGTGACGGTGGGCAAGTACAACCAGGGGCGTGAAGAGCAGCGGCGGGAGCTGGCCGGGCGCCTGGCGGACGGCATGCGGCGCGCGGTCCGCGCGGCGGCGTTCGAGACCGCGCCCGGCTTCGCCTGGCAAACGGCGCCGCTGCGGCTGGCGCCCCGGCAAGATGCGCCTCCCATCGAGGCCGGCATGTCCGATGCCGAGGCCTACCGGGCTGCCATCCGGCTGGCGTTCGCGCGCCGGGACCGGGCGCTGGCGGCGTGCGCGCTCCGACTTGGGCCGGCGTGGATCCTGTGCCTGCCGGGCGAACCGCTGCTCGCGTTCCAGCGGGAGGCGCAGCAGGCGGCTGCGGGCCGCTTCGTGTGCGCCGCCGGTTACGGGGACATTTTCCCCGGGTATTTGTGCCGGGACGAGGACTACCGTCTCGGCGGGTATGAACCGAGTGCATCGAACGTGCTGCCAGGCAGCGAGGAACGCGTCCGAAAGGCGATCCGGTGGCTGGCGGAGCATGGCTCGTGAAGGAGGATTCGCATGGAAAACAACAGGGGAAATTCCCCGGAAACGCGGCGGGATTTTGTCCTGAAAAGCGCCGCCGCGGCCGGCGCGGCGGGGCTGGCGTTGCCCCGGGCCGGACTGGCTGCGCTCGGCGGCCCGCCCAGCGTGACGTACCCGGCGGAAAAGATCAAGGAGCTGACGCGGTGGCCGCGCTACGGTCCGGCGGAGCGGCAGGCGCTGCACGAGCTGATCGAGGCCAATACCTTTTACGAAGCGCTTCCGGCGTTCGAACAGGAGTGGAAGGACTACACGAAATCGCCGTTCGTGAAGGCGCACATGAACGGATCGAGCGCTCTGACTTCGATGTATTTCGCACTCGACTTGCCGCCGGGCAGCGAGGTGATGGTTCCTTCCTACACGTTCTTCTCCACGTGCCTGGCGATGCGGTTCTTCGGGCTGGTTCCGATTTTCATCGACATTGATCCGAAAACCGCCTGCTTCGATCTGGAAGATGCGAAGCGCAAGCTGACGCCGCGCACGCGCGCCGTGGTGGCGATGCATTCCTGGGGGCTGCCGTGCGAGATGGATCACATCGCCGCCTGGTGCAAGGAGAAGGGGCTCATTCCGCTGGAGGACGCAGCGCACGCGCACGGCGCCTCGATGCAGGGAAAGGCCATGGGTACCTGGGGCGTTATGGGGATCTACTCGTTCCAGGCGTCGAAGGTGCTGCCGACGGTGGAGGGCGGCATGGGCATGTATCAGACGCGGGAGTACTTCGAGCGCGCCGCGGCGTTCGGCCATTACGAGGATCCCGTGAAATTCGCCAAGGACAGTCCGGTGCGGGCTTATGAAGGCACGGGCTTCGGGCAGAAATACAGAATGCACCCGTTTGCCGCCGCGGTGGCGCGCGTGCAGTTGCGGGGGCTGGAAGAGCGCAACGAGATCGTCCGCCGCAATGTGCAGAAGCTGAACAGCCGCCTGGTGCAGCTGCCCGGCCTGAGCGAGCCGCGGTGCCGCCCGGACCAGAAGCGGGTCTATTACCACGCCAACATGCTGTTTCTGGATTCGGCCAAGGCGGGTTTTTCCCGCGATCAGCTTGTGCGGGCGCTGAAAGGAGAGGGCGTCGGCGTCAGCGTGTGGGACTACCCCGAGCAACACAAGCTGAAGATCTATTCCGAGGCGAAATGGTGGCACCACCCGCCGACCATTCCGGCAAAAATGCCCGGCAATCAGCAGGTGAATGCCACGCACATTTTCCTGCCGCTGATGCACGGCGAGGCGGACGAGCTGATCGATCAATACGTCCGGGCGTTTGAGAAGGTCTGGTCGCGCCGCACGGAGGTGAGCAAGCTGTAGGCGCGGCCTACACGCTCGCCATCGCCGCCTGGAGCATCGCGCGCGTGTAGCCGACGTTGTAGGCGTAGCCGCCGTAGGAGCCGCCGCCGGGATAGTAAGGCTTGAAGTCCGGCCGCTCGCGGTCGATGTCGAGGGCGCGTGGGTGCTCGGGATAAATGATCCCGTTGTAGCCGAGCCGGACGACTTCCTTCATCACGGCGAACATGTCCACTTCGCCTTCGTCGGGGAACACCTCGGTGTAATCGACGTAAGGCTTGCGCACGCGCACGTTGCGGTAGTGCATGTGGTTGATGGCTTTGCGCTGCATGAAGTAGCGGAAGACTTCCACCGGGTCTTCGCCCAGTTCCCGGGTCACCCCGCAATCGTAAGTAATGCCGTTGGACGGGCTGGGCACGATGCTGACCAGCTTCTTCCATCCCTCCAGAGTGGCCATGATCTGGCCGGAGCCGCGGCTGAGGGGCACGGGCGGGTCGTTGGGGTGCAGCGCCATGCGCACGCCGGCCTTTTCCGCTTCCGGGATGACCGCCTTGAGAAAATACGTGATGTTTTTCCACATTTCGTCGAGAGAATGCGCGCCGATTTCCGGCGGAGGCGGCAGGTCTTTCACCTTGTCGTAGGTGTAGGCGGTCATGCCGGCGCCGCCGCGGCCGAACTCTTCGTAATAGCCTTCCACCAGGCGGTAGGCATAGAAGTTGTATTCGACCACGGGCAGGCCGCAACGGCCGGCCACGCGGATCGACTGGATGACCTTTTCGATTTCCTCGTCGCGCCCCGGGCGGCCGTAGATCGTGTTGGGGAAGCCGCCGATCATCATGTTGTACAGCGTCATGCCCGCCTGGCGGATGCGGTCCATCTTGGCGCGCAGTTCGGCTTCGTCCCAAGGGATGCGCGTCCAGCCGCTCAACAGGTGAGTGATGCCGAGCTGGCGGATGCGGCGCAGGTCGCGCTCGGCGAAGGTGTTCCAGGCGATTTCGAGGCACAGCTTCGGCGTGTCGGGACCTTCCTCAAAGGGCCATGACCGTTTCCTGGATTGCGCCGAAACGTGAATGTGCGGCGCGGCGGCGAGCACGCCGGCGGCCTGCATGGCGCGGCGGCGCGACAGCTTGTCCTGCATTCCCGATCCTCCTGCAATAACGTCGCAACAGCCCGCGCTCGGCGGGGCATGACCGATCATATCGTGCGAAGAGGCGGGACTCAAACGGATCCCGTCGACCGCCGCGTTGCCCTGTGCAGAGCCAAAGTGAGAATCAGCCCGGAGAGGCGCTACGCACGCCAGCTCCGGGCGCCCGCATGAAAAAAACGGTGCGCGGCATGGCCGAGGGGTCAGCAGCCGCCGCGCACCTTGTCAGAAACGAAGCTTCAGAACAATCTCGATGTTGCGGGCATCGTAGGTAGACAACCCATGCGCGCCGAAACTCGCGCTCTGGCCCGCGCCGGCGAGCTGGCCGTTGGCGAGGTTGGTGACGATTTCGGTGGCGCCGAGACCTGTCGAGTAACTGGGACTGAACTGAGTGTGGTTGAGGAAGTTGTGCGCGTGGGCCTGCAAGTCGAGGCGGAAGCGCTCGCTGATGGCGAAGGTCCGCTGGATGCTGAAATTCACGTTGTTCAACGGCTCGTTGCGGATGTCGTTGTAGGTGAAGGCGGCGGTGCCCCACCAGAAGTTGTCGCGCTGCAGCGACCCGTTGGCGACGACGACGGTCTGGCCGGCGAAGGCGTCAGGATTGTACTTCAGATAGGCGAAGGCGCCCGGGCGAATCACGCGGCCGCTGGGCAGCGTGACGGACGTCCTGCCGTCGTACCAGCCTTGCAGTTCCCTGGGAAGCACTCGCGGAACACCCGGCAAGGCATGGGGCCTGCCGTTCAGGGAGTTGCTGTTGGCCCCGGTGACGACCAGCGGGGTGCCTTTCTGGTAGACCCAGACGCCGCTGACCTGCCAGCCGCTCATGAGGCCGGAGAGGAAGCGGTTGGAGGGGTTCAGCGTGTGGCCCTTGCCGAAGGGCAACTCGTAAAGGGCGTTGATGACCGCTCTGTGAGGAATGTCGTTTGGCGACAGCCTGCGGTTGTTGGACAGGTTGACGAGATCGCCGCCCTGGAAGCCGAAGCCTTCCCCGCCGAAGTTATTCTG
>Ga0308414_1002883_pt1 | contig 11100 bp, 15 predicted proteins | sample HotsprSampleOS50_FD_205667 | JGI IMG/M metagenome (GOLD analysis project Ga0308414, IMG submission 205667) | Hot spring phototrophic mat microbial communities from Octopus Spring, Yellowstone National Park, Wyoming, United States - 20090730_OS50 ... | reverse complement strand
TGCCGCGCTTCCGCGGCGCACGCGTGGGCGATGCTTTCGACCTCGCGCGTGCTGATCGGCACCCAGCCGACGATGATGCTGTCCGAATTCAGAAATACAATCTGCATTACGTTCTCCTCTCTGCGGCGATTCCGCGACGCCCCTCGCGGGGCGTTTCGTCCCCCGCCGCACGGGGGGACTCGTCAGGCGGACACGATGGAGTAGTAAGGCCGGCAGTACTCGCCGTGCCCGAGGATGGTCAGCCGGGTGATGGGATGGATATCGCTGAGTCTCAACTCCATCCGAGCAGAGAGAGCCTCGTCGAACTGACCGAACGGTCCCGCAACGAGAGTGGTCTTCTCGCGTGGACCGTAGAGGTACTGGGTCTTGAGGACCCAAAAAGGTGCGGGAGAGAGAGCGGAAGCCTCCGGGACGCTCTGAATGCCCCGGACTGCCGCCCGTTGGAGCAGGCGGTCGACGCCATCGACGTCATCGGATTCCAAGAGGTCGTAAAGCAAACCCGTGTGGAGGTCCGCGTCCGGCGGCAGGGACAAATACTCCGTGCGCGCGTCGTCGCTGATCACAACGACGATCCGGTCGGCGAGCCGGTACGCGGACGCCGTGCCGTATGCCAGGTCTGCTGCCTCCACTGACAGGAACGGATCGGTAGCGAGGAGGACTTCAGCTTCCTCACGCGTAGGGAAAATGGTCTGGAAATTCATGTTGTCTCCTGTGCGGCATCCCGCGACACGGGGTAGCACCCCGTGTTTCGTCCCCTTCCGCACGGGGGACTCATCAGGCGGATTCCCAATAGGCGCGCAGTTCGCCCACCGCCTCCAAGAAACGGTCGAGAGCCTCGACCGAAGAGCGGAAGATCCACTGCTTGTCGTGGGTGGCTGCGAGCAGCTTCTGGTCGATCAACTCGTCGACAGCTTCGAGAGGGATTTTCTTCTCGATGGACAACTCTACCCGATGAATCAGTGTTGGGTGCATTGTGCTCCTTCCTTTCTACGGCTTCCCGCGACGGGGGGCGTCCTCCGTTCCACGTCTCGGTGTGCTCAGGCTCACCGCCTTGACGGGGCGGCGCTTCCGAGCCTATTGGCCGAAGCGTGGGGGCGCTGTATCCGCCCGCCCGAGGGACGCCCTCACCCCGGGAAGGCTGCCACCTGTGTGTGCAGCTCCCCGCCCCCGGTGGCCGAAGCGGGTCACCGCAACGGTGCCTACCGCCTTGACGGGGCGGCGCTGCCGTCGCCGAGCACCGCTCGGCGTCCTGATCTCCCAGGCCGCCGAGCTGTGCCCGTCATGATTTGATTATGCCCCGACACTGTCAGCCTGTCAACAGTTTTTTTCGAAAAAATATTCTCCCTGTTTTCAGAAACTTGCGGATCCCGTCTCCGCGCCCGCCTGCCGCACCAGGCGCTCTGCAGATCCTATTGATGGCTGCAAAGTACTGATATCAAATCATTTATCGTCTGCTGCCCCGAGCCGCCGCAGCCACTCCGGCAGCATCTCCTCTATGGATGCCCATAGCGATGCCGGCACTCGCGCCTGGTAGCCCGCCCGCTCGATCTCCCTGAGATCCGGTATCGCATCCAGCGCCGCCTCTGCCTGCCGCAACGCCTCCCGGGCGATCCCCAGCAGCGCCTCGATGCGCGGCGCGGCGCGGTGCAGAGCCAGTCGCAACCGCTTCTGCCGCAGCCGGCAGCCGCTGCACATCCGCCGCAGATCCGGCTGCGCTTTGAGCCACTGCGTTGCGGTTGGCACTGCCTGGCCACACAATGCGCACGGCACCGCCACTCTGCGCCGCGCCATGCCGTCACTCTGCCCTCGCTTTGGGATTGGGATCATTCGATCCCGCCGCACTCTCGAGCCGCTGCACGCGGGCGCCCTCGCTGCGCGGCGCACTGACACCCTCGCCGCGCCGTGCACTGACGCCCTCGCTGCGCCGCATGAACGCCGGCCTCTCCAGCAACCCGGCGTCGTACAGCAGATCGCTGATCTCGTCGCTGCGGCGAGTGCGCACTGCGCATTTCGGATTGTGCCACTCCGTGCCCGCCTGCCCGTCCAGCGCCGCGTCCACGCCGGCGGCCATGTCCTCCGCAAGCGCGTCCAGAGCAGCGAGGCTCGTGTACAGCAGCTCGATCTCGTAGCCGCGTTCCTGGAGCACCACCACGGTTGTGTGGCGGCGGCGGTACACCGCCGCCACCTTGGGGTTCGTCATGATGATCCGCATCGCCGCTACTCCATCATCGCCTCGCCGGCGCTCAGTTTCCGCTTCTTCTCGCGCACGTCCAGCACCGCGAACTGGGTCACGTCCTCGCTGCGGGCGATGATGTCGGGCCGGACTCCGTTGCGCAGCAGCTTCTCGCGGTTGATCATGCGCCGCTCCTGCACGCGGTAGCTCAGGACCACCGACTCGTACTGCGCCTTCTCGACGCCCCGCGACAACAGGAATTCCATCAGCCAGTCCTTGGCCGCTTTTTGCTCCTCCTCCAGCTCGCGGATGCGGTTGCGCGTATCCATGTACTGCGCCAGGGTGCGAGAGAAGCTATCCAGCTCCTCCGGCGCAATCCCCAGCTCCCCCAGCCGGACAGGTTCTTCGTTTCTGGTTGCCATGTTTCGTCCTCTCATTTCAGTTGTCCCCAGCTCCTCGCAATGGAGTAGCTGGCATTGTAGTCTACGCTCAGCTTCACTGCGCTGACCATGATTTGCCGCAACGCGGAGGCGAAATCCTCTGCGCAGTCCTCGTCAGCCTCGAACACCAGCTCGTCATGGATCTGGAGCAGAGGCAGCACGGTGAATCCCAGACTGCGGAACTCGCGCACGAGTTCCATCGCCCGGTTCATCGCGATCTTCAGAATTCCCTGCGCGCTCGACTGGATGGGCATGTTCCCCGCTTCGCGCACCGCTTTCCTGGCCAGCGGCGCGTGCGTGCTCATCGCCGTGGGCAGCAACCGGACCCGCCCGAACATGTCCCAGACACAGCCGAACGTCGTGGCCCGCGATTCCTGCAGCTGCATCCAGCGCCGGATGCCCGGGTAGGTGCGGAAAAAGCTCTCCACCATCTGCTCGCACTGCTCCAGAGGCAGGAGCGGCCCGCCTTGCGCCACGATGTTGTACTGGGCGCCCTGCGGCTTCTGCCCGTACAGGATGCCGAATCCCACGGTTTTCGCCGGCAGCCGCACTTCCTGCTTGAACCGCTTCCAGTCGGCTCTCTCTTCGTCCGTCCATTCCTCGTTGCCTCCGGCGTCCTCCCGCTTGGCTTTCAGGCTCAGCCCGATGTAGTACTGCCTCTGCTCCTCGGCAACGCCCATTGCATTCACGGCGGTCAGCGTGTGGATGTCGCTGCCGTTGCGGATCGCACTGAGCAGCGTCTCGTCGCCGCTGAGGTGCCCGGCCAGCACCATCTCGATCTGGCTCAGGTCGCAACTGACCAGCACGCGCCTTGGCGGCGCGACAAAGCAGTCCCGGATGGCAAGGCCCAATTTCGTTCTGGCAGGGATGTTTTGCAGGTTCGGATTGTCGCTGGTCAGCCTCCCGGTTTCCGTGGATGTGTGGCGGAACGTAGTGCGGATGCGCCCGTCCGGCTGGATCATCTGCGGCAGCGGCTGCGTGTAGGTGCTGCGCAGTTTGGCGAGTTCGCGGATGCGAAGCACGAGCCGGACGCTCGGATCGAGTTGCAGCATCGATTTCAGCGTCTCGCTGTCGGTTGAGCGGGCGCCCGCCGCCGTGTAGCGCAGCCCCAGCGGAGGCTCCAGCTTGCGCTCGTCGTACAGATACCGCGCCAGATCCGCACTGCTGCCGGCGTTGACCTCGCGCCCGGCGATGTCGCGCAGCTCTCTTCTCACCTGCTCCAGTTCCGACGCCACTTTCGCGTCCAGCTCGCGGAACCGCTCCGGGTCGGCGAGAATTCCGTTGGCATGGAACTCGTCGATCATTTCCAGGCAGCCTCTGTCGATACGGTACGCATTGGCCGGATCCGGCCTGTCCACCAGGCTCACGGTCATGGCTCACTCCTCCCCGCGCCGCAGAATTTCGCGCTCGTACCGGCGGTAGGCCTCCACCTCCTTCTCCAGGTAGCTGTCCACTGCGTCGGCGTGGACGAGCAGCATGACTGCGGCCCACCGGGCAACCTTCGGCAGAGAGAGCACGGCAACGCCGAACACCAGCGCCACGGAGCCGATCAGCGAGAACAGGTACTGCCATCCAAGCGATGCGGCGATGCTGTAGGCTAACAGGCTTGCAATCAGAAGCGCTCCCAAATACACTGCTGCGGTTTCGGTATTCGTCATCTGCTTCATTTCCCGCTCCTGTTCGAAGCTCTGTAGAAGTTCCCCCCCAGAACTCTCTTCGCCTCCATCTCCAACACTGCCAGAGTTGGCGCCAGATCCGGCGCCTGCTTGTCCAGCCACTCGTTCAGCTTGAGGAATACCGCTACTCTCGGCCAGCCGCCGTTCTCCTGCATCAGCGCCCACAGGCGCGGGTAGCTCAGCCCCGTGGCGGCGCTCAGATCCCGTTTGCTCCAGCCCCGGCGCTCCAGCTCCATCAGCAGCTGCGCCATGGATCGTATCGCCGGCCTCGCTGCGTTCCACCGCGCGCCGATGGATTTCAGCGCTGCATCCAGGTCGGCGTTGCCGGAGATCCTCGCCGACAACCGGATCGCGCCTCCGTCAACCATCGACACCACTTCTCCGCGGAGCCTCACAGTGCGCATCATCGCGCCGAGCAGGAGATCTGCGAGCTGTTCCCGGTTGCCGTCCGGCTGCACAGACTGCACGGTCAGCGACAGAACCCCGTCCGATACGCAGACGCGGGCGCGGGCCGAAAACGCGCCGCAGCAAAAGTTGAAGTCGCGTTCCATCGTTCGTCAGTCCTCCACTCCCAACTCCCGTTTCAGAACCAACCAAATCCGCAGCGTCGCGTCTGCGTCGCGGCACGAGTAGCGGGTTCTCACATCGTCCGGGCAATGCGCCAGCGTGTTCTGAGGCGGCGGCGGCAGGCGCTCCAGTTCAGCCGCCCGCACTGCGAGTTCGAACGCTGCCGGATCCTCTGCGATGACGCGGTCCCTGATCTTGTCCAGCAATGACAGCGCCTCGTGGGAGGTGCGTTGGCCCGCTGCGAGAACCTCGTTGAGCAGGGCAACCATCTTCATTCCGGCGTTGTCGAGCACGGGCACCGCCGGCGCCGTCCGCGCCAGTTCGACGATCTCGCTGCGCAAACCTATCAGCCGCTCGCGGTGCTCCCGGACCGTCTCGCCCTTGCGCTTCAGCCAGCGGGCCGGAACCGGATTCTGGACGAGCGGCAGGGACTCCCCTCGCACGGGCGTGAGCGCGAGTACGCGGTTCCGCAGCGCCTCCTCCGCATCCTCGACCCACTGTGCGAGAGCGGCTAACGTGTGCGGCAGCACAGTGCTCTCATAGCTGTGCATCTCCATCCCCGCCAGGAGCCGCGCGAGCATTTTCAGCCCCTGCGGCACGGTGCGGAACTCGTAGGCGGCGAGCATCGTGTCGTGGATCTCGATGCCGTCCAGCCGGAACCCTGCGCGGCGCAGCACGTCCATGTCGTACGGCGCATTGTGCATCACCAGGCGGATGCCGGAGCCTCTGATCCCGTCCAGCAGCGCCGACACCACGTTGCGGCTGCGAGTACACCTGGCGATGCCCGGCGCTTCGCACCAGCTCGTCATGTACCACTCGCCATGCACGGTTTCCGTGTCCAGTGAAACATCGCCGCCGGACAATGACAGTCCCGCCGGATCCGGCACCTCGCAGTAGTCCGGCTCCAGGCAAGCATCCTCCGGAGGCAGCTGCCCGCGCAGCGCTTGCCCCGCCTGCTCGAACGCACGCAGGATGGATGTCATGATCACAGCCGGGCGCGTCTCGGATCGCATCACTGCGGCTGGATGGTAGCTGGGCAGCAGCAGAACCTTGCGTCCGTCCAGACGGATCCAGTGCGGCAGCGATGCTATCTCTTCCAAAGGCTGGGACAGTCCCATACGCCTCGCCGCAACGGCGCCCGCGGTGATAACCACATCCGGCGCAGCGGCGGCCAGAGCAGCCTCCAGATACCGGCCGCTGCAGTGTTTTACCAGCTCCTGCGATGGCGTGTAATCCCCGCGCGAACTCAATGGCGGCAGGCACAAGACCGTGTTGGTGACCGACACCTGGTCGCGGCGCAGCCCGGCTTGGCGCAGGTAGATCCGGTTCAGCTCCTCGCCGCTCGAGCCGCAGAACGGAACGCCCTCGCTGTCCTCTGTCGGCCCGGGCGCTTCGCCGATGACCATCAACCGGCTGCCCGGAACGATCACCGGCTCCACCACGGTGCGCCCGGACGGGCACAGCCCCTCGCAGTAGTACGGGCACTGCTCCGATCTCATCTCAGTCGCCCTCATTGATGATGCGATGCACGCGGGCGGCAATGGCTTTGCCAATGCCGGGGATCTTCCGCCAGTCCGCAATCTCCGCTTCCGCCATGCGGCGCACGGTGCGGAAGTGGCGCTCCACCTCGCGGCTGCGCTCCCAGCCCACGCCGGGTAGCTGCACCGCCACGCGGCGCAGCGTGGCCGGCGCGACCAGGAACACGGTGCGCGGATCCGGCGTGTAGATCACCTTGTGGCTGCCGTGCTGGCTCCACGGCTTCTGCCACCAGGAGTACAGCGCCTTGATGACGGAAGCCGACTCCCGCAGGCTCCCGGTGCGCCTGACGCGCACTCCGGCCAGCGTGTCCAGCGTAGTCAGATAGTGCTCGTAGTCGGTCCACATGAACCGCTGCTGGCCCACGCGAACGTCGCTCCAGCGCCCGCGCCACAGCTGCTGCAACAGCCCGTGCTCCGGGCACTCGCGCACCACGCCCTCCACGACCAGGTACAGCGTTTGGTACTGCGTGCTCATGCCGGGCAACTGGTGGCCGCACAGCCGCCCCGTGCGCATCGAGCCGAGCAGATCGGTCACGGTTTTGTGCTCCACGCCCACCAGGCACGGCCCATCCGGCCCGTCCCCCATCCAGCAGACGTCTCCGTAGTCGAGCCACTGCAACTCGACGTCGAGTCCGAGCGCTCGCAGCGGCTCCGCTAGTTCCCTGCTGCCCTCCCGTTCGTCGACCCACAGCATTCATCCCTCGTAACCGAAACTCGTCTCCGGAGCGTCGAGCCGGGCATGGCTGTGCCCGCAGTACTCGCTGAAAGCCCGCTCCAACGCCCATTCCACGATCTTCTTCATGCACTCCAGCATTTTCTGGGAACTGCACCCCAGGGGGATTTCCGCAATCAGCGCCTGCGTGACCGGCTCGCGAACCACGAGCACGCCGGGGGAATCAAGACTCAGCCGGGCCTGCACCCGGATGTCCACTCTGTCGGGCAGATCAAACGGATCGATGCGGGAGCCGGCGTCCTCCTCAAGAGCTGCGAGGATCTCCTCATAGCCCTGCTCCCGCTGATCCAGCGCTGCTTCAAAGGCGGCGTAAACCCGCTCTGCCGCCTCGCGCCCGGCGAACAGCGACGCCGGCAGCGACAGCACAGTGCAGCCGTTGTCCGCGAGTTCGTAACGATCCCCTACAGGAACCAGCATCATCTTTCAGTCCTCCCAGGCGTCGATGGCAGTGTCAGGCAGCAGCGTCATCGCAAGCGCGGGGAACGTCGCCTCGAATCCGGTGAAGATGCGCCCGCACACTTCCGTCGGGCGAAACCGGCTGTCGATCACTTTCACGCCGAAGTCGAGCTTCCCGGAGTCGTCGTCTTCCACGATGCGGTGCTCGATCACCACATCGATGATGTATCCGAAGTCGGCGAATCCGCTGCGCTCCCACTCGCCGGTCCAGGAGTCCTTGCCCTCCTTGTTCGTCTTGTAGACCTTCTTCACTTTGTGGATCCAGATCGTGTTCTTGTCGCTCGCCACAGCCTTGTTCAGCAGGCTGCGGAACTCGTTGTTGACCGGGCCGTAGTGGTGCGGCATGACCTGGGTGAGCCGGCCGAACCGCGCCAGGCGCAACAGTTCCCACACCTCCGTCGCGGTGTCCACGACCACGCTGCGGAACCGGGCGCTGGTGATCGCCTCGTAGACCGCTTCTGCGAGCCGGTCCCACGCACTCTCGTAGACGTCGATTTTCTGGCCCAGCGGCGGCAGCGTGTGCTGGAACAGGTAGATCTCCTTGCCCTGCCGCTGCCATTCGCGCACGGCGTTCTCCGTGCCGCTGTCGCTGCTGATGACGGCGACGGGTCCGGGAGCAGACAGGGCGAACCATGTCTTGCCCCGCTTCTCGTGGCCGTAGCTGCACACGCTGAGCGAGCGCTTCTCGGCCACGGTCACTTTCTGGAACAGGCTCTGCTTGCCTGCAACCGGCTTCACTGCGTTCTTCATTTCGGATTCTCCTTCACCACAACTTCAACGCGAGCCACATTCTCCGCAACGGCGCCGCCTTGGCCATCATGCGCTCCTTCTCCAGGTAGCGCCGCAGCACCTGGCACAGCGTCTGGTTGGCGTGCTCGCCTCTCGCAATCTCGCTGGCGTAGGCGTTGCGCAGGTAGAGTCCCACCTCGTGCATCTCTTTTTGCGCCTGTGCGAGAGCCTCGGACGCCGATTTCGCTGCGGAGATCTGGAATTCCAGTTTGCGGATGCGGTCCTCCAGAACCTTGCGGACGGACTCGACGGACTCGTCGAAGATGCCGCCAGCTTCTGCGGCGGGCTGCTCGCCTCCGTGTTCCGAGCTGATGCACAGGCCCGATTTCCTGTACTTTTCCAGCAGGCGGGACGCACCTTTGACCCCGGCGGAGCGAAGGATGAGCAGCATCAGGTGCTGCAACACGAGGATCGCAGCCGTCAGCTTGCGTTTGTTCCAGGCGCCGTAGTCGTCCCCGGGGAGGAACCGGACAATATCGGCGCCGCGCAGCGCACGATCCCGCACAACCCAGAGGAACATCGCCCACTCCGTTTGGAGATACGGGGCGAGCAACGACAGCCATCTGTTCATCAGCACAACAAGCTGCCGCTTCCGAAACGCGAACTGCAGCGTGGTCCTGCTGTAAAAGCGCGGAGCTTCCAGTTCCTCCAGCAGGGCGTCAATGCGGTTCTCCCTGATCCGGGACTGGATCTCCCGGACCATTTTCACTGCTCTGGAATCGCTCGGCAGATGAACGGACTCAGCACGGTTTTCCATGTGTCTCTCAGCTCCTCGTACTCGTACTCAACCTCCCAGATTCTCAGTTCCGGCAACGGTGGCTGCCCGACGTGCAAGACGTGCAGCACAGCTCGCCGCCACTCGCCTTCTCCCAGCGCCCACAAGTAGCCCCGGAGTTGCAGGTCCCAGTGGAGCACGCTTAGCGGAGTCGCTTCGTGTTTAGTGGTCGTCTTGATCTCGTGCAGGACGAGATTGTCCAAGTCGAGGGCGTCCGGGCTGAACCAGACGCCCTCGAAGAAGAGTGCGCCGGGGTGGTAGACCACTCCCGGGATCTGAGGCCCGTACCAGTCCTCCCACGCAAGGCCGACAGCCATGGAGAGCTGCGATGATTCGCTGCGCTCCGCACCGTCCTGCTCGTAGGGCCACGCCCTGGCCGCCATGAGCGCAGCGCGGATGACGCCGCTCATGTGCACCCCCGGCGGACGCCCTTGCGGCGGCGGCAGGCAGAACCGGCTGCTGATGCGCGAGAGCCGCATGGCCAGTCAGAACGGAACGTCTTCCCCCACGCTGACAGTGTCCCCGCTGACGGACAGTCCGATGCCGGTCAGGAATTCCGTGTCGGCAACCTTCTCCAGAATCGCTTTGCGGACAGCCGGATCCTCTGCGGTGAACGTCTTGAGCAGCTTCATCTGCAGCGCCTTGATCTTGATGCCGCCGCCGATTTCCGACATCACTGCGAGCACGGCGTCGGCGGCTTTGGACTCGATGTCCGCCGCCGGCGGAGCGGTCTTCGCGGCAGGCTTGGCGCCCGGCTTCGCCTGCAGCTTGGCGCGGCCCAGCACCTTGCTGACGGCGAGATACGTCTTCTCTCGGACCGGCTCGCCCTCGCTGCGGCGCCCGGTTGCCAGCGCCTTCCACCGCTCCGGCGCGGGGCGGCGCACGATGTGGACTTCCAGCCCGTCCAGAACGCTGATGTCCCCCTTGTCCAGCTCGGCCATCGAAAATCCGGCTTCCTGCATCGACTGCATGAACATGTGGAACACCGTGTCCTGGTTGGGCATCTTGCCGCTGACGCTTTCGACGCCCTTGCCGTCCTCGGTGGGCTGGAAATCGGCGATCTTGCCGAAGCTCAGGTAGTCCGTGTGGACATCCTCGAGATTGTCCAGCGGCGCATACTCCAGCTTCAGGGCGCAGACAAGCTGGTCGGCTCCAGTCAGCCTCCCCTGGTAGTCGTAGCTCGCAAAACGCGCGGAGAGGATCCGCACATCGACATCGTTGATGAGACCGCCCTTGACGAAAGTGGCGGGGTTCAAGCTGAGTGGCATTTCAACCTCCTGAACAGAGACAGATTGTTGGCACTGCACCGCGCCGGATCACACGGTGCGACATCGAACGGAAAATGTGTCAGACCCTACCAGTCCTCCTGGCAGCGCACACGGCGCCGGAACCACAACGGGAACAGCCCGGGCCGCTGCTCGAACAAAACCCTCGCGTTGCCGTCCAGAACGTACGTCACGCATCGATCCTCGCGGTGCCTCAGGCCGCGTCCGCTGATCTGCACGAGCGCCTGCGCGGCGATGATGGCCGGATAGTGGCTCATTTTCCGGCAGCGGGCGGCCACTATCGGATCTTTCATGTCCGGGTACGGCGTCTTGAGCAAAATCTGGAACTCGGCCTGCTCGTCAGGAAAATCCACGCCGGTGCCCACGCTGGGGCTGATGAGCAGTGCAGGTCCGCTGTGCTCCTTGTGCGCAGCAACCGCCTTGCTGCTGCCCTCGGCGCGGGTGTGCGAGAAAACGGCGTGGGGCAGCTCCCTGCGTGCGAGTTCGCAGAACTCGGACGCTCTCGCATAGCTGCCGCAGTGGACTATGCCTTTCTGCCGCCCATGGCGTTTGCACAGATCCAGCGCAGCGTCGTAAACCTTTCCGATCTCCGAACGCTCCGTGCGGTAGCTCAGCCTTGCCACATCGAGCAGATACACAGGCCCGTACTCCGCAGGGAACTCGCTGT
>Ga0308414_1002882_pt1 | contig 11101 bp, 8 predicted proteins | sample HotsprSampleOS50_FD_205667 | JGI IMG/M metagenome (GOLD analysis project Ga0308414, IMG submission 205667) | Hot spring phototrophic mat microbial communities from Octopus Spring, Yellowstone National Park, Wyoming, United States - 20090730_OS50 ... | reverse complement strand
ACTCAGAAAAGAGGTTGGGAAAGTATTTATAAAAAAAGGAATTATTTTTAAATGGATATTCCTGTTTTGCATCAATAGCATAGCGCAAGGCAGTCTCACTCCAGACAATCAGATCTGGCAGACTGCCCCAGCGTGTCTTGGAAGTATTAAGGCCTTTGAGGGTCTCTGTGCGAGCTGCCGAAAGACCTGCGAGAGCCTTGCCCGAATCCCAGGGGTCAATATTCTGTTGAACTAAAAGGACCCGCAGGCTTTTGTCAGCAGGAAACCCTAGGCTGAGTCTTAGACTGCCATAGGTAAAGGCGATTAGGACCAAGGCCAGGGCAAAGAGGGCCTGGGCTTTAAGCAGGGGGCTAAGGATGCGCAGGCATTTGTAAGGTGGGGTTTTCTTTTGACTGAACCTTTTGGCATAGACCTCAGCCAGCAGGCTGTTGAAAAAGCTACAGAGGAAAGACAACCCCCAGATGCCAGTCAGATCTACAAACTGGATAAAGGGCAAAATGTTATGCACAGGGTAGGCAATCAGTCCCCAGGGATAGGCCAGAAAACCCGTTGACTTGAGATACTCATAGACACAAAAGACCATGGCTGTAAAAAGGGGACGGAGGTGTGGTTTTAGCTCGCCAATTCCTTTGATAAGGGGTGCCAGGAGCGCGTTCAAGCCAATATAACCCAGGGTAGTGCCCCCTAGGGTATAAAAGGCATATTCATTAAAATTTTTCAACCAGAAATTGGCAAGAATAGTAGAGACCATGCCAAAAACTGCCCCTAAGAGAGAGGCCGAGCGAAAGGAAGGGCTTTCATATAGAGCCCAAAAAAAGAAGGAAAGGCAAAAGAGCCCGACAAGTGGATTGCCGTCTAAAAAGAGCTCGTTGGGGAGAGCCAGGGGAAAGAGGAGAGCTGATAGCAGGGTCAAAAGGATAAGCCTTAAATACATAGGCGCTATGGTAATAGGAAAAAAAGAGCTTTACAAGAGGGAGTGAAAGACTTATAAAAGGCAGGGGATTTGCTATTTTTGAAACGGTGTTATATTTTGGTAATAAGATGGAAGCTGCGCAAAAAATAGTCTTTAAATGGGAAGAGAACATAGCAAGTATTAAGGCTTGCGAATGGAATAACCTAGCCTTAAAGAGCGAAACCCCTCTCTTTGAGTATGAGTGGCTTGGGGCCTTAGAGAACTCGGGTTGTGTTGGACTTGCTCGCGATTGGAAGCCATGGATTTTAACTGCTCGGCGGAATAGAGAGCTCATAGCAGCAGCCCTTTTTTATGAGAAAAACAACAGTGAAGGGGAGTTTATTCCAAGTTATCTATGGAATGAGGTTGCTCAGAATCTAGGCCTGGGCTATTACCCCAAACTTTTAGGAATGGTGCCCTTCAGTCCCATCTCTGCCTATCAGTTTTTAGAGGCTGAGGAGAGTGATGAGGAGTTGACCAGGGGTCTTTTTAACGAGATCTTTAAGCTCTACGAGGATAAAAATTGGCAGGGACTTCATTTTTCTTTTACGACCTCAAGCTGGAAGGAAAAAACAGCCAAACTAGGATTCTTTGTCTGGGAACATCCCTGCTTCTACTGGTTAAATGAAGGCTATCGTGATTGGGAGGACTTTCTCGATATTTTTACTAAAGGGCAGCGGCATAATATAAGGCGTGAAGAGGAAAAACTCTTTAAAAGCGGGATAAAGGTAGAATTCCTTGCTGGTTCTGAGATCCCCGAGGCCTGGGCTGATTTGATGTATCAGTATTATTATAATACCAATCAGAAGTACTGGCCCTATAACAGCCTTTACCTAAATAAAGAATTCTTTCAGGAGATATTTGCTGTCTTCAAACACCGCTTAGCCTTAGGGGCTGCTTTTCTTTCCGGGCAAGCTGAACCTTTTGCCTTAAGCCTCTTTTTACAAAAGGGCCCACGGCTGTGGGGCCGTTATTGGGGCTGCCGTTCTTATATCCCTTTTCTACATTTCAGCCTCTGCTATTATGAACCCATTCGTTTTGCTATTGCAAATAAAATTAGTTTTTTTGACCCAGGGATAGGGACGGAGCACAAGGCACGGCGTGGTTTCCGCTCAGGCCTGGCCTATAGCCTTCACCTCTTTAAAAGTCGTGAACTAAATTTTCTCTTTGCTACTAATTTAAAAAATCTAAATAAACAGACACGCAAGGTGGTTGACGAGTTAAATAAGAGCATGCCTTTGCGAGAAAACCGGGCCTTTCAATATAGCTAATGGCTTTTGTGCTAAAAACTGCTATCTTCTGGTAAGGCTAGGATTGAGCCGCAGCGGTTTGCATTTGCAAAATTGACAGTTTTTTATTATCTTTTGGGCTATGGAAATTAAATTGGCACAGCTTGAGGAATTGCTCAAGCTTAGTAAAATTGAAATTGATAAGCTGATTGCAGAGAAAAAGATTCCGGTCTATCTTGTCGAAGACGAATACCGCTGTAATCGGGCCGAGCTTAAGGCCTGGCTCTTAGAAAATAATATCATGGTGGACGACAGGCTGTTGGCCTTTGAAGATGAGGCTCGCCCTATCAGTCTTACTAGCCTAATTGCGCGCGGTGGTATTTTTAACAATGTTGCTGGCCGCACTGCTTTTGAAGTTATTAAGAATGCAGTGGGTCTACTCACTCTGCCTTTTGAGCTCTCGCGGGACAAACTGATCTTAAATTTTTTAGAGCGCGAAGAGCTTTTGCCCACTGCTATTGGCCAGGGGATAGCCCTCCCCCATCCGCGGGAGCCCCTTTTAACTGATCCTGCAGATCAAGCAGTGGCGATTTGCTTCTTACAGCAGCCAATTGATTTTAAGGCCTTAGATGGGCAAAAGGTCCATACTATGTTTGTAATCCTGAGCGCAAGCCAATCTGCCCATCTAGATATCCTGGCACGCCTCTCCTTTCTCTGTCACGATGAGCACTTTGTTGACTTACTAAGAAGGCGTGCTTCCCGCCATGAGATTTTTGACTATATCATAATTCGCGAAATGGAATGGAATGAACGTAGATCAAAAGAAATACTTGCTTGAGCAATTCCCAATAATTTCTTTCTTTAAAAAGCGCTATATTATAAAGTAGGGGGCTAAAGTAAAGAATTTGAAGAGGGGAGCAAGGCGAAGTGAAAAGGGTATTCGCTGCCATTCTATTGCTTATGGTTTTGGGCCTTTCTGGTCTCGCTGCAGAGGAAAAGGGTTTTCCCCTTTTAAATATGGGGATGAGTTTTGGGCTAAACTATTGCTTTATAAGTGAGGAACTCAGTTTTTGGAATTTTAATTATGGCTTGGGTCTGGATGGAATGTTCCACCTGACTTCCGGTTTTTTCTTGGGTTTCCAGACAGGGCTTGCGCTATCCTTTCATAAGCCCAGTCTCCTTGATCCTGTATTTGATGAGTTGTCAGTAGGTTTTCCCTTTGAACTAATCCTAAGTGTGTGGTTAGATCTCTTAAGCCTTCAGTTTTCCTTGGGCCTTTGGGCCTTGGCTACGGCCAGCAAGCCCGACGGAATCTATTTAGTTTCTGATTTCGATTTTAAACTATACCCTGCCTTAGGTGTTAAGTTTGGTTTTGGCACGGCGACTAACCTTTCTCTTGGTGGGGGCTATATCTTCGGTGAAAAGGGTTTCTTTTATACAGGCCTGAGCTTGAGGATAGGTCTTTTCTAAAAAAAAGCCCGCTTGCTAAACAAGCGGGCTTTGTATCATAAATCTTTCTGTTTAACGCAAGATAATACTTGTGATATATTTTTCAAACTGACCGATAAACTCGTTGTTTATCTGTTTTTCCATAGAGCGGTAGGCCAGGGCAATGGCCTCGGACCTGGAGATTGCAGACTCACGCTGTGCTTTGCGGAAAGAGACAATGACTTTTCCCTTTTCATCGCGCATCTCTAAGATCAGCTCATAGCGGATATTCTGATACTTGTTATTCATTTCCGTATCCTCGATACTGACTTCGCCGCTGATACTCAAAGCTGCCTTTCCCTTGCTTACGGTAAAGCCTTTGGTCGAGAGGATATAGGCAGTCATTTTGGCAATCCGGTTTTCACTGTCATTTTTAATATTTAGACTGAAGGTCATGCTAGCTGCAGTACTCGCATAGAGTTTGTTAAGCTCATCAAAATTATAGGGAAGATCAACCATTTTTACTGAAGGCTCATGGATGATCATCAATTGGCCCAATAGGAGCTCGTTGTTTTTAGCATAGAGAACAGCTGCATCAATATAGGCATAGCGCTGGATGATACTCTCGCTATCTTTCATATTCTCTAGAAAGACTTCTATCTTTTCAGAGTTCTTATCGATCTTCTCGCGGTAAATGCGGGCTGTGTTTTTACGGTGGAGATAGCCGACAACATAGACCCGGCCATTTTTATCGGTATAGGCATCGCTGTACTGGATATTAAAGAGGGCTTGTTCGGATCCTATCTGCACAGTCTTATCGATGCTCTTCTCCGTCGAGCTCTTTGTGTTTGCACCTGCTTCAAGTTCGCGATAGCGCATTATGGCTGTGCTTTCGACTTTGATCTTGGCTTCAAAGATTCTTGACAGAGCCCCTGCGGCATCACTTTCAGCATCGCGGCGTGTATCGCCCTCTCCGATTACCGCAAGATAGTCGCTTTCCGGATAAACTGATTTTAGATCCGAAAGCCAGCGCGGGGCATTGCCTGTCTTAGGCTTGTCCTGTGCCTGCATAGGAGGCCCTGAAACGCAGAAGATAAGAAAGCTTGCGCTAAAGATAAGAATTAAAAATCTAATAGTTTGGACAAGAATGTTTTTCATCATCGTTTCTCCTTATACACCAATATAACACCTTTTTAGATTTATTCTAAATAAAATGATTCAATGAGATTGACGCTATTCTTTTTGATTTCTATTTCACCCTTCTCATCGCGGAAGACAACTGATCCGTTCTTTGTGTAGTATTCGACTACAACATTATAGACACCTGGTGCTACATCCACATCAGCAATAGAGGCCTGGGCCGGGAAAAAATGAGAGATGCGCAAATCCGCATTTTCGCTGACATCGACCACAATATCAGTGGCCAGATTTAGGAGAGCGCCAGTCAGGTCATCAGTATTCTTTTGGATCTGTTTTTTGCCCTCCGCAGCAATAAGGCCTTTCACAATTGTGCGGATAATAGTCTTAAGATAGATGAGTGGCTTTTTAACCTCAAAGGTGAGTTTGGCGACCCGTTCGATGCTCTCTAGGGGACTGCCGTTAGCCTTGAGGACTGTCTGCCCTGAGACAACAGGGGTGAAGATGACCCTAAAGCCACTTACGCTACTGCCAAAGGTCTTTATGACCGGAAACTGGAGTTTAAAGTAATAATTGGGATCAATGCCTTGCCACTCGATGATCCCAAAGTCTTTGATTTCATCCCTGAACTGTTCATTCTCTTTAGAGGGGACAATGACTAAGGCATTCTTTTCCGAGCGCAGGCGCAGAGTGACGGCAACTTTATCAGGGCTGCGGCCAGTAAAGCTTATCACCGTCACCTTAGCGTTGCGATTGGGGACTAGGGCATTATCCAGATTGGGCTGGGGGAAGGGGTAGTAGTTGGCCTGGCGGCTAAAGGCCTCTTTGATCTTATCGCGGTCGATACGGGCAGAGTCCCATTCCCCTTCAGCACGATAGATGATAAGGCTTAGATAACGGGCGAGGGCAGAATTGTAGAAATTATTGGAGCCGCTCTTGACCTTGATCTTGGCATCCTTGTCTTTGTTGTATTCGTTGGCGAGTTTGCGGTATTTATCCTCGAGCATATTCAATTTAATCGAGATGCGTTTTATCTCTACCATTGCATCATCAAAAGAGCCTAGATGGATATAGTTCAGGGCCTTAAAGACATTCAGATAGATGTCTTCGTAGTCTTCCCCACTATAGTCGAGGGCGTTGTCGTTTAAAAGCAGAGAGCCAATCGCTTTGGAGACGCTGGCAGTATAGAGCTCTTCGATGGCATATTCAGCACGGGTCAGATACTCATTGCTCTTGGCATAATCCCCGGCATAATGGCTGAGCATGCCGGCATCTAGATAAAACATGACACGATCTTTGGCCTCATAGTATTTGGCTTTACCCTTTTCAAGTATTTTTAGGGCAGTAGCAAAATCGCGTTTGGCCACCTGCTGGTTTATATCCTTTAACTGATCTTTAATGGTCATTATCGAGGAGCAGCTAACTATGGCTAAAACTAAACCCCAGGCCAAAAACCTCACAAGGGCTTTAATAAAGCGCATATCTTACCATCCTATTTTGGACTGTTCGACGACCTTCTTTATTTTTTTGGTACCAATCCAGACCTTTTCGGTAGTTTCAAGGTTAATTAGCTCAAGGTCAACCTGATAGAGGATTACCCGTTTGCCAGAGACCGCATCTACTGTAGTGGTGATAACCCCCTGCATCATAAAGTCGGCGCCTGTCTCCTGAGCCACCCTTTTCATAGTGGCTTCCGAGGCATAGGATTGCTGTGATTCAAGCTCGCGTCTAATCTCTTCGCGCTGTTTGGCGCTGGCCACAAACCTGACCTGCCCTGAGTTAATGAGTTCACGCTCGATATCGCTTATCAGGCCCGCAATCTCAATATGCTCTGAACTCTTGTTGCGAATAGTTCCGACAATCACAACAGGCTGCCGCCCCTCAATTTTGATAAAATTGTTAAGCCATGGGCGGCGCAGGGCATCTTTTACCATTTCTTCGGCGACAAGCCTTGCATCAGTGTCATTCCAGCGTCCAGAGAGGTCAACGGTTTCATCAACCGCTGTGCGGGTGACCTTGCGTGTTGTCGTACAGCTTAAAAGCCCTAGCCCTAGGACGACACAAAAGACTATCCGCAGATATTTCATTTTAGTTTCCTCCTTAAATTTTTCTTTATATTAGTTTTACGGTTATTATTATAAAGCCAAATTTGGAAAAAAACAATTGCTTTTTAGCTGAACTTAAGATAGTTGACAGCAGGTTTTATTTAGCAGAATAATGCTTAAAGCCTAACAAGGGAAGGTGCGAAATGCGTGAAATTAAGGAACCGTCTGTTTATCTTGTGGCCAAGACCGAGCTTGTGCCTGGGGGGCTTGAGGCCTATCTTAGGGATATTGGAGACCCTGCCTGGCAGCCTGACCCAAACCTGACTTCCGGTGAAAAACTGATTGAGGCAGCGGGGCGGATCTGTTACCGAAGTTGGCAGGGCTATGATCCAAGCCTCCCTGAAGGGACTAACCCCAATGTGGAGCGAGTGCGCTCTTCCAGCAAGGAGTATCTGCGCAATATCTTGGCCCATGAACATGGGTCGGTATTAGAACATGTAAGCGTGAGTTTTATTTTAAAGGATGTCTCGAGGGTGGTGACCCATGAACTTGTACGGCACCGTGCGGGGATGGCCTATAGCCAGGAGAGCCTGCGCTATGTCAGGCTGGATAACCTAGCTTTTTGGTTCCCCCAAGCGGTAAAAGGGAATCCGCTTGCTCTTAAAAGATATAAGGAGGTTGTGAAGCAACTCGAAGAGGTCCAGCGGGAGCTCGCCACTCTTTTCGATCTATCGCAATTGAAGGATTTTGCTGTAAAAAAAAGTCTCACCTCTGTCTTGCGCCGTCTGGCTCCCTTAGGGCTAGGGACAACGATTCTTGTGACCGGCAATCTGCGAGCCTTCCGCCACATTATTGCCATGCGCACAAGCCCTGCGGCTGAGGAAGAGATAAGACTTGTGGTTGGTAAGATAGCCGCTATCCTTAAGAGGGAATATCCAGCAATTTTTCAGGATATGCAGCAAAATCCCCAGACAGGAGCCTGGGAGTTTGCCTATCCCAAGGTCTAGGCCAAAGGCTTTTTATGAAAAAACTTTCTTTTTTAGCTATTATTTTAGCCTTAAGCCTGGGGCTCAGCCAGTGCTATTATTTTAAGGAGGGTCTGGTCTTATTAGACCTTTACCACACTGCCCGCCCTATTCCTGAATTGCTTGCCAGTGATACCCTTAGTATAGAAGAACGCACTCTGCTTGAGCTATCCCAGGAGATAAAAGAGTTTGCGGTGGCCAGGCTGGGCTTAGCTTTTAATTCTAATTATACAACTTATATCAGATTGGAGAGAAATTATCTGGCTTTAGTCGTGACAGCTTCTGCCAAGCTGGCCTTTGAGCAGTATTACTGGGATTACCCCTTTGTAGGGCGGCTGCCCTATAAAGGCTTTTTCCGCCCTGAGGATGCCGAAGCCGAAGCCAGCCGCTTAGCCCAAGATGGTTTTGATGTCTGGGTGCGCCCTGTCGATGCCTTTAGTACCTTGGGCGTTCTCTCGGACCCCATCTTTTCTTTTATGAAAGACTACTCAGTTGTTAGTCTGGCTGAAATCATTATCCATGAACAGGCCCATGCTACGGTCTTTCTCAAAGACCAGGCCAGTTTTAATGAAAACTTTGCTAGCTTTGTGGGCAAGGAGGGAATGAAGGAGTTTTTAAAGGTAAAATATGGCGCGGCAAGTAAGCAATATCAGCTCGCTCTCTTTTTAGTAGAGGACCAGCATACCTTTGACCAGAAACTTAAAGGCCTTTATGCCGAATTACAGAAAGTCTATCAGTCAGCAGTAGATCCTTTAGGGAAGCTAAAACAGAAGCTCGAGACTATCGCGCGCTGGCAGGAGGAGTATCGTCTAAACTATGACCAGGCATTTAAGACGCAGGCCTATAAAGGATTTGCCTCGGAAGAGATCAATAATGCCTGGATCTTGGGCTACCTCACCTATAATGAGAGCCTCGCTGAAATGGAGAGGCTCTATGACTGTGTCGGGCGCGATCTAAAGGTCTTTATCAGTTTTGCTCGGCAACTAAGCCCCAAGACCCCCAATCCCCTCCTTGAATTACAAAGGCTTATCGAAGCCTCACTCAGGTTTAAAGGCTAATCTTAAAGCCTATTCCAAGTCGCGGACGACCCTAAAGCTGTCAAGGAAGTATTCGTTAAATTTGTCATGAAAGACAGTCAGGCCTAAGTGGATCTCTTCCTTTTCTATAGAACACGTTGCCACTCTTAGGAGAGCGTCTTAAACCCCAAGGGATTAACACATGCTCAAAGTACCATTCTTTAAAATTGCCACTAATATCATTAAAGTCGAAGGCTGTGGGCTTGCTGATTTTAACCGGAGTCTTGGAATAGGCAACGAAGACGGCAATTAGCCGTGAGGCGGCCTTGTCGTCAAAGGGGGCCCTAGCTCCCCTTAAAGCCGCTTATCGAAAAGGAGTAACCCCTTTCTTCTACAGCCCAGTCGCAGACAGTGCGCTAAAGCCTTGAGGAGACCTCTATTTCAGCGCTTAAAAAGGGTCTGCCACAGGAGGCTATCTCCCAATCTTCTACACCAAGATAGATTTTTTTTTGCAGGGACAGAGACAGGGCTGAAAGCGAGGCCAGCCACCTGCTAGATAAACCTGGCTTTGGGCTTGAGATTTAAAGGTTTTAGTATAACTTTAAAATAGTTTTTTAGAAAGTTTATGACAAGGTTTAAGAAATCCAAGCCCTCCTTAAAAAAGAATTGCTTTTTGGAGGATAATCTTTATACTATATTTAGATTGAGGGGATTATGGCAAACGATATCAATAAGCTGCTTGATGAGGCTAATGAGTATTTTTATAAAAATGACTATGCGAATGCACGACATCTCTTTGAAATTGTGCTTGAGCTTGAACCCCACAACCTCTTGGCCTTGCAAAGGCTGGGGCGAATTGAGCAGGAAGAGGGCAATCTAGATAAGGCAGCCTTTTATTTTCGGCGCAGTCTGGAGTTAGACCCCCAAGATGTCAATACCCAGAATGAATTGGGCAATATTTATTTTGAGCTTAAAGACTATGCTAAAGCCCTGGCCTGCTATCGCCAGGCTATTAAAATCAAGCCCGACTACTATTGGGCTTATTTTAATCTAGGCCTTGTCATCCGCCAGCAAGGGGCAGGAGACATGCGCAGATTGGAGGAGGCCAAGGATTGGTTTAAGAGGGCTTTAGAGCTCAATCCCGAGTATTATCCCGCCCTGAATGAGCTAGGACTCTATTATCTCGAAAAGGAATGTCTGGCAGAGGCCGAGGAGTATTTTATCAAAGCTCTAAAGATAAATCCCAGCTATAAATATCCTTATTTTAATTTAGCCCTCCTCGCTAAAAAGATGGCCCAGAATAGCAAGGTCAAGTTTTACCTGCGCAAGGCCCTTGAAATTGACCCAGATTATGTGCCCGCCTTAAACAACCTGGGTATTCTTTACTATGAAGAAGGTAAATACCGCGTCGCAGCCTATTATTTTAGCCGCGCCCTGGAAATTGAACCGCATTATCTGTTTGCCCTTTACAATCTGGGTCTGATCTTTGCAGGCCTTGCTGAATACCGCAAGGCCTGGCAAATGTTTGAACGCGCCTTAGCCGAGGATCCTGCTTATGCCAATGCCAAGCAGGAGAAGGAAAGGCTTGAACACGAGTTTGCGCGGGAAGTTCAACAACAGGAAGGCCTAGCCGAGGAGGACCTGCGATCGGCAACCTATCAGCCTGATCTTGAGGAAGAAGCTAGACGTGAAAAGGAGGAACCCAAGGGAGAGAATACTTCGGTTATAAATGAGCAGGCAGCTAATTCACAGGCTTCTGAAGTTGAAGCTAAGTATTTTTGTGAGAAGTTTGGACGCAATATTACCAGTCAGGCTCGAGCGGGCAAGTTATTTCAGGTTTTAGGGCGTGAAAGAGAGATGCAGGCAGTCATGGAAGTACTTTTAAAGATGAAGAAGAATAACCCGCTGATAGTCGGACGGGCAGGTGTCGGAAAGACAGCTATTGTCGAAGGGATCGCCCAGAAGATTGTGGCCGGGCAGGTGCCCTCCTATTTTTTAAACAAAGAGATTATAGAGCTAAATATGGGGATGCTTGTGGCAGGCACCCAGTTTCGGGGTGATTTTGAAAAGCGTTTAAGTCAAATTGTGGAGGAAGTCAATCAGAATGAAAACCTAATTCTCTTTATTGATGAGATCCACACCGTCTTAGGAGCAGGCGAGACAGTGGATGGCAGCCTAGATGCGGCCAATATCTTAAAACCGGCTTTAGCGCGTGGTGATCTGCGCTGTATTGGCGCGACTACTACTGAAGAGTTCAATAAGTATTTTA
>Ga0308414_1002881_pt1 | contig 11101 bp, 11 predicted proteins | sample HotsprSampleOS50_FD_205667 | JGI IMG/M metagenome (GOLD analysis project Ga0308414, IMG submission 205667) | Hot spring phototrophic mat microbial communities from Octopus Spring, Yellowstone National Park, Wyoming, United States - 20090730_OS50 ... | reverse complement strand
GCCCGCGACACGATGATTATCTACTCGCACGGCGGCCTGAACGCTGCGCCGGTGGACATGGCGCTGGCGGCCAAAGAGGTAGGCATGACGGTTGTGGGCGTGACGTGCGTGCCCAACCGCGCCCTCAACCGGCCCACGCACTCGTCCGGCAAGGCGCTGCACGACTTGGCCGACATCGTGATTGACAACTGCTGCCCGCCGGAGGACGCGCTGGTGGTCGTCGAAGGGCGGCCGGAGCGCGTCGGCGGCAGCTCGACGATTGCCGCGATGATCATTACGCAGGCGCTGATGGCCGAGACAACGGCCGAGCTGGCGCGGATGGGCTGCCTACCGGAGCGTATTTTCGTCTCGCCCAACGTGCCGGGCATCGCGCCGGACAACAACATGCGCGTGTTCCAGGACTACCAGGCGTTCATCAACCGGCTGTAAGCCAGCCTGTGCCCTGCCCCGCGCCGCAGCAGGCCTTTACCCTTCGGCCAGCGTGAGCGCGTAGCCGTTGGTGATGACCCGGCCGTCCGCGCCCCAGGCCGCCAAGTAAAGCGCCACCGACGGGCCGAGCGGCAGGTAACCCAGCAGGCTGTCCGCGCCGCTGGCCGCGTCTACTACCCGGACGCTGAGCCGGGCGCTGCTGTCGGCGGGGTCGAGCGAGACGGCCGGCTCGTCCGGCGGGCGGCCAAACGCCAGCAGCAGCAGGCGCGCGCCGTCTGGCGACCAGGCCGCCTGCAGCGGCCGCACCGACCGGCGTTCCGGCGTGTCATTGGGGTGGGCCGGCAGCGGCACGGCTGCGACCGCCCCGCTCTCAACCGCGACCACGAACGGCCACACCTGGGCCGGCGTCTTGCCGGGGTCGCCAGCCCACACCAGCAGGCGCGTCCCGTCTGGCGACCACGCCAGCGGCCCCAGGCGCGCCAGCGCCAAGCCAGCGTAAACGGTGTTGAGCGCTTCTTGCAGCGCCGCCAGCGGCAGCAGGTTTTCGGCTGCGCCTGTCGCCGCGTCCACCAGCCACAGGCCGTCAGCGGGGTTGGGCTGACGGTGGCGCACGCTGACGGCCAGCCGTGCCCCGTCCGGCGACCAAGCCAGCCCGCTCACCGCGCCGGGCACAGCCCCCGCGGCGTCTGCGCCGGGTACGGGCGCAATCTCACGCGCTGCCCCGCTGGCCGCGTCCAGCAGCACCAGCGCTGACGGCGCGAACGCGCCGCCTGGCTGCACGACGGTCTGCTCCGCGGCGATTGATCCGCCGTCGGGCGACCAAGCCGGCTGCGTCGTGACGGTGACGCCGGCGGGCGCGTCGGCCAGCGGGCCGTCGTAACCGTCGTCAGCCAGGACGCGCCACGCTTGGGCGGCGATGTCGAAAACCAGCAGGTCGATGTCCTCCTGCGTGACCCAGGGCTGGCCGACCAGCGCCAGCCGCCCGCCGTCGGGCGACCAGCTTAACGGCAGCCAGACCGAACTGGGGTCCGGCTCGAAGCCGCGCGCGCTGGCCTGCGGCGGGAGGGTGCACAGCGCCTCAGCCCCGGCGCTGGCAGACAGGGCACAGACGTAGAAATCGCGGTGGCCGTTGAGGCGCACGGCGCGCTCGTAGGCCACGGCCCGGCCGTCGGGCGCTGGGAAGACGCGCGGGCTGGCGTCGTTGGGGATGTTCAGGCGCAGTACGCTGCTGACCGGCGCGGCAGGCGCGTCCTGCCCTGCCGCTGGCAGCGCTGCCAGCAGCAGCGCGCCGCAGAAGGCGGCGAACAAGCGGAAAGCGGACAGTTTCATACTGGTTACCCCTGGAAGCGCAGACTATGATGTGCCGCAGCCACTACTGTAGCCCGCGCGGAAAACTTTGTCGAATGGAACTAACAGCCCGTGTTACGATAAGAAAACTGAATGAAGCCGGCATTGGAGATTTGCATAGATGAGACCAACACACAACGACACCCAGGCGCAGCGGCTTGAGCTGGAGCGGCTGCGGGATGAGCTGGCTGAGGTCAAAGCGCAGCTTAAGGACGAACGGGCCAGACGGGCGGCGTTGGAAGCGCAGTTGGCGGCTGATGGGCGGGCCGCGCCGGAGCAGGGAGTGCTGCTGCGCACACTGATTGACCACCTGCCAGACTATATCTACATCAAGGATCGGCAGGGGCGGCTGATCATGAACAACGCGGCTCACCTGCGCTTCCTGCAGGTCGATTCGTTTGACGCGGTAGCCCACAAGACCGATATTGATCTGTTTCCTGGGGAGCTGGCCCAGCAGTTCTTCGCCGAGGAACAGCGTTTGATGGAAACCGGCCAGGCGCTGCTCAACCGCGAAGAGCCGATCGTGGACATGGCCGGCGTGCAGCGCTGGATTTCGACCAGCAAGCTGCCGCTGCGCGACGCCAGCGGCGCGATAATCGGGCTGGTGGGCGTGAGCAGCGACATCACAGCGCGCAAGGCGGCAGAGGCCGAGCGCGAGCGCCTGCAGCAGCAGTTGATCGAACAGCAGCGCCAAACGATCCGCGAGCTGTCCACGCCGATCATCCCCCTGCTCGACCGCATCATCGTTGTGCCGCTGGTGGGCGCGCTGGACACGACGCGGGCGCGCGACCTGGTGCGCAATCTGCTGGCGGGGATCACGCGCTGCCGGGCTAAAATTGTGATCCTGGACATTACCGGCGTGCCAGAGGTGGACACGGCGGTGACAGCCTACCTGGATCGGGCGGTGCAGTCGGCGCGGCTGAAAGGGGCCAAAACGATTATCACCGGCATGAGCGATCAGGTGGTGGCCGCCGTCGTTGAGTTGGGCGTTGACTGGGGGCATATCACCGCGCTGCCGGACCTGCAGAGCGGGCTGACCGCCGCTCTGGGCGAGGTGGGGCTGGCGCTGACGCCGCGCAGCGAGCGCAACAGCGAGCGGCTAAACGCCGCCAGCCGCCAGCCCTGAGGGAGCAGCGCCCCGTCCTTGGCCAGTGCCGCGGCCGCGCACCTGCCCTACTTCACCGGCTTGATGATGTGCTCCTCGGTGTAGATGTGGATGCGCACGTCGGCGAATTTGTCGGCGTCTGCGCCGGCGGCCTGGCCGATTTCAGAGGCGAAGGACTGCCGCATGGCCTCCACGCTCTCGAACCACAGCTCGGCCGTGCCGTCGTAGGGCAGCTCGCCCGCCAGCTCCTGTTCTGGTATGGCAATGTTGATGCGGTAGTCAATCAGCCCCGGCAGCCGGGCCGAGATTTTGGTGTGCTCCTCCACCCACAGCCGCTTGAACTCTTCCATGCTGAGGCCGGGTTTGCGCTTGAGCAGCGCGATGAGCTTGACCACGGACTATCACCTCCTTGTCTGCTGTTTCGCATCAGTTTTTCAGCGCGCCCATTGTCAGGCCGCGCACAATATAGCGCTGCAGGAAGATCACCACCAGCACGCCCGGAATGATGGTGATCACGCCGGCAGCGGCGATCTGCGCCCACAGAATCGTGTGGCCGCCAGCCAGCGAGCTGATGACGACGGTCATCGGGCGCACGGCGCGCCGCGTCATCAGCAGCGCGAACATGAACTCATTCCACGTGAAGACGAACGTGAACAGGAAAGCCGTCACCAGGCCGGGCGTGATCAACGGCAGCGTGATGCGCCGGAAAGCGCCGAAAATCGTCGCGCCCTCGATCAACGCCGCTTCTTCCAGCTCGACCGGCAGGTCGTCAATGAAGCTCTTGAGCAGCCAGACGGCGAACGGCACGTTGAAAACCGAGTTGGCGACGATCAGCACCCAGTGCGTGTCGAGAATGCCCAACTGGCGGAAAATGAGGAACAGCGGGACAGCCGACGCGACCGGCGGGAACATGCGCGTCGAGATGATCCAAAATGAGAACTCGTCGCCGCCGAAGCGAAAACGCGCCAAGCTGTAGGCCGCCAGCGCGCCAATGCTCACGCTGATGATCGCCGTGACCGACGCCACGATCATCGTGTCGCGCACGCCCTGCAGGCCGTTGTTCTGGGTGAGAATGGCAATGTAGTTGTCCAGGTTCCACTGCTCGGCGGGCGGGATCAGCAGCGGGGGAACGGAGAAAATCTGATCCTGCGTCTTGAACGACGTGAGGAACATCCACGCCACCGGGAACAGGAAGAACAGCAGCGCCAGCAGCAGGATGGCCCCGATGATCAGGCGCAGGTAGAGCGGTTTCCGCTTGCGCATCGCTGAGTCTCAGCCTCCCGTCACTGGATGCCGCCGCCGCGCATGCGCTTCTGGACGACAAGAAAAACGCGCGCAATGACGATAATGATAATCAACTGGATGAAGGCAATGGCGGCAGTGTAGCCCATGCTGAAAAAGCGAAAGCCGTTGAGGTAGGTGTAGAAAGCGATCGTCTCGGTAGAACTGCCCGGCCCGCCGCCAGTGAGCAGAAAGACCAGGTCGAACGTCTTGAACGTGTCCATGACGCGGATGAGCAGGCCGATCACAATCACTGGCAGCAGCAGGGGCAGCTTGATGCGCCAGAACGTGCCCCAGTACCCTGCCCCATCCACCTCTGCCGCCTCCGTCAGCTCTAGTGGAATCGACTCCAGGCCGGCCAGCACCAGCAGCATCATGAACGGCGTCCACTGCCACACGTCGGTCATCATGATGGTGAAGAGCGCGGTGCGCGTGTCGGCCAGCCAGGGCGGGCCGGTGACAAGCCCGCCGGACAGCGTTTTGATCAGGTAGTTGAGCGGCCCGAACGTGTCGTTGTAGATGACGCGGAACTGAAAGCCGGACACCACCGGGGCGATCATCACCGGCAGCAGCAGCGCCGTCAGCCACACCACCCGCGTGAAGCCGATCTCGCTGAGCAGCAGCGCCAGCGCCGTGCCCAGCACCAGCTGGATCGCCACGCCCACCGTGACCAGCGTCAGCGTGTTGCCCATGGCGTTCCAGAAGCGCGCGTCGCTGAAAGCCTTGGCGAAATTGTCCAGCCCGATGAACGTCTCCACCGGCGAGACGGTCAGCTCCAGCGAGGAAAAGGCCAGCCCCAGCGTGCGCAGCAGCGGGTAGATGCTGACAGAGAGCAGCAGGACAAGCACGGGCAGCACAAAGACGAATGCCACCCAACGCTGTTTGACACCGGATGAGAACATGTCTGCAAAGTCCTTCGTTGACGGTTTGGCCCGGCTCTACAGGGGGTGGGGCCGGCCCCACCCCCTGCTCTCTGCGGCAGGCCCGCCTTTAGCGGATCAGGCCCACAGCGCGGTAGCTCTCCAGCGCCTGCTGCCAGAAGGCGACCTGAGTGTCGCGCCCCAGCCGGTCGGTGATCTCATTCCAGGCTGCGGCGACCGCGTCGAGCGCCTCCTGCGCCGACGTCTCACCGGCCAGCGCGCGGTTCACCTGAATGTCGAGCGCGTCCTGGTATTGGGCCGCGCCGGGGATGAACAGGTCAGGGTAGCCGTCGGCCAGCGCGACCTGCAGGCCCTCTAGGTAAGCTTGGGCGTTCTCCAGGCCCATCAGCGGGGCGAAGGCCTCTGGGTTGGTCAGATGCAGCGTGCGGTATGGGTCGAGGCCGGTGAGCGAGGTGGAGACGTTCTCCAGGCTGGTGTTGTAGGCGATGTGCTTGGCGACGCAGTAGGCGGCCTCTGGCACATCGCTGTCGGCGGCGATGCCGACCACGCGGCCCACTGGCATCATTGAGCGGTGCGCCACTTCGCCGTCCACTACGAAGCCGGGCACGCGGCCCACGCCCACTTTGCCGACGATCTGCGAGATGCTGGGATCAGCGGCTTTCTTGGGCACGTCGGTCCATTGGACGACCATAGCCAGCTGGCCGCCGATGAAGGCGTCGCGCAGCTCGTCATAGCCGAAGTTGAGCACGTCCGGCGGGGCAAACTTGAGCGTGTCGATCATGTTCTGCAGGGCGGCCACGGCCTGCGGCGAGTTGATGTCGGTGTTCATCTGCTCGTCGAACAGGGTGACGCCGTTGCTGGCTGCGCGGTTGAGATACCAGGCGTAGCTGAAACCGCGCCGGCCGAACTCCGCCGTGCCGTAGAAGGGCTGGGTCAGCGTCTCGCCGGCCAGCGTCGCGCCGGCGGGGCGGGTGAAGAACTCAGCCACTTCCAGCCACTCGTCCCACGTCTCCGGCGGGCGCAGCTCGCGGCCGTACTGGGCCTGGAAGGCAGCCTGCTCCTCGGCGTTCTCGAACAGATCGGCGCGGTACATCAGCACCAGCACGTCGCCGTCAATCGTGAGGGCGTAGGTCTGGCCAGCCCATTTGTTGTACAGCTCGCGGAAGGGGGCCAGCACGTCGTCCATGTTGGGGTCCCAGACGGCGGCCGGCTCACGGGCGATGAAGTCGTCCAGCGGCAGCAGGTAGCCGTTGCCGGCGAAGTCGCCGATATACGACGGGTAAAACGTCACCACGTCAAACGCGCCGCTGCCGGCCACGAACTCGGTCTTGAGCACCTGATAAACGTCGGCGAAAGGCACCTCGACGATTTCGATGTTGATGCCCATCGCGGCGAAGTCGTCTTTCCAGAACTCGTAAGGGGCCAGGTTGTGGCCGGCGTCGCCGACGACAGTCACGGTGACGCCGCCGAAATTGTCGCACAATTCGTAATCAACCACGCCGAGGTGAGTCGGCATCTCCTGCGCCAGGACCGGCACAGCCAGCAGCGCCAGCGCTGCCAGCAGCATGAAGAACCCTTTGACACGGAACATCGCTTCTAACTCCTCAAAGTCAATCTACAGTGAACGATCGGCGTATACGCCTGGGTTAGCCGCTGTGCCGCGGCAGGCGGCCACGCGGCGCGCAAAAGTTCTTAACACACGGCTCGAATCAATAGGCGCTCCTTTCTCCACAACAGACCCGTTGACTCGCTCTACGCCGGCCCGGCGGCTCAGCGCGCCAGCAGCGCGTCCACTTCGGCGCGCTGCGGCATGCTGGGGGCGGTGCCGGGCCTGGTGACGCACAGCGCCGCGGTGGCGTTGGCGAAGGCGATGGCGTCGGTCAGCGCTCGGCCCTCGGCCAATGCGACGGCCAAACCGCCGTTGAAGGCGTCGCCCGCGCCGGTGGTGTCCACCACGTTCACGGTGAAGGCGGGGATCAGGCCGCCGCCGTCCCGGCGAACATACTGCGCCCCCGCTGCGCCCAGCGTGCAGACCACCGTCTGGTCATCGCGCACCAGCAGCGCCCGCGCCATCTGCTCGACGGGCGCGCCGTTCAGGCCGCTGAGCGCAGCCAGCTCGGTTTCGTTCGGCGTGATGAAATCGGCCAGCGCGGTGACCTCCGGCGGCAGGTGGCGGGCCGGCGCGGGGTTGAGGATGGTGCGCACGCCGTACTCGCGGGCCACCTGCAGCGCGTAGGCGGTGGTGTCGAGTTCGATCTCCAACTGCGTGATGAGCACGTCCGCGGCGGCGATGGCCGGCCGGGCGCGATCCACGTCGTCCCGCGAGAGGGCCAGGTTGGCCCCCAGCACGACGACGATGCTGTTCTCGCCGCTGGCGTCCACGAAGATGGGGGCGACACCGGTCGAGTGGTCGGGGTCCTGCACCACGTAGGCGGTGTTAATGCCTTCCTGCTGCCAGATATTGAGCGCGATGGGCGCGAACACGTCCTGCCCTACGCGCCCGACGAACGTGACATCTGCGCCGAGGCGGGCAGCGGCCACCGCCTGGTTCGACCCCTTGCCGCCCGGCCCAGTGACAAAGCGATCGCCGGAGACGGTCTCGCCGGGGCCAGGCATGCGCTGCATGTAGGATGTGAGGTCAACGTTGAAGCTGCCGACAATAACTATTTTTGCAGGCATCGGTAAGCATTCTTTCTGGTGCGACGTTGTGCAGCCCCAGCCCACGCAGCAGCGCGTGCGGCCAGGCCGCCTGCTCGATCTGATACTAGTTTACACAGCACGGAGCGGCTTGCGCAACATCTGCGTTAGGCTGCCCTTCCGCCCGCTTACCCCTTCAGGCCGGTGAGCTGGATGCCCTCAATGAAGTAGCGCTGGGCGAAGAAGAACAGCACGATCATGGGCAGCATGCTCATCACCGAGGCGGCGATCAGCCGGTCGTAGTAGATCGTCAGGTACTGATCCTTGAAGAAGTTGAGGCCCACCGCCACCGGGAACAGCTCTGGGCTGGAGAGGAAGATGAACGGCTCCAGGAAGCTGTTCCACGTCCACCAAAAGGTGAAGATGACCACTGTAGCGATCGCGGGCCGGCTGATGTGTTATTGTGTTATAATGAAAGTAACGCAGTCAGGCTGTGCAGCGGAGGAGGCGAGACATGGGACCGAGGCCGTGCCCTGAGTGCGGCGAGTACCTTGAGCCAGCCGGCGAAGGAACCGACGAGGCTGGCGCGCTGTACGACGTTTACATCTGCGTCGAGTGCGGCCACGAGGAGGCCGTCCCCCAGGCGGAGGAGCTGGCAGCGCCCCCGCCCCACGAGTGGGACCCGCCGGACGGCGCGCCGCAGCGCGGCATCTGAGGTCAGCGCGCGGGGCCGCTTGAGTCGCGCTCCTGCAGGTCGCGCGCGCCGTTGAACGGCCGGTCAAGCTCTTCTGGCGTGGGCGGGCGCAGCTTCAGGCCGGTAACGCGCCGAAGCGCGGCGGCGAAACGCGGGCGCCGCGCTAACCAGTTGTTCACCCTGGAATAGGTTTCATCTGGCACAAGCGAGCTGTAGCGTTTTGCCATGCCCCACGGACGCGGCCAGGCCGTCACGCGGGTGAAGAAGCTGAGCAGGGCGCGCAGCAGCGGCCAGCGCGCGCGCAGGTTCGGGGCAGCCCTCTGCGACAGCGCGAACATCACCCACAGCAGCCGGAAATCCCAGCGCCACACGTTGAACACCGTAATCTGGTGTCCCATCTGCTGCAGGCGCACTTTGATGGTGCGCGGCGCGCGCGTGTAATGGTGCAGGGCCTGCGGCAAGATGACAATGGGGCCAGCCAGGGCCATGTGCATTAGGATGATGGCGTCTGGGCCTTCAACGTCCAGCAGCGGCAGCGCTGGCCGCAGCGCGGCGCGCCGGAACAGCCCGTAGACTGCGACTGCCGGCGCGGGCCAGGTGTCCAGCAGGCTGAGCGCCCGCCGCCACGCTTCGGCGTGGTCGAGCGCGGGGTCCCTGCGAAACGGGGTAGCCGGCTGGCCGGCATAGCACACGGCGGCATCTGGATGGGCCAGCAGGTGCTGGACGCACAAGCTGACGAAACCCGGCTCCCACACATCGTCATGCGCAGCCCACATGAAGTATTCGCCCGTGGCCAGCTCGTAGACCCGGTTGAAGTTGTAGGTTGAACCCTTGTTGTGCGCGTTACGGTAGAGCCTGATGCGCGGGTCGCGAGCGGCGTATTCCTGAAGGATGTCCCATGTGCCATCAGTAGAAGCGTTGTCCGAGATAATCAGCTCGAAGTTGGCGTAGTTCTGTGCCAGCAGCGAGTCGAGCGCGCGGCGCAGTAGTTCCCCGCCGTTGTACACCGGCAGGCCGATGCTGACCAAAGGCGCTGCATCAGACGCGTCTGCCATCTCAGCCCCCCTCGCCTACCGTGAGCACGGCGAAGGCCCCGGCCCACTTCGGGGGCAGCTCCAGCGCGAAGCGCCCGCCCTGCGCCGCCACAAACTCGTCAACAGCGGCCTGCGCCCCGGCGGAGAAGAAACCGTAGTCGTCTACAATGACGACGCCGCCCGGCGGCATGTGACCAGCCAGCCAGCGCAGCGCCGTCAGGATCGGCTCGTAGAAGTCAAAGTCAATGTAGGCGAAGCTCACTAGGGCGGGCAGGTCAGCCTGCACGATCGTCTGCTCGATGAAGCCGGGGACGATGCGCGTGCGGGCCGGGGGAAAATTCACCGCTGCCAGCCGCGCCTGAACGCGCGCCTGCGGGTAGGCCATGTCGCCCTGGTAGGCGGCCATCGAACCCCGATTGTGAATGTCGTGGAGCAGCACGTCCTTGGGGCCAGGCGCGGGCAGGCCCTCGAACGAGTCGAACAGCCACAGGCGCTTGTCGCTGGCGCGAATTTCGTTGGCGATGAAGGCCGAGCACGCCCCGCCCGCCACGCCGAATTCGCACACGTCGCCGGGCAGATGGCGCGTGCGGTGCAGGGCTGCGGCGATGTACAGCCCTTCAGTAAGACCAGTCCCCTCAAAGGCCAGCATTAGATCAGCGCGGCCAAGCGCGTCGGGCAGATCGGGCGCAATGTGCTGCGTGAATATGCCAATAAGCTCGCGCACGGCGGCCTCGTGCTGCGCGGCGTAGGGCCGCTGGCTCACCCGCTGGAGTTTGAGGCCCAGCGGGCGCAGCGCCCGGTTGATAAGCGCGCCGGGTGTGGTCATATTCGCTCCTTGAGCACGCGCTCGTACAGCGCTACCGTCTGCGCGCGAATAGCGGCGGCGTCCAGCCGCTCGGCGCACACCTGGGCATTGCGGACAGCGGCCGCGTCTACCAGCGCGTCGTCGGTGAGGGCGCGGCGCAGCGCAGCGGCAACGGCGTGCGGGTCTTCCGGCGGGACGATCAGGCCTGTTTCTCCGTCAGCGATCCACTCATCGGCGCAGGCAGTGCACGACTGAATCGGGAGCGCGCCCAGCGCCAGCGCCTCCAGCATTGAGGTGCTGGCCGCATCTGAGATGCTCAGGCCGATGTAAACCCGCGCCGCGCTGAAATGGCGCAGCAGGTCATTGTGAGACAGCGGCGGCAAAATGTCAATGGGCACTTGCAGGTCTTGCGCGGCCAGCTCTGCCGCCACTTTCACATCCTCGCCCGCCGAGAAGATGGCCACGCGGTAGCCGGCCAGCGCGTCGGCGCACAGGCGCAGCGCGGCCACCGCGCACAGCGCCCGCCCCATCACGTTTTGGTAGCCCTTGATGATGATCGTCCTGCGCTGCGACGGCGGCGCGCCGCGCAGCGTTTCCAGCCGCGCCAAGTCGAGGCCGCCGCCGTTGGGCAGCACGCCCAGCACAGCCCCGCGCAGGCCCAGATCGCGCGCCAGAGCGATGTCGCGCGCGCACTCGCAGGTGTAGTAGTCGGCGGCCTGCAGCAGCGCCCGCAGCCGCTCCTGATGCGCCGCCAGCCGCCCATACAGGTAGATGTCGCTGCCGTAGTTAGAGACGATCAGCGGCGGGAAGCGGCCGGTGTAGCCGTCTCGCGCCGCCAGCACCAGGTAGCCGGCGTGCTGAAATTCGAGGGCGTGGACGACATCCGGC
>Ga0308414_1002879_pt1 | contig 11102 bp, 7 predicted proteins | sample HotsprSampleOS50_FD_205667 | JGI IMG/M metagenome (GOLD analysis project Ga0308414, IMG submission 205667) | Hot spring phototrophic mat microbial communities from Octopus Spring, Yellowstone National Park, Wyoming, United States - 20090730_OS50 ... | reverse complement strand
CCCTGTCGCAGCTTAAGAAAATCAATGAGACAATATTGCGGTTTACACTGTTGGGAATTTTTGCTGGGTTCTTGCTGACCGCATTTCTCGCTTATAATTTTTCAAACGCAATTACAATTCCTATTAAGCATTTGATTTCCGCAGCCAGTCAAATTTCCATGGGCAATTACGCAAAAAGGCTTGACGTTAAATCAAACGACGAGCTTGGCATTTTGTCGCAAACCTTTAACGAAATGGCCGAAAAGCTTGAGAAAACAGTGGGTGAGCTTACCGATAAAAACCTTAAGTTCGATTCGGTAATGAACAGTTTAACAGACGCAATTATAGCCGTTGACGCGGATTTTAAAATAATTATGATAAACGGCGTCGCTTGCAAGCTTTTCGGATTAGACGGCCGATCCGCCTCAATAGGCTCTAAATTCACGGAAGCCGTAAGAAATAATTCATTAAACAGCTTTCTTAAGGAAACTATAGAGAGCGGCGTTTCACTTGCTGATGAAATCTCAATGGGGCCTCCCGAGAACAAAATTCTCAAGGTGTACGCAAACCCGATAAAAGCTAAGGATGCCAGGGGCTCAAACATCGGAGGGATATTATTCTTACAGGATATAACCAGTATAAAAAAGCTTGAGCAGATAAGAACCGATTTTGTATCCAATGTGACGCACGAGCTGAAAACCCCGCTAACCTCAATAAAAGGGTTTATTGAGACATTAAAAAACGGCGCCATAAGCGATATGAAAGTTGCCGGAAAATTTCTCGACATAATAGACATTGAAGCCGATCGATTATACATGCTTATAAACGATGTGCTCCAGCTTTCCGAAATAGAAACCAGGCAAAATGATTCAAACGTTGAGGCGCACTGCTTAAAAGGCATAATAGCCGAGGTTGTTTCCATTCTTCAGGGGGCGGCGGAGAAAAAGAATATCGTTGTTGGCTTTGAAGCCGACGAGAATCTCACAATAGTTGCAAACAAGGACAGAATAAAGCAAATGCTTATAAATCTTATAGACAACGCCATAAAATACAACATTGAAGGCGGGAGCGTGTATATCAAAGCATTCAGAGGCGAAGGCAAAATTGTAATTTCCGTTAAAGATACAGGTATAGGAATAGCCCCGGAGCATTTGACAAGAATTTTCGAGCGTTTCTACAGAGTGGACAAAGGAAGGTCCAGAAGCGTGGGGGGGACAGGACTGGGCCTTTCAATAGTCAAGCATATTGTTAATCTCTACAGCGGAGATATTAAGGTGATGAGCGAACCTGGCAAAGGAACGGAATTTGTGGTGCAATTGCCCTCGGCATAAATTTGCGGCGCAATTGCCCCAGGCAATAAATGAGGTTGAAAGGTGCAATGTATCCAAAGCACATATCGAGAATTTCAGAAATTCATCGCCAATTGATATTCCCCTTTTCGGCTGGCGGAAAGGCATAAATAATCCTTTTATTAGTAAAATGGGAAGGCTCGTATCCGTCAGGCGGATGAGGATCATGCCCTCAAAAGAATAAAAGGGCAACCTTTAGGCCGCCCTTGTTTGTCCCGCAATTTCGTCCGTTATCTGCCTATGAATTGCTGTACCAGGATTTTGCCGTATGTTTTGCTCGGCGCTATGCCTATGCCCGTATAGTTGAAATTAGGGTTCAGGATGTTTTTCCTGTGCCCCTCCGAATCCATCCACGACTTGAACGCGCCCTCAATAGTCTGGTTCCCCGCAATGTTCTCCCCGGCCGTCTTAAAGCTTATTCCGAATTGCCTCATCATATCAAACGGCGAGCCGTAAGTCGGAGACTGGTGAGAAAAGTAATTCTTGGCGACCATATCCTGGGCTTTAAGCCTTGCGGTGCTCACAAGATCCTTATCGAATGCAAGAGGCGCCGCTCCCGCATCTGACCTGGCCTTGTTGATAAGATTAAGCAATGCCTGCTCCTCTTCTGTCACATCGGCAGGAGCGGGCGTCGTTAAAGGAGGCGGCGCAGGCGTTGGCGCAGGCGTTGGCGCAGGTTTTGGCGCAGGTTTTGGCGTGGCTGCAGGCGTAGTCGTTTTTGGAGCCGTTGTCCACGCAACATTTATATACCTGCTGTCAGCACATCCCACACATCCTGTCGCTGGTTCGTAAACAGCATACCAGTTGTCAATCTTGCCGAATATTTTCACGGTTGTTCCCTTTTTAACAGTGCAAACAACCTCATAATTCGTGGATGGCCCCTTCCTGACGTTCAGCACCGTAGCCGTCACGGTTCCGTTTATGAACCCCAAGCTCTGGAATTTCGGCGCCGCTTCAGCCGTTTTTATTCCTGAAGGCAGAAAGCCGGGCGCCGTCGTCAGCAAAAGAGCCAGCACGATCAGAAAAGCAATCTTTTTTCTCATATGAATACAATCCCTCCAACCGTCAAATTCTCTTGAAACATGTCTTATTATATTATTGACAAAAACATCAGAATTATTTACACATATTTTTTTTGCTGAAAAAACAAAAAAGGCGGGATGTTATCACGCCCCTCTTTGCAATTCAATATTGATTCAAGTGTAAAAGGGGATTTTGATGCAAAAAAAACGAATGGAGCTTAAAGTCGAAATGCAAAATCAGCCATCGCAGCCGAAGCAGTCGATTGCGATTTGACGGCCGGATGCCGTCAAAAAGGCCACCTGAGGCCAGGACGGCCGAATGTGGCCTGGTCGCAAGAGACGCAAGGCGAGATGACGCTGATTTCATTGAGACTTCCGCGGAATGAGTTTTTGCATCAAAATCAATATTAATTGGCATAAAAAGTTTTTATGAATATTTTTTGCATCAAAATCCTTCCTTATGCCTGAATCAATCCTGGTTTAAAGCTTCGCTGCCGTTTTCCCTATTTCCACATCTTTCACAGCTTCCTTAACCGCCGTTTCAACGCTTAATTCCCTGACATCCCTCGATTTCCTAAGCTTATATTCCACCAGGCCGGCGCCTGCCTTTTTCCCCACCGTTATCCTTATTGGAATTCCGATGAGGTCCGCGTCCTTGAACTTGACGCCGGGCCTTTCATCCCTGTCGTCAAGAATGGTTTCCACTCCGGCATCAATCAATTTTGAATAAATATTTTCGGCAATTTCCATTTGAACAGGCTCAGTTGTGTTAACAGGCACGATTATTGCATGATAAGGCGCTATCGACATAGGCCAGATGATTCCGTCGTCATCATGGTTCTGCTCAATTATGGCGGCCATGGTCCTGCCTATCCCTATACCATAGCTTCCCATCACCATAACCCGCTCTTTGCCTTCCTCGTCAAGGAAAATGCAATCCAAAGCTTTGCTGTATTTTGTTCCCAGCTTGAAAATGTGGCCCACTTCAATGCCGCGCGTAAGCTTAATCGCAGCGCCGCATTCCGGGCACTTGTCCCCTTCCGCTATTTTTCTTATATCCTTTATTTTCGAAGCTTTAAAATCCCTGACCGCATTAACATTCTTTATATGGAATCCGGTTTCGTTGGCGCCTGCAATGAGGTTTTTCATATACATAATTTCAGTATCGGCAATTATATCGATTTCAAGCCCGACAGGCCCTGCAAAGCCGACGTCCGCTCCGGTCGCCTTCCTGATTGTCTCAGCATCAGCCATTTCAAGCTCAACACAGCCTAATGCATTCTGCAGCTTGATTTCGTTAAGCTCCCTGTCTCCCCTCACCATAGCCGCCACAATTTTGCCGTCGGCTTTATAAATCAAAGTCTTCGCAAATTTTTTCGATGAGCAGCCAAAGAAATTAATGAGTTCTTCTATTGTTCGTGCATTGGGCGTAGCGACCTTTTCCATTGCCGGAAGGCAGCATTCCCCACTGCCGGATTCCCCGGCAGTGCCCTCAATATCCGGCGCGCACTCCGCCTTTTCATCATTCGCGGCATACCCGCACGCTTCACAAAAAGCTATCACCGATTCCCCGATATCGGATTTTACCGTAAATTCCTGCGAACCGGAGCCTCCCATTGCGCCCGTATCCGCATCGACAATCATATAATCAAGGCTGCACCTGTTAAAAATCCTGCAATAAGCGTCATGCATTTTTTTGTAGGAAACATCAAGCCCGGCTTCATCCCGGTCAAAGCTGTAAGCATCCTTCATCACAAACTCACGAGCCCTCATGACGCCGAATCTAGGCCTTCTCTCATCCCTGTACTTGATTTGTATCTGATACAGTATAAGGGGCAAAGACCTGTACGACCTGGTTTCATTTTTCACCGTCCAGGCAAAAACCTCCTCGTGGGTCGGACCAAGGCAGAAGTCCCTGCCTCCTCTGTCCTTCAGCCTGAACATGTCCTCGCCGAAAACGTCCCATCTTCCCGATGCCTTATAATATTCGGCCGGAAGCAGCGCGGACATTATAAGTTCCTGGGCGCCGGCCCGGTCCATTTCCTCCCTCACTATCTGTTCCAGCTTCCTGAAAGCCCTGTACCCAAGCGGCAGAAAGGAATATATGCCTGAAGCAAGCTTCCTCATAAGCCCCGCCCTCAGCATCAGTTTGTGGCTTGCCACCTCCGCCTCCGCGGGGACTTCCCGCAGGGTTGGCATGAACATCTGCGACATCCTCATAACTTTAGCACCTCGTCAGTAAAGTTTAAGCCAAACCTTAACTTCATATTTTATACCTTAATATTAGGCTGCTTAAATGTCAATACGCTTGTGAATAATTTAAAGTTGTAATATAATTTTTTCTGGCGCTATAGTGCCGTCGTTGCCATGACATTCTATTTTATAACGCCTTTATTAAAACGGTGTTTTTTGCAAAGCTTTTTGCAAAGGAGTCCATATGAAAACAGGCATAGGGCAAGACAGCCACAGATTTGACTTTGAGAACAAAAACAAGAAGCTTGTGCTGGGGGGAGTCGTTTTTGAAGGCTGCGCCCCTCTTAAGGGAAACAGCGATTCGGATGTTGTGCTGCATTCCATAGCAAACGCCATTTCGGGCGTCACCTGCGTAAATATTTTAGGAGAGATAAGCGATGAAATGTGTTTTAAGCGCGGCATTGCCGACAGCCGGGAATACGTAAGGGAGGCGCTGAAATATCTGAAAGGCGGGAAGGTCATGCATGTGTCCGTTTCAATTGAATGCAGCCATCCTAAAATTTCGCCCAAAATACCTGAGATGAGAAAAAGCATTTCTTCGCTTTTGGATATTCCGGAAAATTGCGTTGGAATAACCGCGACAAGCGGCGAAGGACTTACGGCCTTCGGCAGGGGCTTAGGCATCCAGGCGTTCGCATGCGTTACAATAGTTTAGGCTTCAAATATTGCTTATTATTTCTTATCTCGGACGGCCGCTATGGCTTCGGCAAACAATAAATCTTCCCGCGTCGTTATCTTTATATTTTCATAGCTGCCCATTACAAGCTTCGGCTTGCAGCCGAGCCTTTCCGCCAAAACGGCGTCGTCCGTGCCCTTGAAGCCCTCATTCCTCGCCTTGGCAAAGGCGCTGCTTATAATGTCGCGCCTGAAAGCCTGGGGCGTCTGGATTGACCACAAAATACGCCGGTCCAATGTCTCGGCCACAAAGCCTTCCTTGTCTGCCGCTTTGATAGTATCTTTCACCGGAACCGCAACGCATGAGGCGCCATATTCGCCGGCCGCATCCACGCTCTCAATTATCGTTCTTCCATCTATGAACGGCCTTGCTCCGTCATGGATTAAAACTATGCCGCATTCCGCGCTCAATTCCGAAAGGCCGTTGAAAACGGAATCCTGCCTTTCGGCGCCTCCCGCGGCAATAGCCTTCACCTTATTAAATCCGTAGCGGCCGATTATTTCTTTCCTATATAACGCCATATCGCTCTCGTTTACCACAAGAACAAGTTCGTCAACCGCCCCGCAGTCCTCAAACGCTTGAAGGGTCCATGCAACAACAGGCCTGCCGCGGATTTTTACAAGCTGCTTGCTTATATCCAGATTCATCCTTGTCCCTTTGCCCGCGGCGACAATAACCGCACCGACAGAAAGGCCCCCGTTTTTTTTCATTGTTTTCCTCGTAAACCGGCATTGAATTGCTTTAAATCAAACCACTCTTTCAATTGTAAACTTGGGCTTTGCGAAAATCATTCTTCCCGCCGCGGTTTGCAGAATACTGGTCACGGTCACGTGCACATTCTCACCTATATGCTTCCTTCCGCCTTCGATTACAATCATGGTGCCGTCATCAAGATAGCCTATGCCCTGCCCGTTTTCCTTACCATCCTTTATAACCTGCACCGTCATTTCTTCACCGGGCAGCGCAATGGGTTTTACGGCATTCGCCAGCTCATTGACGTTAAGAACCGGAACCCCCTGGATGCTTGCGACCTTGTTGAGGTTATAATCGGTCGTAAGGATTTTTCCCTTAAGTTTCCCGGCAATTTTCAAAATAGCGCTATCCACCTCGGTCCATTCCAATTCTTCCGTATTTTCAATCCTCACTGGGTACGCCATATCTTTTTGAATCATATTCAAAACATCAAGTCCACGCCTTCCCCTGTTTCTTTTCAACGGATCCGGCGAATCCGCTATATGCCTTAATTCTTCCAGCACAAAATCGGGTATAACCAACTCGCCTTCCAGAAATCCGCTCCTGCAGATATCTACTATTCTCCCGTCGATTATGACGCTGGTATCGAGAATTTTCGGCTCAGACACACGGCTTCCGTTTCCCTGAAGCCCGCTTCCTCTTTTAAACGGGTCGAGAATATGCTCGTTTCTCTTGCCCATTGCAATGCTAATCCCCATGCAGCCGAACAATATATTCGCCGTTATGCAGAGAGGAACTCCGACAATATCGACTTTAGCTATTGGAATTGTGACAAGGTTTGCAATTATAAGACCTGCAATAAGCCCTACGGCGCTTATCATAAGTTCGTACAGGCTCATTTTTAATATGACGGCCTCCATGCTGTCGATAAATTTCAAAACCCATTCGATGATTTTATTGCCCGTTGAGTAAAAAACAAATGCTGCGAACAATGAAGCAAAAACATAAACGGCCATTTTTGAATCAGACGCAAGGGCAATGCTCCGGACCGAAAACAACGTTTTCGTCAGGGTAAATCCCGTAACAGCGCCTATAACCGCAAAGGAAAATTTTATTGCTTTGTTCAGCACGGCATCAAACTCCCCCGGAAAAATTTTATATTATAAACATCAAACGCTAATTTTCAAACAATTGTTTATAATTCCCTCGGCTTCGCCTTGATTTATGCCTTTTGCCAATATTAATTCGCTTATGAGTATTTGCCTTGCGCTGTTTAGCATTTTCCTCTCGCCTGTCGACAAGCCTTTTTCTCTTTCCCTCAGCATCAGTGTCCTTACAACATCGGCAACCTCAAAAATATTTCCGCTTTTTATTTTCGTCATGTTCTCCCTGTAACGCCTGTTCCAGTTGGTTGTAATATTTATTTTATCTTCGCCCAGTATGGCAAATACCTTGTCCAACTCATGGCCGTTGATAATTTCTCTTATTCCGATATCTTCCGTATTGTTTGTGGGAATCATAACTTTCATATCCCCTATCGGCATCCTTACAATATAATAATCCTGCTTCCGCCCCAGTATCTCCCTTTCTTCTATGGATTCAATAACCCCGGCTCCATGCATCGGATAAACAATCTTATCCCCTACGTTGAACATAAAAACTCCTCCGTTGTTCTGCCTAAGCGCTTTAATATATCGTCAAGCCTGTAAAATTTTATCTTATGTATAATTGACGGAATACAGCAAAACCGCTCGCTGAAAGAAATTCATTCAATGCCAAATCATGCTTATAATAATCAAGAAGTGTCGTCCCCAATGGCGCGGCATGCATTAATGAGCGATTTTTTAAGAAATAATGCCACTATTTACCACCTAAAACATAATTCAACCTCTTCTGCAGGAAGTTTTACGCATCAGCTTTCAACTTTATTTTCAGTATACTACAAATACCCTCCGATGTCAAAATCTTTTATTTTAACCTCTGATCTTAATCTTCACGGCATCATAATTAAAGAGCAGGCACGTTTGAAACCCCTTGGAAAATACAATTCAAGATAAACGATCCGGAAAGCAGATGCAAATGTTTTAAATTATTTTCATGCTACAATGCAACCTCAAGAGCCTGCCGCACATTCTCAACAGGATTAATCGTTATTTCCTTGTCCATTTTTGACTGCTCGATTATTTTCATATTTCCCGCCGGAACCACAAATCTTTCAAACCCTATCCGCACACCCTCCATGACTCTTTTGTCAATGTGGCTTACCGTCCTTACTTCGCCTGTCAGTCCAACTTCGCCAATCAGCACCGTACCCTCGCCGACAGGCGCATTTCTGAAGCTCGAGGCAACCGCCGCGACAATTCCAAGGTCACAGGCCGGCTCATACAGCTTTACCCCTCCTACAACATTCACATACGCGTCATAATTGTAAAGCTGCATCCCTACCCTCTTTTCAAGAATTGCCATAAGGAGCGCCACCCTGTTGTAATCCAGCCCTGTCGCCATCCTCCGCGGCATGCCAAAATTGGTCGCGCATACAAGCGCCTGTATCTCCGCCAGCATGGGCCTTGTGCCTTCCATGCTTGAAATTACGGCTGAGCCGGGGACATTTTCAGGCTTTCCGGAAAGCATAACCATTGAAGGATTATCTACTTCGGCAAGGCCCGTATCCCTCATTTCAAAAACCCCTATCTCGTTCGTGGAACCAAACCTGTTTTTTACAGCCCTCAGCACCCTGTAATTCAAATGCCTTTCACCCTCGAAATAAAGAACTGTGTCAACCATATGCTCCAGGACCCTCGGGCCTGCAATTGAGCCTTCCTTGGTCACATGGCCTACAATCACTATCGTTACGCCAAGCTTCTTGGCAATCCTCATAAGTCCCGACGTTACGTCCCTGACCTGGCTTACGCTCCCGGGCGCAGACGACATCTCTTCATCATACATTGTTTGTATGGAGTCTATTACCACAAAACCGGGTTTTTCAACCTCGATAATTTTTTCAACAATTCTGAAATTGGTTTCCGAAACCATAAAAATCCCCGGTTTTTTCACATTAAGCCTGTCGGCTCTAAGCTTTATCTGTTTTACCGATTCTTCTCCGGAAATATACAATACCGGCGAATCGAGCTCAATGCACTCACACGCCTGCAGCAGAAGGGTAGACTTGCCAATGCCGGGGTCTCCTCCCACAAGTATGAGGGAGCCTTTTATGATTCCCCCTCCAAGGACCCTGTCCAATTCCTTTATCCCGGTGGAGCATCGTTCTTCCTTATCTATTCTGACGTCATTCAAGCTTACAGGCTTTGCAATATCGGCATGGTAACCGATCACAACCTTCGGCTGCCTCAGCTCTTCCGCAAATGTATTCCACTGCCCGCACGCCGGGCATTTGCCAAGCCAGCCCGGGCTTTCATAGCCGCACTCTTGGCAGATGAAAATTGATTTATTCTTAGCCATGGCGCATCTCCTTTATCTATCTTATTGAGATGGGAAACTTCCCACAATGCTTAAGTTAAAGCTCCCCAGCATCAAGCAGCTCCATCAAAACCAGCACAAACATGGCGTGCGACCATGTAAGAGGAATTACCCATGCAGGCCTGCCTGTTTCCCTGTCCACCTGTTCAGGCAGCAAATCAAGCTCCGTACGCGATTTTACCGCCCATTCGAAATATTGTCTCGTTTTTTGGTAATTTCTCCTCCGCATATGATAAATCGCAAGCCATAATGTAGTCAATATCCATGGGTTTCCGCCGATATAATTGTCGTTCTCGTACCTTTTTATGCCCCCGGACAAAGGGGAAGCAAGAAAGCGTTCAACGGCGTCCGCGGTTTTCTCAACCCTGCTGTCATTCACCTCGAATACCTCAAATGGAACCGATATTCCTAAAAGGCTTGCATCTATGGTTGCGTCTTTAGCCGATACCTCCCTGTAACAACCCTTTGAATCGGCTTTAACCGTAATCCTGTCGGCCGACGGTTCGTCGCCCCATGGATTCAATTTGGTCCTGATGCTCCGCAGGAATCTTCCCAATGACTCATTCCAAAGATTTTCCGCTATTGCAAGCCTTATGCTTTCCGCAGCCGTTTCCCATCTGCCTATGATTTCCGCCGGTTTCCCCAATATCCTTGCCGCCTCGGCCCCCGCCCGGATGCCTGCGTGCACGGCGGCGGCGGAATACGCGTGCTCCCCCCATCTCTCCTCCCAGATGTCATAGCTTGGTCCGGGCAAGCCGGTTTCGATGTCAATAAAATTGATAAGATAATTTACGGCTTTTTCAATACTGTCCCAGACATCGGCAAGAAAATTCCTGTCTCTTGTCGCTTTATAATGCTTAAGCATTCCCCATATTGCGCTGCCCGTCTCATCTATCTGCAATCCCCAGGAGGGAGCAAGGTTGCCGTCCATATAATACCGCTGATGCCACACGCCGCTTTCATCCTGCGTCATGACGGCCCAGCGGTAAAACCGGTCAACGGCTCCGGAAAGTCCGCATCTATCCAGCGCTTCGGTTATAAAGGCCGCGTCCCTGCACCAGCAGTAAGCATACCGCCCGCATTTGGCAAATCCCTCGTCTATTTCAGGGGACGCAAGCAATCCGCCGGTATTTTCATCCGTCATAAGTTTGAACAAAAGCAGTGAACGCTTGTATATATCCGCAATATCCTTCTTTCTGACGCTTGAGCATTTTAATGCTCCAATTCCGTCAATACGGTCAATGCTAGCCGTTTTTGCTAAAAAATTTTTCCAGTATTTTGCAGTGTCCTCATATTTATCGGCGCTGTCTTGAGCCTTTATTTCACGTGTAAGCATTTTTACCCCGTTCAGTGTGTTTGAAACGCACATAAAAAAATTGAACGAAGCCCTTGCGCCCGGGGACAACGGCTTGAGCCTCCATGAAATCGCCCCGTCCCGCATCATTCCTACGCTGTCGCAGCCTTTCAGATCATTTCCGCATGCGCTCTCGTAAGCGTTGTTCCCCAACTGAAACCTTAAAACCTCGCTGTCTGAAAACAAGGATATATAGCAGCCATGCTTGTAATGAATAAGGGCGTCGCAGCCGTAATCGAAAAGAACGCTAGCCAAATCCGGGATGGTTGAAATGCAGGAGGAATACAAAACGATATGCG
>Ga0308414_1002874_pt1 | contig 11112 bp, 7 predicted proteins | sample HotsprSampleOS50_FD_205667 | JGI IMG/M metagenome (GOLD analysis project Ga0308414, IMG submission 205667) | Hot spring phototrophic mat microbial communities from Octopus Spring, Yellowstone National Park, Wyoming, United States - 20090730_OS50 ... | reverse complement strand
TTACTTGAGAAAAATTTTGATATCCCGCCTTGAGTATGCTAAAATCCTTTGCGTTGAATTGGGTGTTTTGAGATTGAGTGCGTTGCTCAATACCCCCAAAATACCCGTGAACGGTTACGTAAAATGTATATTGCAGAGCGGGGCGTGCTTGCGTACCGGGGGCTCTCGCATCCGGCTAATGGCCTTTTATCCTTTGGGACTGTGATGGGCTAAAGCCCATCCTACAAATGGCGGGTACGACCTACCCTACAGGAAATATTATGTAAATCCTGTTAATCCTGTCAAAAAATATTCTTTCGTGGTTCTTCGTGTTTTTCGTGGTGAAGAAAATAATTTGAGATTACAGATTTGAGATTTCAGAGAAACAGAATCGGGCGGAATGTTTTATCCGACGGCTTTTGTTTTATGCCGCCCGCTGCGCGGGCTGGGGGAGAATGAGAGAATCGTTTTGGTCCACGGCCTAACGGCCGAGGCTACCGTATGGCGCCTGCTGCGCAGGCTCTTTACGAGGGGTGGGTGTGCAAGAATTGTCAATCGTCAATCATCGGTAGTCAATTGCAATACCCCCTCGTCTGCTGCGCGTCCACTGGTCCTTGGCAGGGGGAGAGCTTATCGTTGAACGCCTGCGGCGGCGCGGACCTCCGGCCGGCCGGACAGTTCGGCGCGGATTTCGCGCCCCAGATAGACTTTCATCCCGTTGGCCGCGGGGACAATAATGTCTTCGTAGTCGATGCGCACGGTATTGCCGGCAGTTCCGGCGGCGCGAGCTCCGGCGCTGACCTGTGCAGCCAGTTCCCGAACGGCGTAATCGTGGGCGTCCTGAAGCGTCTTAAATCGCTTTGCACCCGGCAGACCTTCGATAAAAAAATCGGCGTCATCCACATTGATGCGCACCGTGCGGCGCACCAGAACGTCGCTGGTGATTGCGCCGATGGCGTTGGCGACATCGGCATCCGGCGGTATGACGGCCTCTGCGCCGAGCCGCCGAGCCGCTTCGGGCAAAAAATAACCCGCCGGCGCGCCGACCCCCACAACCGGACAACCCAGCGTAATACTGACGTTAAAGCCGTTCCCCGCGGGACAGAACAGATTCTCCAGCAGGGTCTTGCAGACCGGACAGTCCTCCAATCCCTGCGGGTCGGTTTTTTCATCGAGTTTTTTCTTGAGGATTTCGACCGTCAGTTTGCGAATTATTTGTTCGCGGATGTACCGGCAAAAGTCCTGCATCGACATCCCGCAGGCGACGGCGACCAACTCGCACATCTGAACGGCAAATGCCCTGTCCCACCGCACAAACTCGCCGCTGACGTGCAGGATGTCCGTCGGCGTCAATCCGCATCGGGTGATAACGTGATGTTCTTCCAGCTTTTCGGTGCGCAGCAGGGTGTGCCACGGCAGCCCCAGCAGGCCGGTCAATTCGCCCACGGAATACGGCCGTTTTGACAATGCCGCGACAATGGCTTTTTCGTCGTCGCTGAGCGTGTGTTTTTCGTGCTGACCGGACAGGACAAAAAACTCCAGCGGCGCTGCGGCGCGATAGTAATCGTCGATGTGGCCGCGCAGAAACTCCAATGCGGCCTGTGCGTCGGGGTACTGTGCGGCCATCCAGCAGACCGGCCCGACCCGCAGGGGCCCGATGGCGACCTTGCCCGCCGTACAATGGATCAGACTGTCGCCGCCCAGCCCGACGGTGCGCATATCCAGCGCCTGAATGTGGGTGCGGTGGGAGCCGATCTGCATACCGGACTGATGGATGCGTACTCGGCCGCCGTTGACCCGTGCGGTGTCGGTGGTCGTGCCGCCGATATCGACGACGATCGCCTCGGCAAGCCCTGTCAGATAGCGGGCGCCGGCCACACTGGCCGCTGGGCCGGACAGGATGGTCTCGACGGGTTTTTGCAGAGCGACCTGATCGCTCATCAGCGTGCCGTCGCCTTTGACGACCATAATCGGCACGGCCAAGCCGAAATCGGCCAGCGTCTTGCGGGTTTGGCGGAGAAATTTTTCAATTTTGCCGATGACTCGGGCGTTGAGGATGGCCGTAATCGCCCGCGTTTTGAAATCGAGCATCGCGCTGAGTTCGTGGCCGCAGGTTACGCTCAGGCCGGCGGCATCGTGGACAATTTGCTTGACGTACAGTTCGTGCGCCGGATTGACGGTGCTGGCGTAGCCGGAGACGGCAAATGCCCGCACGCCGTGCCGCTTCATCTCGATGGCCGAAGCGCGTACCTGTTCGGCGTCCACCGGTTCGAGTTCCTTGCCGTCGATTTCCAGTTTGCCGCGCAGCACGGCCAGCGGTTCGTGGCGAATCTCGGACGGGGCAAACAGCCCATACGGAGGCATCACCAGCAGCCCAACCCGCCAGCCGCGCTCTTCGACGACGGCGTTGGTCGCCAGCGTCGTCGAGACGGACGCCAAATCCACCCGCGCCAAATGCTCCGGCGGCAGTTGTTCAATCGCGGCACGGATGCCAATGGTGTAATCCCATGGGGTCGTCAGCGCCTTGGCTTTGGCAAGAATGAGATTCGAATCAAAATCATAGATCGCCGCATCCGTATAGGTGCCGCCGGCGTCAATACCCAGCCCCAGCCGCGCCAAAACCTGCGGCGGGGAATCGTATGATTTTACAACGGCTTCTGGCATCGTAAATTTCACGTTTAATCGGTTTGAAAGACAAAACGCCCGAGCGGGATATTCCCGTCGGGCGTTTTTTTATTGTGTATCGCACCGCAGGGTGCGAACTCTTCTTCAATTAAGCGGCGGTCGCTAAGTTGAGCAGCCGTTTGGCCAGATCGACCGCGCTGGCGGCGTCCGCCGAGTAGCCGTCGGCGCCAATCTTGTCGGCGTAGGCCTGTGTAACCGGTGCGCCGCCAATCATAGTTTTGGCCTTGATGCCGGCGTCTTTGAGCGCCTTGATGGTCTTTTCCATCGCGGGCATGGTGGTCGTCAGCAGGGCGCTGAGGCCGATAATCTGTGCATTGGTCTCCTTGGCCTTGGCGACGAACTTATCGGGCGAGACATCCACGCCCAGATCAATCACTTCAAAACCGGCGCCCTTGAGCATCATCACGACCAAGTTCTTGCCGATGTCGTGCAAGTCGCCCTGAACGGTGCCGATCATGGCCTTGCCCAGCGGCTTGACGCCGGCGGCGACCAACACGGGCTCCAGATGCTCCATCGCCATTTTCATCGCGCGGGCGGCGATAAGCACTTCGGGAATATATACCTCGTTGGCTTTGAACCGCGTGCCGATGACGTTCATCCCGGCAATCAGCCCGTCGGACAGAATTTTTTCCGGCGCCATCTTTTCGCTGATGGCGGCCTTGGTAATTTCCACAGCGGTCTTCTGATCGCCTTTGATAATCGCTTCACTTAACGCTTTGAGATCTGCCATTGTTTCACCTCAAGTTCTTATAAAAGGGTTAATGTAAACATTTCCGAACCGGCTTTTACCCCCTCGGCGGGGGGGAAATCAATCCCTTGCCTGTAATTTCGACAAGATTGTTGAAAAATCGCCGTTAAAATGACCATTTTCTGCTATATTTTGCACAATCCTGCAATCATTTCAGAAACAAAAGCTGGATAGCGATACCCACAGTACCCCCTCCCCCTGCGGGGGTTATCGGGCGAACACACAGGTTCGCCCCTACGGTTGCCGCGCTTTTATTTCATGCGATTGGCCAGATTATTGTTGCAGGGTAGTTGGCGCATCGGCTGATTTGTGATAAAATGAACAAATCGTTAATAAAAATATATGAGATTGATGTTCCGGATTTTTTATGTCAAAAACAAGCCCGTTTGATGCTGTCCACCGCCAACTGGGGGCGCGGTTTGGGGAGTTTGACGGCTGGACGCTGCCGGCCGACTTTGGCGATGTGCAGGCCGAGGCCGCTGCCCTCAAATCCCACTGTGCCGTGGTGGATTTGAGCAGTTTTGGCCGTCTGTCCGTCAAGGGCAGCCATATCGCGGCCTTTGTCGGCGAGCTTCTGGAAGGCGGCAAAGTCCACGACGGACGATGGAAATGGGCGACGCTGGCCGCCGGCGGGATGCACCTGCCCTGCCGGGTTGCCCGGCTCAACGGCGAGGCGTTTATCTTTACCCCGCCCGGCGCCGACCAAGCCGCCGCCGAGGCCATCCAAAAACAGGCCGACAAACACACCGGCATCGCCGTTACCAATCAGACCGACAGCACCGCAATGCTGGGCTTGTACGGCCCAGCCGCCGTCGCGTCGGTGCGGGATGTGCTGCCGTTTGATATTTCCGACTTTGACGAGGGCGACATCCGCAAGATGAGCTTTTTTATGATCAACTTTACCCTTTTGCGGGGCAGTTGGGTGCAGCACGGCGACGGGCTGGAAATCATCTGTCCGGCCACCGCCGGCCCGTTGGCCGCCGGCGCCATCGCCAAAGTCCGCCACAAAAAAAATCTCACCCCCGCCGGTATGACTAGTCTCCAAACCGCTATGACCCAATGTTAATACCATTTCCCGTAAACGTGTTTTGAATTTATCGTAAGGCAAAAGGCAAAAGGTAAAGGGCAAAAGTGCAGTGTAAAAGGGAAAATTATAAACCCGCTGCACAAACAGTGTTCAGTGGCTGTTTTTGCACAAAAATGCCCTTATTTTACGTTTCCTTGTCATTTTGCCTTTTTACTTTTACCTTTTTACTTCACAGTATTAACCTGAAACATCACCAACATCTGGCCACCCTTTCAAAACGGCGGTACGTACCACGTTTTCAGATCGCGGCTGCGGGCAATGGCCAGCTTGTTGTCGCCGCGGCGGGCGTGTGTGATGCCCTCGGTGCGTCCGGCGTAGAGGCAATAAAAATAGCCATCCAGATGCCGCCAGTCGGCGATCGCGCCGGCGTTGGCATTGTGGTCGGTGTTGAACGACTCCTCTGGAAAATGCAGCGGCTGTCCGTCCGTCCAGCGCAGCCAATCGGTCAGCTCACGTCCGTCGCCGTCCATGCGATAAATATGCATTAGATGCGGCGCATAATCGGTCGTTACCATCCGCCACTGGCCGTCGATGTTCAGAAATTGGTAGTTTTCCTGCGTCTTGGCCGGAAAGTCTTTATCCAGCCGCGTAAACTTCGGATGCCCATCGCCGACAAACGCCCACGGCCCGTCCAGCGAGGCCGACCACGCCACCCGCGGGATGCCCGGCGAGCGGCCTTCCTTGTAAATCAGCACATACCGCTGCCCGTCAAAGGCAATGGCCGCATCAATCGCACGCTTGCCCGCCGTCAGGTCGTGCGCCAGCGAAATATCCCGCCGCCATTCTTTCAAGTCCGTGCTGACGGCGTAAAAGAGCTGATTGGGTTGGTCTTTTTTGTCGCCCCAAGAATTGTAGGTCAGGATATATCGGTCGCCGAGCTGGACGATGTCCGGCGAACACATCCCGATCCAACCGTCCTCTTGGCCGTCCCACATAAACATTGGCTCCGAGAACGTCTTAAAGTCCCGCGTCCACACGCCGGTCACATGGCTGCGTCCCTGCCCGCGGGTAAAATAAAACGCCGAAAAGAACAGGTAAAACACGCCGTCCTTTTCAATCATACAGCAGTCTTTGGTGGACCACTGCGGCTCGGCATAGACGGGGTTTCGAATCGCGCTCCAAAACGCCGTCGGCAAGCCGCTCTGGGATACGGCCTGCCGCCCTACACAGCCGCCGAACGCCATCGCCGCCCCCGCCGCTGTCATTATAACCGTTGCTATACGCATATTCACTTACAAAACAATCTTGCCTTGATGTCGGCGTCTGCGGTTTTTCTGCCGCATCGTCTGCCGATGAACGAAACATAGCAAACTCTTGCTGAAAAGTCAAAAGGTTTTATCCCTATTTATTTGCAGGGGTTTGAGCTGCAAAAGCTGTTGCTTCTGTCGGCGGGGGCTGTATAATTTGGCCGTCGCAAAAAAATACCTATAAAATACGATAAAGATAAAAGAGAACCGATGAAACAGACCAAAATTACAGTAGCGGGTGCAGGCAATGTGGGGGCGACGGCGGCGTTTATCGCCTCTGAAAAGGGATTGGGCGATGTCGTACTGATTGATATCGTCGAAGGACTGGCCGAGGGCAAGGCGCTGGATATGGCGCAGGCCAAGGCGGTGTATCCGGCCGCCGGACGGGTCGTCGGCACGCGCGACTGGGACGCCGCGACCGACAGCGACGTGGTCATTATCACCAGCGGCCTGGCGCGCAAGCCCGGCATGAGCCGCGACGACCTGCTGGCCAAAAACGCCCAAATCGTCAAGAGCGTTACCGAACAGGTCGTCCGCACCAGCCCCAATGCGATTATCATTGTCGTCAGCAACCCGCTGGACGTGATAACATACGTGGCCGCCAAGGTCAGCGGCTTTGACAAACGCCGCGTGATGGGTATGGCCGGCGCGCTGGATTCGGCGCGGTTTGCCTGCTTTATCGCCGAGGCGCTGGGCGTGCATGTCGGCGATATCAACGGCGTATTGATGGGCGGCCACGGCGACGATATGGTGCCGCTGCCGCGCTATACGACGGTTGCGGGCGTGCCGCTGACCGAGCTGATGGCCGCCGACCAAATCGAGGCGATTGTGGATCGCACCCGCAAGGGCGGCATTGAAATCGTCAACCTCTTGGGGACCAGCGCTTATTATGCCCCCGCCGCCGGCGCGGTCAAAATGGCCGAGGCGATTCTCAAAAACACCCGCCAGATTATCAGCAGTTGCGTGTACTGCGACGGCCAGTACGGCATCCGCGGCGAATTCGTGGGCGTACCGGCGATGCTGGGCGCTGGCGGCGTCGAAAAAGTGATTGAACTGAAACTGAACGCGCAGGAAAAAGCGATGTTCGAAGCCTCCGCCGCCCACGTGCGCGAACTTGTGGCCAAAGTCGATACGATGATATAATTTACCTTTTTACTTCAAAAACGAAACGGTATTACCGCACACAGCGCTACCAATAAATATATCGCAAAAATAAAGCGCGGTCGGCTTCGGGCAGTTGCTGTACATCGGGAATTAGGTAGCGGTTTTCGTCGGTGTCAATCAGCAGTTTGCCGCCCTGGCCGTAGTTGTAGGCGCGGTCGCCCTGCCAACGCAGCATAAAATCCATCGGCCCTAAGTCCGTCTCGACCTCAAAATGCAGATAGCCGCTGATGATTTCGATGCGGCGAATGCCCGTAATGGTGTGCAGGAAGTACCGCTTGGTCAGCGACTGTTCGACCAATTCCTGTGCGGGTTTTGGCCATTCGTCCAAATCGCGAATCAGGCCAATCTCGACCTCGTGTTTTTCGCCGTCCAGATAGCGCAGCGAAATGTAGCGTCGCGCAAAATGCACCGGACGACACCGCACCGCAAACACGCCGCCGTAAATCGCCTCGTCGCGAATCGTAACGTGCAGCGCACCGAGATTGCCCAGATGAATGACCGCAACCTCCGGCGTCAGCCAGCGCGGATGATGGCCCTTCAACGGCGGCAGCGGCGCGGCGCTTGCGGCGACCGGCTGGCTGTCCTGTTCGTGTCCGGCCTCGACGCTCAATTGTTCGATGCTGGGGGTGTGCTTTTGTCCCTGAATGCGCAACAGTCGCGCATAAATGCCGTTGCGGTCGATGAGTTCCTGATGCGACCCGCACTCGGCGATGCGTCCCTGATCGACCACGACGATGCGCGTCGCCCGCCGCAGCGTGCTGAGCCGATGGGCGATGGCGATGGTCGTGCGGCCTTTGATGACCTCGGCCAGCGCATCCTGAATGGCCGCCTCGCTTTCGGCATCGACGTTGCTGGTCGCCTCGTCGAGAATCAGGATTCGCGGATTGGTTAACAACACACGTGCAATGCTGATGCGCTGCCGTTCGCCGCCGGAAAGCCCCGCCCCGCGCTCGCCGACCCAAGTATCGTAGCCGTGCGGGGTGCGCATAATAAAATCGTGGCAGTTGCCGGCCTTGGAGGCGACGACCGTTTCTTCAAATGTCGTGTCCGGCTTGCCGTAGGCGATGTTTTCCCAGATGCTGCCGCGAAACAGAAACGGCTCTTGAAGCACCACGCCGATTTGACTGCGGAGTTCATCCAGCGGAATCGCCCGCACATCGACGCCATCGACCTTGACGGCGCCTTCGTCCACGTCATAAAAGCGGCACAACAGGTTGACCAGCGTCGTCTTGCCCGAACCGCTGCGGCCGACCACCCCGACCATTTCGCCGGGGGCAATTTGAAGATTGATTTCCTGTAAGACCGGCGTGTGGCGATTGTAGCCGAAGGAAACGTTTTGAAACTCAATCCGTCCCTGCATCGGTTTAACGTGCTGCGGGTCTTTGGCGTCGATAATCTCGACGGGGCTGTCGAGGATTTCAAAGATACGATGCGCCTGCGTAACAAACTGCGTCAGCCAGTTGGTAAACTGCGACAGCGTCCCCAGCGGGCCGTAAAACATCGCCAGATAGCCGAAAAACGCAATCAACTCGCCCAGCGACATCGCCCCCTGCAAGACATCCCGCCCGCCGACAAACCACACGATCCAGCCGCCGAACTGAAAAACAATGCCCATCATCGGGTTAAAGGCGCTGACCGCGTAATCGACGCTGCGTCGCGTTTGGGTCAGATAATCGCTGGCCTTTGAAAACCGCGACACCTCGCGTCCTTCCTGACTGAAGGCCTTGACCACGCGAATGCCCGACAGAATGCCCGACAGCATTCCGGCCTGCTTGCTGCCGGCGTCCCAGAACTTGTAATAGCGCGGGTAGATATACCGCCAGAAAATAATACTGCCGGCGATGACCAGCGGCGCAGGAATCAGCGTAAACAGCGCCAGCTTGACATTGAGAGTGAACATCATAATGCCCACGCCGATAATCATCAGCACTTGAAACAAAAATCCGCCGGTGAGCTGGTTGACAAAGCCGTGCAGCGCCTCGGTGTCGTAGGCGACGCGCCCCACCAGCGAGCCGACCTGCTGGCGGTCGTAAAAGGCGATGCTGAGTTTTTGCAAATGTTCCACCAGTCGGCCGCGCATATCGTTGGTGATGGCCGTGCCGATGCGGCTGCCCAGACGGCCGTTAATCATATTGACGCCCATCCGCAGCGACTGCACCGCCGCCAAGACGGCCACGACCTCCAGCAGCATCATAATATGCTTATGCAGCACGACCGGCTCGGATTGAAACCGCTGTGCGGCCTCTTTGGAGCCGGGCAGAACGTTGTCCACCAGATACCGCGTCAACTGCGGCGCAACCAAGTCCAAGCCGATACCCACGACCAGCAGCCCCATAACCGCCAGCGCCGCGGCGCGATACGGCCGCATCAGCGCCCACATTCGGCTCAAAACCGCCCCCCGATTGACGCAGCGCGGGCAGGTATCGCCGACAAATTGCAGCATCAGACCGCAGCCGCTGCAGCGGCGCGGGTCGATGTTGTCTTCGTCGTAAATGACGATGGGACGGCCTTTCAGACGACCGTCGAGTTTGCGAGCGACCTTGCCAAAGCGATCGGCCATGCGGTTGCTGTAGCGGAGGATGTCAATATAGCAGCCGTCCACACAGGCCTGCAAAAGCCCCGAACCGACCGTTCCCTGACAGCGAAACTCGCTGACCTTGTCGAACGCCAGCCGCAACTCGACCGTCGGCGACGCGCCGTCGGACACCACCAACAGTTTGTCCTGCGTAACCGCCAGCCACCGCCGCCGATAATGACCCAAATTGTCAATGTCGGTATCCGTACACAGCAGCAGGTCTTCGCTATGTATCGATTCCGCCGCCAGACAGCGAACAATCTCCGCCGGCGGCGTTTGTTTCAGCGTCATAATTCTATTTCCATATAGGTCTTATATGTCCTATTGCTGTTTCTAATAATCCCATTTCATGACGTAAAAGAGCAAAAGTAAAAAGGCAAATCAATAGTTCCATTCATTGCCAACCTCGGTTAGCGGCAGGACGGTGATTTTTTCGTGGAGTTTATAGCGTTGGCCGCCGGGATAGACCACCCACAGATGCGTCAGGTTCAAATCGTCGATACAGGCGGTCATCGATTTGTTCAGCGACGGCGCATCGGCGTATTTAAACTCGACAGCCCAGTTTTTGCCATGCGCCTGCCAGAACAAATCCGCCTCAAGGCCGGTATGCGTACGCCAGAAAAACAGCTCCTCGTCGCGTTTATCCAGCGAACGGGCGACTATCTCCAGCGCAAAACCTTCCCACATCGCCCCGAGCCGGTGATGCGAAACGATATCCCCGAACGACTGAACCGACAGCAAATGATGCAGCACGCCGCTGTCGCGCATGTACAGCTTGGGGGTCTTGACCAGCCGCTTGCCGATATTGACCGACCACGGCTGCACCAGCCGCACCATAAATGTCCCGACCAGCAGGTCAATGTAGCGTTTGACGGTATGACCGGATACGCCGAAACTCCGCGACAGTTCCGCCAGATTCAGCATCTGCCCGTGATAGTGCGCCAGCATCATCCAAAACCGCCGCAGGGTATCCGAGGGGATGCGCACCCCCAACTGCGGAAAATCTCGCTCCAGCAGCGTCGTTACATAATTAGCCATCCACAGACGAGATTCGTCTGCGTCCAATACATACGCCCGCGGCAGCGCACCTTGTACCCAGAGCCGCCGCATATTTTCCGCCCCGACATCCGACAACCGCAGGCCGCCCAGATAATAGTGTCCGATGCGACCGGCCAGTGTCTCGCTGCTTTGAGCGATCAATTCGCGCGACGCACTGCCCAATATAACATACCGTGTCTGCGGATAGGTATCCACCAGATACCGCAGCAAGGCGAACAATTCGGGCTTACGCTGTATCTCGTCAATGACCACTAGCCCCGACAGCGACTCCAACGTAACCTGCGGATTGGCCAATATCTGCAAATCGCGAGGGTTTTCAAGGTCAAAATAAGTATCGGCCTTCAGTTCCCGTGCCAGCGTGGTCTTGCCGCATTGCCGAGCGCCGAGGATGGCAGTAACGGGAAAAACCTCAATTAATTTCTTGATTTTCTGGATGTCGTATTGTCTATTTATCATGAACTTATCCCGGCTTCGCCGGGGACTTTTTAATCTTTTATCGTAAACCATTCTTTTTCTCGACCTATCCTGCCGACTATGGTATGGTTGTTCGCAGAGAACAGCCATGGAA
>Ga0308414_1002872_pt1 | contig 11115 bp, 12 predicted proteins | sample HotsprSampleOS50_FD_205667 | JGI IMG/M metagenome (GOLD analysis project Ga0308414, IMG submission 205667) | Hot spring phototrophic mat microbial communities from Octopus Spring, Yellowstone National Park, Wyoming, United States - 20090730_OS50 ... | reverse complement strand
CGTGATTTCTAAGTCAGTTTGCAGGTCTTGGAGCGGGATCACAGCGATCGCCGCCTCTTGACTATCGTCTAGAAATAGCAGTTGATTGACAAGGCTATCGGCAAAGCCACCGATCAGGTGGGGGCGATAATCACACAGGGCGCAAGCCAGCTCGATATTGCCAATCAAATGCCCTGCATCCAAAAAAATACGGCGGTATGCCCGATCTTGATAGCGCCATGCAGAGCGATAAAAAATGGTGGTGAGGACAATCGCCATGCGGGTTACGCCAAAGGCGGGGTGTCCAAAGCAGGCATTGGCTAAATTGCGCCAACATTGCTGGTCTTGCCAAAAGTGGGTGAGGCTGTGAGTGCGGGGCTGATAGTGCCATAGTCCTTCCCCATTGACCAAATACATCTCAGTGGGATACAGCCCTCCTGCAGAAGGAGCCGATCTGAGGTAATACATTTCCCCAGTAACGGTGGGCACTTTGGCTGTTAGACCATAGCTGTAGAGGAATAGTTGGGAGAGGCGATACCACCACAGCCAATCGCTGGACTGCTTGTCTGCAGTCATGCTGAGATAGGGCTTTAGGTCATACACTGTGCCGATCTGGTATTCCTTGTAAGGATCGGGCTGTTGGCTCCAGTCCAATGTACCGCTCTTGCTTGCCAGCGTTGCGGGGTCATATTTGGTGCGCTGATGAAAGTATTCAGCGATAGACTGGTGCTGTGGCATAGGGACATTACATGGCAAGGTGGCGTTGTATTCAGTTTTGCGGAGCTTGCTGTCACCTCGACCCCAGCGATCGCCCTGATCTGGCTGAGTATCTCAGCCCTGACGAGTTAGCCGAGTACCTAGCGATGGTGGGAGCAGGGGGCTGGTGCATCTACTTCGATCATAGTACAAGGAAATGCACCATCTACGATCAGCGACCCCAGTTCTGTAGGGTAACAGCGGAAAATTTCCAGCGCATGTATGGTATTCCACGCCACCAGTTTACGGAATTTGCCAACCAGTGCTGTATGGAGCAGATCGAGGCAGTTTATGGGGCAACTTCGGCGGAGTGGGAGCGGTTTGTCAGTGGCGACCCTCTTGCTTGATTTGTTGATCAATGCGCTCTATTTGCTTTTTGTGTTCTTCTAAGGTGCGGCTAAAGGCATGACTGCCATCATAGCGGGCAACAAAGAAGAGGTATTCGGTAGGCTCAGGACGCAGTACTGCTTCTAGGCTGGCAAGTCCAGGGGAGGCGATTGCTCCAGGGGGAATGCCCTGATTCAAGTAGGTGTTGTAGGGGTGGGGCGTGCGTACTTGTTGCAGGGTGAGGGGGCGTTCTTTGGTTTGCCTGATTCCCAAGCCGTATTCCACCGTGGGGTCAGACTCGAGGCGCATCTTTTTTTGCAGTCTGTGCCAAAACACACCCGCTATGAGCCGCCGTTCCTTTGCCAAAACCGCCTCTTTTTCCACAATGCTGGCAAGAGCCACCCAGTCCTTGAGGCTGAGATTGAGGGTGGGCGGAGGAATTTGCTGTTGGTGGGCTTGATACACTGGTAGAGCAACTTCCGCAAAGCGATCCAGCATCATCTCTACCACTGCCTCAGCCGTCGTTACCCCCACAATCATTTCGTAGGTGTCGGGAAATAAAAAACCTTCCAGATTGGGGAGATCAGAGGGGAGCCAACTGCGGCGGTTATTGGGGGCACGATCAGCGATCGCCAAAAATTCAGCTTTAGTAAATAAACCCTTTTCCTCAAATAATTCCCCCATTTGCCTGAGATTAAAGCCTTCAGGGATAGTAACCCGCACCACTTTGATTCGGCTCTGGGCGGTTTGCAGGTGTGCCACCACCTCAGTCAGCGATAGATTAGTAGGCAGTTCGTAAGTTCCCGCCTGCAAGGGAAGCCGTTCACCCGCCTGCCATGCCTGCCACTGGATCAATAAGCGCAGTGCCAAAGCTGAGCGAATTACTCCAACCTGTTCCAACTTTGCGGCGATCGCTTGGGCAGATGTGCCTTCAGGAATATCAATGCGAATGGTGCGCCCTGCAACGGATTGGGGCGGACTCACCGCCCACAGCCACCACGCCGTCCCAGACCAGCCAATCACCAGTACGGCAATCGGAAGACCTAGTTTAGCCAGATTATTCAGCGTCTTCTTCATCTTCCAATTCCAGCAGACGCTGTTGAATGTGAGGTTGCAGTTCCTCCAATTCCTCTGCATCAAAAACTGGCTCTATTTTGCCATTGCTATCTCGCCTCGCATACAGATACATGGGATCAAGGGGGGCAAAAATGGAATATGCCTGCTCTTCATAATAGAACTGCGCTATTTCCTGCAATTCCTCGCTAATTTCACCCTCGGCATCGTCTAGTTCAATTATCTGATCTTCATCTATTTCTGGTAATTCACCTTCCACTGTCAGGGTAAATGCGGTTCTTTTGAGAATCAGATTTTGCTCCGACAATACCGCCTTAGCAATGGGAAAGATTAAATCCAGTTCCTCTTCATCAATATCCGTCAGTTCCTGCTCATCCTCACCTATATCTCGCCACGCAAAAATCTGCACCGCCGCATCTACTGGTTCCAATAATAAGTATTCTGTTCCATTCACCACGAAAGTATCTTCCACTTCACAGGAAAGAGTTCTACCTGCTTCATCAGCTAGGATTACGGGGGAGTCGTACATCAGTAATATTGCCCAAATGACTGACAGCATTATGCCAGTTTTTGGACATGGTTTATTGAGTTGGGGCAAAAAACTTGCCCGCTTGTTTTCCTTATTTAAACCGACTGGTCTATTATTTGGTTTATGTCCGCAGACAAAACCCGCTCTATTAAAAGCTGGCAGTGTGATCTTAATGGCATTCAAGCAGTGCTGGCACTGGGGACGTACTCAAAGGCTCCTTCTCTCAATTTTTTGCCAGTAAGCAAGAGTTCTGTCTGCCAGCTTTGGCTTAAGATGCCCCAGCGAATTGCCAAAGAAAATTAACATCGGCTGGTGGGAAGCTTGCCTGATGGCTAACATGGAATAAGAGCTAGCCAATCAAGATACCCTCCATTGTAGGCATTTTTATTAACCGCTAAGTCAAGCAAGGAGACCTAATAGCCATGTTCAACTTTACTTTCTACAACCCCGTAAAAATCCTCTTTGGGAAGGGGCAAATTGCTAACATTGCAGGGGAAATTCCCACCTCTGCCAAAATTTTGGTTACCTATGGCGGGGGCAGTATCAAGCGCAATGGCGTTTATGACCAAGTGGTCAGGGCACTGGCGGGGCACAATTTCCTAGAATTTGGCGGCATTGAACCCAATCCCCGCTATGAGACCTTGATGCAGGCGGTGGAGTTGGTGCGCCGTGAGCAGGTAAATTTCTTGCTAGCTGTGGGTGGCGGTTCTGTGCTAGATGGCACTAAGTTTATTTCAGCGGCAGTAAATTTTATCGGCGATCCTTGGGACATTTTGGCAAAACACGCCCCTATCACCTCTGCCCTGCCGATGGGCACAGTGCTGACCCTGCCTGCCACTGGCTCGGAGATGAACACCAATGCGGTGGTGACCAAGTGGCAGACGAGGGAAAAGCTCTATTTCAGCAGTCCGCTGGTGTTTCCCAAGTTCTCGGTGCTCGATCCCGAAACTACCTATTCCCTGCCGCCCCGCCAGATTGGCAATGGCATTGTCGATGCTTTTACTCATGTGGCGGAGCAATACCTCACTTTTCCTGCTAATGCTCCCCTGCAAGACCGCATGGCAGAGGCGATTCTGGCGACGCTGATTGAAGAGGGTCCAAAAACGGTGCAAAACCCCACAGACTATGACGCACGGGCAAATGTGATGTGGTGTACTACCATGGCGCTCAATGGCTTGATTGGGGCGGGTGTCCCCCAAGACTGGGCAACCCACATGATTGGGCATGAACTGACCGCTCTGCACAACCTCGACCACGCCCAAACTCTGGCAGTGGTGCTACCGAGCCTGTTGACATGGCAAAAACAGCAGAAGCGGGAGAAACTCTTGCAATATAGCGATCGCATTTGGCACATCACAGACGGCACAGCAGAGGAACGCATCGAGCAGGCGATCGCCAAAACTCGAGATTTCTTTGAGTCAGTGGGTGTACCTACTCGCCTCTCCGCCTATGGGGTGGATACTAGCACCATTGCCACCATTGTCCAGCGGTTGGATCAGCGGGGTATGTTCCCCCTTGGTGAGCGCAAGGATATTACTGGTAGCAGTGTGGAGCAAATCTTGGCACTCTGTGCCTAACGCCAGCTACGGTTTTCTAAATCCCTGACTTGGCGCTCGAGGCGATCAATCCTGCCCCGCAATTCATCCACCTCGTTTTGGCGGGGTACGCCCAAGTCCTGCATGATGTATTTCACCTGCCGTTGGATCAGTTGTTCTAGGTTGATCTGCTCGTTTTTCAGGCGATCGCTAATTTCGCTGATGAATTCCGCCGCCTGTTCCGCATTGATCCTGCCGTCCTTAACCCAGTCATCAGCCACTTCCCGCAGTTTCTCTGCCACCAGCGATGTAGTGCCAATGCCAATCATCAGCAGTTGTTTCAGTAGGTTATTTTCGTCCATAGTCAGCCTTACAAGAGGATTTTGGGGGGGACAAGCAGAAACAGCAAACCATTTCTGACATAGGGCGGCTCACTGGGTAATGTCAGCCCAATTACCCCCGCCTTCTTCAAGATTAGCACCCCTCTGGCTTCACCCCAGATAAGGATTTCCGCCAATGCGCTCAAATCGGGTTCATGCCCCACCAGTCCTAGGGAGAAATTGGGCTGGTTTAATCGCTCTAGCCACTCCAGCCACTGCCTAAAGTCTCCCTCTGGAGCTAATAGGGGGGTTACTTCCACAGGAAAACGCTGTTCATATACTTCTGCCAAAAGCTGGGCGGTTTGCCTAGCTCTGAGAAACGGACTGGTTTGCACTAGGTCAAAGGTCAACCCCAACTTGTGCAGTTTTTGGAATACTTTGCGGGTTTTGTTCATGCCCTCTTCTGTTAGAGGGCGCTGACTGTCATCAGGATACAGGCTGTCGTTGCGATCGCCCGCTAAACCATGACGCATCAAGTAAAGATTTAACATAGCTAGTTATGTGTTGGGCAAATCTACCTATAGCAGTATGTGATTCTCCAGAAATTAAATTAGTATTAAGTTAACGCAATAATTCTTAATCTAACTGTAAAGGAGATTGAAACCATGACTGAGAATACAACTCCCGCCTCTGAGCCTAAATTTGGCTTCAATGTATTTGCCGAAACTTGGAACGGTCGCTTGGCTATGCTGGGTTTTGTGATCGGCATTGCCACCGAGTTAATCACTGGGCAAGGTATCCTATCCCAAATTGGCTTGATGTAAATTTGTCTTGCTAGTAGTTTATAGTGCTGGTGGGTTTTCCTACCAGCTTTTTCGTGGGCCCTTGACGGGGATTATTATATTTTCCTTAATGCAGTGTGAATTTTCCCTAGTTACTGCTATTTTCATTAAATAGTAGTTGTCGACGGTGTAGTTATGACGCTCAAAGCATTAACTCTAGTAGCTCTAGTGCTGGCGGCGTTGCTTATGAACAAGCTAGCTCTGCTGATTGCCGTAGTCCTTGAAGTAATAGATGGTGTGATTAGCTCGTGGCAAAAGTCTACTGCCTCCAGAACCTAGCATGACAGAAAGGCAATTAAGGCGATAAAGCATGAGTTGGACAGAGTTCACCATTCGCTTGGGAGTTGCCTTTGTTCTAGGCTCAGCCTTGGGTCTGGAACGCCAGTGGCGACAGCGCATGGCAGGTCTGCGCACCAATACCTTAGTGGCGACGGGGGCGGCATTGTTTGTCATGCTCTCGGTGCTGACACCAGGGGATTCAAGCCCCACAAGGGTTGCGGCTCAGGTAGTGTCGGGCATTGGCTTCTTGGCAGGGGGGGTAATTTTGCGAGAGGGGCTAACGGTGCGCGGGTTAAATACGGCGGCAACGCTGTGGTGTGCGGCGGCGATCGGGGCATTATCTGGCGCAGGACTACTGATCCACGCAAGCATTGGCACAGTGGCAGTGCTCATAGCCAACCTAGTTCTGCGTCCCTTGGGCTACCGCATCAATCAACAGCCCCTCAAAGGCACAGAGTTGGAACTCTGCTACCGCTGTGAGGTGGTGTGTCGTGAGCAGGACGAGGCTCATGTTCGCGCCCTGCTTCTGCAGGCGATGTCCAACAGCAAACTGCAACTGCGATCGCTCTACAGCGAAGATTTGGAAGAGTCCCCTGATCGGGTGAGTGTAGAAGCCGATCTGGTAACCCAAGAACGCAATGATGCCTTTTTGGAGCAAATTGTTAGCCGCCTCAGTTTGGAACCTGGGGTAATTTCTATCCGCTGGCGGATTATTGCACAGGAGTTTGGCTAATTGTGGGGTTTCCCCTCTGGGCTGGTGTCAAAAAACAGCAGAATTCTCAGCAGAATAAGCACTACCGCCAATAGGAGTATGGCGCAAGCTGAACCGTAGCCAAAGTCAAAGAGGCTGAAGGCTTGCTCATAGACAAAATAAACTAGGATATTCGTAGCATTGAGGGGACCGCCCCCCGTGAGCACATAGACCTGCTCAAAACCCCTAAAGGTAAAGATCACCGTGGCGATCGCCACAAACACAATTGTCCCCCGCAGATTAGGTAGGGTAATATACCAGAACTTTGCCCATGCCCCCGCCCCATCCAACTCCCCCGCCTCATACAAACTCTGGGGGATGGCTTGCAGACCTGCCAAAAATACCACCATATTGAAACCCAACTGTTTCCACACCGTGAGCAGGATCAGGATAAACATCGCCCAACTGGGTTCATTCAGCCAGGCGATCGCTGGTTTAAGGTGGAGCAGTTGATTCACCCAGCCATCGGTCTGAAATAGCCAGCGCCAGCCCAGTCCCACCGCCACAATGGAGATCACCGCAGGCAAAAAATAGAGCGATCGCAAAATCCCCCGTCCCACCAGCGCCCGATCCAACAACACCGCCAACCCCAACGGCAGGATCACACTGGGGATCACCGAACCTAGGGTAAAAATAAGGGTATTACTGCACACCTGCCAAAAGTCTGGGTCTTTGAGGAGTTTGCCATAGTGTGCCAGCCCCACCCAGCGCACCCCCTTGAGCGTAAAATGCCCTGTGGTCAGGCTAAGGTAGAGCAGATAGAACAGGGGCACAATGACAAAAATCCCCAAAATAAACAAGGCGGGGGCAAGGAATGTCCACCCCGCCCGCTGGGGTTCATCTAGCCACAGGGAGAGGCGATCACGAAATTGCTTCATCGGGATATTAAGAACATATTAAAAACAAAATAATCAAACCCGCTTAACTACAACTTAACCATTAGAATAAAGCCATCTACAGGCGATCGCCAGAGGTTGACTATGCGTGCAGTGCTGATGGCAGGTGGTTCAGGAACCAGATTAAGACCCCTGACCTGTGACTTACCCAAGCCCATGGTTCCCATTCTCAACCGCCCCATCACCGAGCATATCCTACATCTGCTGAAGCGGCACGGCATCAGAGAAGTGATCATCACTCTGCACTATCTGCCCGACAATATTAGGGATCACTGCGGCGATGGCAGTAGTTTAGATATGAAGCTGATCTATGTAGTCGAAGAAGATCAGCCGCTTGGCACAGCAGGCTGTGTCAAAAATGTTTCCAGCCTGTTGGATAGCACTTTCCTAGTAATCAGCGGCGACAGCATCACCGACTTTGACCTCAGCGCCGCCATTCGGTTTCATCAGGAACGCCAATCCCACGCCACCCTGATTTTGCGCCGTGTTCCCGAACCCATGGCTTTCGGCGTTGTCATCACCGATGAACAGCACCGCATCCAACGGTTTTTAGAAAAACCCTCCACCAGTGAAATTTTTTCCGACACCGTCAACACAGGCATCTATATCCTAGAACCCCATGTGCTGGACAGTTTGGAACTCGGCAAACCCAGCGACTTCTCCCACGACCTATTTCCCCTGCTATTGGCAGAGGGAGTGCCCATGTATGGCTACATCGCCGACGGCTATTGGTGCGATGTAGGGTCATTAGAAACCTATCGCCAAGTGCAGTATGATGCCATTCGTGGCAGGGTGCATCTGGAAATCGAATATACCCAAGTGCGCACAGGGGTATGGGTGGGGCACAACAGCCAAATTGACCCCACCGTCAAAATTGAAGCTCCTGTACTGATCGGCGACAACTGTGCAATCGGGGGTGAAACTAGCATTTCTGCGGGTACTATTATTGGCGATCATGTAACTATTGGTGCAAAATGCGATCTGCAAAGACCGATCATCGGCAATGGGGTGATCATTGGTGAAGAGGCGCACCTCTGGGCTTGCACCATTGCCAAAAATAGCCGTATTTGCCGCAAAGCGCATATTATGGAAGGGGCAGTGATCGGAGCCAACACCCTAATCGGCGAAGAAGCTAGGGTGTTCCCCAATGTGAAAATCTGGCCCAGCAAGAGTGTGGAAGCAGGAGCCACCCTCACTACTAATTTGATCTGGGGCACTACTGCTGTCAGACATTTGTTTGGTGAACGGGGGGTGTCTGGTCTTGCTAATGCGGATATTACCCCTGAGTTTGCTGTAAAGTTGGGAGCCGCCTATGGCGCATCGCTGAAGCCCGGTGCCCATGTCCTAGTATCTCGGGATCAGCGCACTATTTGTCGCATGGTCACCCGCTCCTTGATCTCTGGTCTAATGTCAGTGGGGGTGCATGTGGAAAATCTCGAGGCAACCGCTATTCCCATTGCCCGTTTTACTGCCCCTAGCCTAAATGTGGCGGGTGGCGTGCATGTGCGGGTGCATCCCGATCGCAGTGATCATGTGCTGATCGAGTTCATCGATAGCAAGGGGATCAACATTGACCGCAAACAGGAAAAGAAAATTGAGGGAGCGTTTTTCAAAGATGACTTTCGTAGGGCAAGAATCGAAGAAATTGGCGAGATCAATTACCCCAGTCGGGTGCTGGACTACTACAACAGCGGCTTTTCGCAAAACTTAGACATTGAAGCGATTCGCAATGGCAAATGCAAAAAGGTGGTAATCGATTATGTCTATGCCGTATCTGGGGCAGTATTACCCCGCATTCTCGGCAAATTCAGCACTGATGTAGTGGTTCTCAATGCCAGCCTCAGTGAAATTGCTCCCGCCCCCAGCGAACGAGAAAAGATGCTAGAACAACTGAGTGATGTGGTGCGGGCGATCAAAGCTAATTTTGGGGTGCAAGTATTTGCCAATGGCGAAAAATTTATTTTGATCGATGAACTGGGCAAGCCTGTGCGGGAAGAGGTGCTAACCGCCGTCATGCTGGAAATGGCATTTACGGCTAACCCCAGCAGTACGGCGATCGCTCCTGTTTCGGTGTCTGGAGTGGCAGAGCAGATTGCCAGCATGCACAATAGCCGCATTTTGCGTACCCGTGCCAACCCCACCGCCCTGATGGAAGCCTGCCACACCACCCATAATGTTGTTCTTGGCGGCTCAGCGCAGATGGGATTTATTCATCCCCAACTGCACCCAGGGTTTGATGCTATGTTCAGCATTGCCAAAGTGATGGAATGGCTGTCTGTTCAGGGGCGATCGCTGTCTGAGGTACGGCAAAGTCTCCCTCGCTTTTATACCAAAAGCCAAACCTTGCGCTGTCCGTGGAGCCTGAAAGGAACCCTAATGCGCCACATGGTAGAGAGTTTTCGCCAATATCCCCTCGACCTCACCGACGGGGTTAAAGTGATGTATAGCGACAATCATTGGATTTTGGTTTTGCCCAGTGCGGGGGAACCGCTGGTACACATCATTGCCAATGGCACAGATAGCGTACGCCATAGTGGTCAGCGCTGGGCGGAAGAGAAGCTCCAGGAATTTTGCCATCACATCGACACTTTTTGTAAGATTCAGTCGGCACTGGTTCAAGATACGGCACTGCTCAGTGACGCATAGAGGTTAGCCAAACCTGATTACAGCTTATTTAGGGGGAAGGTGTATCGGCTAGAAGTTGCAACCCTTGCTCAATACTTTATCCCTTGATGATGGAACGAACTATCACATCTTTTGCCAATCCAATCTGTGGACACATAGAAGTTACCTAGTGGATTGGACAAATTCTGCCTCGACCCAAATCTTTTGCGCATTATGGTACAGGGACTTAAGCCATGTTTATGACCTCCCCTCTAGTGCGGAAGACAGGGAACACTCCGCAAGTTTTAGCGTGTCCTAAAAAACCTGTCCACTTTTCTAATCTGGGATTAGAGAGTTTTGGTTGGGACTGGTCTGTTTAAGATTAAAAACTGCCTTGCAAACTCAATTATGATTTCCATAGAGGGGGCAGTGGCAAGTTTGACAATTGTTTATATTTGAAAAGCTAGGCTTGCAATAAGCTCATGGAGATCAGATTACAAAAAGCTCTGTCGCAAGCGGCGATCGCCTCACGACGCAAAGCAGAAGCGTTGATCTTGGCGGGTAGGGTCAAGGTTAATGGAGTGGTAGTCCGTGAATTGGGAACTAAAATTGACCCCAACAGCGATCGCATGGAAGTTGATGGACAGTCCGTGCCTTTGCAGTCAGAAACCGCTACCAGATGCCTACTGTTCCACAAGCCAGTGGGCGTAATTTGCAGTCGCCATGATCCCCAAGGCAGAACAACTATCTACGACCTTTTGCCCGCACAGTATCAAAATTTCTACTATGTGGGGCGACTGGACTTCAACACCAGCGGTGCATTGCTCCTGACCAATAACGGCACATTTGCCAACAACCTCGCCCACCCCAAACTGCACATATCCAAGACCTATCAGGTACTGGTCAGAGGCAAGCCACCAGCGGAGGTGATAGCTCATTGGGCAAGGGGCGTAATCGTGGAGGGGAAGATGACCTTGCCCGCCCAAGTGCGAGTGCTGGGAACTTACCCAGAGACTACTCTGTTGCAAGTAGTTTTGCAGGAGGGGCGCAATCGGCAGATTCGCAAAACAGCAGAAATACTGGGTTTCCCTGTAGCGAAATTGCATCGAGTGGCGATCGCCAGTATTCGGCTCAACCATCTAGCTGTGGGCAAATACCGCCTCCTCACCACAGAGGAAATGTCAGATTTCGCCGATTACCTCTAGTCGGGTGTGGCGACTGGG
>Ga0308414_1002871_pt1 | contig 11116 bp, 10 predicted proteins | sample HotsprSampleOS50_FD_205667 | JGI IMG/M metagenome (GOLD analysis project Ga0308414, IMG submission 205667) | Hot spring phototrophic mat microbial communities from Octopus Spring, Yellowstone National Park, Wyoming, United States - 20090730_OS50 ... | reverse complement strand
GGCGCAGGTTGGCCAGCGAAATCGGCTGCCCGCCGGCCATGTTCACTGTCGCCGCCACGCTGATGTAGGGCACGCGCCCGGGATTGTCTTTCAGCACCCGCTCGAGCTTTTCCAGGTCCACGTCGCCTTTGAACGGGTGCTCATTCTCCGGATCGTGCGCTTCGTCGATGATCACGTCGACAAACGTGCCGCCGCTCAGCTCCTGATGCAACCGCGTCGTGGTGAAGTACATGTTGCCGGGGATCACGTCGCCCGGACGGATCAAAATCCGCGACAGGATGTGCTCCGCGCCGCGCCCCTGATGCGTGGGAACCACGTGCCGGTAGCCGTAATAGCGCTGGACCGCGCTCTCCAGGTGGTAGAAGTTCTCGCTGCCGGCATAGGCTTCGTCACCCAGCATCAGCCCCGCCCACTGCCGGTCGCTCATCGCCGAAGTGCCCGAGTCGGTCAGCAGGTCGATGTAAACGTCGCGCGACTTCAGCAGAAACGTGTTGTAGCCGGCTTCCTCCAGCGCCTGCTCCCGCTGCTCGCACGTCGTCATGCGGAGCGGCTCCACCATTTTGATCTTGAACGGCTCGGCCCAACTTCGTCTTTCGAGTGGCATGACTGCATGATAGTCCCGGCGGGCGGCGGCGGGAATCGCGCATGGAACGTTGCCGGCAGGTTTCTATTAAAGAATGGTAGGCGGAATGGCTGTTGGAACTGCCAAACGTCTGGACCCGGTCTCCCGCCGCATCCTCGCCGAACTCCAGCGCGACGCGCGGCTCTCCTTGCGCGAACTCGGCCGCCGGGTCCGCCTCTCCACCCCCGCCGTCGCCGAGCGGGTCCGCCGGCTTGAAGCCGCGGGCGTCATCCGCGGCTATCTCACGCGCATCGACCCGCGCGCCGCGGGGCTCGGCGTGCTCGCCTTCATCCGCATCCGGCTGGCGGGCGCGGAATCCGCGGCGCGGCGCCTGGTCAAGCTCTGCGCCGCTCTGCCCGAGGTGCAGGAGTGCCACCGCTGCACCGGCGAGGAATCGTTCATCCTGAAGGTCCGCGTCGCGTCGGTGGCGCATCTGGAAAGACTGATCGACCGGCTGACGCAGTTCGGCATGACCTCCACATCGCTCGTGCTCTCCTCGCCGGTCGAACGCATGGAAGTGCCGCTCGACCTGCTCCCGCCGCTCGAACCGTAGCCGTCGTTGTTGCGGCGCAAGCACCGCCCGTGTAGGCTCACGTTGATGCGCACGGCATTCGCCCTTTTGCTCCCGCTGCTGCTCGCGGCAGCCGCCCCGCTCCCCGCCCAACCTGCGGTTGTCCATGTGGTGCCCAGCACGCACGGAACCATCGGCGGCTGGCTCGTCGATTTCGACACCGAGCGCAATTACGTCCTCAACAATTACCTCGAGCACCTCGATCTTGCCCGGCGCGCGCCTTCCTACCGCTTCGTCTGGTCCGAGGCGCCGAATCTGATCAGCCTGCTGGAACTGGAACCGCAGCGCGAACCGCTGCTGCGCAGCCTCATCCGCAGCGGCAACGTGGAGCTGGTCAACGCCTTCTTCCTCGAGCCGGACGTCTTTCTCGCCGGCGGCGAGACGCTGGCGATGCAAGGCGTCGAAGGCATCCGCTGGCACGAGCAGATCTTCGGGCTGCGCCCGCGCTTCCTTTGGGCCATCGACATCACCGGCGCGCACCGCCAACTGCCGCAGGTCGCCGCGAGGCTCGGCCTCGACGCCGTGGTCTTCACGCGCAACAACCCCGCCGGGCGCACCGCCTTCTGGTGGCGCGCCCCGGACGGCTCGCGCGCGCTCGCCATCACCGCGCCGCACTACATGGAGCTGCGCGAACTCTTCCAGGCTCAGGACCCGCGCGATGAAAGAGCCCATGCCGCCTTGCGCCGCGCCATCGAAGAGCGGCTCCTCTACAGCCCTTCGCCACGTCTCGCGCTCTTTATCGCCGGCGCCAGCGACTACAGCCTGCCGCCCGCCATGGGCGCGCGCGTGGAGGAGTTCCTTCAGGCGTGGCGCGGGCGGCACCCGGATGTCGAAGTCCGCTTCAGCACCATGGCGCAGTATCTGGAGGCGCTCAAGGAGGAGATGCGGCGCGGCGCGCCGTCGCCTGAATACTCGGGCGACACGGCATTCTGCTTCAACGGCTTCTGGAGCAGCCTGCCGGAGGTGAAGCGCGCCTTCCGGCGCACGGAGGCCTTGATGCTTGCCGCCGAATCGAGCGCCGCCGCCGCCAGCCTCCAACGCGCTCTTCCCTACCCTGCCCGCGCGCTCCGCGAGGCGCGGTTGTTGCTGCTTATGAACATGGACCGCAACACCATCTGGGGCGCAGGCGCCGGCACCGTCTTCCGCTCAAAAGACCACTGGGATGCCTGGGACCGCTTCCAGGGCGCGCAGGCGCGGCTGCTCGATGCCCTCAGCCAGGCCGCCGGCGGCCGGGGCGAGGCTCCTGTTTTCCTGTCGCCGCTGAACTGGGCGCGCCACGATCCTTTCGAAATCCGCCTGCCCGAGGGCAAGACGCTCGCCGGCGCGGCTTGCACGGCGGACCCGGCGGACGCGCGCGCGGCGCGCTGCCGCATGGTGCTGCCGCCGGCCCAGGCGGCCGCCGTGAAGCTGGCCGCCGGCCGTCCCGCGCCGATGGTGCCTGTGGCGCCGCCCCCGGAGATCCGCACAAAGAATTACACAGCTCAAATCGATCTCCGCACCGGGGAATTGTCCGGCCTGTTTTCCCCCTCGGGCAAGCCGGTTCTCGCACCCGGCGCCGGGCGCGTCCAGTTGGAGGAGCCGCCGGAGAAGATCGCCAAAGTGGCGGCCGATTTCATGGCGCCGCGAAAACACAGAACGGCGCTGACCGGCTGCCCCGGGGACGCGCGGGTGCTCGCCTGGCAGGGGCCTCTGGGAATGGTGATCGAATCCACCCGGAATTGCCCCGAGTTTCAGATCGAAACACGCATCTGGTTTTACCAGGATTTTCCTCGGATTGACTTCGATATGAAGGTGGAATTGCGGCGCAGCGACGTGCTGGCAAGCGTGGACTTCCCCTTCGCCGGCCGCGTGGACCGCCGCACGCGCGGCATTCCGTTCGGATTCAGCGAGGGTCCGCCGGAGGAAAACTGGCTTGAGCCGCAGCCCTACTTTCTGGCTCGCGGCGCCGAGCATGGCTTGCTCGGCTACAGCGCCGCCGTGCTGCCCGCTCTCGGCTGGTCGGACTACCGGCTCGCCGCGGGCGGCGGGCTCGCCGTGGTCGAAGACGGGCTCCCGATGCACGAGTTCGCGCCGGACCGCCTGACGCTGGGGCTTGTCAACGCGGTCAGCCAATACCGCGGGCTGCCGAACGAAGACCTGCGGGGCATCGGGCCGCACCGGTTCCGCTTCGGGCTGATCCCGCATGAAGGCGACTGGCGCGCCGTGGAGGCGCCAAAGCGGGCGCGCGAGTTCAGCACGCCTCCGCTGTTTTTCGAGCGCGGCGGGGCGCTGCCGCCGCTCGTGCGGACTTCGGGCAACCTGATGCTGGAAGCGCTGCGCCGCGACGGCGGCGACCTGGAGGTGCGGCTCAGCGAGTGGCGCGGCGAGCCGGGCATGGCGTGGGTGGAGTGCCTGGCGCCGCACAAAGGCGCGCGGTGCACCAACCTGCTCGGGGAAGACCCTCGCCCGTTCCAGCCTGCCTCACGCTACCGGTTCGCCGTCGCGCCGCTGGAGATCGTGACGTTGCGCTTCGCGCTCGCAAGCCGCGTGGAAGATCCGGCGCCGCTGCGCGCCTGGGCGCCCCTGGTTCCCGAAGCCAAGCGCGAAGCGCTGCGCTTGCGCCTCCGGGAGAAGGGCCACCCGCCGCGCCCCTTCTGAGCGCGGCCGTCAGCCGGACCGGCGCCAAAGGCGGCCGAGGTTCAGCTCCTTCTTCGCGTATTCCAGCCCGCGCTCCACGTGGTCCCGCTGCTGGTGCTGGACGGCCGCGCGGAACGCCTCCGGCAGCGGGCGCCCGGGGATGTCCTCCACCACCATGCGGCCCTCGTAGGGCCGCCCTTTGCGCGCGAGGTCGAGGAACATCGCCAGCTCGGCGGCGCGCGCCTGCGGAAACATTTTCCAGAAGTCCTGTTCCAGGTACGGGATCACCGCGGGCGGCCGCCCCGTGATCGGCTTGTTGTAGACGTGCACGCGAGGGCACAGCGCGGCCAGCCGCTGCACGAACGCGCGGAAATCGATCACGCCCTCGCCCAGCGGCACCCACTGCACGGCCACGCCGCGCGGGTGCTCGTAGACCACCGAATCGCGCAGGTGCGCCGACTCCACATACGGCGCCAGCGTCTCCAGCGTCGTCACCGGATGCTCGAGCACGAACACGGGGTTGCCCGTGTCAAGATAGACGCCAACAACATCCTTGCCCGCGGCCTCCACCACTTCGCGCAGCTCCCAGGCTTGCAGGTCCTTGTGGACTTCGATGATCGCCTTCAGCCCGCGCCCGGACAGCTCGGGGCGCACCGCGCGCAGGATCTTCACCGCCCACTCCATCGCCTGCTCCACCGGCACGGGAAACGCGGCGCGCTCGCTCGCCAGCACGCAGCGCACAAAAGGCGATCCCATCGCGGCGGCGCGTTCGATGTGGCGGCGCAGCGTGGCGATGCTCTGCTCCATGTCCCCGGCGCGCTTCGGCAGAATCCCGCCGCCGCCCGTCTCCAGATGCAGTTCCAGGCGCCGCGCCATCTCGCGCACCTCCTGCCAGTGCGCGGGCTCCATGGCGCGCGGGTCGAGCGAATCCTGCAGGAAAACCGCGTCCAGCCGGTGCTGTGCCGCGAACTCGAGCAACTGCGCGTCGTTCCACCGCAGCGCGCGCAGGCTATACGTGTTGTAGCCGAGGGGCAGGGGCTGCTCCGCCATCAACGCCATCATAGCGCCGCCCCCGGATCTGTTATATGTTGGGGCCGTGATGCGAAGACGCGACTTCCTGTGGGCTGCGGCAGCGGCGCAGCCTCCGCTTGCCGCGGCCGTGATCCCCGGCTCCGTGCTCGTGCACGAGCACATCCTGGTGGATTTCGGCGGTGTGAAGAGCCCGTCGAAATACGACCGCGGCACCGTGCTGCGCATGGCTCGGCCCCATTTGGAAGAGGTGAAGAAATTCGGCTGCGTGCGCCTGCTCGAATGCACGCCGCAGGGCCTGGGCCGCGACCCGCTGCTGATGAAGATGGCCGCTGATCTCACGGGGCTCGAGATCTGGACCAACACCGGCGTCTACGGCGCGGCCAACCGCAGCGGCGTGCCCGAGTGGGCTTGGCAGGCAAACGCGAAGCAGTTGGCGCAGCGGTGGATCGGGGAATGGAAGAAAGGCGTCGACGGCGTGCGCCCGCGCTTCATCAAGACCGCCGTCAACGGCTATCCGCTCGAGGAACTGGACCGGCGGCTCATCGAAGCGGCCGCGCTGACGTCGCTCGAGACGGACCTGACCATCGCTTCGCACACCAACGGCGGCGGCAAAGCCGCCGAGGCGCAACTCGACATCCTCGACAAGCTCCGCTGCCCGCTGAAAAAGTTCGTCTGGGTGCATGCGCAAAACGAGAAGGACCACGCGTTCCACGCGCGCGTGGCCCGCGCCGGGGCGTGGGTCGAGTTCGACGGCATCGGGCCGAAGAGCCGCGGCTGGCATCTGGAGTGCGTCCAGTTCATGGAGAGCCAGGGGCTGCTGGAACGCACGCTCGTCTCGCAGGACGCCGGCTGGTATCATGCCGAAATTCCGGGCGGCGGCGAGTATCGCGGCTACACTTACATCTATACCGATTTCCTGCCGGCTCTGCCCGAGGCGGAGCGCCACCGCCTGCTGGTCGACAACCCGCGCAAGGCCTTCGGCGGCTGAGCTGCACCGGCGGGTCGGGAATTTCACTGAGAAGAAACGCCGCGCCGCGCCACTGTCTCTCTGACAGGGCTGCTGCAATGTTCAAACGATTCCTGACAGCATGCGCGGCTTGTCTTTGCCTTTCTGTCGCCTTGCCAGCGGTGACTCTCTCCTTTGGATCGAATCTCGTCAACGAGTTCAACAGCTTGAGCGGCGCCAACGTGGCGATCCAGCCGCACAACGCATGGGCCAGCCTGGCGCCGTGGCAGTGGATTTCCTACGCCAACACGGGCGTTGGGCCGGGCGCCGTGTTCCCTCCCAACACGAACGCCAACAAAGGCCCCACGGCAAGCTTCTTTGAGCTCCTGCCCCACACGGCCTATTTCGTGCGCCTCACCGTTTTCGCCGACGACACGGCAGCGGTGTATCTCATCGATCAGGACAACCCTTCAGGGCGGCTGCTCGCGCCGGCCAACTGGCGCAGCGACGGCGCCTGTGCGGCAGGACCCATCGGGTGCCAGCCGGGCGAAGGACTGCTGCTCGAATTTGCAGTGAACCGTTTCGGCCCCGCGTTGCTGCGTTTTGACGTGTTCCAGCGCGGCAACGGCCCGTTCGGCCTGCTCTATGGCGGAAGTGTGGACGTCGAGCATACGCCCGAAGAAGCGACGGTGGCTCTGGTCGCGGCGGGGCTGGCATGGCTTTGGTGGCGGCAGAGGAGGCAACGGCTGGCTCAGGGCAGCGAAGGGCGCTCTTCGCTCCGGCAGGCGCCGGCGCCGGCTTCAGGACGTTGAACACGGCGGCGGCCGTGTGCCGCGGGAGAAGCATCTCTCCGCAAAGCACTGATGCAACTCCGGCGCCTGCAAAGAGCCGTTTCGCTTTACCCGGCGGTCTGCAGGAATCGCGTCTCGGGGTTGATGATCCAGACATTGGCGAGGCGCTCTCGCAGCTCGCGCGGCTGAGGCACAAGCAAGCCCGCGCGCACCGGCGCCAGTGATTTACGCAGAGCCCCGTTGGGCCGAACGGGGCGTTGTCTTTTGCGCCTCGCCCGACTTGGGCCTTCCGTACCCGCCGCCTCCCGGCGTTTCGATCCGCAGCCGGTCGCCGGGTTGCGCGTCGAAGCGGATCTTGCCCGGCAGCCGCTGCGCGCGTCCGCGGCGGATCAGCCGGTTGCGCCCGGGCTTGCCCGGTTCGCCGCCGGCCAGCCCGTAAGGCGCGCCTTTGCGGCGGTCGGAAAGCAGGGTGACTTCGGCAGCCGCGCGGAACTCGAATTCACGCACCAGGCCGTCGCCGCCGCGATGCCGGCCCCTGCCGCCGGAGCCGCGGCGGATGTGATAGGCGCGCACGAGCACGGGAAAGGCCTGCTCGAAAGCCTCCACCGGCGTGTTCCACGAGTTTGTCATGTGCGTGTGCACGCCGCTCTGGCCGTTCGCGCGCGCCGAGGCGCCCATGCCCCCGGCGATGGTTTCGTACCAGGCGAAGCCCGCCCCGCCGAAGCTCAGATTGTTCATCGTGCCCTGCGACGCCGCCGGGATGCGTTCCGGCAAGGCCTGCGCCAGCGCCCCCAGCAGCACATCGGTGATGCGCTGCGACGTCTCCACGTTGCCCGCCGCCATGGCCGCGGGCGGCAAGGCATTCACCAGCGTCCCCGGCGGCGCGATCACTTCGAGCGGTTCCAGCAGCCCGGCGTTGGCCGGCACATCTTCTCCCAACAGGCACCGGAACACATAAAACACCGCCGCCAGCGTGATGGCGTAATTGGCATTCACTGGACCCGCCGCCTGCGGCGACGTGCCGGTGAAATCGACCACCGCCTTGCGCCGGTCCAGCGTGACGGCAGCGCGGATCCGTTCGCCCTCGTCGAGCTGGTCTTCAAACACGAAACGGCCTTCCGGCAGCGCTTCCAGGCACGCCCGCATCATCGCCGCCGCGTATTGCCGCAGCGCTTCGATGTTGCGCGCGACCCGCTCCATGCCGAACGCAGCCACCGCCTCTTCCAGCCTCTGCATGCCCCGCCGCATGGCCATCCACTGCGCCAGCAGGTCGCCTTCGCGCTCTTCCGGCGTGCGCACGTTGGCGAGGATCATCTGGAGAATCCCTTCATCGAGACGCCCCTCGCGCACCAGCAGCACAGGCGGAATCCGCAGCCCTTCCTGATAAATCTCGCGCGCCAGCGGCATCGACCCCGGGCTCATGCCGCCCACGTCGGCGTGATGCGCGCGCGCAGCCACGTAAAACGACGGCGCGCCATTGCCCGTCCACACGCCCGACACCGCCGTAATGTCGGGCAGGTGCGTGCCGCCGCGGAAGGGATCGTTGACAATGGCCACATCGCTTGGGCGGAGTTCGAGCGTATCGAGCACAGCGCGCACGCTGAGCGGCATCGCGCCGAGATGCACGGGCATGTGATCGCCCATGGCGATTGTCTCGCCGCGCGCGTCGTACAAAGCGCACGAGTAGTCGCGCCGCTCCTTGATGTTGGCCGAAAAAGCCGTGCGGCGCAGCACCGCGCCCATCTCCTCGGGAATCGACACGAGGAGCTGGCGGAAAAACTCCAGTTCGACGGCGTCTGCCTGGCTGCGCTTCATGGCGGCGGAACCTGCTGCGGCGCCGGAGGCTCCTCCGGCTCAGGCGCCGGCTTGCACTCGCCGAACCGCACCGGAAACCGCGCCACGGGCGTGTAGCCTTTGCCCGTGTCGCGCTCCACCAGATATTGGCGTGCGCGCACGTCGGTGCGGATGCGCCAGCCGGTGGCGCGCGGCCTGGGGGGCGGAAAGGGCTTCGGGCCTGCCTCGCGCAGCATCCACGATTCGCCCCCGGTCATCGTTTCCCACCGCTGGTACCGCTGCCGCGGCTCGCCCCGGCGCTGCAGGTAGAGCACGCCCTGCGTCCGTGATTCAAAACGGAACCATTCGATCGCCCCGTAAGAAGACTCTTCCAGAACGGGAATGCGCCTCCATGTTTTGCCGCCGTCGATCGTCTTCAGCAGGAACGGGTCGCGCGGCAGCGCCCCCGCCACATGGCCGGAAACCCAGCCTGTCTCCGCGTCGGCGAACTGGATGTCGTCCAGCGCGATGCCGCGCAGCCGGGGGTGCGGCTCCGTCCATGTGCGGCCCTCGTCTTCGCTCGCCAGCAGCAGCGACCACAGCGTGGCCGCGCCTGTGTGGAAATTGCCGGAGAGAAACAGCCGCCCTCCCGCCTGCTCGACGCCCGCCAGATCCAGAAACAGGTTGCAGGCATCGCGGAGCGAGCACTCGAGGCCGAACTCCGCAATCTCGGCGTCGCCGCACACCGGGGGCGCGATCTGCGCGGACGCGGGCGGCTGCGCAGCCTGGAGCAACAGGAATGCGGCCCAAAGGCTCATCGCCTCACGCCGATTGTAGCCCGCGGCGCGGCCGCGCCGCGCTGCCACGCCTCCATCCATCGATTCAAGTCTGCCAACAGCGCGCGGGTCTGGATTCCCCCGTGTTCGGGCAGATACCCGGCGAGCTTCCGCATCGCCCGGCGGGCCTGCGATACGGCCCCTTCGAAGTTCCCATGGGTTGCGTGGTGCCATGCCACGGCGCAATGCACCAGCGATTGCACGAAGAAGCGTTCGCGCCGCGCCGCGTGGTTCCAGGCTTCTTCCAGCACCTCGTGCGCCTCGTAATAAAGCCCTGCGTGAAACAGCTCAACGCCCCGCTGCAGGCGCGGATCGCGATCCGCCATGATTATAGTGATGCGCGCCGCACTGCTCGGGTTGTTGCTTCCTGCATTCGCTCTCGCCGCGGAGCCCGTGCGCCCGCCGAAGAAGATCGCACTGTTCAATGGACAGGACCTTTCCAACTTCTACGTGTTCCTCAAAGACACCGGGCGCGAGGATCCGAAACGCGTCTTCACCGTGCAGGGCGGCATGATCCGCATCTCCGGCGAGGCGTGGGGCGGATTGACGACCGAACAGGAATACGCCGATTACCGTTTGTTGGTGGAGTGGAAGTGGGGCGGCAAGACCTGGCCGCCGCGCGAGAACAACGCCCGCGACAGCGGCATTCTTCTGCACGGAACCGGCGCGGACGGCGCTGCGGGCAACGGGTGGCTGGAATCGATCGAATACCAGATCATCGAGGGCGGCACAGGCGACCTGATCCTCGTGCGCGGCGCCGCAAGGCCGCAGGTGACGGCGGAAGCGGAGAAGCGCGCCGACGGGCAGCTTTACTGGAAGCCCGGCGCGGAGCGGATCACACGCGACCAGGGCAGGATCAACTGGCACGGGCGCGACATGCAATGGCAGGACAGGCTCGGCTTTCGCGGAGCGGCGGATGTGGAAAAACCAGCGGGCCAGTGGAACCGGAGCGAGATCCTCGCCCGCGGCGGCGAGCTGACCTTCTATCTGAACGGGCGCATCGTCAACCAGGCTCTGGATTCCAGCCACCGGCAGGGCAAGATCCAGATCCAGAGCGAGGGCGCCGAGATCCTGGTCCGCAAGATCGAGCTGCACCCGCTGCCTCGGAGCCGCAAGCCATGAATTGGTGGCGCAAGCTCTTCCGGCGCAGGGAGCCGCCGCCTCTGCGCGGCGCGCCCGCCGTGCGCCGGCAGAAGAACTACTCCGCGGCCAGCGGCTACGCTTACGAGTACTTCTACGAAGGCTTCCGCGACGAGGGAGGCTGCCGCTGCCATGTCTTCTCCGTGAGCGCGGACCGCAAAACATGGTTCGAGCTGATTGTCTCCGTCGAAGACGGGGCGATCGATGCCTGGACGGTGTCTCACGGGCGTTCGCTGGCTGACAACGAGCGCTACGCCGTCGCGAAAATGGCTTTGTTCGAAGCCTTCGACGAGCGCCCCGACCCGCGCGCCATGCAGGCGCCGGTGCGCGTCGCCCCGGAGGACGCCGAGCGCCTTCTCGGCCGCCTCGGCATCCTGTAGCGGCCGCATCTCCGGCCGGCACAGTCTCAGGCGCGCTGCCGGAACCATTCCGTGGCGGGGTCAAAAAACGCGGCCGAGGCGGAAGAACACGCGGCGGTCGCCGCGGTCGCCGGCGCCTCCGCCGAAGTAAACCACGCCGAACGTGGTTTCTCCCATCAGCCCGAGCGAGCCGCTGTAGCGGGGCAGAGGGTTCATGCCGGAGCGCCAGGCGTTGCCGCTCTCGGCGGCCGCAAACAGATAGAAGTGCCCGAAGATGCCCAGGCTCTGGTTGTTGAGGGAGCGCAGCAGCCGCGTGCCGCCGTAATAATAGCGGTTGCCGGTTTCGCGGCCGCGCCCGAGGGCGTCCAGCCGCGCGACCCCCCCGATGGAAAACCGGGTGTTCAGCGCTTCATCCCAGCCCGTGAAGCCC
>Ga0308414_1002870_pt1 | contig 11117 bp, 8 predicted proteins | sample HotsprSampleOS50_FD_205667 | JGI IMG/M metagenome (GOLD analysis project Ga0308414, IMG submission 205667) | Hot spring phototrophic mat microbial communities from Octopus Spring, Yellowstone National Park, Wyoming, United States - 20090730_OS50 ... | reverse complement strand
CGAACGCCAGGGCGGCCGCCAGTTCGGCCCGGTCCGCGGGACGGCGGGCCGGGTGGGCCGGCGGGGGATCATCCAAGGCCCCCGCTTCAGGTGACCCGGCCGGTTGAAGGCGAATGCGGATTCCAGTAAGGTCCGGGTCGCGCTCCTGCAATAAATGTTGCAACGCCGCAGTCCGCTGGCGCAGTTTGGCGGCTTCGGACGCGCTGGCAACCGTCAACACGACGGTCCTGCCCCTGAGCGAGCACTGCGGTAACGACGACAGGGGGTCGCTGCCCGTCGCTTCCCCGAGAAAGCGGGCGACAGCCGAGGAGATCCGGTCGAGCGCGCGAGCCTGGTCGAGGAGTCCCCCCAGGGGGCTTTCAGCCAAGGCCTGCGCGGCGGACTTCGAGTGAGCCTTCACGGCTGCGGTCTGGACCAGGTCGGCGCCACGGCGCCGGGTTGGAAACGTGACGAGGGTGGCTTGGCAAAGAGCCGCCTTGGCGCTAGAGGAGTTTGGACGAGTGCAGATTATCGTTGTCGACCAGCGTCTTTCGCGGGCACGAACGGTGACCCTGAGTCCGCGGATGGCCGCCGTGGCCTTCTCGGGCCTCGTGACCGCGGTGCTGCTGGCGGTCGTTGGGCTCTACGTCGTCACCTTCCGTATCGCGGCGCAGCTCGAAATTCCTTACATCCGCGACCTGGCATCGACGGTGATGCGCGACGAAATCGCGCGTAACGAGCAGTTCGTGCGCGATAACGTCGCGGCAATGGCCAAGCGGCTCGGCGAGATGCAGGCGCAGCTGATGCGCCTGGATGCCCTCGGTGAGCGGGTGGCGAAACTGGCGGGCATTCGCCCGGAGGAATTCAGCTTTCGTGACCTGCCTGGCCGCGGAGGCGGCGAGCCGACGCAGTCTCGCCCCTTGACCCTGGGCGAACTGACCGACCAGGTCGAGCGCGTGGCGCGTGGGGTCGAATCGCGTTCGGATTATCTGGACGTCGTCGAGTCCGAGCTGCTGACAGCGCAGGTCCGCCATGAGCTGCTGCCGCATAACACCCCCGTGACCGAGGGCTTCGTCGGCTCCGGCTTCGGTTCGCGCCTGGATCCCTTCACGGGTCAGCTCAGCATGCACGCCGGGCTGGACTTTGCCGCGCCGGTCGGCACGCCGATCCTGGCCGCCGCCGGCGGGGTCGTTTCGGCGGCGGAATACAACCCGGCCTACGGCAACATGGTCGTCATCGACCACGGCAACGGGCTGCAGACCTTGTACGCCCATGCGTCGAAGATCGACGTCGCCCCCGGCGAGATCGTCCGCAAGGGACAGCAGATCGCCCGCGTCGGTTCGACCGGCCGCTCCACCGGCTCGCACCTGCACTTCGAGGTGCATGTCAACGGCGTGCCGCAGAATCCCGCCCGCTTCCTGCGCGCGCAGGGCGGGCAGTCGCGCCTGGCTGCGCTCAGCGCCGAGCGACGCTGACCGCTGCCGCCGCCGGTCCCGGCCGCAGGCGGACCGACGGCCGCTCCAGGCTGCTGTGAGATACTTGGCGGCTGCCGCCGGGGCGAACGCCGCACGCTCATGCCTCGGACTGCCCCAGTTCGCGCCGCTGCCGGTTGCCCCGGCGGGGCGCCCGCGAGTGGCCCCCCCATGTCGATGATCTCCGGTCTGTTGACCCGCATTTTCGGCAGCCGCAATGAGCGGCTGCTGAAGCATTACCAGCGCAGTGTCGAGCGCATCAACGCGCTGGAACCGCAGATCGCGGCGCTATCCGACGAGGCGTTGAAGGCCAAGACGGCGGAGTTCCGGCAGCGGGTGGCCAACGGCGAGTCGCTCGACGCGCTGCTGCCGGAGGCGTTCGCGGTGGTGCGCGAAGCGGCCAAGCGCACCCTGGGCATGCGCCACTTTGACGTGCAGCTGATCGGCGGCATGGTGCTGCACGACGGCAAGATCGCCGAGATGCGCACCGGCGAAGGCAAGACGCTGACGGCCACCCTGGCGGTGTACCTGAATGCGCTCGCCGGCAAGGGCGTGCACGTGGTGACCGTCAACGACTATCTCGCCACCCGCGACGCCGAGTGGATGGGCAGGGTGTACCGCTTTCTCGGCATGACCGTGGGCGTCATCGTTTCGCAGCAGCCGAACGAGGAAAAGCGCGCCGCGTACGCCGCCGACATCACCTACGGCACCAACAACGAGTACGGCTTCGACTACCTGCGCGACAACATGGAGTACTCGGTGGCCGACCGGCGCCAGCGCGGCCTGCATTACGCGATCGTCGACGAGGTCGACTCGATCCTGATCGACGAGGCGCGCACGCCGCTGATCATCTCCGGCCCGGCCGAGGACCACACCGAGCTTTACCGGTGCATGAACGAGGTGCCGAAACTGCTGACCCGGCAGCTCGAGGAGAAGGGCGAAGGCGACTTCTGGGTCGACGAGAAGCAGCACCAGGTGCACATCTCGGAAAGCGGACACGAGAAGATCGAGGGCATCCTGGTGCGGATGGGTCTGCTGGCCGAGGGCGAGAGCCTGTACGCGCCGCAGAACATCATCCTGATGCACCACCTGAACGCGGCGCTGCGCGCGCACCACCTGTTCAACCGCGACCAGCACTACGTCGTGCAGGACGGGCAGATCATCATCGTCGACGAGTTCACCGGCCGGCTGATGCCGGGCCGGCGCTGGTCCGAAGGGCTGCACCAGGCGATCGAGGCCAAGGAAGGGGTGCCGATCCAGCAGGAAAACCAGACGCTGGCGTCGATCACCTTCCAGAACTACTTCCGCATGTACGCCAAGCTGGCCGGCATGACCGGCACCGCCGACACCGAGGCGTACGAGTTCCAGGAGATCTACCGCCTGGAGACGGTGGTGATCCCGACGCACAAGCCGATGATCCGCGTCGACCACCAGGACAAGATCTACCGCACCGTGCGCGAGAAGTACGCGGCGATCATCGCCGACATCAAGGACTGCTACGCGCGCGGCCAGCCGGTGCTGGTCGGCACCACCTCGATCGAGAACTCGGAGGTGCTGTCGAACCTGCTGAAGAAGGAAGGGCTGCCGCACCAGGTCCTGAACGCCAAGCAGCACGCGCGCGAGGCGGAGATCGTCGCCCAGGCCGGGCGGCCGAAGATGATCACCATCGCCACCAACATGGCCGGCCGCGGCACCGACATCGTCCTCGGCGGCAACGTCGAGAAGCAGGTGCAGTTCGTCGAGGCCGACCCCAGCCTGACCGCGGAGGAAAAGAAGGCGCGCATCGAGAAGCTGCGCAGCGAGTGGCAGTCGCTGCACGACCAGGTGGTGGCCGCCGGGGGGCTGAAGATCATCGGCTCCGAGCGGCACGAGTCGCGCCGCATCGACAACCAGCTGCGCGGCCGTTCCGGGCGCCAGGGCGACCCCGGCGAGTCGCGCTTCTACCTGTCGATGGAGGATCCGCTGCTTCGCATCTTCGCCGGCGACCGCATGCGGGCGATCATGGACCGGCTGAAGATGCCGGAGGGCGAGGCGATCGAGGCCGGCATGGTCAGCCGCTCGATCGAGACGGCGCAGCGCAAGGTCGAGGCGCGCAACTTCGACATCCGCAAGCAGCTGCTCGAGTACGACGACGTGGCCAACGATCAGCGGCGCGAGATCTACCGGCTGCGCAACGAGATCCTCGAGGCCGACAGCGTCGCCGACATGGTCGCCAACCTGCGCCGAGGCCACTTCACCGACCTGTTCCGCAGCTTCGTGCCGGCCGAATCGGTCGAGGAACAATGGGACATCGACGGCCTGGCCAAGGCGCTGGCCGACGACTGGCAGATCGAGCTGCCGCTGCGGCAGTGGCTCGAGACCGAGGACAAGCTCACCGACGACGAGCTGCTGAACCGGGTGCTGAAGGCCGCCGACGATGCCTACGAGGCCAAGGTAGCGCTGGTCGGCAGGGAGGCGTTCGGCAATTTCGAGCGCTCGATCATGCTGCAGATCGTCGACCAGCACTGGCGCGAGCACCTGGCGGCGCTCGATCACCTGCGCCAGGGCATCCACCTGCGCGGTTACGCGCAGAAGCAGCCGAAGCAGGAGTACAAGCGCGAGGCATTCGAGCTGTTCGGCACCCTGATCGACCGCGTGCGCGCCGACGTGATGCGGATCCTGATGAACGTTCGCATCCAGACGCCGGAAGAAGTCGCCGCCGCCGAGCAGCGCATCGAGGAGGAAAGCGAGCGCCGGCTGGAGCGCGCCCGCGCGCAGCATGCGGACTTCGCTGCGGCGGCGCAGGCCGAGGCCGAGGCGGGCGACACCATGGTGCTGGCCGAGCCGGAAGAGCCGAAGGCGCAGCCGTTCAAGCGCTTCGGCGACAAGATCGGCCGCAACGATCCCTGTCCCTGCGGCAGCGGCAAGAAGTACAAGCAGTGCCACGGCAAGTTGGCGTAAAGCGCGGCTGCGGGGCGGTGATTCGATCGGCCGCGCGTCCCCGTCCACGCGGCTGCCGCCTGGCCGCGGCGCGGCGCCGTTCCGGCCTGCTCCCCGCCGAGCACGCGCGGCCGCCGAGGACGATGTCTTCGCCGCCTCGGCGGCCCGGCGTCGGCCGCCTGCGCCCTACGCCGTGGCGGTCCCGGATCGGCCGCCTGCGGCTTGCGTTGCGGTTGCCCTTGGCCTTGGTTCTGCCGGGCGGGCCTCACCGTCTCCGGTCAGGCCGTTCGTGGCGGCATTGGCCTGCGCGCTGCCTGGCCGCGCTGTTGGTCTCGCCTCGCCGTTGCGAGCCAGTCAATTCGTCGCCGCATTGGCCAACGCGCTGTCTGGCCGTGCCGCCGGGCGCGCCTCACTGTCACCGGCAGGCTGACGCGCCGCCGACCGCAACGCCATGCCAGTCAACCTGACCGCCCCCGATCCGGAGGCGCTCGCGCCCATCGCCGGGGTCGAACTCGGCTGGGCCGAGGCGGGCATCCGCAAGCCCGGCCGCAAGGACCTTTTGCTGATGCGGCTGGCGGCGGGAGCCAGCGTGGCCGGCCTCTTCACCCGCAACCGCTTCTGCGCCGCGCCGGTGCTGGTGTGCCGCGAGCATCTGCGCGCGGGGCAGGGTGTGCGCGCGCTGGTCGTCAACACCGGTTGCGCCAACGCCGGCACCGGGGCGGCCGGGCTCGCCGATGCGCGCGCGACCTGCGCCGAGGTCGCGCGCCTGATGGGCTGCGCCCCGGCCCAGGTGCTGCCCTTTTCGACCGGGGTGATCATGGAGCCGCTGCCGATGGCGCGGCTGCTCGCCGGCCTGCCGATGGCCGCGCAACGGCTGGCGCCAGGGCACTGGGCGCAGGCGGCGGAGGCGATCATGACCACCGACACCGTGCCCAAGGCCGTTTCGCGAACGGCGGTCCTCGACGGCCGTACCGTCTCCGTCACCGGGATCGCCAAGGGCGCCGGCATGATCCGCCCGGACATGGCGACGATGCTCGCCTTCATTGCCACCGACGCCGCGGTCGCGCCCGCCCTTTGGCAGCAGCTGGCCCCCCAGATCGCCGATGCCTCGTTCAACCGCATCACCGTCGATGGCGACACCTCGACCAACGACTCGCTGCTGCTGATCGCCACGGGCGGCAGCGGCATGGCGCCGACCGCCTCGCCCGCCGACGCACGCCTGCCGGCGTTGCGCGAGGCGCTGCTGGCGGTCGCGCAGCACCTGGCGCAGTCGATCGTGCGCGACGGCGAAGGGGCGACCAAGTTCATCACCGTGGCCGTCGAGGGCGCCGCCACCGAGGCCGAGGCGGCGCGGGTGGCCCACGCGATCGCGCACTCGCCGCTGGTGAAGACGGCGTTCTTCGCCTCCGATCCGAACCTGGGCCGGATCCTGGCCGCCGTCGGCAACGCCGGCATCGACGATCTCGACGTTGGGCGGCTGCAGCTGTACCTGAACGACGTCTGGGTGGCGCGCGACGGCGGCCGCCATCCCGACTACCGCGAAGAAGACGGCCAGCGCGCGATGCGCGGCGCCGAGATCATGGTGCGGGTGCGGCTCGGCCGCGGCGAAGCCTCGACGACGGTGTGGACCTGCGACCTGTCGCACGAGTACGTCCGCATCAACGCCGACTACCGCTCCTAGCGCGACGGCGCCGGCATGTCCAGCAAGACGGAGCCCGATCTCGCCGCCGCAGTGCGCCTGCTGCTCGAGCGGCTGGAGCCGCTGCTGCCGCCGCGGCGCGAGGTCGACTGGACAGCGCCGGCGTTCCGCTGGCGCAAGCGCAGCTATCTCGGCGTGCCGCTCGGCCATCTGGAACCGGTGCGGCGCGTGGCGCGGATCGCGCCCGAGGACTTACAGCACATCGACGAGCAGCGCGCCGCCATTTTGCGCAACACCGAGCAGTTCTTGCGCGGGCTGCCGGCCAACAATGTGCTGCTCACCGGCGCCCGCGGCACCGGCAAGTCGTCGCTGATCCGCGCCTGCCTGGCGCGCTTCCATGGCCAGGGGCTGCGGCTGATCGAAGTCGACAAGAAGGACCTGACCGACCTGCCCGACATCGTCGCGCTGGTGGCGGCGCGGCCGGAGCGCTTCATCCTCTTCTGCGACGACCTGTCCTTCGAGGAGGGCGAGTCGTCGTTCAAGGCGCTGAAGGCGGCGCTCGACGGCTCGGTGGCGGCGCCGAGCGACAACCTGCTCATCTACGCCACCTCCAACCGCCGCCACCTGATGCCAGAGTACATGCGCGAGAACCTCGACGCCAGGTACCAGGAAGACGGCGAGATCCACCCCGGCGAGTCCGTCGAGGAGAAGATCTCGCTGTCGGAGCGCTTCGGCCTGTGGCTGTCGTTCCACCCCTTTCGGCAGGACGATTACCTGGACATCGTCGCGCACTGGCTCGGCCGGTTCGGCGCCACGACGGCGCAGATCGACGCCGCCCGCGCCGAAGCGCTGCAGTTCGCGTTGCAGCGCGGCTCGCGCTCCGGCCGCGTGGCGCTGCAGTTCGCGCGCGACTATGCGGGCCGGCTCGGCATCGGCGCGAGCGGGCGATGACCCGTTCGCGACGGCGCGAGCGCCCGCAGGGCCGTGCCCGGGTGGGCCGGTGAGGTGTTCGCACCTGCGCAGGCTGGCGCGGCGCCGCGCCCAGGCGGGACGGTGAGCCGGCCGCCGCGGCCGCTGACGCGGGTGGCGGTCGGCGTGCTGGTTCGCGGCGACGGCCAGGTGTTACTGGCCGATCGCCCGGCGGGCAAACCCTATGCTGGCTACTGGGAGTTTCCAGGCGGCAAGGTCGAGGCCGGCGAGGCGGTGGCGGCGGCGCTGCAGCGCGAGCTGCACGAGGAACTCGGCATCGACATCGGGCCGTCCACGCCCTGGGTCAGCTTCGAGTTCGACTACCCGCACGCCTACGTCGAGCTGCATTTCCGCCGCATCGAGCGCTGGCGCGGCGAGCTGCAAGCGCGTGAGGGGCAGCGCCTGCGCTTCGTCGATCCGGCCGGCGCGCTGCCGCAGCCGCTGCTGCCGGCGGCCGTCCCGGCCCTGCGCTGGCTGCGGCTGCCGCGGATCGCGGTCGTCACCGACGTCGTGACCGCGGCGACGGTGGCGGCCGGCGACGAGCCGCAGATCATCGTCGTTGAGGCCGACTGGCGCGACGCTGCACAGCTTGCCCGGGCGCAGGCCCTGCGGCGGGCCGCAGGCGGGCGCGATCTCTGGTTCGCCGCCGGTGCCGGAGCGTCGCAGCTCGCCGGCTGGGACGGCGCAGTCGCCGATGCGACGACCCCACCGCCTGTCGCCGGCACTCCGCGGCCGTGGCGCGGCGCCTGGAGCGGGTCGCCGCGGGACGCGGCTGACGCGGCCGCGCAGGACTGCGACTTCGTGCTGCTGGTCGGCACGGCGCCCGCCGAGCAGCGCGCGCCGCCGCTGCCGGCATTTGCTCCTGCCGCTGGCGGCGGTGCACGGCGCGACAACGTCGGCTGGGGACATGGCCGCTGGTACGACCTGCGGGCTGGCCGAGGCGCGGCCAAGGACAACGCCGGTTGAGAGACTTCGAGGAGGCGGTCGCGAGCGGCCGCAGGCTCGCACCGAGCAGTGGTCCGTGAACCGGACCGGCGGGCCGCCACAGGCGCGCGATCGGCACGCGCAGCCGATCGTCCGGCAGCCTCCGGGCCGCGGTCGCGACCTATTGGCGGGAAGGCTCGGCGGTCGCCGTGTCGTCCCGCAGCTGCGGTTCGCCGGCGATGACGTAGCGATCCGACGCCCAGGCGCCGAGATCGATGCCCTTGCATCGCGCGCTGCAGAACGGCCGCCAGGGGCTGGCCTCGCTCCACGGCACTTCGGCCCGGCAGGTCGGGCAGGCGACGACCGGTGGCCGCTTCACAGCGCGCACAGCGCCAGTTCGAATGGCACGTCTCGCTCCAGCGAGCGCGGCTTGAGGTCGCCGTCGGGGGACGTGAAGCGGATCCAGAGCATGTATCGGTTGGCGCTGATCTCGGGAATGGCGCCCGCGGCGGCGGCCACACGGACCTGCAGCAGCGCGTAACTGCGGCCCTGCAACGCCTGCTGGTAGGCGCCCTGCGCCGCCACCTGCTCCGAGTGATGCGCGCTTTCGCGCAGCAGCCGCAGGACGATGCCCAGCGCGCTGCGGTACCTGTCCAGCGGCTGCACCCAGGCGTGCAGGTCGTCGCGCCGGGCCTCGGCCTCCCGCATCAGCCAGGCGTGATACGAGGGCAGGTCGAACTCGCAGGTGCCGCCGGGAATGCTGGCCCGGCTGCGGATGCTGGTCAGCCACTCGTGATCGCGCAGATGCTGGCCCGCCTTGCCCGACGCGGCGTTCAGCGTCTGGTACGCCTGCTCGATGTCGGCCAGCACCGCCGCCAGCGCCTCCTGCGCCACCTGCGGGTTGCTGCGCAGCGCCAGCAGCGCCTGCCGCTGCCGGTCGAGTTCCTGCAGCAGGTCGCCCTTCAGATCGGTGCGCGCGGTGACCTCGAGGATCTCGAACAGCGCCATCAGCGCCGCATGGTGGCAGTACGGATGCGACTGGCCGACGAAGAACGCGAGCCGGTCGAAGAGATCTTCGAGGCGCAGCAGCGAGCGGACGCGCTCGGTGAACGGATACTCGTACAGGATGACGCCATCGCACCCGCTGGCCATGGCCGAAAATATCACAGGCCGCGTCGGCGGCCGGCGGCCAGCGCGTTGTAGCGCGCGTGCAGCCGCTGCACGCGCGGCGCGAGCTGGGCCAGGGTGCCCTCGTTGACCAGCACGTCGTCGGCGGCGGCCAGCCGCTCGGCCCGGCTCGCCTGCTGCGCGATGATCCGGCGCGCAAGGGCGCGATCGAGGCCGCTGCGGGCGCAGACGCGCGCTTCCTGCGTCGCCTGCGAGCAGTCGATCACCAGCAGGCGGTCGACGCGGTCGCGCCAGGCGCCGCTTTCGACCAGCAGCGGCACGACGAAGACGACGTAGGGCGCGACGGCCGCGGCGCTGGCTGCGGCGGCGAGTGCCGCCTCGCGGATGCGTGGATGCAGGATCGCTTCCAGTTTCGCCTTGGCCTGCGCATCGCCGAAGACGCGCTCGCGCATCCGCCGCCGGTCGAGCGCGCCGCGGTCGTCGAGGCAGTCGGCGCCGAATTCGCGCACGATCGCCGCGATGGCTGCGCCGCCGGGGGCGGTCAGCGCGTGCGCGATGGCGTCGGTGTCGACGATCGCCGCGCCGAGCGCTGCGAAGTGGTCGGCCACCGCGCTCTTGCCGCTGCCGATGCCGCCGGTCAGGCCGACCGCGAAGTATTCAGAAGGGCAGGTAGCGGCCTGCAATTTCCGGGCCGAAGATGAGCACGATGAAGCCGGCGGCCGCCAGGTACGGGCCGAAGGGGATCGGGATGTCGCGACCGCGCCGCGCCAGGACGAGCAGCACGATACCGACCGCCGCGCCGACGACGGAGGACAGCAGCAGGATCGGCAACAGCATCTTCCAGCCGAACCAGGCGCCGAGCGCGGCCAGCAGCTTGAAGTCGCCGTAGCCCATGCCCTCCTTGCCGGTGGCGAGCTTGAACAGCCAGTAGATCGACCACAGGATCAGGTAGCCGGCGGCGGCGCCGATGACGGCTTCGCGCAGCGGCGCGAACGTGCCGTTGAGGTTCAGCAGCAGGCCGGCCCACAGCAGCGGCAGGGTCAGGCTGTCCGGCAGCAGCGTCGTGTCGGCGTCGATGAAGGTCAGCGCGATCAGCACGAAGGTGAAGCCGAGCGCGGCGAACCCGGCCAGGGTGAAGCCGAAGTGCGAGGCGACCCAGACCGACAGCGCCGCGGTCAGCGCCTCGACCACCGGATAGCGCGGGGAGATCGCCGCGCCGCAGTGGGCGCATTTGCCGCCGCTGGCGAAAAACGAGATCAGCGGCAGGTTGTCGCGCACGCGCAGCGGCGTCTTGCAGCTCGGGCAGTGCGAGCCCGGCACCAGCAAGTTGAAGCGCGGCGACGGCGCGGCGGTGCCGCCGGAAAGCTCGGCGCACTGCGCCTGCCATTCGGCCTGCATCATCTTCGGCAGGCGGTAGATGACGACGTTCAGGAACGAGCCGATGGCCAGCCCGAACGCGCCGGCGCAGATCGCAAAGACGAGATCGGGCGTCAAGCGGTGGGCGCGCGGTCGGGGCGCCGGCCGCAGCCGGCGGTCACACCACCTGGCCGAGCTTGAAGATCGGCAGGTAGATGGCCACCACGATGCCGCCGATGATCACGCCCAGCACCACCATGATGACCGGCTCGATCAGGCTCGACAGCGCGTCGACGGTCTCGTCGACCTCGCGCTCGTAATAGTCGGCCACCTTCGACAGCATCGAGTCCAGCGCGCCGGACTCCTCGCCAATGCCGGTCATCTGCACCGCCATGTTCGGGAACACGCCGGTGTTCTGCATCGCCTGGGCGAGGCTGGTGCCGACGTTGACCTCGGTCTGCACCTGCCGCGTGGCGTCCTTGTAAACGGCGTTGCCGGAGGCCGGGCCGACGGAGTCGAGCGCGTCGACTAGCGGCACGCCGGCGGCGAAGGTGGTCGACAGCGTGCGCGCCCAGCGCGCCACCGAGGCCTTCTGCAGCATCTCGCCGATGACCGGGATCTTCAGCATGTAGCGGTCGACCAGGCGCTGGAAGGTCGGCGAGCGGCGCCACGCCTGCCAGCCGAAGTACATCGCACCGAGCGAGCCGAACAGCATCCAGTACCAGTTGGCG
>Ga0308414_1002864_pt1 | contig 11126 bp, 3 predicted proteins | sample HotsprSampleOS50_FD_205667 | JGI IMG/M metagenome (GOLD analysis project Ga0308414, IMG submission 205667) | Hot spring phototrophic mat microbial communities from Octopus Spring, Yellowstone National Park, Wyoming, United States - 20090730_OS50 ... | reverse complement strand
GGCGGCCGCTGCAGTTCGTCGCCGCCGACGATGCCGGCAGCATCGCCTACGAGGCGCACATCGCCGCCACCGGCCGCGTGCCCAGCCGCGACAACGCGCACGACCTGTTCAACGCCCTCGTCTGGCTCGCCTTCCCGCAAACGAAGGCAGCGCTGAACGCGCGCCAGGCCGAGGAGATCGCGCGCGATGGCGTGCGCGACCGCCGCGGTCCGGTGCGCGATGCCGCGACGCTGATCGACGAAAGCGGCCTGCTGCTGGCCGCCGACGGCGAGGCGTGCGCGGCGCTGGCGCGGCTGGACTGGCCGTGGCTGTTCGGCGCGCAGCGGGCGCGCTGGCGATCGCAGTGGCGGCCGTTTGCGTTCGGCCACGCGCTGCTCGAAAAGCTGCGGGCGCCCTACAAGCGCCTGACCGCGGCGGTGGTGTGTCTGCCGCTGGCCGATGAGAACCCGGGGCATGCCGATGCGGCGCCGGGATCGGGTGGCGCGATGCGACGCGCGGTCGATGCGGCCGCGGTCGGGGCGACGCCCGTCGCGATCGACGCAGGGCGGGTGGCGGTGGCCGGGGCGGCGGCAGTGGTGGACGCAACGCCGGCAACGGCGGACCCTGCAGCGGTCGAAGCGGCCGCGATCGCCGCGGCGCGAGTGGCGATGGACGCAGCAGCGGCGCGCTGGGTGCGCGACACGCCGCTGTCGCCGAAGCGGCTTTCGCACCTGCCGGTGCTCGGCATCCCCGGCTGGTGGCCTGCCAACGAGTCGCCGCAGTTCTACGCCGATGCCGACGTGTTTCGGTTGCCGCACCGCGTCGCGTCGCCGGCCTGCGGCGGGGCGCACGGCGCGGCGGCGCCGGTGGGCCAGCGATGAAGGTCGTCGTCACCGGTGGCGCCGGCTTCCTTGGCCAGCGGCTGATCGAGGCGCTGTGCGCGCGCGGCCGGCTCACCGACGCGGCCGGCCGCGAGCGCGCCATCGAGCGCATCGTCGCAGCCGACGCTGGCGGGGGCCCGCAGGCGCTGGACGATCCGCGCCTGGCCTGCGCGCGCGGCGACATCGCCGACGCCGCTTTCGTGGCCGCGCTGCTCGGCGACGACACCGACAGCGTGTTCCACCTCGCGGCCGTGGTCAGCGGCGCCGCCGAGCGCGACTTCGACCTCGGCATGCGGGTCAACGTCGACGGCACGCGCGGCTTGCTCGAAGCCTGCCGGCGTCAGTCGCGGCCGCCCAAGCTGGTCTTCGCCAGCAGCGTGGCGGTGTTCGGTCAGCGGCTGCCGCCCACCGTCACCGACGCGACGACGCCAACACCGCAGTCCAGCTACGGCGCGCAGAAGCTGATCGGCGAACTGCTGGTCGGCGACTGCTCGCGCAGGGGCTTCATCGACGGCCGCTGCGTGCGGCTGCCGACGATCGTCGTGCGGCCGGGGCGGCCGAACGCGGCGGCGTCGAGCTTCGCCAGCGGCATCATCCGCGAGCCATTGGCGGGCGAGGCGGCAGTCTGCCCCGTCGATCCGGCCACCGCGCTGTGGGTCGCCTCGCCGGCCACCGCGGTGGCGGCGCTGCTGCACGCGCACGAATTGCCCGCCGCGTCGTGGGGTCCGCTGCGCTCGCTGAACCTGCCGGGCATCCGCGTCACGGTGTCGGAGATGATCGAGGCGCTGCGCCGCGCCGCCGGCGAGGCCGTGGCGGCGCGGATCCATTTCGAGCCGGACGAGGCGGTGGCGGCGATCGTGCGCAGCTGGCCATCGTCGTTCGACACCGCGCGCGCCGATGCGCTGCGATTCCCGCGCGATGCGGACTTCGCGTCGATCCTCAGCCAGTATCTGCGCGACCTCGCCGGCGGGCGTTGACGGCCGCCGCAGCGGCGCGGCCCGTCCCCGCGCTTTCAGCGGCGGCGATACCGGTTGATCTCGTCGCGCGTGCGCTGCGCCGCCGCCGCGGCGGCCTGCGCGAAATCCTCGCCGTTTCCGGCGTACAGGATCGCCCGCGAGGAGTTGATCAGCAGGCCCGTGCCGTCGGCGGTCTGGCCGGCGATGACGCTCGCCTGCACGTCGCCGCCCTGGGCACCGATGCCGGGCACGAGGATCGGCAGCGTGCCGGCGAGCGCGCGCACCCGCGCCAGTTCGGCCGGATAGGTGGCGCCGACGACGAGACCCAGTTGGCCGCTGCGGTTCCACTGCTGCGCCGCCAGCCGCGCGACCCGCTCGTACAGGCGCTCGCCGCCGACGTGGAGCATTTGCAGGTCGTCGCCGCCGGGGTTGCTGGTGCGGCAGAGCACGAACAGGCCGCGGTTGGCGTAGGCGGCAAACGGCGCGATCGAGTCGTGCCCCATGAAGGGCGACAGCGTCACCGCGTCGGCGCCGAAGCGCTCGAACGCCTCGCGCGCGTAGTGCTCGGCGGTGGCGCCGATGTCGCCGCGCTTGGCGTCGAGCACCACCGGGATGTCGGGGTGGCGGCGGCGCAGGTGCGCGATCAGGCTTTCGAGCTGGTCTTCGGCGCGGGCGCTGGCGAAGTAGGCGATCTGCGGCTTGAAGGCGCAGGCGTAGGGCGCGGTGGCGTCGGCGATCGCGGCGCAGAAGGCGAAGATCGCGTCGTCGCGCTCGCGCAGGTGGGCGGGAAAGCGGCTCGGGTCCGGGTCGAGGCCGACGCACAGCAGCGAGTCGGCGGCTCGCCAGCGCGACGCCAGCTTGTCGATGAAGGTCACGGGGCAGCGGCAGGACAGGTGGCGCGCGATTGTAGGCGGCGCGCGTTTCGCGCCCGAAAGCCGCGCCGTCGGCGGAAGGACCGGCGCCGTAAGGCGGGTCGCCGCGAAGGCCGCGGCCGAGGCTTTCTTGCTGCGGGGCGCCGAAAAAGCCAAGGGCCGGAGAGGCTGCCGGCCCTTGGCGCATCCCGCACCGAGTGCGGGTCAGTCGGCTTGCGCCGAAATCGATGACGAGAATTTACGCCGGCTTCGTTGCCTTGGCCAATACGGGCTTTCAGCGACCCACGGGCCGGCGGGCGCGGGCAGGCGCCGCGTCGTGTTTCCGCCGCCGCGCCCTTGAACCGCCAGCGTCGAACGCAGCCAGCCGCCGAGGCCGGCCGCGCCCAGCGCGCTCCGTGTCCGCGCAACCGCTGCGGCGGCAGATCGGTCGTGCCGCGCACTGTCTGCTTCGTCAGCCGGCGTCCCAAGGGAGGCTCGTCGGCGGACGCGGCGAGGTTCGGCGCCCGCCTCGACGCGCCGCGGCGGTCCGGTGCGGCCGGTCAGCCCCGCTGCGAGGCCGCCGCCGCAACCCCCTACGCGAGCGCGCGCACGCCGAGGTGGCTGCGCAGCAGCGCCAGCAACTCGTCGTCCTGGTAGGGCTTGCCGAGGTAGGCGTTGACGCCGAGCTCGAGCGCCATGCGGCGGTGCTTGTCCGCGGTGCGCGAGGTGATCATCACGATCGGGATCGAGCGCGTCAGCTCGTTGCCGCGCACGTGGCGGGTGAGATCGAAGCCGTCCATGCGTGGCATCTCGATGTCGACCAGCATCACGTCCGGGCGAACGTCCTGCAGCAGCCGCACGGCGTCGACGCCGTCCTTGGCCAGCAGCACCTCGTAGCCGCTGCGCTCGAGCAGCCGCTGCGTGACTCGGCGCACGGTCAGCGAGTCGTCGACCACCATGATCAGCGGCGCTGCCGCCAGGGTGACCGCGGCCTCGTGCGCCGGCGCCTGCGATGCCGGAAGCGGCGGCTGCGGCACGGCGCCGGCGCGATGCGTCAACTGCGGCGGCTCCGGCGCGCGGACGATGAGCTGCACCGGGTTGACGATCAGCACGATCTCGCCGTTGCCGAGGATGGTGGCGCCGAGGATGCCGGCCAGGCGCGCCACCTGCGGGCCGACGTTCTTCACCACCACTTCCTGGTTGGTCGAGACCTCGTCGGCGATCACCGCCATGCGGTCCTCGCCCGAGCGCAGCAGCAGCACCGGCACCTGCCGGCCTTCGCGCAGCGTCATGTCCTCGCCGACCAGTTGCGCCAGCGTGCGCAGCGTCACCAGCCCGGCCTCGGGCAGGTCGATCAGGCCCTCGGCGATCGCCTCGGCGGCGTCCTCCGGCAGCAGGCGGCGAACGTGCTCGACCATGCCGGCCGGGATCGCATAGCGGCGGCCGCCGACCGAGGCCAGCACCACCTGGGTGACGGTCAGGGTCAGCGGCAGGTTCAGCGTGAAGCGAACGCCGCGGCCCGCCTCGGAAGTGACGGCGACCCGGCCGCCGAAGGCGAGCAGTTCCGAGCGCACCACGTCAAGCCCCACGCCGCGGCCGGCCAGCTCGGTGACCGCCTCGGCCGTCGACAGGCCGGGCGCGAAGACGAGGTCCATCAGCTCGCGTTCGCTGGGCTGCTGGTCGGCGCGCAGGATGCCGGCGGCGAGGGCGCGGGCGCGGATACGGGCCAGTTCGAGTCCGGCGCCGTCGTCGGCCACCACGATGACGATCTCGTTGCCTTCCTGCCGCACTTCGAACCGCAGCTCGCCGGTTTCCGGCTTGCCGGCGGCGCGGCGCGCCGCCGGCGCCTCCAGCCCGTGCACGATCGCGTTGCGCACCATGTGCTCCAGCGGCCCGACCATGCGCTCGAGCACGACGCGGTCCAGCTCGGTGCGGCCGCCGCGGATGTCGACGTTGACGCGCTTGCCCACTTCCTTGGCCGCCTGCCGGGCGACGCGGTAGATGCGTTCGGCGATGCTGGCGAACGGCACCAGCCGCACCCGCATCAGCTGCTGCTGCAGCTCGCGGGTCAGCCGGTACTGCGCCGACAGGTCGGCCTCGCTCGTCTGCAGGCCCCTGAGCATCGACGCCTGGATCGTGGCCACGTCCTCGACCGACTCGGCGATCATCCGCGTCAGCTCCTGCAGGCGCGTGAAGCGGTCGAACTCCAGCGGGTCGAAGCTGGCCGCCTCCTGCTCGAGTTTTTCCGAGCGCGCCTGGATCTGCGCCTCGGCCTGGATCGCCAGCTCGCGCATCTGCGAGCGCAGCCGCTGGATGTTGTCGTGCAGGTCGGCCAGCGCCGCGCGCACCGTCGCGTTGTGGTTCTCCACCCGCGAGCGGGCGATCAGCACCTCGCCGGCCTGGTCGACCAGGCGGTCGAGCACGTCGGCGCGCACGCGCACGAACGACTGCGCCGCTTCCGGCGCTTCCTCGGCCTCGGCGGGCACCGGGCGCGGCGCCGCCGCGGCTGGGGCGGTCGCGCCCTCGGGAGCCGCGCCCGCCGGCAGCGGCACTTCGACCGACTTGCCTTGCTGCAGCCCCTCGAACAGGGTGAGCGCGATGTCGTAGCGGGCGAGCAGATCGTCGGCAAACCGGGCCGGCACCGCAGCGGCGCCGATCGCCGCCTCCACCCGCGACTCCATGTCGTGCATCAGCTCGCCCAGCCGCATGGCGCCGGCCATGCGCGCGCTGCCCTTGATCGTGTGCAGCAGCCGCATCAGCTCGCGCAGCGGCCCCGTCTCGCCCGGCTGCGCGGCGAGGGCGCGCAGCCGGCTGCCGGCCAGCGGCAGCAGCTCGGCCGCCTCGGCGAGGAACACGGGCAGGAGGTCGGCGTCGATGTCGTCTTTGACCGCCGGCGCCGCCTGCGTTGCAGGCTCGGCGTGAGCGGAGGCCGGCGTCGGTCGGTCGGAGTCGACGGGGGCGGCCGACACGCCCGAGGTCGCGGCGGCAAAGGCGGCGATCGTCTCGTCCAGCCGATCGGCGCGCGGCCCGCTGGGCCGGTCGTGCGCCGCCGCGGGCGGGCGCGCCTCGCCCTGCACCGCAGCCGGCGGCGCGAGCGCTTCGATCCCGTCGGAGACGGCGAAGGGCGAGTCCTCGCCGACGGCCTCTGGCGCTTCGGCCCCGGGCACGGGGGCGGCACAGCGCGACCTCACGTCGTCCACCAGCGCGCGGATGGCGGCGGCCTCCTGCGGCGCGGCTGGCGGATAGATGCCGGCGGCGAACTGGTGCAGCATGCCGCGGATGCGCTCGAGCGTGCTTTCGACGAGGTCGAACTGCGCCGCGTCCAGAACGTCCTGCCCGTTGCCCGGTGGCGACTGCAGCGCGTGCATCAGATCGTCGAGCGGATCGGCCAGCGCCCACACGGTCTGCAGTCCGACCGTGGCGGTGATGCCGGCCAGCGAGTGCGCCGAGCGCAGCCCTTCGGCCGAGGCGGGACGGGCCGGCTCGAAGCGCCACTCGGCCACGTCGCGCGCCAGCGCGCGCAGGGTATCGTCCGCCTCGCCGAGGAAGATGTTGTACAGGGTGTGGCTGATGGCCAGCGGGCCGATGCGGCGGATGTCCTCCCGCTGCCCGGCGGCGTGCGCCGGCGTCGCATCGTCCGCGTCTGCGGCGAGGGCGTCCGACAGCGCCTCGGCCGCTTCGGCCGGCTCCGCTGTGGCCGGTGGCCGTTGCGCTCCGGCGTCCAGCAGCGCTTCGGCGTGGTTCTCGAGCGATGCGATGGCTGGCGTCGCGACAGCGGCCGCGGCTTCGACCGGCTCCGCAGCGGCCAGTGGCGGTTCCGCCCCGGCGTCCAGCGGCGCTCCGGCGGCCGGCAGCGGCGCGCTGGCTGGCATTGCGATCGCCGCCGCTGCGGGCGTGTCGAACTGCGCCGGTGTCGCCAGCGGCTCGAGCGCCTGCAGGATGTCGAACTCCTCGCTCGGCGGCACGATCGCCTGCGCGGGCGGCGGCAGCAGCGCCGCGTCGATCGAGAACGGCTGACCCTCGCGGACCCGGTTCGCCGCCTCGGCCAGCGGCCGCGGGTCGATCGCCGCCGCCGGATCCAGGCGCAGGCTCTGCAGCCACTGGCCGAGGATGGCGCGCGCCGCCGCAGCCAGCGCGATCAGGTCGGCGGTGGCGGCACGCTCCTGCGACAGCCAGGCATTGAAGGTCTGCTCGACGGCCCAGGCGCCTTCGCCGAAGCTCGCCAGGCCGACCATGCGGCCGGAGCCCTTCAGCGTGTGGAAGCCGCGCCGCACCGTGGTGATCAGCGCCTGGTCGGCGGGCGCCGCGCGCAGGGCGTCGAGCTGCTGCTCGATCCCGTCGAGCACCTCGCCCGCTTCCTCGAAGAAGATGCCGAGCAGTTCCTCGTCCGCAGCCGCCTGGGTGGCCGGCAGCGCCGCGGCCGGAGCGGGCGCCGCGGGCGCGGAGGCGGCCACGCCGAGTGTGGCGGCCAGCCGCGCCGCCAGCTCCGCGCCGGGTTGCTGCAGATACTGGCGCGACAGCGCGATCGCCTCGCGCGCCATCGACTTCATCGCCGCGTCGTCGAGCAGGTCGGCATCGCTGGCCAGCTGCTGCGCGGATTCCAGCAGGCCGCGGGCGCTGTCCAGATCGACGCCGGTGGCCGCCAGCCGCGCCGCCAGCTCGCGCGCCGTCTGAAGATGGGCGCGCGCGGCGGATTCGACGTTGTCGTCGGCCAGCCCGGCCTCCGACGCGCCGGGCTCATAGGCGTAGTCGTCGTGTTCGTCGTCGGCGTCGGTTGCGGCAGGCGCGGTCGCCAAATCGGCGTGGAACACCGCAAGGTCGGGATTCCAGCCGAAGCGGCGGCGGGCCGCGTCGCCCTCGCCGAGCAGGGTCTCGATGAAGAAGCCGATGGCGCCGAGGTTGCCCGCCAGCCGCGCGAAATCGGCGCCATCGGCGGCCTGATCTTGCACGGCGTAGCGCGCCACCGCGGCGCGCGCGTCCTCGAGCGCCGCCACGGCATCGTCGAAACCGAGCAGCGACATCACGCTGGCCATCTGCTCCAGCTTGCCGGCGAGGGCGCCGATCTCGCCGCGCTCGCCGGGGTCGCGGAAGAAGCGGTCCAGCGTCTGCTCGACTTCGCGCAGCAGGCCGGTCATTTCCGCCACGACCGTCTGCATGGTCAGCCGGTCCTGGGCCTTGCGGGCCAGTTCGGTGAGCCAAGGTTCGACCGCTGCCGGCGCCTCGCCGCGCCGGGCCAGCCGCAGCCGCTCGATCATCGCGGCGGCGCGGCCGGCGAAGGCCTCGTCCAGGTGCGGCAGCTCGTCGACGCCGAGATCGACCAGCAGCAGCGCGGTGGCGACCTCGATGGCCAGCGGTTCGCGCAGCGACAGCGGCACCTCGGGTAGCTCGGCGGCGACCTGGCCCGCCTCGGTCAGCAGCGCAACGAAGGACGACAGCTCGAGCGCGGCCGCTTCCTCGCGTGCGGCGGCCAGATGGCGGAAAAACGGTGCCGCGTCGGCGCCGGCAGCGGCATCGTTCCAGGCCGCCTTCGCCTCCGCCAGCCGCTGCTTCAGGGCGCGGATGCGGTCGGCGTCGAGCAGCACCAGGTTGGAGCGCTCGTAGTCCGCCGGCAGCAGCGCGTCGAGGTCGAACAGCCTGCGCACCTCGGCGATGCGCGCCACGCGCGCGTCGGCGCGGCTGGTGTAGTAAAGCGCGTCGACGAGCAGCCGCTCGGCCACGGCGCTGCCGCCTTCGATCAGCTGCCGCAGCTGCAGGTTGACGCGGGCGAGCACCCGCTTGAGATCGACGTCGATCGGCACCGCGTCGGCCTCCAGCGCGTCGAGCAGGCCGCGCACCACCCACCAGAAGGTGCGCGCCAGGCCGCGCTGCGGCAGCTTTTCGAGGTCGACCAGCGCGTCGCGCATGTCGCGGCGCGCATCCTGGTCGGCGCCATCGCGCAGGAAGCGCAGCAGCGCGCCCTCGAAGCGGGCGCGCCGCACGCGCAGTTGGTCGGCGGTCATCGGCAGCACGCCGAGGGCGCGCAACGGCGGCCGCCGGCTGAGGTCCGGAAACAGCAGGTCGGCCGGGTGCGCCCGCGGCGCCCCCGAGGCCTGCTGCAGCTCGCGGTATTGGGCGTAGAGGCGGATCGGTTGGTCGGCACGGCCGGCGCGCAGGCCCTCGAGATAGGCGATCAGCGCCCGCAGCGCTTCGTCGAGCGTGCGCGCGCCCTGTTCGCTGCACGCGGCAGGGGCTTGTTCCCAGTGCTTGACCAGCCGCTCAGTGGCATCGAGCATGCGGGCGGCGCCGCGCAGGTCGAGCATGCGCACCGCACCGGCGGCCAAATGCAGTTGCTCCCGCGCCTGGCGCAGCGCCTCGGCCGCCTCGCCGCCGGCGAGAAAGCGGCGCACACCCGTCACCGCCGCCTCGGCGGTGGCGCGGATCTCGCCGATCATCCAGCCCAGCGGTGCCGCATCCGCTTCCGGCGCGATGAACACCGGCGGCATCGTCATGTCGCTCATCTGCGCCCTGCGCTCGTGGCCTCAGGCGACCCGGAACCGGGCCACCGACTCCTTCAATTCGCGCGCCAGGCCGGCCAGCTGGCCGATCGCCTCCGTCGCCCGCCGCGTGCCCTCGGTGGCCTGCTCGTTGACGCCGAGCAGCCGCTCGATCGCGTGCGCCACGCCGTCGGCCGAGCCGGCCTGCTCCTGCGTGCTGCCGGCGATGCGCTCGATCAGCTCCGCCAGCTGGCGCGAGACGCGGCCGATGTCGGCAAGGGCCTTGCCGGCGGCATCCGACAGCTTGGTGCCCTCGACCACGCCCTGCGTGCTCTTTTCCATCGCCGCCACCGCGTCCTGGGTGTCGGTCTGGATGGTCTTCACCAGCGCCGCGATCTGCTTGGCCGCCTCGGCCGAGCGGTCGGCCAGCCGCTGCACCTCCTCGGCCACCACCGAGAAGCCGCGACCGGCCTCGCCGGCGGCGGCGGCCTGGATGGCCGCGTTCAGCGCCAGCACGTTGGTCTGCTCGGTGATGTCCGAGATCAGTTCGACGATCTCGCCGATCTCCTGCGAGCTTTCGCCCAGGCGCTTGATCCGCTTGGCCGTCTCCTGGATCTGCTCGCGGATCTCGTTCATGCCGGCGATCTGGTTGTACACGGCGCGCTGGCCGCGTTCGGCAGTCTCCAGCGACACCCGCGCCACCTGCGCCGACTCGCCGGCGGCGCGCGAGACCTCGCCGATCTGCGCGGTCATCTGCAGCACGTTGGCGCCAGTGCCCTTCAGCTCGCGCGCCTGCGCCTCGGCGGCGGCGAGCAGCTGCGTGGCGACGTCGCTGGCGGCGGTCGAGGCGGCGGTGACCTGCTCGGCGGCGCTGTTGATGCGCCCGACCAGCGCGCGCAGCTCCTCGACCGTGTAATTCACCGTGTCGGCGATCGCGCCGGTGATGTCCTCGGTCACGGTGGCCTGTACCGTCAGGTTGCCGTCGGCGACCTCCTGCAGTTCGTTCATCAGGCGCAGGATCGCCGCCTGGTTCTTCTCGTTCGCCTTTTTGGCCTCGCGTTCGAGCCGCTGCGCCTCGAGCCGCTGCGCCTCCGCCTCCTGTGCCCGGCGCCGGCTGCCGCGCACCAGCACCTGGATCAGCGCCAGCACCGTCGCCAGCGCCAGCAGGACCAGCAGCACCGCCGCCACGCCGTACAGCGCGCGGCCGCCGACCTCGCGCGCGGTCAGCGACTCGATCGACGCCAGCTGCTGGCGCAGCGCTTCGGCGCGCGACTGGATGGTGGTGCGGGCCGCCGCGGCCGCGGCGACGCCGGAAGCCGCCGGCGCCGCGGCAGCCGCCGCCGTCTGCAGATCGGCGCCGATCTTCGCGATCTGCTGCAGGCGGCTGCGCGCCTCGCTGTCGGCGGTCGGCGCCAGAGACTGCGCGATCTCCCGCAACTGGGCGACGTCTCGCGTCAAACTGGCGCCCGCATCGGCGGGCGCGCCGCCCGCGGGCAACTGGCTGGCGGTCGCCGCCAGGCGCCAGGCCGCCGCCGTCATCTGCGCCAGCAACCCCATCTCGCGCCCCGGCGCGTTCTGCTGCAGGCGCGCGGTCGTCACTTCGTCGGCCAGCGCGGTCAGCCGCGGCGCCGATTCGTTGATCGCCGCCAGCAGCGGCGCGAAGGCGATCAGGGCCTTTTCCTGGGCGGCGATCTGGGCTGCGGCGGCGTCCACTGGCTTCCAAGCGTCCGCAAAGCGCTGCAGTTCGTTGGCCACCGGCCCCGAGGCCGAGCGCGCGAGCGCCTGCAGCGCCTCGTTGACCTCGTCGCGGCTACTGCGCATCTCCGCCAGCGCCGCGGCGTTGCCTTCGCTGGCCGCCGTGGCCGCGCGCGCCAGGCGCTGCGTATGCACCATCGCCGTGGCCAGCCTGGAGGACAGTTCGCTTTGCAGGCCGGCGGCGCGCTGGTCGAGGAAGAGGACCGCGACCGCCAGCGCGACGAACAGTCC
>Ga0308414_1002863_pt1 | contig 11131 bp, 13 predicted proteins | sample HotsprSampleOS50_FD_205667 | JGI IMG/M metagenome (GOLD analysis project Ga0308414, IMG submission 205667) | Hot spring phototrophic mat microbial communities from Octopus Spring, Yellowstone National Park, Wyoming, United States - 20090730_OS50 ... | reverse complement strand
CCGGAAATTCGAGTCCCTTGGCCTGGTGGATGGTCATCACCTGCACGTGTCCCTTGGGGAAGGGCTGGTCCGGGTCTTCATACTCGTTGATCCCGCCGTCGTAGAGCAGGCGCAGGAAGCTGTTGAAGAAGTGGAAGCGGAGGAACTCGCGGTTCTTGTGGGTGACGACGGTGTAGTGGTAGTAGCTTTGGAAGATGCTGAGGAGCTGGGAGAAGATCGCGAGGTTGCGGGCGGTGTTCTCGTTGCGGACCGCGCTCTTGAACGGTTCGAGCGCGAGCAGGCGGTAGAAGTAGTCGGCTGGGCGCAGGTCGAGCGCCTCGCCTTTCTGGAGCGTCGCGATCTCGCCGGTCCACCGTTGCAGGGCGGCGGCCAGAGGATGCGGAGCGCCGAAGCGTTGGGCGAGCTGGACGATGGCGTCGTCCACGTAGGCCGCGAGCTCGGCCACGGCGCCGCCTACCTGCCCGCGGCCGTGGCCATGCCAGCCAAAGAGCACGGCAAAGCACGCGACCAAGTCCCGAACCTCCGGGATCTCGAAGTACGCGCGGGCACGGGGGCAGAATGCCGGGATGCCCCTGGCCGCGAGCGCGGCCAGGTACGGGCCGCTGTGTTCCTCGCGAACGCTATGCAACAGGAGCGCAACCTGGCTGTAGTCCGCGATGACCTCATTTTTCTTAAGGAAGTCAACCAGGTCGGCGAAACGGGCGGCCTCGTCGCGCCTGTCCTTGCCCCAGATCGCGATGACGGCCGGATAGGAGGGATGGGCGGCCGCTGGATCGGCCTCGATGGTCTTGTCGTAGCGGAAGGACGGGGCAAGCGGGTTGGACCAGTCGGCCGAGGCCATCCAGCGGTCGTAGCGCTCGACGATGGCGCGGTGCGAGCGGTAGTTGGTTGTAAGTTTGATGACCTCGCAGCCGGGCATGCGCTGCGGGAACTCGAGGATGTTCCGCACCGTGGCCCCGCGGAAGCGGTACAGGCTCTGGTCCTCGTCCCCGACCACGCACAGGTTGCGATTTTTCTCCGTGAGCTTGAGGAGGAGCTGCTCCTGGATGTAGTTGGTGTCCTGGTACTCGTCCACGAGGACATAGCGCAGGTCGCGGGTCACGGCGTCCGCGGTGCCGGGATCGCGCAACAGCTCGTACACGAGCCGCTGCAGGTGCGCGAAGTCGTTTCGGTTGGCATCGAGGAGCGCACGCTCGTAGCGACGGTAGGCGTTGCCGATGGCGACGAGGAAGGGATTGGCTGAGCCCGTGAGCTGCGCCGGATCGACGAGCTCCTCCGTGATCTTGTCGAAGTAACCCCGCGCGCCTTCGATCGCCGTCCAGCGGGTCTTCCAGCGCAGCAGGAAGCGGTCATTCTCGGCCGGGCCGATGATCGCGTCGAAGTGCTCGAAGATGAACAGAAGCTGGGTGAGTTCGTCGAGCGTGTCGAAGCCATGACCGAGTTCGGTGCGATGGCGGTGCTGCGACAGGATGCGATTGCAGAAACTGTGGATCGTGGAGACATTCAGCTCCGAGAGATCACCGGCGTAGCCGACCTTGCGGGCGGCGGCGGCCAGGCGGTCGCGCATCTCGAAAGCGGCCTTCTCGGTGAAGGTGCCGAGCACCAGTTGCCGGGGCTGTGCCTTCTCCAAGAGCAGCAGATTCAGCGCACGAAGCACAATGCTGTAGGTCTTGCCAGAACCGGGGCCGGCAATCACGAGCAGAGGCCCGTCGAGATGACCGATGATAGCCCGTTGGGCGTCGTTGAGCGCCGGATAGTGCGTCTCGATGGCGGGCGCGATGCTCACAAGAGGCCCCCCTTCCGAAAGCTGAAGGTGTCCTCGGCCGACACGATCAAGTGATCGACCACCTTGAGATGCACCGTCTCCGCGGCGAGGACGATGGCGCGCGTGAGGACCTTGTCATGCTCGCTCGGCGTGAGGTTGGCGTTGGGATGGTTGTGCGCGAGCACGACCGCTGCGGCTCCGCGCTTCAGCGCCGCTTCGATGACCTTGCGCGGGTACACGGCCGCCCGATCGATCGTGCCCTCCTCGAGCCTCTCCACGCCGTCGCGCAGCAGCCGGTAGCCCGAGTCCAGATAAGCGACCTCGAAGACCTCGTTCTGAAGCGCGCCGATCCGCATGCGCCAGAACTCGGAGAGCCGTTCCGGATCCGCGAACGAGTCAATTTCTTCGGCGCTCTGCTGGAGATAGAGCGTCGCAGCCGCCTTGATGATCTGCAGCGCAACCGGCGTGACGCTGCCGATGCCGGAAATGGAAGCTAGTTCCTCGAGAGGGGCATCCAAAATGCCCCGCAGGCTTCCGAACCTAGCTATCAACTCTTTTGCGGGTAACTTGACGTCGGCACGAGGAATAGCAAGCGTGAGGATGAGTTCCACCATTTCGTAGTCGGCCAGGCCCTCGAACCCGGACTTCATGAACCGATCGCGGAGACGCTGCCGGTGGCCATAATAGTGGTGATCTTGTTTCGCGCGCCCCATACTCAACTTCCATATGTAATAAAGACTAGTGCGTCTGCGGAAACTGCCGCCGTCATCAGGCTGCCAACGAACTCGTTCATGCGGCCATAGAACTTGGCGAAGGGGGTTAGGTACTCCCGGATTTTTACCTGCTGGTCGGCGGTCTTTTTGAGCAGACGCTCGGCCACCACGAACTTGACGTCCTTGCGGGCGATGAGGATTTGCTCGAAGCGGTCCTTTACCCGGCGGATGCTGTCGGCCACGAAAGAGAATCGAGGGCTGTCGAAAATGGCTTCCTGGACGCCGGCGATGAAGCGGAACCGCAGGTCCTTGCAGACCTCACCGATCTCGCGCAGGAAGTTGAGGTCGAGAATGAGTTCCTGGTCCTTGCGGGTCCGCAGGTAGTCGAGCAGTTCGTCCACCACCAGGAGCAGACCGTGGTCGGGATGCTCTTGGTGGAAGGCGGTCATCATCTCTTCGAAGGAACGCTTGTTGTTGGACACCTTATCCGCGGGCGGGAAGGAATAAGACACGCCCATTGTGGCCAGGTGCTCCTCCAGTTCGGCCACGAGGATGTCGCGCAGGGACATGGTGGTCGCGCCGATCTCGGTCCGGACCACCTTGAAGCGCCCGCTGATCTTGCCCGCGGCGCTGGCCACGCTCTTGTCGTTCAGATGCGTTGCGAGATCGCCGTTTTCAGCCAGGGCGGAGATCACGGACATGAGGTGCGATTTACCGGTGCCGTAGTTGCCTACGACCAGCAGCCCCTTGTTGTCCATGGGCTTGTCGAACTGAAGCTGGGGAACGACTAAGCTGACCAATTTCTCGGCCATCTCCGAGGAGATCACGTAGGTCTGGACAAGCTGCCGGGCAGCGGCGGCCTCGTCGGCGTCCCGTAGCTGTACCACGGACTCGATAGGCTCGAATTGGATCAGGTCTCCGTATTTCATCGCTTCTGCCCTCCTGCGCTTTCGTTCCTTGTCTTCATGCAACGGCCTCCGGGTTCACTACCAGGAAATCTTGTAAGGGATATCTTTTGTATTCGGGGTGGCCCGGCGTCGCATAGACCATGTGCTCGCCGTCGATGGAGCCGCTCCAGGCCGCAACCACCGTTTTGTTCCGGGAGAGCCCCTGCAGGAGCCGCAACGGGTCCTGCTTGAGCGAGACATCGAAGAGGACCTCGACGTTGTCCAGAAGAACCACATCGGCTGCGGATGCGCCCACGATCTCCGCGAGGAGGCGGGGTAACTGCAAGGCCCGCTGGCGCTCGGTGAGGTCGAGCATGCGCCGGGAAAGTTCGAGATTGACGTTGACCAGCGGAGCCGCCGTGCGCTCATGAACATCCTGGAGCGCGGCGGTCTTGCCCGAACCGGCCGGGGCGACCAGCATGACAAGCCGGTGGTACAGCTCGGCAGCCTGGCCAATTCTCTTTATGACTCTATCGGCGAGTGGCTCCGCCATTAGCGATCTCCTTTTGATCCAGGCTCGTTCGCTCGCGTTTCCTCAAGCCAGTGGCCAATGGCTCCTTTCCGGAAACGCCAGTGCCGGCCGATCTTCTGGGAGGGGATCTTGCCTTCCCGAACGAGCTTGTAGAGCGTCGACTTCGGTATTTTCAGGTAGGCGGCCAACTCTTCGATGGTCAGTACGTCACCTGGTTTTTCATCCATCAAGCGCACCTCTCTGGTTCCAAGGCAAAGTTCGACCCAGCATGCCTCATATCAAGCACATAATTTACAGTTATTGACAGTTGCTGTCAAGCGCTTTTGGAATCGCAGAGGGAAAAATCAGCGCCAGATTCCGCCGGTTAGCTCCTTGACGCTCCCGGTCCAGCGATCTCCCACCGCATATAGCCAGGCCGGGAGTCCGGTTCCGTTTATCCGGACGGGTACCAGGACGCGGCGGTAGAGGCAGGGACCGCCGGGGTGGAACCCCTCCAGCCGGTCGATGGCCGGGAGGCGGATCACGGGATCGTCGAAGGTCAGAAGCTCCCCGTACACGGGGCCCCAGGGCGCGCCTGTGCCCTTATTCGGGAGCCGGTCGGGGGTTGGCTCGGGATTGGACATGCGGGCCGTCACGTGCGCTTGTGTGGCCACGTCGGCGAGCGGGTTGGTGGTTTCGACGGCAAGGATGTCCTCCTCCGGAACCTCCAGGACCGGGATACCGGAGGATGTCTCGAAGAGGCGGCCGCGGACGACGGCATCCTCCACGGTCAGGACGCTCCGGCAAAAGCGGTCGTGGTTCCAAAAACCGCGCTTCAGGGTGCCGTAGACGAAGAGTCTCAGCATTCCGTTTGTGTTCGGCTTCAAGGGTTCTGTTGGGTTCATTGCCTGGTTCACTGGGGTGTCTCTCACTGTTCAGCCCCCTTTCTCTCCTGGGTGACGAACTCGAAGGGCTCCATCGAATACGCGGCCAGGTCCTTGCGCCGGAACACCACCAGGCTCATGGGCGGGACCGCAATCTCACGCCAGCCTTTTTCCTCCGCCAGCACGGCGTCGAGGTATGCGGGGTCTGAAGCATAGACAACCGCCTTGCGGCGGGGATGCCAGCGCAGTTCCAACGGCCTGTTCCCCTTGAGCACGATGACGGTTTCCGGATCGGTCCGGCAGGCGATGACGGCGGTGATCTGACCCCGACAGCGTCGGAGCCGGGCTTTGAACCGCTCGATATCCATGGCACCGTCCCGTGCGGCGTTCGCGGCCAGGCGGAACAGAATCTCGCTGTCCACCTCGGCGAAGCGCCGCAGCTTCCAGCGGCGGAACAGGTAATCGGCGTTGTAGATGGTGCCGTTGTGGGTGCCGATCACCTCCCCGGCTCGAATCGGGTGGTTGTTGCTGTTGACCCGCTCGTCCCCGCGGGTGCGCCACCGGGTGTGCCCGAGCAGGAGCGTGGCGCGGTTGTCCATGGAGGCCAAGAGTTCCGCGAAGGCCTTGTCCGTCACGAACCGCTCGGCCGTCACCGGGCGCTTGAAGAGTCGGTGGCCGCCGTCGGTGTCGAGCCATGCCGCGCCGGTGGCGTGGGGACCGCGCTCCTCGCTTAAAACCAGAAGGCGGGTGAAGAGCCAGGCGAGGTGCTCCCGCTCCTCGGCGCGCCGCCGTTTTTTTCCGAAGATGACGCCCGCGAGCCCGCACATCAGGGTTTCCCTCCCTGCGGATCGACGATAAACCCGCGGAAGACGCCCTCGGCATACTCCTTCGGGTGCTCCTCGATCCAGCGCGCGGCGTCGGGCCAGCCGAGCTCTCCGGCCAGCCGGGCGACGACCGGCCGGTCGAGCATGTTGGTCAGCCCCGAGAGCCGGACCGCATCGATGCCCTGCCAGACCAAGGCGGAGATGGGTACCCGTGCGGGTTTGTCGTCCTGCACCTCGGCAAGGCCGTGTTTGATCAGGGCTTCGAGGAAAGAAGCGGCCTTTTCCTCCGGCGTATCGCCCCGGACCGTAAGCTCGACACCGGCCAGCATCTTGGCGTTGCGCAGGACCATGTCGATGTAATCCTCGAGGTCCCGCTGGTCGGAAAAGAGCGTGGCTCCTTTCATGGCCAGGACCACGTCCATCACCATCTCACCGCTGAAGACCTCACCGTCGCCTTCCAGCGGCCGCCCGTCGAGGGCGGTGTTTCGGATCAGTACTCTCATGACGCGCCTCCTTGCATCCCGCCGGTCTCGTCCCCCGAAAACGCCGGAGGCCGGGTTTCGGGCCCGGCCTCCATGAGGGGTTCCGCCTTTGGGGCGGGTTGTTCGTCTGGTTTCACCCTGCCGCGTTTGAAGGCCGAGTCCCCTGGCAAGGCGGCGATCAGATGCTTGCGCGCGGTCTTGAACTCATCACCGATGAGCCCCAGGTGGAGCAGGAAGACTCGGAAGTCGTACCGGGCGCTCTGCGGGTCGAACGACCGCTTGCGGCTCGATGCGGCCCGGCCGTTGAGCGCCTTGGCTGCGACGGCCAGGACCAGTTGGACGTAGGCTTTCACCTTTCCCGCGTGGAGCGTCCCTTCGAACCAGCGGAACTCGACGGTGCCCCGGTACCAGACGTTGTGCAGGTTCACTCCGTGGTAGCGGGTGCTGTCGTAGTGCTGGGGCTGCCGGTTTTGGTAGCCGTACCAGATGTGGTTGAGCTGGTCCCTGGTCCTGGGACGGCGGCGCTCGATCTGCGCGATGAGATCGTCGCTCACCGGCTTGCTGTAACTCCGGCGGCGGGTCTCGTTCACGCCCAGGGCTGTGAGGATGAGCGCTTCCTGTTTGTAGACGATTTTGGCGAGATTCGCGAGGGTCCGGCCGTCAAAGGCTGTGGCGTCGACGTGGACGTGGATGCCGCAACGGTCGTCCACCTTGGCTCCGCAGGCCCGCAGCGCCCGGACGACCTCCTGGAGGACGGGGATGTCCTCGTAGGACAGGACGGGGCTCACCACCTCGGCCCGCAGGTGGACCGGCACATTGATGAGCGAACCGTCGGATACCACTTTCCAGACCCGTCCATGGTCGTCGGTGACCTCCCAGGGGTCGAAGCTCCCCGGGCTGCCGATGTGGCGGACTTGGCCGCCCACCACCGACTGGATCGCCTGGGCGACCCGCTCGCGCGTCCGTTTGACTGTCTCGATCTCAATTCCGAAGCTAATCCGGCGTAAGTCCATGGTCTCTCCTTGCGTTCTGTAAGCCCGTTCCCGGCAAGGGGTTGGCTCTTGTGTTCACACACATACAGGCTTCTTTCCGAACAGAAAGCAAGGTGATTCCTGCGTATAACCCCTATGATTCCAATGAGTTATGTACATGGAAGCGTAACCTGCGGAAACACGCGGGGTTACGGGATTTCCCGGCAGCCGAAGAAAAATGAGGTATTCCGGAAATCAGGTCAGCTTCCAGATCGTCCCGGTGTGTTTCTCCCACTTTCCGCCGCCCGCGAGGTCGGTGTTGAACCACTCGTCGCCCATGGACGGGGCGGGAATGGCGGCGTCGCGCTCGGCCTGGGTGCCGATGCCGCGTCGGAGAGCTTCCCGCGCAGTGAGACCCTGGCTGAGCCGGTCCGGGCCGAGCAAGTCACGCCATCCGAGGGCCGGTGCCCGCAGACGGGAAACGAAGGTTCGGTAGGCGGTCGCGTCCTTGGCTGCGCGGTAAAGGAGCAGCGAGCCGTCGGCGTCCCGGACCAGGCTCGGCGTGTAGCAGCGCTCGAGGAACGGCCCGCTGCCCTTCTTGAACACGGGGTTGATCTCCGCCTTGCGCCAGTGGACGCGATCCCACGACCATACGTAGCCGATTCCGGCGTTTCCCGCGGAGCCCCCGGAGTAGAGCATCCACCATATCCCGTCCGGAAGTCGTTCCACATGGGCGGAGGAGACGTAGCCGTTCGCGCCTTCCCAAGGCTGCGGGTCGATCAAACCGGAGAGGATCGGACCGTTCCCGAACAACTTCCATACGACCGCTTCATTGGAGCAGGCCAGACCGAGGCTGTCGTTGCCGCCGGTCGAGGCGATGAAATACATGGCGTAGCGCCAGGTGAAAGGTCTGCCTTCGGCCGAGGTGGGCAGCGGGTTGTATCAGAGGAACGACGGCCCGTAATGGCCGCGGTTCCAGACCTGGACGCTTCCCTCGGTCACCAGGTCACCGGAACATGGGGTATCGCCCGTGAACGCGGCGGGGTCGACCGACGGATCACAGACTGCTGTGCGCAGTCCGGCCATGGCGTATGGCTGGTTGGGAACGTCCGGGTTCCAGTAGAGGATGCGCAGCCGGTTTACGGCCTCCAGCGCGCAGACCACGTGATAGCCGTTGGCCGCGATGCCGGTGACTTTTTTCTCCGTGTCCCAGGAGAGGCCGTCGTCGGAAAAGGCACAGCTCATTCCCGCGCCGTCGCCATAATATGCGATGAAGTCCCGAACCCGAGTCCCGTCGTGGAAACCGCCCGGGGTCCGGAGGACGCGGACGTAGTAAGCACGAGCGGCCGTCAGAGGCAGGACGTGCGGGTAGCGGTGGTCGAACACGACCGGCGGCAGCCCCTCGGGCGGTTCCGCGCCGGAGGGGACCAGAAGCAGGCCGAGGTCAACGGCGCGCAGCAGGTCCGTGGTCATCGCCTGAACGACGGAGTTCTTTCGGGGCCGAGCGTACCCGTAAGCCCGGGCAATTCCAGAATCGTATCGGTGTTGCTCTTGATGGTGATGCTCATAATTGGGTCCTCCCGGCCTGCGCCGCAAGCGCCGCGGCGGACAGGTCTTCATGCAGGTATCCGGCGTCCATTAGTTCCTGGTTGATCCGCCCGGCTTCGATCTCCTCCCGCCGGATGCGGGCCATGAGTCCGGCGAACATCTCCGCGGCGTCCGGGGAGATGCCGTGTCGCTCCTCGATGCGCCGCATGCGGGCGTCGAGGTTGGCGAGCAGTTCGAGCGTGTGGTCCCGAAGGACACCGTCGCGCTTCTCTCGGGGTGATGGAATGAACTCGGTCAATCCGCCTTGTCTGCGAACGATCATGACATCCCTCCGATCAACTCAGGGTCGCGCCGAGGGTGTGAATCCTCGGGTACACCAGGTTGTTGCCGGTCATCACCGCCTTGTAGCGGACCTTGTTTCCGTTCGGATCGGTGAAGTTTCTCGTGAGCGTGTACTCGGTCCACTCCTGATCGATCTCCCGTGTCGTTTGGATCGACATGGGCTCCCAGGTCGCGCCGCCGTTGTTGGAGGCGAACCAGTTTATGGTGGTCCCGCTGGGGATGTTCATCTGGGTGTAAACCTTGGTGGAGGACACGCCTTGGGTGAGCTCGTTCTCGCGGTTCAGATACGCTCCCGCAGGGTCGTTGAGATAGCCGATGAGGTTCACGTCCTTGTAGTTCAGCGCCGGGGAATCGTTGACAGCGTTGCTGGAGAAGATGGCCCTGAGGAGCACCTGGCCCGCAAGGTTGGGTAACCGTTCCTCTTCCGCGGGCACGATGGCGTCCCAGATGACGCCGCCGTCGGTCGAATACTCCCATGCGATGCCGGTGCCTTCAGGGACGGAGGAGTACTCGTCCATGTTCAGATCGCTGAACTGCACGCCGGTGATGGGCTGAAAGCGAACCTCGCCGGTGGACTGGAAGTTGTAGCCGTAGATTCTCATGGTGAGATCGGAGCCGTTGAGCGGCGTCCAGGTCTCGGCGTTGGAGCTTTCCAGCAGTACGCCCGCCACATAGGTCTGCCGGGTGATGACGCCGTTCTGCCCCAGTTGCCCCAGGGTGGCGATGCGCACGCGGTAGTTGGTGCTGTTGGTGAGCAGCACGACCGCGTAACTGGTGTCCGCCTGGGCGTAGAACGGATCGGCGAAGACGATCTTGGTCTCGGCGTTCAGGTTGACCTCGCCCGGGGCCACGACCTTTTCGGCCAGCACGACCTCGTTCGGCAGTCCGGTTGTGACTCCGCGGATCTGCACCGTCACGGGCACCGTCGCGTCTTTCTGAGTGAACCAGACGCCCACGGCGGAGATGATGCGATTTTCGGTGAAGCTGAAGGTCTGGGCCAGGGGATCGCGCCTGCGGTTGCGGAGCTGCCATCTCCAGACTATCCGCTCGACCGGGACGCGGATGATCCGCGGCGGCGACGGCTGGACGATGATCTGCCGCTGGACGATGGTCCGCTCGACCACGACCCGCTCGATGCGGGTGATGATCAGGGGATCGTTGATCTGCAGGTTGGCCTGCGCGGAGTAGACGCCGTCGGTTATCTCGACGATACGGTTGCCGTTGCGCGCGTTCTCGGGGATGACGAACGATGCGGTGACTCGGCCCGCGGCATCCGCGTGGACTCCCGACGCCACCACCTTGCCGTCGGGACGGGCGTGGTTTTGGCCGCGGATGTCCGAACCCTTCATCCCCGAACACTCTTGTCCAAGATAAATTTTGAAAAGTGAATAAAAAGTATCTCCGGAATGGGTATAATTGTTTTGTCTGAAAAAACAAACCCCATTACACGGAGATAGGACTATGATAAAGACCGGCAGCCTGTTTACGCAAGTGCTTTCTTTGGTGGATCGCAACAATTTTTCCCGTGCCGTCCATCAGTGGGATGCGGAAAAGGGGGCCAAGGGCTTTCGTTGCTGGGACCAGTTTGTGTCGATGGTGTTCAGCCAGTTGGCCGGAGCGGACTCCCTGCGTGAGATTTGCGGCGGGTTATCGACGGCGATGGGCAAATTGGCCCATGTGGGGCTCAAACAAGCTCCGTGCCGTTCGACCTTATCCTATGCGAATGAGCATCGCCCCTGGCAGCTCTTTGAAAGTGTGTTTTACGACCTTTTGGGACAGGCCGAGACCTTGGCCAATCAGCAAAAGCGACGTTTTCAGTTCAAAAACCCATTGTACAGTATTGATGCCTCGACGATCAATCTGTGCCTATCGCTGTATGACTGGGCCAAATTCCGCCGCAAGAAAGGGGCCGTCAAGCTGCATCTGATGCTGAATCATCAGGGTTGCCTGCCCAGTTGGGCATGGATCACAGACGGCAAAGTCCATGATGTGACGGTCGCTCAAATGCTGGAATTTGAGCCGGGAACGATCGTGGCGATGGATCGTGGGTATGTCGATTACGACCTGTTTGGCCGTTGGACGGATCAGGGTGTCTGGTTTGTGACCCGGGCGAGATCCAATATGGTCTATGAGGTGGTCAAGACCCGTGAGCTGCCCAGCCGCGGCAATGTCTTATTGGATCAGGAGATTGTCCTGGCCGGTCC
>Ga0308414_1002860_pt1 | contig 11137 bp, 7 predicted proteins | sample HotsprSampleOS50_FD_205667 | JGI IMG/M metagenome (GOLD analysis project Ga0308414, IMG submission 205667) | Hot spring phototrophic mat microbial communities from Octopus Spring, Yellowstone National Park, Wyoming, United States - 20090730_OS50 ... | reverse complement strand
TTGGAGGGCCGCCGGCCTCGGCGGCCTTGTGTGTGCGGGGTACAAGGGCAACGGGGCCGTTGCCCCTCCATACAAATGGATGTGGCGTATCATCAATTTGTGGAGGGCCGCCGGCCTCGGCGGCCTTATGTGTGCGGGGCACAAGGGCAACGGGGCCGTTGCCCCTCCAGTTTTATGTCACTAGTGGCCGTATTATGGCCTTCGCCGGGCTGGTGCAGCACGCGCGGTTTTGCTATAATGAGCCGCGTTAATGGTTTTCGAGGGATTGGTTATGAAGAAAATATTCATCGAGCAATTACGTGATGGTGATACCGTCGGCGATTTTTTTGCCGTCGCGCAGTGCGAGCGCAAAACCACCGGCGCCAACAAGCCGTTCTTGTCGCTCGTGTTGAGCGACGCCACCGGGCGGGTGCCCGCCGTGGCTTGGGACAATGTAGACCGGCTGGCGGCCGCGTTGCAGCCGGGCACGATTGCGCGCATTGAGGCGGCGGTGGGCAGTTACAAGGGCGAACTGCAATTGAAAATCATGGATGCGCGCCCGCTCAAGGCCAGTGACAAAATCAATCCGGCCGACTTTGCCCCCAAGACGCCCCACGACGTCGAGCACCTCTACCGCCAGCTGCTGGCCTGCCGCGAACGCGTGACTGACCGGCACCTGCGCGCGCTCCTGGATGCGTTCTTCACCGCGCCGGCCTTCGCTGAACAATTCAAACAGCACCCCGCCGCCAAACGCATGCACCACGCCTACCGCGGCGGCTTGCTCGAACACACGCTCAGTGTCGCCCAGGTCTGCCTGCGCATCTGCGAGCACTACACCTTTCTCAACCGTGATGTGCTGGTCACCGGCGCCCTGCTGCACGACATCGGCAAGCTGGCAGAGCTGAGCGGCGAGCTCGTCAATGATTACACGACACACGGACAGCTCGTCGGGCATCTCAGCATCGGCTGCGAGATGGTGGCCAAAGCTGCAGCGGCTATTCCAGGGTTTCCTGACATCCTGAAATGGCAGGTGCAGCACATGATTTTAAGCCATCACGGGCAATATGAATTTGGCGCGCCCGTGCTGCCGTCAACTCTAGAAGCGCTCACCTTGCATTACCTTGACATGCTGGATGCGCATGTGTTCCAAGCGCGCGCGGCAGTGGATGCCGAACAAAAAGAGCCGGGCGACTTTACCAAACGCGTGTATGGCCTGGAGCGGGCGTTTTACAAAGCGGGCATGCCGGGCGGCGCGGCGGGCGGGCCGGTGGCGCCGGCGCCGCTGGAGGCCGAACTTGATGTCGTCAAGGACGTCCCCGCACAGGCGACGCTGTTATGATCGCCGACCGCATGGCCAGCATAGACGCCTCAGGCATCCGCAAGGTGTTCGACCTGGCGGCGCACATGAAAGATCCGGTCAACTTGAGTATCGGCCAGCCGGATTTTGATGTGCCTGCCGCGGCGAAACAAGCCGCAATAAAGGCTATACAGGAAGGTTATAACAAATATACGCAGACCCAGGGCATCGCCGAGCTGCGCACGGCGCTGATGGCGCGCCTGGCGCAGCAGGGCCGCCTGCGCGGGCGCGACGATGACCAGATCATGATCACCTCCGGCACCTCCGGCGGGCTGCTCCAGGCCATCATGGCCCTCGTCAACCCGGGCGACGAAGTCCTCATCGCCGATCCGTATTTTGTCATGTACAAGCATTTCGTCAATTTCATCGGCGGCGTGCCGGTGTACATTGACACCTATCCGGATTTTGCACTGACGGCGGAGCGCGTCAAAGCGCATCTCACCCCGCGCGCGAAAATGCTCATCGTCAATACGCCCAGCAATCCCACGGGCGCCGTGATTGCAGAACCCGAGCTGCGCGCCATCGCCGCCGTGTGCAACCAGCACGGCCTCTGGGTGCTCACAGACGAAGTCTACAGCATGTTCTGCTATGACCAGCCCTTCCACAGCATCTTTCCGCATGTCGAGCGGGGGATTCTGCTCGACGGATTTTCCAAATCGCATGCCATGACGGGCTGGCGCGTCGGCTATGCCGTGGGGCCGGCGGCGGTCATCCAGGAGATGATCAAACTGCAGCAGTACTCATTTGTATGCGCGCCCAGCATGGCGCAGTACGGGGCGCTGGCGGCGCTGGACGTGGATATGAGCGCCACGGTGGCGGCCTACCGGCGCAAACGCGACATGATCTATGACGGCCTGCGCGCATACTATGAGCTGCCGCAGCCGGGCGGGGCATTCTACGCCTTTGTGCGCGCGCCGGGCTTTTGCGGCAGCGCCTTTGTAGCGCGGGCCATCGAGCGCGGCCTGCTGATCATTCCGGGGAATGTCTTTTCTGAACGCGACACGCATTTCCGCATTTCCTACGCCGCCAGCGACGAAACCATCCAGCGCGGCATCGCCTGTCTGCGCGACTTGGCACGTTTTGCGTAAACACACACCGCGTTCATTCCACATTAACATGCGTGGAATATCATGTCCGCGTAACATGATAACCCCTTGCGGAGGTTGGTATGAAACACTGGATTACGAACAGACATTTTGCCTTTTGTTGCACTACTGCGCTGTCATTCTTGTTGTGGCATCTAAACGTGTGTCGTGCCGCGAACATCATCGACACCACACCGGTGACGCAAAATTTCGACAGCATGGGGACACTTACCTCAGGTGCTTTGCCCGCGGATTGGCGCATGCATCAAAACGCCTCTCCTACCTGGGCAGCCGGAACGCGAAACCTCACACAGCAAGCTTCGAGTGGACAACCAACGGCAGGCGGCTCATACAATTGGGGCTCGACCACAACTGAGCGCTGCCCTGGTGTAATGACGTCTGGGACTTACAGTAGCCCCAGCAGCCTCATGGGAGAGTACACCAACAAGAACAGCTCCGCTATTACGGCTCTTACCGTATCGTACAAATGTGAACGCTATCGCCAGAACACGGCAAACGCTTCAGTTCAGTTCTACTATTCACTCAATGGGTCCTCATGGACGGCGGTAACCGCGGGAGACATCTCCACAAACGAGCTTCCGACAGGTTCGTCAGTTTACGGATTTAATCCCCCCAATCTTACGGTGACAAAATCCGGCATCAACATTACAGGGTTGAATGTTGCCCAGAATCAGGTAATTTATCTCCGCTGGAATCTGAACACAACGGGCAGCAACTCGCAAGGCATAGGTATCGATGATGTCACCGTAACGGCAACTTTCGGCAGCGGGCCGGCGGGGCCGAATGTGACGATTACGAATCCGGCCAGCGCGGTCTTGAATGTGCCGTCGGCAGTGAGCAGTTATCTTTTGGCCGGGACGAATGCCAACATTGCGGGCTATCTGACGGTGTCGAACAACACGGCATTGTTGACCAGCTCGCTGGCGCCGTCGGGCAATGCGTGGAGCTACAACGTGGCGTCGCTGAGCATGGGATCGAATGTCATTGTAGTAACGGGGACGAACACGGCCGGCACGCGCGCCACGGCCAGCGTGCTGATCATTCGCAACGTCCTGCCGCCGCAGAACTTGACGGCCACGGCGCTGGATGCCACGGAAATCTCCCTGACATGGGACAAGAACGCGCAAAACAACGACGTGCTGCTCGTGCGGCACACCGCGCCAATCACCGGCGCGCCCAGCGGCTCGTACTCCATCGGCAATGCCTTCCCGGGCGGCGGCACCGTCATCTACACCGGCGGCCTCACCTCGCTTGACGACACAGGGTTGAATAGCGCGACAACCTATTACTACAAATTATGGTCGTACGACGGCAGCGCCTATTCGTATGGCATCACGGCCAGCGCAACTACTTCGAACATCCTACCGCCCGTGGCCACGGCGGCTACCAGCGTTGATCAAACCTCCTTCACGGCCAATTGGCAGCCCGTGGCCGGCGCCTCCGGCTATCTGCTGGATGTCGCCACCAACCAGTTTGGCAACGGCGTGGCCTCGGATTTGTTTATCTCGGAATATTGCGAAGGCTCCAGCAACAACAAGTATATCGAAATCTACAATGGCACAGGCGCAAACGTAGATTTAAGCACCTACAAACTCAAGATTGCTGCTAATGGTGGCGCGTGGGGCCCGGACATCTCTCTCGGCACAAGCACGCTGACCAATGGGAATGTGTTTGTCATTGCGAACAACCAGTGTTCGTCCACTATTTCTAATTTTGCCAATATACTCTCGGGCAGCATTACTTTCAACGGCAACGACGCGGTGGGGCTGTTTAAAAGCGGTTCGCCTATTGACATCATCGGCGTGCAGGGAGTGAATCCCGGAACAGAATGGCCGGTGGGCACGATGGGGACGGCCGACAGTACACTGGTGCGCAAAAGCAGCGTGACGTCGGGCAATACGTCGTGGGCGACGTGTTCAAACGAGTGGAATACGTATCTCATCGATACTTTCACGTATCTCGGTTCACATACAATGAGCGGCGGGGGCGTGACGGTGTACGTGCCGGGGTATTCGAATCTGTTCGTGGCGGGGACGAGCGCGAATGTGACGGGCTTGAACATGAACAGCTGGTATTACTACCGCGTGCGCGCCATTGTAGGCAGCGTTACAACGGACTACTCGAATGTGATCAGTGTCAAGACGGCGTCGTCGCCCGTGCCGTTTGTGGATATTACTGTGCCGCCCACCAACAGCACAGTGAGCAGCAGCAGTTTTACCCTGCAGGGGACGAACAATGCGCATGTGGCGGGCGGGATGATTGTGTCGAACCTGACGACGGGCGCGGCGTGGGCGCTGCCGGCGCCCGGCGCGCCGTATGCGTGGAGCCAGGGAATTGCGCTGGCCAACGGCATGAATCAAATTCGCGTGGTCGTGACGAACAGCGCGGGCGCCGTGGCGTATGACACAGTGACGATCACGTATTCGGCGGTGCTGCCGGAATCGTTTGTGTCATGGACGTTCAATACGCCGAGCCCGGCGCCCAACAACGGCTACGGCGTAATTACGTATGGCGCGTCGCCAGTGCTGACAAACTGGCCGTTTGGCGGCGGAAATTATGGCGGCAACGGATTGATCTTTACGGAGATCATGGTCAATCCATCGGGGACGGAGAGTTCAGGCAATCAAACGACCGAGTGGCTTGAACTGTACAACACGGGGCCGGTGCCAGTGAACTTGTTAAATTATGCGGTGGGCGACCGGAACATCTCGTATGGCGGGCTGACGAACATCGTGGGCGCGGCCACGATTGACGTCGGGGAATTTGTCGTGATATGCCCGGCCGGGCGGGCCTTGGGGTTGACGTCAGCATGGAACCTCGTGGGCGTGAAAGTGTATGAAGTGGGCGCCAACTGGCCGAACTTCAACAATGATGCCGGCGGCGACCGGGTGTATTTGTCAAACACGGTGGCCAATGTTATTGTGGATGAGTTCACGTATACAAATGGTTGGCCGGCGTTTAATTCAGGGCAATCAATGTATCTGACGGTGCCGAATCCCACGGCACAGTCGAACGACGTGGCGTCGGCATGGGCGGCAACGCCGAAAACCACGGAGAACAAAATTCCCAATCCCGGCTCACATGGCGGCGTACTGTGGGGGACAAACGACTACGGCACGCCGGGCAAAGGCTCGTATCAGGACAGTTATGATTCCTTCCTGCAGTGCCTTGGCTCGGACGGCTGGCCGTCTACGCAGGACAACACGAAGTACCTGCAGTTTGCCTTCAACACGAACATGATGCAAGTGACAATGTACATGGATTTGTGGCGGGACGCCAACGGGCCGCAGAACGTGCAGGTGCAATACTCGACGGACGGTGTGAACTGGCTGAATGGCGAGACGTTCAGCCTGGCGGCGGCGGGGACGTGGTATTCATTCTCCAACAGTTTCCCGCTGGCGCAGTTTGAGAACCAGCCGAACGCGGGCATCCGGCTGGTGGCGTACGGGGCGGGCAGCACGGCCGGGCAGCTGCGGGTGGACAATATCTATGGGACGGGGGTTGTGCCAGAGCCGGCGGCGCTGGGCGTGGTGGTGCTGGCAGGGGTGTGGCTGCGGCGCAGACAGAGCTGAGCCACGCAGGGGCTCCCGCCGTTGGACGCACAGGCGCGGGAGGGGCGCCGGCCGGGCGGCCGCATGTGGTGCAGAACGGCATGCGCAGGAGATTTGCAATCTGATGTGCGCGGGCAGCGGCCGTGGGGGACCACGGCCCGCCATGCAGGTACGCCCGCCGTTGGACGCACAGGCGCGGGAGGGGCGTCGGCCGGGCGGCCGCATGTGGTGCAGAACGGCATGCGCAGGAGATTTGCAATCTGACGTGCGCGGGCAGCGGCCGTGGGGGACCACGGCCCGCCATGCAGGTACGCCCGCCGCTGGACGCACAGGCGCGGGAGGGGCGTCGGCCGGGCGGCCTGATGTGCGCGAGGTAAAAGGGCAACGAGGCCGTTGCCCCTCCAGCCTATGTTGCTAGGTGCCGTATTCAGGGCTTGTAATGCTATTGACCGGTGGCGTACAAGTTGCTATAATCCCTGTGTGCGAATACAACAGCGAATCCACAACGGCACACGCTGGCGGCTGCGCGAACCGGACCCGGCCATCGTGCGCCATCTCTGCGACGCCGGGCGGCTCGCCGAGCCTGTCGCACGTGTCCTCGTCAACCGCGGTTTTTTTGACTTGGATGCGGTTGAGCGCCACTGCACGGCGGCGCTCAAATCGCTGTATGATCCCTGCAGCTTGGGCGGCGTTCCCAGCGCCGCCGAACGCATTTTGCATGCCATTGAGCGGCACGAGCATATTGTCATTCACGGCGATTATGACGTGGATGGCATTACCGCAACGGCGTTGCTGGTGCGCGTCTTGCGGCAGCTCGGCGCGCATGTGTCCTATTTCATTCCGCACCGCACCACGCATGGCTATGGCCTGCGGGCGGACACGGTCAAAGCGCTGGCCAGCGAGGGCGCGAAGCTCATTATCACGGTAGATTGCGGCATCAACGCCATGGAGCCCGCGCGCGCCGCACAAAAACTCGGCGTGGATCTTATTATCACGGATCATCACGAGCCGCAAGTCGAAGATGACGAGGACGAATACGAACGCGCGGTCCAAGCGAGTCTGTTTGATTATGCGATTGAGAACGGCGGGGCAGACGCGCATTTGGCGCGCTTCAACGTGGTGCTGCCGCCCGCCTGCGCGGTAATCAATCCCAAACTAGGCCGCTATCCGTTTTCCGAGCTGGCCGGCGTGGGTGTGGCCTTCAAGCTGGCGCATGGCATCATCAAGCGTGGCCGCGAACGCAACCTGGCGCGCGCCCATGACCTGCACCTGCGCGAACATCTCGACTTGGTGGCGCTGGGGACGATTGCCGATGCCGTGCCCTTGCGCGATGAGAACCGTATTCTGGCCAAGCACGGCCTGGCCGAGCTGGCGCAATCCCGGAAAGCCGGCATCCGCGCGCTGATCGCCAGCGCCAAATTGCGCGCGATTGACGTAGACGCCGTGGTGTTTGGCCTGGCGCCGCGCCTCAACGCCGCGGGCCGCATGACGGACGCGCGCCAGGCCGTCGAACTCCTGCTCACCAACAACGCTGCCGAAGCCGAGACGATTGCGCGCGACCTTGAAGAGCTCAACCGCGAGCGCCAGCGCGTGGAACGCGAGACGTTCATGAGCGCCCGCACGCTGTTTGAGCGCGAGTTGGGCGTGGAACTGCCGGAGATGTCCAAACTGCCCGGCGGCCTGCTGAAACTGCTTCCCGACGGCCCGCGCGTCATTGTGCTGGCGTCCGACGAATGGAACCCGGGCGTGGCCGGCATTGTCGCCTCGCGCATGGTCGAGCGCTACTATCTGCCCACCATCATCATCGCGCTGCAAGGCGAAAGCGGGCGCGGCTCATGCCGCAGCATCCGCGACTTTCACATGTTTGACGCGCTGCGCCAGTGCAGTCATCTGTTGCAGGCGTACGGCGGCCACATGATTGCCGCCGGCCTGACCATCGCGCGCGACAAGATCGATGCATTGCGCGACGAGCTCGGCCGCATCGCGCGCGAGAATGTGCCCGCCGAAGATTTCGTCCCCGTCCTGCACATTGATGCGCCCCTTGCGTTGAAGGAATGTACGCTGGATTTCTGCGCGCAGCTTGAACAGTGTAAGCCGTTCGGCCAGGGCAACCCGCGCCCCAGCTTCCTGGTTGAGAACGTCAAGCTTAGTGATGAGCCGCAGGTGCTCAAAGACAAGCATGTGCGCCTGAGTGTGATGCAGGACGGCACCTTCCGCCAGATCATTGCCTTCAACTGGGCGCCGCGCCTGCAGGAGGTGCTGCTCTGGCAGCAGATGGACATGGTGATCTATCCGCATCTTGACTATTACCGTGGTGAGGGCCGCGTGGAACTGGAACTGATTGACGCCAAGGAGCGTGCATGAAACTGTTACGTGTGTGTGCACTGGCGCTGGGCGCGGTGCTGGCAGCGCTGCTCGCCGCGTGTGTGCATGTAGAGCCGGCCACCGGCTACACCTATTTTCTGCACACTGATTACGAACTTTTCCACACCAGCGACGATCCGGCCCGCCCGGTCAGCAATTTCATTGGCTACTGCATGCTGCCGATGGAAGACCCCAATGATACGCGTGCCGTGATGGTGCGCGAACTAGCCGAGCAGTATTTGCGCAGCAACGGGTATATTCGTGTTACACGCGAAGAATTGCTGGCCGAGCCGCGGCTGATCCCGCATACGTTTCTCGTCGGGCTGGGCTATGTCGAGTCGTTTGCGTATGAGACGATTCAGCTGCAGATGAATCTCTATTACGTTGATCAGGAGAAGCGCGCGAATGTGCCGTTCTGGTCGTGGAAAGCCAAATTTGGCGGCTATCCCGTCACGCGCCGCACGGTGGAGCCGGCGTTCCGCGATGTGTTTGTGCGCGAGCCGGTGGACTGGAACAAGCATGGCACGATCTTCCCGCGCCGCGGCGCGCCGGCGTCGGCAGTCACGTGGTTCTATGAATATCTGGCCGCCGCGCGCCTCGCCATGCGCAGCGCGCCGCCGCCTGCGCCGGTTGACACACCGGTTGAAAATCAGTATAATGATACCGCAATAACCATTGACCCGTTCGGACGATAGCTCCATGTGGAATTATAGTGACAAGGTGCTCGAATATTTCCGCAACCCCAAAAACATGGGCGAGTGCGACAACGCCAACGCGGTCGGCGAAGTCGGCAGCATGGCCTGCGGCGATGCCATGCGCCTCACGATGCGCATCGATCCCGCCACGGAGCGTATCCTGGACGCCAAGTTCAAAACGTTCGGCTGCGCCAGCGCCATCGCCTCCGCCAGCGTGTTGACAGAATTGATTATTGGTAAAACAATTGACGAGGCGCTCAAGGTGAGCAACGAGGACATCGCCCGCGCCCTGGGCGGCCTGCCCGCCGCCAAAATGCACTGCTCCGTGCTGGGCCACGACGCCGTCATTGCCGCGATTGACAATTACCGCGGCGTGAAAAGCGCACAGCATGACATGGATGAAGGCAAGATCATCTGCCGCTGCTTCGCCGTGACGGACAAGCATATCGAACGTGTCGCGCGCGAAAACAATCTCCACACGATTGACGAAGTCACCAATTACACCAAAGCAGGTGGCGCGTGCAAATCGTGCCACATGGCCATCCAGGACATTTTGGACCGCATCTGGCGTGAGCCTGCGCCCTGCGCCACGCCCTGCGCACATCCCAAGCCCTGCTGCACCACGCCCGCGGCCACATGACACTCATCTACGCCGACAACAATGCCACGACGAGGGTCGCCGACGAAGTAGTGGCAGCCATGCTGCCGTTCTTTACGGAGGCGTACAGCAATCCGTCAAGCATGTATGCGTTCGCCACGTGCGCGAAGAAGGCCATGGAAGATGCGCGCACCCAAGTCGCCCAACTGATCAACGCCGCGCAGCCAGATGAAATTATTTTCACGAGTTGCGGAACGGAAAGCGACAATGCCGCAATTTTCGGTGTGCTGGATGCCCAGCCCAACAAGAATCACGTGATCATGTCCGCCGTGGAACATCCCGCGGTCTACAATCTCACCGACGCCCTGCAGCGGCGCGGCGTGCGCGTGACGCATCTCTCGGTCAATCGCGAGGGTATCGTTGATTTAGAGCAGTTGCGCGCCGCCATCAACGACAAGACCGCGCTGGTGAGCGTGATGTGGGCGAATAATGAAACCGGCGTGCTCTCGCCGATAGAGGAGATCTGCCGCATCGCCCACGAACGCGGGGTGATCGTGCATACTGACGCGGTGCAGGCCGTGGGGAAAATTCCCGTGGATGTCCAAGCTGTGCCGGTGGATTTGCTGGCGCTGTCGGGGCATAAATTTCACGCGCCCAAGGGCGTGGGCGCCTTATATGTCAAACGCGGCACGCGCCTGCGGCCGTTTTTTGTCGGCGGCCATCAGGAACACGGGCGGCGCGCCGGCACGGAGAACGTTCCCAGCATTGTCGGCTTGGGCGCCGCGGCCGCGCTGGCGCGTGCATTTTTGCAGGATGAAGTTACCCGCGTGCGTGCGATGCGTGACCGTTTTGAGCGCGAGATTCTGGCGCGCGTCCCGCACACGCGCGTCAATGGCCATCCGGTGTTGCGCACGCCCAATACCAGCAGCATTTCATTCGCCTACGTTGAAGGCGAGGCAATTCTGCTCTCGCTCAGCGACGCCGGCATTTGCGCATCATCCGGTTCCGCCTGTACCAGCGGCTCGCTCGAGCCCTCGCACGTGTTGATCGCGATGGGCTTGTCACACGCCGAAGCGCACGGCACGGTGCGCTTTAGTTTCAGCCGCTACACAACGGACGCCGAGATAGAGTACATGTTGGAACACATTCCGCCAGTGATTGCGCGCCTGCGCGCCATTTCGCCGTTCTATCCCGGCTAGCGCCGTGGAGCGCGGCCGGCACCGGCGGCTTCACGCCGCGCGCCCACATCCGCCACACCCGTTGCCTGCCTTCATAACGCTCATTCGGCATTTTCTGCCGTTTGCAATCACCGCAAATTGCAAATTGTAAATCGTAAATCGTAAATCGTAAATCGTAAATCGTAAATCGTAAATCGTAAATCGTAAATCGCTGGAGGGGCGCTGGCGTCAGCGCCCGAATTCGCGTGAACAAGGCCGCCGGGGCCGGCGGCCCTCCAACCGGCATTTTCTGCCGTTTGCAATCACCGC
>Ga0308414_1002855_pt1 | contig 11146 bp, 5 predicted proteins | sample HotsprSampleOS50_FD_205667 | JGI IMG/M metagenome (GOLD analysis project Ga0308414, IMG submission 205667) | Hot spring phototrophic mat microbial communities from Octopus Spring, Yellowstone National Park, Wyoming, United States - 20090730_OS50 ... | reverse complement strand
GTTCCTTCGGATCGACCACCGTGATGTTTACGCAGATGAAGTCGGTTCGCAACGACAGCGGGCAACAGATCGTTTTGGGCCGAAGCGCAAGCATCACGGTGGTCGATCCGAAGGAACGCGAGCTGGAGAAGTACGACGTTCCGGCCGGCGCCAATTTGCTTGTCGATGAAGATCAAACGGTTGAAGCCGGTACGGTCTTGTGCCGATGGGATCCGCACAGCGTGCCCATCCTGGCCGAGGTGGGCGGCCGCGTCCGCTTCGAGGATGTGATCGAGGGCGAAACGATCCGCCTGGAGCGCGATCCCAGCGGCAACACCCGCATGACAGTGATGGAGCATAAGGGCGAACTGCACCCGCAGGTGATTATCGAAGATGATACCGGCAAGATTCTCGACTTCTATTATCTGCCTGAAAAGGCACATATCGAAGTCGCTGAAGGCGCGACGATCGCGGCGGGCACGCTGCTGGCCAAGCAGCCCCGCGACGTGGCAGGCACGCAAGATATTACGGGCGGTTTGCCCCGGGTATCGGAAATCTTTGAAGCCCGCAAGCCGAAGGATCCCGCTGCCATCGCCGAGATCGACGGGGTTGTCGAAATCCTTCGCGAAAAGCGGAAGGGCAAGCGAACGATCATCGTTCGCAGCGAGAGCGGCATCGAGCGCGAGCACTTGGTTTCGCACGGCAAGCAGTTGCGGGTGCGCAGCGGGGCGTTCGTGCGGGCGGGCGAGGCGCTGGTCGACGGGCCGCTCGTCCCCCACGACATCTTGCGGATTTCCGGCGAAGAAGCGGTGCAGCAATACCTTGTGCGGGAAATCCAAAACGTGTACCGCAGCCAGCGCGTGGAAATCAACGACAAGCATATCGAGATCATCGTCGCGCAAATGCTGCGCAAGGTGAGTGTGGAAACGGTCGGCGATACCGGGCTGCTCCCGGGCGCAGTGATGGACAAGTTCGAATTCCGCCGCATCAATCAAGACATCTTGAAATGCGTCAAGATCACCGCCAAAGGCGACAGCGATTTCGCTGAAGGCTCGATCGTCCCGATCGACACCCTCAATCAAGTCAACGCCCAGATCGAGGCGCTCGGCGGCACTCCGGCGAAGGGAGTCAAACCGCAGCCGGCCACGGCTAGTACGCAGTTGCTGGGAATCACGAAAGCGGCCGTCCAAAGCAACAGCTTCATTTCGGCCGCGAGCTTCCAGGAAACGACCCGCGTGTTGACCGAGGCCGCGTTAGCGGGCAAGGTGGACAATTTGGTCGGCTTGAAGGAGAATGTGATCCTCGGACATTTGATTCCGGCCGGAACCGGGTTCCATCTCTATCAGAAGGCGGAAGTCCGCATTCATCCGAAGGCGTTGGAATCTCTCGCTGCCGAAAAGATCGACGTGTTGGCCAAGCACTTCCCGCTGCTCGATTCGGCTCGTCCGCCCGAGGCGCAGCCCTCCGGCGTCGGAACCGAAGGAGGCGCATCGGCCCCGGCGTCGCCGTCGAGTCTCGACGATCTGCTGAGCGGCGGAAAATAGAGCGGGCGGCACATCGGCTACAGATCTACCGTCGCTGCGGGGCAACGGTCGTTGTGCTTCGTTGCCCAGCGACGCCCGTCTGCACGGCGGCATAATGTCGTCGATCAAGCGTTTGCCGCGCACGTTGGCCGCGCAATGCGGCAGGCTACGGCCGGCGGCGGCGGCGCGCGAGGCTGCGCAGCGCCTCGATGCCGCGTTCGATCGTCGCATCCGCGGCGGCATACGAGATCCGGAAATGCGTGTCTTTCCGGCTGAAGACCTTGCCCGGGATGATCAGCAGTTGATGCCGCTCGATCGCCTCGTGCACGAACTCCTCTGCCGTTCCCCACGGCGATTTGGGAAAGACGTAGAAGGCTCCGCCCGGGACGACCACCTCGTAGTCATCGCGGAGCGCAGCGACTAAACAGTCGCGTTTCGCGCGATAGGCGTCGATGTGGTTTTTCAGATCGGATGACAGACCGGCCAATCCGCCCCATTGGAGCGGATGCGGCGCACAGACGAAGCTGTACTGCTGCAATTTGAGCATCTCGCGGATGATCGGCGCCGGCCCGTGCGCAAAGCCGAGCCGCCAGCCGGGCACGCCGTGGCTTTTGCTCATGCCGTCGATCACGAGTGTTTGCGGATTGAAGCGCGCCGGCGACACGAAGGGGCGGTCGTAACAAAAGGCGCGATAAATCTCGTCGCTCAGCAAGACAACGCCCTTGCGTTGAGCAAGCTCGGCCAAATCGCGCACCTCGGCCTCTCTGGGAACGACTCCGGTCGGGTTGGCCGGGCTGTTGAAGATGATCAATTTCGTCCGCGGGCCGACGGCCGCTTCCACCTTATTCAAATCGATTCGGAAATCGGGATACGTATCGACATAGACGACCCGCGCCCCAAGAGCCAGCGCCAACGAGTCGTACATCACGAAATAGGGATCGAAAACAACGACCTCCTCGCCTGGGTTCACCAAAGCCAGCAGGGCGAGCATGAGCGCGCCGCTTGTTCCGCTGGTGATCAACAGGTCGCGGTCCGGCTGATCGAGCTCGCGGCGGACTTGGGCCAGCAGAGCCTCTCGCAGGGGCGGGATGCCCTGCGAGAGCGAATAGCCGTTGCGCCCCTGTCGAATGGCCTCGACGGCTGCCTGCTGCATTTCCGCGGGCGCGGCGAAGTCGGGCTGTCCGATCGAAAGGTTGATCGGATCAGGGAGTCGGGCTCCCAGTTCAAAAACCTTTCGGATTCCCGAAGTATCAAACAAACGAGTGCGATCGGCGAGCCAGTGTTCGCTCATGGTTGCTGCATGTTCGCGGTTGCGTGAAAAAGAGACGGCGGTGAGCGGCGGCTACCCGCCGAATCCCGCGGCGGCGCCTGCGGGCGGCTGAAGGGCCCAAACGGGCGTGCCGGAAACCACCCGCAGCCGAATGCGGCGGAAGGTCACCGACGAGTTGTGGACAAGCAAGCCGGGCTGGTCGGCGTCGCGCAAGGCCCATTCCGCCGGCAGAGCCAACTGCGCGTGATTGCCGACGCCCTGAACGAGCGGCTGATTGTTGAACGTCAATTGAATGGTGGTAATGCTGTTGCGGGTTCGCACCGACCAAAGCATCATGTGCCGGCGGTTGTTCACAATGCCGGCCGGCCTCCGCGTCGGATTGCGATTATCGACAACGCGGCGGTTTTGCACCAGTTCCAAGCCGGCCCATTGCCCGCCGCCCGCGCTGACCACGCCGGCCACTTGGCGATCAACCACCGGCAGAGCCGCGCCGACGGAGTCGTCCCCGTCAGTACGAACCCATTCCAACTCCAAATCGTAATCGCAGTTCTTCAGGCGAACAGGCAGCATCAAACGGCAGTGGTCGCCCGACAGAACCGAGAGCGCGTCGCCGTCGTGCTTCCATTGTCCTTGCACGGCGTCGCGAGCCGGGCTGATCTTTGCAATCAGGTCCACCCATGCTCCGGGACGAATCGGCTCTTCAATCGCGGCGGCCTGACCGGCCTCGGCAATCAGTTCCACGACGGTGGGGCCCAATTTGGCCAAGTCGCTCAATCGTTTCTGCACTTTCGCGGCCGCCAGGCCGGTCAGCCCCGCTTGGCATTCGGAATACCAAAACGCGGCGCGCCGCAACAGGGCCTCGCGCTGTTCGTCGCCGCGCGACTGGCCCAAATCGTACCAACGGTCGGCCAACTTCATCCGACTTTCGGCGTCGGACGGAGGACGGTCCAGTTCCTCCCGGGCGATTTCGGCCAGGGCCGGATCGCTGCCTTGGGCAAAGTGGGGAAGCGCATCGGCCCACCGGTTCAGCGGCCCGGCATACCACCACCCCACCATATCGTGCGCCTTCGCGTCGTCCGAGGCGCTGCGAAGAGTGCGTTTCGCGCCCATGACCATCTGATACCGATCATTCAACTTGGCCAACTGTTGGGCGCGCTCTGCCACTTCCTTGCGAAACGGCTTCGATCCCAAGCGAGTGCCGGCCTGCTGCACGGCGGCAGCCACCTGAACCGCTTCACTCACTCGTTCCTCGGCCAACGCCTGCGAGCAGAAGCGGCGCGACGCGGCCACAAGCGAAGCATACCCCTCGGTTGTGGAAACGCTCTGCGACACCCGTTCTAAGAGAATGCGGTTGGCCGCCGTGCGATCGAACTGGAATCCGCCGGCCAACGAGTCGATCGTGTTGAGCATGCGATCCACCTCGCCGGCGTCGGCGTACTTCTCCGCGGCCTTGCGCATCAACACAAAGCGTTCCGCCGGCAGACACTCGGCACGTTCGGCCACCCGCACCATCTCCTCGGCCAAGAGGCGGTTTTCTTCGGGCGACCGCTGCTTGCTCAACTGATAGGTTTCCTCCGCGAGCTTCAGCGCCGTCGCCTGTTCCTCAACGCCCGGAACAGGCAGCTTGGCTTGCACCGTTTCGCTCGGTTTCGGTGGCGAAGATTCTGCCGCCGGATCGCGAGGAGACGGTGCGGCCGGCGGCTCTGACGGCCGCGCGGAGGAGACGGCCCCATTGTCGGGCGGCATCGACTCAGAGGGCGGCGGCTCCGCCGGAGACGGCCCTGCCGACACAATCTGAGCCGTTTGTGACTGCGAGTTGTTCGCCGCTTCTGTGTCCGGCCGTTTTTCCACGGTCTCGCGAGGAACATCAACGATTTCGATCTTCGGCTGGCTTCTCGCTCGGCGAATATCACGCGCAACGATCGTCGCAGCGGCAATCAACAACAATCCCGCGATACAGCCGGCGACCAGCAGTGCCTGATTGGCCCGGCGACGCCACTGGGGCGAGATCTCCTCAGCCGGCACGGGCGGCGCCGGCTCCCCGGCAGGCTCTGCATCGCTGCCCGCTGACAATCCTCCGCTCGGGGACGCGATGTTCTCCGCAACGGGCGAGGCGGCCGAAGCGAGAGCCGACGGCGCCGACAACAGTTTTGCGGCCCCGGCGGGCACCATCGGCGCAAGGCCGCTTGCCGCGCCGGTCGCGGCCGGCACACTCGTCGTAACGGCAGGCAGTCCCAATTTTTGCCGCAGATATTCGTCATACGCCCGGCGCTGCACGGGCGTAAGAAGGCAGAATCGCGCCGTGGCCACTTCCTTGATCAGCCGCTCGGCGACACGTCGCCGACTGCCCGTGCCCTGGCTGCGGAGAAAAGCCGTTTGCCGGTCAGCGGCCGAAGCGATCACCTGCGAATCAGGCTCGAAAAGGGCTACCCCGAGCAGCCGATAGTAGTTCGGCGGCTGTTCTTGAGGCGGAATGCCCAGCCATTGATAGTAGGGATCGAAGCTCATGGCCCTTCTCGCAATCCGAATCGGTCGTCTTGGGCGGTTGTCGCGACGGAAACCAGTTCGCCCGACATTGCGTTATCCATGCCGGGTGCCCAACGACGATTCGCAGCGTCCTGCCGGATTGATATTTCGCGATCGGCCTGCGGCACGACAACGCTGCAAGCGATCCAAGAGGGTGCCGGCAACGAACCGCTCGCCGCCCTGCCCTCGCATGGTCCTTCCAAGGTTCGACCGCAACAGCCCTGGCTCCAGCGCAAACATACGATCTCTCGAGGTGCGCAGCGACTGAAATATCTATCTCCATCATCGCATCGCGCTTCGCCGCCTCGACAGACCGAAGACCGCGTGCCGCACCGACCGCCCCCCGACAACCCCGAGCCTTGTCCCCTACTCTATTACTCTATTATGGCCTACTTGGACAGTTCTTGATAGAGCGGCAGCACCCGATAGTACACTTCGAGCATCAACAGATGCATGGCGGTCACGTAGATCCGCCCGCCTGCATGCCCCCATCGATCGCGGACGGGCTTTTCGGGGTGCCAACTACCCGCCCAGGGGCCGCTAACCACTTGGGTCGGTTCGAGAGCGAGCCGCATCTTTTCGTTCCACCGGACCCAATGTTCGCCCTGGAAATGGAACATCGCCTGTGTACCGTAGTACCAGTAATAGCAATCTCGCAAAGGACGTTGGGCGGTACCCATTTCCGGCAAATTGCCGTATAGCCAGTCGGCCCCTTGAGCCAATCCCGCGTCGCCGCGGCCTCGTCCGAGATACATGCGCATCAGCATGGCTTCAGCCGTCATTGCCAGACTCGGCCGCAAGCCCTCGGCCTGTTCCGGCCGCGTCCGATCGGCAAACGGGTTATAGACGTATCGCCCGCCACCGGCTTCAGCCAGATCGAGCCAGCCGTCGATTCGCCGGAATGTTTCGGCAGGCACGTTCAACCCGGCGATTTCCGCGCTCTTGATCGCCTGAAGCTGCCAACCGGTCACCGACGTATCCGACTCGGCCCGCGGCGCATACCGCCAGCCGCCGCGCTGCGAATGTTGAGAATCGACAATGAATTGGATGGCTTTCTCCGCCGGGGTGCGCAGGCTGGGGTCTTGCGTCATGCCATAGCCCTCGCACAGTGCCATCGCGCCCATGCCATGGCTATAGAACCACGCGTACGACGTGCCGCCGGTAAACAGGTCGCCGTTCGGCTTTTGGTTGCGAACGAGCCACTCGAGTCCGCGGCGGACAACGTCGCGATGCTTGTCGTCGAGATGGGTATAGCCGGCCCCGAAAAACGACAGCAACGCCAGCGCAGTGGCCGCCGAGTCGGACTGCATTTGGCCCAGCGCCGGATCATCGCCCGATATGTCGGGCGGCAAGCGATCGAGGCTCCAACGGCCGTCGGGGAATTGCATCCTCGCAAAAAAGTCCAGGCCCATTTCCACCGCTCGTTCGGTTCCCTCCGAGCCGCCGCGGGCCTGTGCCGTCCGGCCGCGTTGACCGATATCGCGGTGGCGATAGCTTTCCAACGGCTCGTGGACCGCGCCGTCGATCATCGCCAATCCGCTGGTTCGCTCCGCCACGAATCGGCGGGCGATGGTGTGAACGACCTGGCTTTCCGGCCGCGCTCGACGGCTCGGCGCGCCGACCGACGGGTTCGGGTCGTCGCTCAACCCGCCCGCGGCCACCTGGGCCGGAATCTGCACGGCCATCCCGCCGGCAGCCGCCGCAGGCCGCACGGGCATCGCCACCGCAGCCGGAACGATGCCCGCCTCGGCGATCGATGCCGGAGCGGCCGGCCCCACCGAAACCTCAGCCGTCTCGGCAATCACCTCGGGCAATATGGTGGAACGGGTTGATCGCGCCTCGCTCTGCACTTCCTCCGCGGCCGCGCCGCTGCTTTGCACGCGGCGCCGCGACGAGATCGCCTCGGCAACAGATGACTCGCCCAATGGTCCGGCAATCGCGGCCGGCGTCGATCCCGATGGCGCCAAACTGTCTCCCGACCGCTTGGCAACGGTCAACGCGCCGGCGACGGCCCCGTCGCGTTTTGCCTCTCCCAAAGCGGCTGCGTCGTACGGCCGGTCCTCAGGCGAATCGAGCACATCGGTCGTCGCACCGGCAATACTTACCGGAGTCAGCCCGCGTCCAACCACCTGCGGCATCGGCACTGCCGTTGCGTCGCTACCACTGCCGGTTCGTTCATCGCGGCGTACCCGTCGCACGGATTCCGCCGAAACCGGTGATGCGGCCATCTCGGAATCCACCTCGACGGTCATCCGCGAAGCGCCGGAAAGGCCAGTCGTAGCCGAACCGCCCCTAGAGGCAACGCGAGCAACCTGAATCTCCGAGCTTTGCGGACGAGGCACGTCGGCATCGCTCGGCTGGCGAGTTGCCCCCGGCGACTGAGTCTCGGTCGCAGCACCCGGTTCGTTTCCCGCCGCATCAGGGCTTAAATCAACCTGCACGGCAAGGGCCGACCGACCGGCTCGGGCCGCAACCGAAACGGGCGACGGCGCGTTCGAAGCCGCTGTCGAATCGATTCGGCCGGGCAACCGCATCGCAACCGACGCCCCAATCGCCAAGGCCTCGCCGCCGACTGGCGACTCGAAAGCAGCCGCCGGCATCTCCGTCGAGGTTCGCCCTAAGGCAACGCGGCCGACCTTCGGCAGATCGCCCGCCGAAGATCGCCCCTGTTCGTTCATCCCGGCGATGCCGGCCTGCGGCATTTCGTCGGTCGATGGGGCCGGCGCATACAGTTCGATGCCCCGAGCGGCGCGAGCCACGGTGGCGGGCCGATCGACGCCCGCAACATCGGTCGCTTCGCTCCGTGCAACTCCCGCGGCGCGCGACCGCTTGGCCATAGCCGGCGACGGGTCGCCCACAGCCGCCTGAGCCATTACAACTCCCGCCGCAGGCGCAGCGGCAACCCGTCCCGGCGGACCAACCGCCTGGCGCTGCACACCGCCGATATTCGGCTCCAGCGGACTGCCCGTCAGCCCCAGACCACCGCTCGACGCAGTCATCGCAGCCGGGGAGCTCTCCGCTGCCTCGACCGGCAGCTCCGACTTGCTCGCGGTTCGCGCCGGACGAACCGCACCACCGCCGCTGATCTCTGACGGCTTCGACTCGTGCCGCGCAACCCTCGACAATTGGGCAACTCCCACGGTTCCCGCCGTGCCGCTGGCTCCCGTCGGCCCGCTTCCGGGAGTCGCAACCTCGGATGTCAGCACGGTCCGCCCGCTGCGTTGCGGCTGGGTTGCCTGCGGCGCGGGAGTCGTGCCGGCAGGCCGATCAGGTCCGGCCGCGGCAATCGGATTCTCCAACGCCCCGGGATCGCCTTGGGCCAAGGAACCGAACTCGGCGGCCGAAGTCGTTCTCGCAGGACGAGGCACCTGGGAGCTCGGCGATGCGGCAGCCTGAGAAGTCGCTCGCCCGCGTGGCGCCCCCTGCCGTGCAGCCGTTAGTGCAGCTCCCGATGTCGATTGCTCGACCGCCGACTGCGGTTGAGGCGACTCGATCTGTTGCCCAATCGACGCCGGCAGTGCAACACCCCGTGCCATTGACACAGCCCGCGGTTCGGCAACTAATGTGCTCGGAGCAACCTGGCCGATAGCGGCAGCAGCAGACAGGCTGTCGGCAGCGGCCACCGCTGAGGGAATAACGGGCATCTCGGGCCGCCGTTGAATCGATGAACTCGAGGAAGCCGCCGCCACAGCGGCACCAGTCTGGGCCGATTCAGATCGGCGAACCAGAAGCGACGGCCGTTGCGGAACCGAGGCGTCGGCAATCACAGGCGAAACTAGCGATTCAATGTCCGCGGGCGGCGACGATGAGATCGATTGGCGGGCCACTTCGGTCTCTTGCGGGCGGATACCGGCCAAAGCCTCGCCATGATGGTCTGCGGGCTGAGCCGGCGACGGCGCCTCGGCTGCGTCCGACACGGCAACACGCGCCATCTGCCGCGAAGGCGGCGACGATGAAGAAAACGATGCAGACGTTTCGGCTTCGAACGGCCGATCGTGACGTCTGACCGCCGCTGTGGAATTCGGTTCGCCCCGGTTTTGAACCGGTTCGATCGAGGCGGGCGGTGATGGCCGGGCCTGCGGCAACAGCGCCGCCGGACGCCGCGCTGAAGTAATTTCTCTTGGCGACGGGGCCGGAGCAGTCCGCTGCACCGATTCCGTCCTGGCCGGCTCCGATGATTCCTGCCGCAGCGGGCGAATCTCTGCGTCGGTCAGCTTGCGGCCCAGCGGCTCGACCGCCGCGGTAGCCGTCGGGTCGGGCCGCGCCTGTTCACTTCGGCGCACCGGCGCGGGCGACGGCACGGCAGTCTCGGACGACAGGCTCGGCATTTGGCGATCGACCGGAGACACCGTTTGTTCGACCTTGCTTGCCGCCGCAGCGGCGCCGGTTCGGCGCGGCGGACCGGTTGTTGCGCGGGAATCGGAGGTTGAAGGATCGGCTCGCCCACCTCGGTTTGCAGTTGCCGCGGCTGCCGGCTGATTTGCCCTCCGCCGGCAATGTCTCGTCGCGGGGCCGTCAAATCGTGGCGTTTCAACTCCGCCGGATTCGGCTGCGAGAGGGGAGGCGACCGCTCCTCGACCGGTTTGCGCGACTGAAACGGCAGGTCTTGCTCAACGACGCGCTTAATCAACGGCTCGGTTTCCGGCTTCGGCACCATGGGGGTCGAGGTCGGCTCGTCGTACGCGCTTTGGAATTCCGATGGACGTTCGTCTGTAATGTGGTAGTCGGGGGTCGTCAGCCGATCAGCCGGATCTTCGACAGCTTCGTGGCGGCGCTGCTCCATCTCCGCCTTCGCTTCGAGATAGCTGCTGATCAGATAAACGTCGATCCAAAAATGGACCAGCAAGCTCACGAGAATGCAAAACTGCACCCGACGGAGCACGCGGCCTTCGAGCCAGCGGATGGCGGCGAACAGCGCCAAAACGATCAACCCCACCAACCCCAGCCGCACATAGCCGTTGTAGAGCAACCGCGGATCGTCGAAATCGCTGACCGCCGCCACAACGCCGGCGATCGAACCGGCCAAGATCAGCAAGGCGCAATTGATCAGCCAAGATTGATCATCGAAATCGGCGCGAGGCGCCGGTTCGATCTTGCGGACGCTCTTTCGGCTGCCGGAAGGCATGGGAATATCCTTATCGCAGTTCGCGCGCGCCGCAGCCTCCCGACGAGAAACGCCGCGAAGGACCGCTCTAAACGACGAAACAACTTCGCAATAATCCCCCTTCGACGCGATTGGCGTGCCGCCGGCCCCAATTGCCGATCGGGGGCGGTTCGCACCCGGCCGCGGTTCGAATTTACGACGGCCCTTCTCGCGTCGTCACCCGATAGTCGCGAATCTTCGCCTTGTTGCAGGCATCCATCACCGCCACGACGTACTTCCATGGGCATCGTTCGTCGGCGCGAATGATCACCGTGGCACGGCCCGGGTTGTTGACATACGTTCGATTGAGAATCTGTTGCAGCTCGGCCCGATCGACGATTTTGCCCGTCACGAAATACCGCCCCTGTTCGGTGACGTTGACGAAAAGCTCCTTCGGCCGGCTGGTAATCGGCTGAGCTTCGGCCGCCTCGGGCAGGCGGACGGCCATCTCCTTTTCTTCCTCGGCGAATTCCGTGGCGACCAGAAAGAAGATGATCAATTGAAAAACGCAGTCGATCATCGGAGTGATGTCGAACAGCGTGGACTTTCCCGAATGGATTCGAATGGCCATCGATCGCCTCATCCTGCCGACATGCGCCGCTTGCCGCAGCGTCAACCGCTTCATTTATCCGTAGTCAACGATCCGCTATGCGTCGTCCGGAATGCCTGGGCATCCCATCTCGGCGAACGAAACGCCGCGGCAGA
>Ga0308414_1002854_pt1 | contig 11149 bp, 10 predicted proteins | sample HotsprSampleOS50_FD_205667 | JGI IMG/M metagenome (GOLD analysis project Ga0308414, IMG submission 205667) | Hot spring phototrophic mat microbial communities from Octopus Spring, Yellowstone National Park, Wyoming, United States - 20090730_OS50 ... | reverse complement strand
GCTTCCGTGTGCTGCATGAACACACCCGGTCTCCCCTCGCGCTTCTTTCTCTGGTTTCCCCTCGCGCTTGCGCGAGGGCCCCAACCGTGCCCGCCGTGCTCGCCGGTTTCTTTTTGAGCGGGTTTCCCCTCGCGCTTGTGCGCGGCAAACGGCGGCTGACACCTACGTCCCGCCACACCATTCCGCCCGTGGACGGAGGCGTCTGTTCCCGCGCGCCCACCCGCGCTCCCCTCACCCGCGCGGCTGAGGAAAGAGCCGCGCCGCGTTGTCCGCGAGCAGCAGCCGCGCCGTCTCCACGGCTTCCCGCTCGGTGCACCACCCTCGCGCCACTTTGGCCGCCAGAACTTCGGCGATGCCCGCCCGCGCCATGCGCGCGTGCGCGTAGGTCAGCTCGGCGTAGCGGTAGTCTCCCCCGAAGCCGAGGATCTTGTTCGCCGGAACGGTCTCCAGCATTTCGTCCAGCGCGCGCCGCGCCCCTACGGGGCTCAGCACCCACATCCAGCAGAAGTCCGCCGTGACGTTGGCAAACATCTTGGCCAGCGCCGCGACCTCGCCCGTCCATGGCCAGCCGGTGTGGAACAGGTCGAATGCGACCCGCGGATAGCGGATGAACAGCGGGTTCAACTGCCCAGGGCGCGTATTGTCCAGCATGCCGCGGTTGCCCGCCAGCGTGCCCGTGTGCACCTGCAACGGCAGCCCGCGCGCGGAAGCCAGCGCCAGCAGGTGATGGAACATGTGGTCCGACAAACGCCGCGGGGGCTCCGGCTGCGGCGCCTTCATTGCCAGGTCGAACTCCGCCTGCGCTTCACGCTCGCCAATCACTGCGAACTCGAGCGGGCGTGAATACGCCAGCGTCGTCTTCAGCGCCACAAGCCCCGCGGCGAGCGACTGCTCCAGCCGCCTCTCCATCGCTTTCTTCAAGTCGCCGGCGCCGTGAATCGCCAAGCCCGTCACTTCTTCCATGCGCCGCACATCGGATGCCTGGCGCACCGAGCAGAACCAGTCGAGCTTGCGCGCCAGGACGAAGTACCGCGGGTCCGGCCTTACAGGCTCGCCGCGCCAGTAGTCGTCGAGCACGGCGTAGCGGATGCGCGCCATCTTCTTCAGCACGCGTTCGTACAGGCCCGGCCGGTTGGCCGCGGCGATCCGCTCGTTGAGCAGCGGGACGGTCTTTGCGCCGGGTTCCTCCACCCCGTAAATGTCCCGCAGAGCGATGCGCACGGCCTGCCCGTAGCCGGTGAGGCGCACGTGCCGCCACCACGGCTCGATGTCCGCCCACGTCTGCGGTTCGCCAGCCAGCCCGGCGCTGCGCAGGTCGTCGGCCGCGTAATGGCCGAGGAGCGTGAACAGATCCGGCTTCAGCGCATAGCGCTCTTCCTCGCTGAGGAGGTGCTCGTGCGAGGAAACAATTTCCAGTGTTTCTGTCTGTTCGAAAATCGCCCGCGCGGCGGCCGGCAGCGCCGCGGGAACGGTCAGAAAATCGCGCCGTCTCACGGCGCCAGTATAGGCGATGCGCTCAGGCGCCGGCGCGGTCGGGGCGCCATTCGGGCCGGCACATTTTTTCCAGATAATGTTCGGGAAGGCGCCAGTAAGGCGGGCAGGGCGCATCGGGCAGGTTGTACCCGAGCAGGCTGTTGGCGAGCGCCTTTTCCGTCAGCGGCTTCACGTCCACCTGCCGCGGCTCCTGCTGCTGGAACGGGAGGCGCTGCTTGAGCTGCTGCACGTATTTCAGGTAATGCCGCTGCCAGCTCTCGACCGATTGCAGCGGCGGCACCAGCACGCGCACCCGCTTCTGCCCTTTGAGCCGGAACGCCGCCGCCGCCACGGCGGGGATCTGATCCGTGTCGCCGCTGAGCACATAAGCCGTCTCGAAGTTGCCCGCGACGCCGTCCAGCAGCATCTCGACGGCGATGTTGACGTCGGTCTCCTTCTCCTGCCGCAGCGCGCTCCCTTCCGAGCGGTAATAGCCGAACACGGTCTTCAGCCCCGGAATGGTGGAGGCGGCGCGCAGCCAGAGCTTGTAGCGCTCGCGCTCGTCTTTGCTCGCTTCCACGCCTTCCGTGACCGGCGCGGTGAAGTAGCGGATGTGGTACAGCCGGGTGTCCGGATCGAGAAAGTGGCGCTCGACGAGGGCGCGGAAGTCGCACCAGACAAGGCCTGAAAGCGAGAAGCCGCGCTTCTCCTTTTCCGGCTTGAAGTGGTTGCGGACGCCGTAATAGAAGTTGAAGCCGTCGATGTAAAGCGCGGCCGGCCGCATGGCGGGCTCACCCTGCCGTCATTGTCTCCGCATTCCAGGTGCAGATGCGGCCTTCGTAATAACTGTTGTTGCACAGCAGCGCGGGGCCCGAGGCGCGGAAGCCGAACACCGCATCCTCGAAGTGCGGCTTGCGCGTGCGCACGGCCTGGATGAAGTTGGCCATGTGGCGCCGGTGCGCGTCCTCGCCGCTGACGAAGCGCGTTTCGCCGGCCGCATCGAGCGTCTGCGCCGTCACCTTCACCGGGGGATACTTCTTGCGGTATTCGCGCACGTACTGTTCCTGCACCGCCTTCGGGAAAGTGTCGATGATGTAGCCCGGCTCGCGCTCCTTCGGGTGGCGCGCCAGCGTCACCGAGCGCACGTCCGTGGTGAGCGTGCCTTCATTGCCGATGAAGCGGAAGCCGAAATCCTCCTGCGGCTTCGAGCTCTTGAAATTCACGCGCAGCAGGAAGGTGAACTCGGGGTGCGTCTCCGATTTCGGGTAGTCGATGACGGCGTATTGCGCGTCGGGCGATTCACGCCCGTCGCGCCAGTAGCGGATGCCGCCGGTGGAGTAAACGCGCGACGGCCCGAGCGCGCCGGTGGCGGTGTGAAGACCGGTGAGCAGGTGGACGTACAGGTCGCCGGCGACCGCCGTGCCGTAATCCAGGTAATTGCGCCAGCGGAAGAGCCGGATGGGCTCGAACGGGCGCTTGGGGGCATGGCCGAGGAAGCGGTCCCAATCAATGTTGACCGGCGAGGCGTCGGGCGGGATCGAGTACTGCCACGCGCCCATCGCGGTGTTGCGGTCGAGCCACGCCTCCACCATGTTCAGCTCGCCGATGGCACCGGAGCGGATCAGCTCGCCGATCTTGTGGAAGCTGAGCGCGGAGGCGTACTGGCTGCCCACCTGGAAGATGCGCCCGCTCGTTCGGCAGGCTTCGATGACCTGCTTGCCTTCCTCGATCTTCTGCACCATCGGCTTTTCGCAATAGACATCCTTGCCCGCCGCGAGCGCGTCAATGGAGATGCGCGCGTGCCAGTGGTCGGGCGTGGCGATGATCACCGCGTCGACGTCCTTCCTGGCGAGCACCTCGCGGTAGTCGCGCGTGGTGAGGATGCCCGGATAGGTCTCCTGCATCTTTTTGAGGCGCGAGTCATAGACGTCGGCTGCCGCCACCACGCGCACGCCCTCGTTGAGCAGCGCATCGCGCACGTCGCCCTGGCCCATGCCGCCGGAGCCGATCAATGCGATCTGGATCGTGTCGTTCGCCGAGTATGCCATGGCCGCCTCCTATGCCTTCACCGCCATCTTTTCCGGATCCCAGCCAACCGTCTTGCCGCCGAAGTAACTCGTGTTGCTGAGCACGGCGGGCGCGGCGGCGCGGAAGCCGAACACGGCGTCCTCGACGAGCGGCTGCCGCGTGCGGACCGCTGTGAAAAAGTTGAGGTGGTGCTCGTACTGGTCGCTGTAGCCGCGCGGGGGAAGCCACCGCTCTTCTTTCGCCGCATCCATGCTGGCCGTGGCGGCTTCGCGCGGCGGGTATTTCCTGCGGTGTTCGGCGAAAATCTTCTTCTGGGTTTCGCTGTCGAAGGCGCCGGCGCTGGTGCCGGGGTCGCGCTCGGGCGGCGGCTGGATGAGCGTCACGCCTCGGTCGATGACAAGAATGCCTTCGCTGCCGGTGAAGCGGAAGCCCGAGCTTTCGCCCGCGCCGTTGACGAAATTCACTCTCAGCGCGAGGTTGAAAGCAGGGTGGGATTTCGCTTTTTCGTAATCGTAGAGGCCGACCATGACGTCGGGCACGTCGCGGCCGTCTTTCCAGTAGCGCAGCCCGCCGGCGGCGAAGATGCGCGAAGGGCCGAGCGAATCAAGCACGAAATGCAGCCCGCTGAACAGGTGCACGAACAGGTCGCCCGCCACGCCGGTGCCGTAGTCCTGATAATTGCGCCAGCGGAAGATGCGCACGGCGTCGAACGGGCGCCTGGGCGCATGGCCGAGGAAGCGGTCCCAATCAACGGTCTGCGGGGAAGCGTCGGGCGGAATCGGGTATTGCCAGGCGCCGAGAGAGGAGTTGCGGTCCCACCAGGCTTCCACCATGTTCAGCTCGCCGATGGCGCCGCCGAGATACAGCTCGCGCGCCTTGGCGTAGACGGCGCTGGACACGCGCTGGCTGCCCACCTGGACGATGCGGTTGGTGCGGCGCGCCGCGTCGATGAGGGGCATGCCCTCTTCCACCTTCTGCACCATGGGCTTCTGGATGTAGACGTCCTTGCCCGCCTCCATGGCGTCGATGGCGATGCGCGCGTGCCAGTGGTCGGGCGTGGCGATGATGACGGCGTCGATGTCCTTGCGGGCGATGACTTCGCGGTAATCGCGGGTGACGAAGACGTCCTTGCCCCACACTTCCTGCGCGCGGGCGAGGCGGCCCTGGTAGATGTCGCAGACAGCGGCGAGCTTCGTGCCGGGCACGCTGACGGCGGTCTGCGTGTCGGCGTAACCCATGATGCCGAGACCGATCGTGGCAAACTGGATACGGTCATTCGGAGACCGGCCGCCCTGGGCGGCTGCCGCGGCAGGAAGGGCTGAAGCGGTGACGGCCGTGGTCTTGAGGAAGTGGCGCCGCGTGGATGGCATGACTCCATTCTAGCGGCGGCCGTGCGCGTCGATGTGATGCCGGATTTCCGCACCAGCGAGCGGATCTGCATCGCCTACTTTGCCTACACGGCGGCAGTGGCGGCGGCCCGGCCCGTCGCCCCGGCCGTGCGGTGGGAAGTGTGGGCCGCCGATGCGGCAGTGCTGGCGGCGCTGTGGCTGCTGGCTCGGCCGCGCGCAGCCCGCCATGCCTGGCTGGCCGTGGTGCGAGACTGGCTGCCGCTCGCGCTGATCCTGCTCGCCTACCGGCAAATGGGGTGGATGGCGCTGCCGCACGAAAACCGGCATTTCGAGAATTTCTGGATCGGGCCGGACCGGCTGCTGCTGCACTCGCTCGGCATGAAGAGTGCCATCGAATCCCTGGGGCCGCTGCTGCCGAACCTGCTGGAGCTTTCCTACCTGCTCGTCTATGTCATGCCGGTGGCGGCCACGGCGGTGTTTTACGCGGCGCAGGCGCGGGAGAGGCTGGAGCGGGCCTACAGGATCATTCTCCCGGCCACGCTGGCGACCTATGCTCTGTACCCGTATTTTCCGAGCGAGCCGCCGCGCGCGGTGTTCCCGCTGGACGATCTGCCGGTGATGAGCGCGCTGCGGGCGTTCAATCTGAAGATCCTGGGGGCTTACGGCATTCACATGAGCGTGTTCCCGAGCGGCCATGCGGCGGCGGCGTTTGCGTGCGCTTTCGCCGTGCGGCGGTTTCTGCCGGAGCGCCGCGCGTTCGGGCGCGGGTTTCTCGCGGTGGCGGTTCTCATCGCGGTGGCGACGGTGTACGGGCGGTATCACTTCGCGATCGACACGATCGCCGGACTGGGCATGGCGCTGGCGGCGGACCGGTTGGCCGGTTTGCTGTCTCCCTCTGCCGGAACGCCCGGCCGCGGGCGGTGAAGAACGGCTCAGAGGCGCTGTCTGCCGCCGTGGCTGCGGTTGTCTCTGCGCCGCGTTGACAGGCATTGGCATCGAGCGCCGCTGCGGGGATTCGCGGGTCTGTCACCTTTTTTCAGCCGGAATCTCGTAAATAGAGCAGGGATGTCCCGGCGCATGAGCCGCAGCCTCGGGTTGGCGCGGGCGGATTTTCAGAACCGGCGCCGGGTTTGGCACGTCATGTGCTGTGTAGGGATGCGAAGAGGAAGTGGGGGTTGAGATGTGGATCGGAGCGATCATCACGGGGCTCATGATTTTGGGGCTGTTGCTCTCGATGCTGGGGCAGTCGCCTCGCAAGGAGAGCTGAGTCTCTCCTCTCCGGGGGCCGGTACTTTTTGACACACCTTGTCGCCTGGCTCAGCAATTCTTTCCGACTTCAGGCTCATCTTGCGAAAGCCGGGTGCGGCCGCCGGCGAAAAATCTGTCTGTGGTGTTTGTACGGACGTCCGCGCCCAAGGGCGGGGCGTCGGGCGCAGGTGTTGCGCCGAGGGCGCGCGGGAGTATGCTGGATTCGGGAGACGAACCGATGAGAGCAGCAGCTCTGATTCTCTGGATGGCTGCCTCCGCGCTGGCGCAACCGCCGGGCTACAGGCTGGTGTGGGCCGACGAATTCGACGCGCCGGGGCTGCCCGATCCGGTGCGGTGGAACTATGAGCGGGGGATGATCCGCAACAACGAAGCACAGTTCTACACGGTGGAGCGGCGCGAGAATGCGCGCATCGAGAACGGCGTCCTGGTGATCGAAGCGCGGCGGGAGAACTGGAGCCAGGACGGCAAAACGGCGCGCTACACCTCGGCGAGCGTGACCACGCAATGCCGGCAGTACTGGCGCTACGGGCGGATCGAAGTGCGGGCGAAGCTGCCCACGGGGCGCGGCACGTGGCCGGCGATCTGGATGCTGGGGCAGAACATCGACAAAGCGGGATGGCCGAAGTGCGGCGAGATCGACATCATGGAGAACGTGGGCTTCGACCCCGACGTGATCCACGCCAACATTCACACGGAGGCCTACAACCATGTGCGGGGAACGAACAAGGGCAACCGCATCACAGTGAAGGCGCCCTACGAGGGATTCCACGTGTACGCGGCGGACTGGACGCCAAAGCGGATTGTGATGTCGGTGGACGGCAAGGAATATTTCACTTACGAAAACGAAGGGACGGGCGAAGCGGTGTGGCCGTTCGACCAGCCCTTCTACCTGATCCTGAACCTGGCGATCGGTGGCAGTTGGGGAGGCCAGCAAGGGATCGACGATGCGATTTTCCCGCAGCGGTTCGAGATCGACTACGTGCGGGTGTACCAGCGGGACTCGCCTCCCAGGCCGGCGCGGGAGCGGTAGGCGGAAGTAAGCATCCCCGCGTGGGGCGCGCGCGTCTGAATGAAAGGAAAGGGGTGCCCGGCAGGGGCCGGGGGAAGAACACCTCAGGCTACAATTGAGTTCTATGGAATCGTCTTCAGGCGGCCACCCGGCGGATGCGTCCCTTGCGGGCAGTTACGCTGTGGTGGCCTACATACCGGAGCCGCTGGGCGGCTTCCTGAATGCGATGCGGGCGGAGCTGGTGCCCGGCTGCACGCTGCGGTCCCACGTCACCATCCTGCCGCCGAGGCGCCTGACGGCGGCGCCGGAGGACTTGGCGGGCGAACTCGCGCGGTTCTCGCGCGAGATCCCGGCATTTGAAGCGGCGCTGGGCGAGGTGGAAGTATTCGCCTCGACCGGCGTGATCTACCTTTCCGTGGCAGCGGGGCGGCAGGCCTTCGAGCAGGCGCACCGGGCGCTGAATCACGGCCTGTTTTTCGCCGAGAACCTGTTTCCGTTTCACCCGCACCTGACGGTGGCGCAGAATCTGGGCGCCCTGCCGTTCGAGCAGGTGCTCGAGCAAGCGCGGCGGAAGTGGCGCGATTGCGTGCTGCCGCGGCACTTCCTGGTGGAGGAGTTCACGCTGGTGAGGAACATCTCTCCCGGTTGCTGGGAGGATCTGGCCACCTGCAGGCTGGCGCCGGTCAGCCTTCTCCGAACAGCGTGATCTGCCCCGTGGGCTGCCTGGGTTTGCGCGTGCGGCGGGCGCCGCCGATGACGCCGAGCACGGCTGCGGAAGCCAGGCTCTGAGCCGGAGCGAACACGCGCTGCGTGTTGCCGGCGGGATCAGGCGGGGTGAGCATGACTCCGGCGCCATCGAGCTGGAGCAGGTCGTTAGGGATCACGCCTTCGAGGCGGGCGCCATCGCGGAAGCGGAGTTCGACCCACAAGCCGGGAGACTTGGGACGGGCGAGGAATTCGCGGCGCTCCTCCCAGATGGAAGGACCGCTGAATTCGCGCACGAAGGACACGGTTTTTACCTGCGCTGCGGGAAGGCGGATGACGGCGCCGTCAGCGCTGAGCAGCTCCAATTCCGAACCCTGAATGAGCGACTGCGTGTGGACGTAGCCGCTGACGCGGGACCGGTCATACCGGTCGACAAGCACCTTTTTTGCGGTGGATCCGCTCAAGCCGGAACGCGCCCCCTGGGCGCCCGCGGCGGGGCGCCGAAAAGTGAGCCTTTACTTTCAAAGAATTACGCTGGTATTGTATCATTACACAAATGGCTGCCGAGGAAGTGTTGGCAGGCGCGATGGAGGCGTTCCTGTCGTCGGCCCGGGTTGAGAAAGGGCTGTCGGCCCACACAATTGCCGCATACTCGTTTGATTTGAAAGACTTCCGGGATTTCTGCCACCGCAGCGGGACGGGTTGGCCGGTGACGGCGGAGGATCTCCGGGCGTATCTGGACGGGATGCGGGAAGCGCGGCTGAGCGCGCGGACAGCAGCCCGGCGGTTGTCGACACTCAGGCAATTTTTCCGGTTTCTTCTCCTGGAAGGACGCCTCGGCGAGGATCCGGCGGCGCTGCTGACGGCGCCGAAGACCTGGCGCAGCCTGCCGAAGTATCTGACCGGGGAACAGGTGGAGGCGCTGCTGGCGGCGCCGGATGACACGGTTCGGGGGCGGCGGGACCGGGCGATGCTGGAGACGCTGTACGCGACCGGATTGCGGGTGAGCGAGCTGGTGTCCCTGCGGCTGGCGGACGTGAACCTGGAGTTGGGTTTTGTCCGGGTGACGGGCAAAGGGGGCAAGCAGCGCCTTGTGCCGTTGGGATCCAAGGCGCAGGAAGCGTTGCGGGATTATCTGGGGCAGGCGCGGGGAGCGTTGCTGCAGGGGCGGGCGAGCCCGCACCTGTTTGTGACCGGGCGGGGATCGGCGATGACGCGGCAGGCGTTCTGGATGCTGCTGCGGCGCCACGGATTGCAGGCGGGGATCCGCCAGAAGCTTTCGCCGCACGTGTTGCGGCACAGTTTTGCCACGCATCTGCTGGAAGGCGGCGCCGGGTTGCGCAGCGTGCAGACGATGCTGGGCCATGCCGATATTTCCACGACCGAAATTTACACCCATGTGATGCGCACGCGTCTGAAGAGCACCGTGGAACAATACCATCCACGAAACTGACGCCGCGGGGCGCGCCGAAACGAGGCCGGCACGATGAGCGATTACATGTTCATTCTGGAGAATCACCTGAGCGTCGAGCAGCGCGCGGTGCTCGACCTGGTGCAGCAAGCCGCGGCGGCGGCCAACATCAGCCTGTTTTTGACGGGCGGGGCGTTGCGGGACATGCTGGGCGGATTTCCGATCCGCGATCTGGACTTCACAGTGGAAGGCCCGGCGGTCAAGTTTGCACGGGACCTTGCGAAACAGCACAAGGCGGAAGTGGTGGCGGTGGATGAGCTGCGCAAGTCGGCGGAACTGCGTTTTCCGTCCGGGGCGCGGTGCGCCATCACCATGGCGCACACGGAGAAGTTCAGCAAGCCGGGCGCCAAGCCCCAGGTGGCGCCGGCGCCGATCCACGACGACCTCAAGTGCCGCGATTTCACGATCAACGCGATCGCGCTCTCTTTGAACCGGGCGTCGCGGGGGCTGCTGATCGACCCGACCAACGGCGCCGGCGATATCGAGCACCGCGAGATCCGCGCCGTGAGCCCTTACTCGCTGTACGACGACCCGGTGCGGCTGCTGCGGCTGGTGCGGTTCAAGACGAGGTTCGGATTCTCCGTGGAAGAGAAGACCTGGCAGCAGTTTCTGAATGCGCGGGAGGCCGGCGTGCAGAAGATGATCGCGCCGCGCGCGCTGTATCAGGAGCTGTACGAGATCACGCAGGAGCCGAACCCGGGCGACGTGTTCGCAGCGCTGGATGCGGAAGGGCTGCTGACGCTGTTCTCTCCGGGCCTGCAAGGCGCGAAAGTGAATCTGCCGGCGTTTCAGAAGCTCGCTAAGCTGAAGGCGCTGATCCCGTTCGGCGCGCCTTTCCCGGTGGATTGGTACGCGATTGTGATGTACTGCCTCACCGAGAACCTGTCGCCGAAGGAGCGGGCGGCGCTGATCGCAGCCACGCAGATGACGAAGCAGGAGGCGGCGCCGTGGCAGAAGCTGGAAGACTCTGCGAAGAAGCTCGCGACGGCGATCAAGAGCGCGAAGCTGAAGCGGGCGTCGCAGACTTTCGCAGTGCTGTCGAAGGCCCCCGGCGAGCAGGTGCTGCTGCTGGGGCTGACAAGCGAACACCGGGTGGTGCAGGACCGGATCAAGAACTTCCTGAGCCGGTGCCTGGCGGTGGCGATGGAAGTGACCGATGCGGAGGTGAAGGAGGTGTCCGGGCTGGAGCCGGGCTCGCCGAAATTCCAGAAGGCGAAAGAGGAGCGCATCGCGGCGCACCTGGACGGGCGGGTGCGCAAGCCGGCGCCGCCGCCCGAGCCCGAACCGCCACCGGCGCAGCCGCAGCGCTCTCCGATCCTGCGCGGGGCGAGGTTCCGGTAAGACGGGCCGCGCGGGCTGCGGGGCGTGATGGCTTCAGAATGCAGTCCGCAGCTCTTACGGCGGGCATGCTTTCCCTCGCGCCTTCACGCCCGTGGCGGGAAGGCGTTTTCGCGGACGGCGCGCGAAAATCCGGCGCGGCGGCACAGGCTCCTCCTGGCTGGCGCGATACAGAACAGAGCGCCGGATTCCGAAATCCCAAGACCGGTTTTCTGCGGAAATGAGCGTGCATTCGATTTTGGAAAACAGGCTGGCTGCGGTTTTTCTTCTGGCGGGCTGCGGCACATTTGCGGCTGGACAAAGCGGCAACGAGGCCGGGGATTTTCTGCGTGATTTCGCAGCCGACCAGAAGCGGATCTGGACGGCGCCTTTGCGCATGTCCCCGCGGCAGGCATGGACGCTGGCGCTGCCGCTGGCGGCGGGCACGGTGGCGCTGAAATCCGCGGACCGCGCCTGGGTGGGTGCCTTGCCCGGCACGCCGGATCAAAGAGACTGGAGCCGGCGCGT